>PJTQ01000122.1_pt1 | contig 119739 bp, 104 predicted proteins | sample 1512231 | NCBI WGS metagenome assembly PJTQ01 (sample SAMN08177688, study PRJNA422409) | Soil metagenome, whole genome shotgun sequencing project. | isolation source: Soil (3) enriched on wood chips | place: USA: Madison | collected 2015-01-15 | reverse complement strand
GACCCGGACTCGCCCACCAGAGCCAGCGCCCTGCCGCGAACCAGTTTCAGCGAAATGCCAGACAGTGCCCTGAGAAAGGTCTGATTGAGGAAAGCGCCACCAAGGACAAATTCCTTGTCGACATTGTCCATTTCGATGACGGGCGCAGCGGCGGTGTGAGTCATGGCGGGGGCGTCTAGTTCAGCAAGTGACATGCGGCCTCGCTCCGGTTTTCAGGGTAATAACGCAGCTCGGGGGTCTGCTCGCGGCAAATATCCATGGCGTGCGGGCAGCGCGGCGCAAAGCGACAGCCTTGCGGCAGAGCCCGCAAATCTGGCGGCGTCCCCGCAATGCCTTCAAGCCGGACGCGCGGCCCGGTCAGCGGCGGAAAGCTGTTGCCCAGGGCCTTGGTATAGGGGTGAAGTGGATTGGTCAGGATCGCCTCGGCGGGCGCAACCTCCACCAATTCGCCCGAATACATGACGCCGATGCGGTCGCAAAATTCGATCATCAGGCCCAGATCGTGGGTGATGAACAGAACCGAAAAACCCAATCGGCTTTTCAGCTCCACGATCTGTTCGATGATGTCGCGCTGCACCACCACATCGAGCGCGGTCGTCGGCTCGTCCATGATGATCAGCTTGGGACTGAGCGCTAGGGCAATTGCGATACAGATACGCTGGCGCATGCCGCCGGAAAACTGATGCGGGAAATCGTCGAGGCGCTTGGGCGGAATGCCGACCAGCTCGAACAATTCCACCGCCCGCGCCCGCGCCCCTTCATTACCCAATTCGGGCTGATGGGTGTGGATGACGTCAGTAATCTGCTCGCTGACGGGAATGACCGGATTGAGCGCATTCATCGCCGACTGGAAAACGAAACTGACCTCATTCCAGCGATAGGCTTTTAGCCGTGCCTTATCGAATTTGAGCACATCCTCGCCATCGAGCCGCACCTGCCCACCGGAAACGAGGCCCGGCAAGCGGGTCAGGCGCGCCAGGGCGAAGGCGACGGTGGATTTGCCGCAGCCGCTTTCCCCGGCCAGCCCGAAGGCCTCGCCTTCGCGGATTTCAAAATCGATGCCGTTGACGGCCCGGGCGACGGAGTTTTCGCCGATATAGTCGACGGTGAGGCTGCGCACCTCAAGCATGGCGCGATCAAAAGACATCGGCACTTCTCCCCCGACGCTTGAGGAACTTGCGGATCAGGCTGATCTTGCGACCGGCCTTGAGTTGCGGATTGGTGATTTCATCGACCCCAAAATTGACCAGAACGAGAGCCGCGCCGGTGATCATGATGGCAATAGCCGGTGGCCAGATTTCCCACCAAGCGCCGCTTTGCAGGGCCATATTGCTCTGTGCCCAGAACAGCATCGTGCCCCAGGTGACAGCATTGGGGTCGCCCAACCCGATGAATTCGAGCGCCGCTTCGGCAAGGATGGCCGCAATCGTGCCCAGCACCAGCCCGCCCATGAAGAAGCTCAGCATATTGGGGAAGATTTCCACCAGCACGATGCGCCATTTCTTCTCGCCCATAAGTTCGGCAGAGAGCACGAATTCGCGGGTTCGCAGGGTCAGGGTCTGGGTTCTTATGGTGCGCGCGGGCCAGCCCCACCCGGTCAGCGCCAGCACCACGCCGATAACCAGCGGGCTGGCCTGCTCCACCAGCGTGGCAATGACAATGATGAGCGGTAACCCCGGCAGCACCAGAATAACATTGACGAAGAAGGTCAGAACATCATCGACACGGCCTCCGAAGTAGCCGGCGGAGATGCCGATGGCGAGGCCGATAAGCGCCGCCGCTATCCCGGCGCCGAAGCCCACCGTCAGGCTGATGCGGCCGCCATAGGCGAGCTGGGTGAAGACGTCCTTGCCCATGCGCGTCGTGCCCAGAACATGCTCATAGCCCGGCGCAACGTGTGGCTTGCCGGCGCGGCGGTTCGGATTGTAGTCCGACATCATGGGGCCGAGAACCGAGAACAGCACCAGAGCCAGAAGGAGGATGACGCCAGCCATGCCCTTTGGATTGGTGACGAAAGCGGCAAGACTTGGCGGCAGGCGGCTCGTCCAGCCCGGTTTGGGCCGGACCCGGAGTTCCTGCATCAGTTCGGCCTGGCTGGGCGCAGCGGAGGCGAGCGCCTCGCGGTCCAGCGCATCGGTGAGGCTGAAGGGCTTGGTCTGGGTAATATCGCTCATGGCTCAGCCCTTTCTCAGCCGCGGATCGAGAATGACATTGGCAATATCGGAGAGAAGATTGGCCACCAGCACCGACATGGTGAGCAGTAGCAATTGCCCCTGAATGAATGAGAAGTCGCGGCTCTGAATGGCGGTAAAAGTGAACTTGCCAAGGCCGGGATAGTTGAACACCTGCTCGGTTACGAGCGCACCGCCGAGCAGGAAACCAACGGAAAGCGCCAGTGAGGTAATTTGCGGAAGAATGGCGTTGCGCGCCACGTAGCGATAGCGCACCCGGCGGTCTGACAGGCCTTTGGCGCGCGCGAGAATAACGAAATCCTCGTTCAGCAGATTGATCATCACATTGCGCATGCCCAGATGCCAGCCGCCAAAACTGACGAGGAAAATGGACAGGACCGGCAAGGTCGCGTGGTAGAGCACGCTACCGATGAAGCGCAGGTCAAAACCGGGCATCAGGCTCGGATCATGCGCCCTGCCCAGCGGAAACCATTTGAGCTGCAGCGAGAACGCGTAGAACAGCAATAGCGCTACAACCGCCGGGGTGAAGGCATTGAGCATCACGTTGATGGGCGTGAAGACGCTGTCGAAGAAGCGACCACGGTTCCAGGCTGCGTGGATGCCCATCATCGAGCCGATAATGAAAGCGAAGAAGATGGCAATGCCGACCAGAACCAGCGTCCAGGTTGCGCCATAGAACAGTAGCGACGCTGTCGGTTCGGGGAATTGCACGGTCGAAATCCCGAAATCGAGCCGCGCGACGCTGCCGATATAGGTGACATATTGCTCCCACATCGAGCCCGTCAGCCCATAAGATTTGCGAATGGCCTCGACCTGCGCCTCATTCAGCCGCCCGCGAAACGAGGCGATGATACGCGCCGATGGGTCGCCCGGCATGAGCCGCGGAATAAAGAAGTTCAACGTGACCGCCACGAACAGGGCCGCCAGATAGAAGGCGAGCCGCCTCAGCAGGAATACCATTTCGTCCTCTGCTTTCATGCTGTGCCGGGCGGGGAGTGGGAAGACGCCTTCCCCGCCGCGACGCTTCAGCCTGACCGTTAGCGCTGGAAACGCCTCAGGCCGGACCAGGCCAAATCCCCCGATGATCAGCTCAGGATGGAGCGGGAAGCCCGCTCCATCCTGAGCATGATCGTCAGTTCTGGATCGGCTTCAGTGCCAGAGCATGCAGAACACGTTCGCGGGTGCCATCATGGACCTGGGGACGGACGAACTGGTTTTCTTCAGTCACCCAACCGGTGAAGCGGCGGGTGGAGTATTCGTACCAGGTCGGATTGGCGAAGAGCGAAATCACCGGCACGTTCTCGGCCACGAGCTTATGCACTTCGGTGAGCAGGCGCTGCTGTTCGGCGCGATCAGCGGTTGCGCGGAACTGGTTGAGCAGATCATGCGCTTCAGGCAGAGCCAATTGGTGCATGGACTGGAAGTCGATCTGGCCGGGCACCAACAGGCGCGGGTTGAACATGGGGTGATACTGGCTATGCGGTGTGGGACCACCATTGGTCCACATCACATAGACATCGAAATCGCCGTTCGGGACAGCATCGAACCAGGCGCCCTGATCGAGGGTCTTGAGGCTGGCATTGATGCCAATATCCTGCAGATTTTCAGCTACGGTCTGCCCGGAATTGACCCAGTCCGTCCAACCCGACGGCATGGAAATGCCGAATGCAATCGGGGTGCCATCGGGATTGTCGCGCCAGCCATCATTATCGGCATCCACGAACCCGGCAGCGTCGAGCATTTCGATTGCCTTGTCGGGATCATACTGCATCAGCCATGCATAGGGTTCGAGCGCGGCTTCATCGTACCAGGTATTGAACATTTCCCCAGTGCCAATGGGGAACCGTGTATGGGTGGTCAGGCCAAAGGTAGAAATATCCACCAGCGTGTCGCGGTCAATGGCGACCGACATGGCCTTGCGGAACTCGACATTGTCGAACGGAGCCTTGGTGGTGTTGACCTGCAAGTTCACGTCCGAACCGGCAGGCAGCCAATAGTTGTTGAACTCGGACTGCGGCAGGAAGGTCACGTCCGGATCGGTCAGCCCATCGCCCAGCCAGTCAAGATCGCCCGCGGAAAGCGCGGCTACGGTCTGCTCATTGCCATTCATCTGCGGGAAGTTGAGGCAGTCGATGGCATTATCCGCATTATAGCGGCTGAGCTCATTACGGCACAATTCGTGACCATTCCGCGAGAAATTGCGCACAACGGTCCATGGACCTGTCGCTACCGGATTGAGGTTTGCGTAGTTCTTGGGATCCTCAACGTCCTTCCAGATATGCTCCGGCAGCGGATAAAGCCCGCCCAGACCATAACGCACCAAGGCATCAGGCTCGTTGAGGGTGAATTTGACCGTGTGATCGTCGACCTTCTCCGCGCTGACCACATTGCCACTCTCGCCGTTATAAACGTCGATACCCATCGGGTAATCGGGATGTGCCTTGGCATATTCAAAGCTGAACACAACGTCATCGGCGGTGAAATCCTCGCCATCGCTCCATTTCACACCCTGACGCAGATTGTAGGTGATCGAGAGCAGGTCTTCGCCAAGCTCGAAGCTTTCAGCCAAGGCCGCTTCGTTCTGGTCTGGGTGCCAGAGATTGTCGATCCAGAGCGGCTCATAGGCAAAGTCACGCATGCGCTGTTGCGGGCCGGTCGGGTTATTAGGGTTGTAATTCTCCACCATCGCATCGGTGTGATAGGGCAGCAGGCGTAGGATCACCTCTTCCTGCGCGATGACCGGCGCCGAGAGCGCCAAAGCGGTCATTCCCACTGTAGCCAGGGCCAGAGTTTTCACGGTTTTCATAGTCTTCTCCTCCACTTTTATCTCCTCCTCGTAGAGAATATGAGATCGATCCCACACCAAAGCAGGTTCGCTCCCTTTGGTCTTCTCATGGGGTTGCAGGCTCTCCTCAGCCTGCCCTACCCCAGAATTATCAGGCGTCCTCCCTATGCATGGCTGGTGCGGCGACGCTGGACCGCACAACCAATTCGGTATCAATAACTGCTTCCAGCGGACCGGAATCCGGTCGTGCAAGCAATTCAAGCAACAGCCGCGCCGCCGCTTCGCCGATGTTATCCATCGGCTGTCGCACCGTGGTCAGTGGCGGCCACATATGCCTCGCGTGAAAAGCGTCGTCGAAGCCAATCACGGAGATATCTTCAGGCACACCCACACCACGTTCTCGCAGGGCCAGCAACACACCGGCCGCAATGTCATCATCGCCAGCAAAAATCGCGGTGAACACACGCTGCTGGTCGAGCAGGTCCAAAGTCGCGCGATAGCCGAAATTCTGATGGAACTCTCCACCCACGATATGCAGATCGCCCATATCCATGCCGAACTCGGCAAGGGCCGCTACCATGCCGTCACGGCGGGCAATGGTATCGCCGTAATCTGCCTGACCTGACAGGTGCACGATATTGCGGTGCCCGAATTCAAGCAGATGGCGCATCGCTGCCCGTGCACCACCGAAATTATCCAGCATGACGTGCCCGCGAGAGACCGGACCGGGCTTATGGCCGATGGAGACTACGGGAATTCCCGAACGGCGCAGCAATTCGGCAACATCGGGAAGCATGGGACGCTCGAGGTAGAGAATGATGCCATCGCACGAACGATCAATCAGTTCGATAACGGCGCGAGCTTCCTCATCCTGATCCGCGTAACCGGACGACACCATCAGCGCCTTGCCTGCGGACCGAATGGCGCGCTGCACACCATAGGTCATGTTGGCGAAATAGGGCGTACCCACGTCCACGAACACCGCGCCGATGACATTGGAGCGATTGGAACGCAAAGCCTGCGCCAGGGTATTTGGCCGGTAACCAAGCTCGACTATGGCCGCCTCAATCGCCTTGCGATTGGTTTCCGAGACATATCCATTCCCGGCCACCACCCGCGAAACGGTGGACCGCGACACGCCAGCGCGTCTGGATACGTCGGTAATGGTGACCATTCCGCTCCGCTTCCTCCCCTGCCGATCCTCTTATGGGACCGATCCCACAGATGATGAAATCGATTGCAGGAGGAAGTCAAGAGGCGCGCTTAACTTTTCGGAAAGCCAAAGCTTCTCAAAGACTTCGGCTGTGAATTGGCTTCTAGCGGGGCACGAAGCGTTCGCCGTTCCAGACCCCGATGCGCGAAGCGACGGCCGTTTAACGCAGGCGCAACACAATTCTGCTCAGCAGATCGCCTTCCCACCACATGGGGAAATTCGTGCCCCATTTATTGTTGTAGAGGTTGATCCGCATGCCTGCGCCGAAATCGGGCAGTTCGGGCTGAAATGGCATAAAAGGCGCACCGGCTGGCGCCACCAGCGCACTGTCCAAAATGTCGAACGACGCCGCTTCGTAGCGCAGCGCAGATACGGCCTGCAACTGCCCGCCGCCCCCGCGCACAATCTCACATGCCTTGTGCCACAGCCCGAGCTTTTCAAGCTCCCAGGCACGCGCGCCCTGCGGCGTAAGCGTCAGAAAACCCGCTTCGGGCATGCGATTGGCTGGTTTGCCACGCAGCACCAGCGCAATCTCAACACTGTGATCATCAATGCCCCGCAGGATCAATTCATGGCGAGATGGCGCACCCAGAGCGCTCTGCGCGTCCTGAGGCATATGCCCAAAGGCCCGCGCACCATCTTCCGAGATACCCTGCCCCTCTGGCACGAACCGCGCCGAACGAGCCGTCCTGGCCCGACGCAAACCCGGCTTGTCATGGTCGAGAATGGCCCATTCCTGCCGGTGTTGCAGGTAGCTGTCGAGATGGGTCTGCAGTTCGGTCCAATCATAGCTTTCATGTCGATAGCCCAAGAGGCTACCGGCGACGCCATCGATGCGACGTCCGGACGGCGACACCAGCGCAGCAATGTCGCCGGTGGCTGCGTCGAGTTCAGCAATCCAACCGCCATTTTCCAGATGGTCACCGGGCCCTTTTAATATCTCTGCTGGAACAGCGGATTGCCTCAGCGCAGCTTTGGAGCTTGCTTGATCCGTTGCGTCCAACTCACCTATTGCCGCATCGAGATAGGCGCGCTGTTCGGCCCAGCTTGCCTCGGCATAGGCGAAGCGATAATCGCTTTTCCGCGCAGCCTCGAATTCCGGCCGGTCCCAGGCCTTGTCGTCGCGCAGATAGGTCTTGATATCGACGCCCCAGGTATGTTCGGCGACCATGGTCAGAGCGCGGCCAAAAGCTGCCCGCGTCGGCGACAGGTCGGCGCAAAATCCGTCATAAACCCGCCCGAGCGCACGAAAGTGTCTTAGCTTCTGTGGGTCGCTGCCCGTGCCATGAATCCAGCTATCGCCGACCTCCTGCGTTATCACCGGGAAGCGCTCGCGCCGCTCCCACATCGCTTCGCCAAAGGCATCAAGAGTGGAGGCCACAATCCGGGCATCAGGGAATTCGTGCACGATATGGCGCAGCGCTTCGACCGTCTGTCCGACGCTTTGCGGACCGATATTATCACTGGTATGGGCGAAGCTGAGCCCGATATCGCCACCTGAAGGAAAATCGGTGGCCCCATAAGAGCCCTGATACATGACGACGATCTCTTCCCCCTCTGGCGCCTGCCAGCGGAAAATCGGCGGCACATCGGGAACTGGGCTCGCCGTGTTCACCCCCAGATGCAGGAATTTTAGTCCTGCCTCGGCCATCAACGGCACCATGCCCAGAGTATGGCCGGGCACGTCCGTCATCTTGGCGGCAAGGGTCTGTCGTCCGAAACGCTGGTCCAATGCCTGCGAATAGGAGAGGCCCGCCCGGAACAAAGCCGGTGTCATCAACTCGGTATGGGTGGTGAAGGGCAGGGCGTGCCATGCAATCAGCCCGCGCTCGATAGCCTGCTCAAGCCTGCGTACCCGCTCGGCATCCTGCGAATTGAGATGGTCCCAGATCAGCCAGGCCCCGGTCGTCCAGATGAAGGCGGGAGCGTCGGGGTTCTCATTGTAAAAATGGGTGCCGGTAGCAATCGCCTGAGGAATAAACTGATCATGATATTGGCGGCGCACGGCGCCAGCATGATCGGTAAACCCGATATCGAGATGGGTTTTGAAAACGAGATGAATCTGTCTGGTCATGAAAAGGTCCGATCACCCCACCGTGCTGCGCACGACGAGGCGGGTATTGAGTGTTTCTTCAAGCGCGGGAGCGTCAGGATTGTTAAGACGCCGCAGGATCAGACGAACAAGCGCACGTACACGTTCATCCAGATCGAATTTGACGGTGGTGAGATTATAGCTTTTCCAGTGTGACTGGGCGATGTCGTCAAAGCCGACAACCTTGACGTCCTCGGGCACCCGCAGGCCAAGTTCGTGGCGCAAGGCGTCGAGCACGCCAAAGGCGCCAACGTCATTGGCGGCAAAAACTGCATCGGCACCGCCATGCAGCCGGAACAGGTCGATGGTGGAGGCATAGGCCGTTTCATAGCTGAAATCGCCGCGTGCCACGAAGGGCGGCGGCAGGCCGCGCTCACTCATCACCGTACGCAGCATCTTTTCGCGCGACAGACTGCCTTCGGATCTCTCGAGGCCCGACAGAAAGGCGATTTTCTTCGCCCCATAGCCCTGAAGCAGCGCCACCGCCTGCTCGATCCCGTCGCGCTGCATGACGTTGAGCCGGTCATATAGCGGCGCGCCGGGCAGCGGAGCGTCATCGGGATGGGGATAGTGCAAATAGATCGGGACGGCGCGGCCAAGAAAGCGCACCAGCGTTTCGGGCTTCACGTTCTCGACAAAGGCGATCACTGAATCCGGGTTAAAGCCGCGCATATAGGCCAGAAGCCGCTCGTCCATGCTGTAGTCGGTGCGCGTCTTGAACAGCAGGGTCGCAAAGCCTTCGGCCTGAAGCGCGGTGGTCAGCGCGTCGATTTCCTGGCTTTCCCAATGGCTGCACACATCGGGAACAATGACCCCAACAAGGTGGGTACGGCCACTGACCAGGGCCCGGGCATTGCGGTCGGGTGTGTAGTTCAGTTCCTCGGCAATCTTGAGAATTAGCGCCCGTTTTTCCGGCTTGAGCGAAGCCCCCGGATTAAAAGCGCGCGACACGGCGACACGGGACACATTTGCCCGTGCAGCCACCATTTCGGCGGTCGCCCGCTCATTGGTCTGCTGCTCTGACAAATCGGCCTCCCTCAGATCGCTTATTGAAAGCGTGTTCATTTTTTGGCGTGAGTGCGTGAGCCTGTCAAGGTATCGCTCGCGTGGCCCAAAATCAAATTTATCAGCAATTGTCATAGGATCGTCGCAGAATATGGGCAAATTCGCCACGCGCTTTACTGCGTCACGGTCCGAGATGTGAATTCTCCACATTGACAGAAATTGAAAACGTGTTCAGTCTTAACCCGTCAGCGCGTTCTGATCGAGGATTTCAGGCGCTGTCCAAAACCGGCTACCGGAGAATTCGGAGCCAAACAGGGAGGTATTGCCATGAGCAATCGTCTGCGCAGCCTTGCGCTCGGTCTTGTTGGCGCCAGTGCGCTCGCAACCCCATCTTTCGCCGTTGATCTCGACATCACCTGCCGCTGCGTTATCGGCGGCGTGAACAGCGCGACCGCGCAATGGATCGAAGAAAGCGTCATTCCTGCTTTCGTCGCGGCCAATCCCGACATCAATGTCACCCTCAATCAGTTCGGCGGCGAAGACGCCCAGCTGACACAGCAGCTCGCGCTCGATTTCTCGACCGGTGCTGGCCCGGACATTTCCGGCTTTGACGGCTTCCTCATCCCCTCCTTCGCCGAGGGCGGCCTGCTGAAATCGCTGGATGAACTCATCGGCGATGAATATGCAAACTGGGAAGGCTGGAACCACATTTCCCCCGGCATCCGCTCCATTCTCTCCTATGATGGCGAGACCTATGGCGTGGGTCTGGGTACTGACGTGCGTATGCTTTTCGCGCGCGCCGACCTGCTGGAGCAGGCGGGCCTCGCTGCAGACTGGCAGCCGACTTCGTGGGACGACGTGCTCGATGCCGCCCGCAAGCTCAAGGAATCCGGTGTTGAATCGCCGATCCAGCTCAATGCCGGCGTTGCCATGGGCGAAGCCACCACCATGCAGGGCTACTGGATGGCACTGCTCGGAACGGGCGAAGGCGTGACCAATGATGATGGCCAGTTCATCGTTTCCAGCCAGGGCATTCTCGACGTTCTCAACCTCTACAAGACCATCTATGTCGATGAAGCTCTCGGCGACCAGCGCGCTCAGTTGCTGGCCGATGGCCGTAACCGCTCCTTCGCCAATTTCCGCGACGGCAAGACCGCGCTGCTGGTTGAAGGTGACTGGTTCTATCGTTCGGTCACTGCTCCGGGTGCTGAATTCGAGGTCAAGGACCGCGACACTACAATGGCCTGGAAGAAAATGCCTGCCCAGGCTCCGGGCGAAGGCATTCACGGTCAGGACTTTGTGTCGATCTCCGGCGGCACGGGTTATGTGATCAACCCGAACACCGACAGCCCGCAGGAAGCCTGGAAGTTCCTCTCGTTCATGATGAGCCAGGAACAGATGACTGCGTTCCAGGATTACCAGCCGGGCATCCGTTCGCGCTCGGACGTTGCGATCCCGAATAGTGCGTTCCTGACTGAAACCAGCCAGACCCTGCTGCCACTGACCACTGCGCGTCCGAACGATGCCAATTACAATTCGGTCAGCCAGGAAATCCAGCGCATGACCGAAGCCGTTGTCTCGGGCGAACTCTCGCCAGAAGAAGCCATGGCTCAATACAAAGCCGCCGTCATCGCCATCGTTGGCGAAGACAATACGGTGAGCCTGCTCTAGCTCCCTCGTGTGCCCGGTGCGCTTCGGCGCGCCGGGCGCCACCAGCGACCTTGCAACATTCTCTCCCCAAATGGACGCCGCCAAAGGCATGTCGACGGAGAGCATCTGCACACAATCCGAGAGCCCCGAGCTCACAGGACAGCATGCCGGTGCGGTCAAAGCGCCGTCAAACAAACGCGAATGCGGCAGAACCCCATGACGAGTGAACCCATTTCCAGCCCGACAAAGCGCAAGACCAAGAACTTCGTCTTGCTATCTTCCCGCGCAGGCGCGGCTTTTCTGACACCAGCGGGGCTTCTGGTCTCGGTCTTCGTCATCGTGCCGTTCTTCTGGGTGATCTTTGTATCCTTCACCAATCGCACGCTGCTGGGCCGCACGGCGCTCAATCCCGAATTTGTGGGGCTGGCCAATTATTTGGCCCTGTTCGATCCCGCGACCTTCTTCCAGCGCGGCCAGTTCGGCTTTTCGCTGATCCTCACCACCCAGTTCGTGCTGGTTTCGGCCCTGATCGGTCAGGCGCTGCTGGGGCTTTTGCTGGCCTGGCTGATCCAGACCGTCCCCGTGGCCGTCAAACGCATGGTCGAAACCTTCGTCATCGCCGCGTGGATCCTGCCCGAAGTGGTGATCGGCTTTGCCTGGTTCGCCTTCCTCGACCGCGATGCCGGCACGCTCAACATGATCCTCACCTCGATTGGCTTCCCGCCCGGCGATTATCTGCTCGATGCGCCGTTCTGGGTGATCGTGGTGTTCAATACCTGGCGCGGCTCAGCCTTCTCGATGATGCTGTTCAATTCGGCCTTTTCATCCATTCCGCCCAGCTATTTTCAGGCGGCGGATGTTGCAGGCGCCACCTCATGGCAGAAATTCCGCGACATTGGCCTGCCGCTCATTCGCGGGCACATCGTCACCGACCTCATCCTCATCACCATGTGGACCTTCAATACCTTCACGCCCTTCCTCCTCACCAATGGCGGACCGAGCTACAGGACGGAACTGGTCTCGATCTACAATTACCGCGTCGCCTTCCAGGACTTCCAGTTCGGCAAGGGCGCAGCCGTCGGCGTCATCATGATGCTGATCAACCTCGCTTTCGCGCTGGTCTATCTGAGCATAGGCCGCAAGAAAAAAGCGCCGAAGACCTGAGGACAAAGCCATGAAGCTGACCTTCCCCGCTCTTTTTGGCCGCATCGCCTTTTCGGCTCTGGCCACCATTATCGGCATCATCTTCGCGCTGCCGCTACTCTGGTTCATCTTCGCGCCCTTCAATGCGCGCGCCGAGCTGGGTCTGGCCCTGCCCGATCCATGGACGCTTTCCAATTTCGCTACCGTCTTCGGCAATTCCTTTGCCATGCAGGCGCTCTGGAACAGCTTCATTCAGGCGGCAGGCGGCGTTGTTCTGGTGGCGAGCGCTGCAACGCTTGCGGCCTATGCGCTGTCGCGTTCGTCCATCCCCGGCAAGGGCGCGGTGACCTATATCCTGCTGCTCTTTTCCTCGGTGGTGTCGGGCTCGGCGGCCATGGTGCCGATCTTCCTGATCATCTCCTCTGCCGGACTGATGGACACGCATCTCGCCGTGATCCTGACCTTTGCCGGTGGGCTTTTGCCGACTGCCATGTTCATCCTGCGCGACTTCATCGACGGGATTCCCAAATCCTATGAGGAAAGCGCCATGGTGGCGGGTGCGTCCCCGGTTCAGGCCTTCTTTGACGTCGCCCTGCCCGTCATCCGTCCCGGCATCGTCGTCATAGTGGTGTGGAGCTTCGTCAATATCTGGGGCAGCTTCCTCATCCCCTTCATTCTGTTGCGCAGCTCGGCAAACATGCCTGCGGCAGTGGCTATCTATTCCTTCTATTCGGAAGCCGGCACGCCTGTCGTGACGCTGCTCGCGGCCTATTCCCTCATCTATTCGCTGCCCGTCGTGGCACTCTATCTCTTCGTCAGCTGGAAGTTCGGCTTCCGGTTCTTCGGCGGCATCAAGGCGTAAATCTCATGGCATCTGTTGAATTCAGGAACGTCACCAAGAGCTTCGGCGAGTTCACGGCGGTTTCCGATGTCAGCTTCGACATCGGCGATGGAGAATTTGTCTGTCTGCTAGGCCCGTCCGGCTGCGGCAAGACCACTTCGCTACGCATGATCGCGGGTCTGGAAACGCCAACCTCGGGACAGATTTTGATTGGCGGTGAGGATGTGACCCATCTGCATCCTAAGGATCGCAACATCGCCATGGTGTTTCAAGATTACGCGCTTTATCCGCACATGAACCTGGCCGACAATATCGCCTATCCGCTCAAGGTTCGCGGCGAGGCCGTCGAAAAGCGCCATGGCCGTGCCAAGGAAGTGGCCGATGTGCTCAAGATCGGTCACCTCATGGACCGCTTGCCCAGCCAGATTTCCGGCGGGCAGCAGCAGCGCACCTCGCTTGCCCGTGCATTGGTCTATCCGGCGCGGACCTATCTGTTCGACGAACCATTGTCCAATCTCGACGCCAAGCTGCGTCTGGAGGCGCGCGGTTTCCTCAACCATCTCCAGCGCGACATGGGCATGACAGCGGTTTACGTGACCCATGATCAGGCTGAAGCCATGGCTCTGGCCACGCGTATCGCCGTCATGGATCAGGGCAAGATCGTGCAATATGCCTCGCCAATCGAAATCTACCGTCGCCCGGCCACCACATTCGTCGCCAATTTCGTAGGCAATCCGCCGATGAACTTGGTCGAAGCCGAAGCCAGCCAGGGTGACGGCAAGCTGCATCTTAAGGCTGAGGGGCTGGTTATTGATGGATTGCCGATGAGCGATGCCATCGGCAAAGCGCTGTCGGTGAGCAACAAGCTGACGCTTGGCGTACGCCCCGAGCATCTCGACATCGCCAAGCCCGGCGCGGCCAATGCAATTTCAGCACCGCTCTTTGCCAATGAGAATATGGGCCCCGAAAGCCTTGTCACCATTGATCGCGGCGAAGGCGCGCGTGTCACCGCCCGCATCTTCACCGATGATCATCTTGAGCTCGATGCGAATGTCACCCTCAGCTTTACAGCTGAGCATGTGCATCTGTTTGACAGCCAGGGTCTACGCATTCCGGCTTTGGGCGAATAACGACTGCGTTCTTCCTCTCTTCAAAAATGGAGAAGGAAAAGAGGACAAATCGACAGAAGATGACCACCATTACCGCTCACATTACCCGCGCCGATCGGGCCGCAAACCCCTATTTCTATATTCCCTATGAGGTTCCGGCCGGTACCACCCGCATTGATGTGACACTTGCCTATACCAAGACCGAGAACTGCGTCATCGACCTTGGGGCGTTCGATCCGCGCGATGCTGGCTACCCCACGAAAGACGGGTTTCGAGGTTGGAGCGGGGGCGCGCGGGAGAGCTATTTCATCGCCACTGACGATGCGACACCGGGCTATGTGCATGGGGAAATCCAGCCCGGCACCTGGAATGTCATTCTGGGGCTCTACAAGATTCCAGAAACCGGTGCCGATGTGACCATCACCATCAATCTTGATTCAGTGCCACGCAAACTCGTCCCGCAGCCCACGCGCACGCTGCCGGTTCGCAAGGGTGCTGGCTGGTATCGAGGCGATCTGCATTGCCACACCTTCCATTCGGATGCGCGCGGTGCTCCGGAAGTGTTGCACGCTGCCGCCAAGCAGGCTGGGCTCGACTTTCTGGCTATTGCCGATCACAACACCACCACCCAGAGGCGCTATTTTCATCCAAATTCATCGGCGGATCTGGTGTTTATCCGCGCCATGGAAGTCACCACAGCCGAGGGCCACGCCAACGTCTATGGCGTGGATGACTGGATTGACTTCCGCATGACACGCCCATCCGACGCACACACCTTGGCCAAGCTGGTGCATGACAAGGGTGGCCTGCTCTCCATCAATCACGACAAGCCCCCGATTGCCTGGGAATATGAGTTCCCCGAAGCCGACTGCCAGGAAGTGTGGCAATCCATATGGCTGGCCTGGAACTGGATCGCCCTTGAGCGCTGGCAGTCCCGGCTGGCCTCGGGAATGAAACTCTCTGCCATTGGCGGCTCGGATTTCCATCAGCCGGTTGCGCTGCAGCCTGAAGGCCCTCTGGCTCTGGCGCGCCCGACCACTGTGTTTTGGTTGCCCAAGCTTTCCGAAGACGCGGTTCTGGCCGCGATGAAATCGGGCCATGGCTATGTTACCGAGGGTCCGGACGGCCCCCATCTTGAGATCAATGCCAATGGAGCGGTGATGGGGCAAACAACTGGCGCGATTAGCGCCATCCGTATCACGACACGCGGCGCTGCTGGCGATATTCTAGCGCTGGTCGATGCGACTGGCGAGATTGCCCGCATTGATATCGGCAGCGATGATTTTGTGACGGAGATTGCCATCTCACCGAAGGGTTTCGTACGCGCTGAAATCATTGCAGGCGAGGCGACGCTCGCGAGGATGCTCACCGAATTCTCCGCTCTCCTCGCCGGCCGGGAATTGCCTTGGCAATTGCGCGATGTCGACATTGGTATCCAGCCGATCCGGCGGGCCCTGAGCAATCCCATTTATAGCGAGGCCTGATCATGCTCATTGCCAATGCACCCTGTTCCTGGGGCATCAATTATCCGACCGGAAATCGCTATAGCTGGAGCCAATATCTCGATGAGGTCGCCGCTGCCGGTTATCGCGGCACCGAGCTTGGGCCATTTGGCTTCCTGCCCAAGGACGCCGCCCTGCTCAAGAACGAGCTGGCGCAGCGAAACCTCACCCTGATCGGCGCCACCCACGTTCACACATTCAGCGACGCCACATCGGCCGACGCCTTCAGTGCAACCCTGCGCGAGCTTTCCAGCCTGCTGGTCTCCTTGAACGCCAAACATCTCGTCATCATGGACGAGAGCAATGCCTATCCCAAGGGACAGGAAGGCGTATTGGACAAGGCAGGATGGACGGGTCTTGTGTCCATGGTGCGCGACGCCCAGAAGCTGGTCGAAAACGAATATGGCCTCAAGCTGAGTTTCCATCCCCATGTCGGCACAGCAGTGGAAAAGGAAGCGCAGATCGACCGTCTGCTGGACGAAACCGAAATCGACCTCTGCTTCGATACCGGCCATCACGCTTTCTGGGATCAAGACCCGATTGCATACATGGAAAAGGTCTTTCCCCGCATCGCCTATATGCATCTTAAAAACGTCAATTCGGCGGTTCGAGCGCGGGTGCTTTCGGGTGCGCTTTCCGTTGCCGACTCCTATGGGCAAGGCGTGATGTGTCCCCTGCCCGATGGCGTCGTCGATATTCAGTCAGTCATGCAGCTTCTGGCCGATCGCGCCTTTGCCGGCCCCATCGTGGTCGAGCAGGACGTCGCGGCCAATGCCGTCGAAACGCCCCTGCAACTGGCTGCACGCAATCTCTCCTATATGAATGGAATAAATTCGTGACTGCACCTCTCAAGGTCGGGCTGATCGGGCTGGGCGAAGTTGCTCAGCTCATGCATTTGCCATTGCTGGCTGACGACGCGCGCTTCTCCATCACGGCGATTGCGGATGTGTCGCCCAGTCTCATGGACCATGTTGCCAAGCGTTATGGTGTGCCGACCCAGCATGAGAGCGCCGAAGCCCTGATCGCCGATCCGACGCTCGAGGCGGTGTTCATTCTGACGCCCGACCATCTCCACGCGGATCTGCTCGAAAAGGCCATTCGCTCGGGCAAGCATGTCTTCATCGAAAAGCCTGTCTGCCTCACCGTCGCCCAACTTGAGCCGCTGCTAGCCCTGCCGCGTCGAGACGGGCAAATCGTGTTCGTGGGCTATATGCGGCGCTTTTCGCGGCCCTTCCTCGAACTCAAGAAACGGCTGCCGACGCTCGAAACAATCCGCCATGTCCGCGTGCGCGACATCATCCGCGAGGCACCGTTCTTCGTTGCCCAGACCCGCAATGTGTTCAAACCAAAGGATGTGCCTGCCGAAGTGATTGCCGATGGACGCGCGCGCACCTTGGCCATGCAGCGTTCCGTCATGGGCGAGGATTGCCCGCCTGATGCCCTGCGTGCCTATCAGGTGCTGACAGGCCTCAGCTCGCACTCGGTCTCTGCCATGCGCGACCTGCTGGGCCCTCCCAAGGGTGTGCGCTATGCGACCCAACACAATGGCGAAACGGTTATTGCCCTGTTCGATTACGGGCATTTCACCGCGCTCTATGAGGCGGTCATCGATGATGTTTCGCGGTTCGATGCCGGAATTGAAGTGCTGACACAGACGCAGCACTTCAAGATGAATTACGATACTCCCTATATCCGCAACCTGCCGACGCGGCTGGAAATCACCAGTTCGACCGACACCGATACTGGAACGGAAGTCGTTGGACCGGTCTATGAAGACCCGTTCCGCGTCGAGCTGTCAGCCTTTTACGACAGCCTCCGCAATGGCAGTCCACACAAGACGACGCTTGAGGATTCGTTGCTGGATCTGCGGCTTTTCGCTGAAATCGGTCAGCATTTCCTGTCGAAACGGTGACGCGGCCCTCAGGCGGAGAACACCTTTGGCTTGGCGCCTTCCCAGCCGCATTCGCCATTATGCGCATAGGCGATAATGGCTGATGATATTTCGTTGGCCAGCGCTGACGCTGAAGGGTCGTTGTGTGCCAATGGGACAGCACTGAGGTCGCCGAAGACGAAAGGCTCGTCAAAGCCATGAGCAGCGCCGAGACGGCCGTTTTCAAAGCCAGGCACCCATTGAAATTCATAACCTGCGCCCCACCCTCCCGCAGTGCGGTGAGTTTCAAGCGTCTTGAGCTCGGGGTCTCTATAAATGGCACGGGAGAGGAATATTTCCTCGAACTGGGTGAAGCTGCGGCCAGGGAACTCGCTTTCCAGTTTGGCCAGTTGCGCTTCTGCGTCCTGAGGGTGGAAGCGGGCGAGGGACGCCAGTAGCGCGTCGAGGCCAATGAGGCTTTTGCCGCTCAGGCATGCGCTGTCAATGCGGGCATGGGATGGGATCCCGCCATTGTCAATGTGAATGGCGGAGCCATCGCTCTGGGGCACCCTATTGGTGCGTCTGGCGCACGCATTCTCGTGACGCTGTTGCATGAATTGCGCCGCAGTCAGCTCAACAGGGGATTGGCCACATTGTGTATCGGTGGTGGCATGGGTGTTGCGCTCTGCGTTGAGCGGCTCGCCTAGAGCCGGCACTGCTCGCAGATGAATCTCAGCCAAAGGCGCGCTTCAGCCCTTCGGCGGCATGGCTATCGCAAAAGGCGTAGAGGGTGGTTTGTGGGCGGACGGTTTCGTGCAACCAGGCGATGTCCCGGCGGCGTGGATGGACGTTCCAACGCATAACCTGCGCACGGCCAGCCGCGATAGCAGCATTGGCCGACGTGCCACTATCCACATGGCCAGTGAGCAAAATCTTCACCGACGCATTATCCGAAAAACGCTGAAGCAATGCAGCCGAAACGCCGGAAGTGGCGGCACCATTGGCGGCAATCATGACGCCTTGAGGCTCGCTAAGCTCACTCAGTCGGCCAACTGCGGACAGCATGGCCTCGATGCGCTGGCGCCCACCGTCAACGAGGACCTGCCCGTCCGCTGTCGCCATGAGCGTTGCGACGTGGCGGTGTTGCCCGCAGATCGACACGGGTAGGCCTGCCTCGTGCAGCAACACGGCAATCTCTACACCGCGTCCCGTGGACGGTAACGGCAAGAGCAATGGCGCCCGGCCCGCCTTGTCGATGAGGACCGCATGATCAATATCTTCGTCATATTCGCCATAGGAGGCATCGGCGATCAGCACGCGCGCCTCAAGCGGTTCATCGACGGGATAGAGCAGGCTTTCCCGGCAGATATCGCCCGTATAGAGCACGCCCGCCTCGCCGCCGATACGCATCCACACCGCACCGGCAGCATGACCAGCACGTCCGGTTTCGACCCTGACGCCACAAATCTCAATCTCTGCCCGCAATGGAAGAAGGTGAGCCTTTTCGAGTGCAGGATGCCCCGCAAAAGCGCGCGTCATTGCGGTAGCAAAGATGGGTGGATTGCCTAAATCCGCCGCCAGATGAAGCCCGCCAATGTGATCGGCGTGACCATGGCTGATGAGAATGGCGTCGACGGGCCCGACCTGAGCCAGATCGGGGAACTGACCGGACGCGGGACCTTCGCCAAGATCGAGCAGAAAGCGTGCGGTGCCGGTTTCGACCAGAAAACAGGCGGGTGTCTTTCCGCCAAGTCCAGAAATTGCAGTGACGCGGGTCAAAGCAGGCTTCCTCGTTTGCCGAGAACGCTCAATACCAAGAGCGGAAAGAAGGTGGTAATCAACACCGTCACAAACGCCATGGCCATGCCCAGTCCCACCGAACCCTGTTCGAACTGACGCCAGATATAGGTGGAAATGGTCTGTAATCCGACTGGCGCCACGATGATCGAGGCGACAAGCTCGCGCGTTGCCACCGCAAACACCAGCAGCATCGATGCCATCAGGCTGGGCAGGATCAACGGCAAAAGGATGCGGCGGAAAGCGGTCATGGGCGTTGCGCCGAACACCCGTGCCGCGGCTTCAAGATTGTCCCCGATCTGGTGAAAGGCGGCAGTGGCATAGCGAACCGGTTGCGGTAGCAGGATGCAGCAATAGGCGAGCAGCAGGATCAGGGCGGTATTGTATGGGGTCATCGGCAGCCAGGGCTGGTTCCAGGCGAGAATCAAGCCCACTGCCACTACAATGCCCGGCAGCGCGTTTGGCAGGATGGTCAGCACATCGAGCAATTGACGCCCGCGCATTCTGGTTTTGACCACGGCATACGCCGATAACGCGCCCAGAATTCCGGTGAACAGCGCCGCGCCAATCCCGAGCGACAGGCTGGTGGTGAGTGCACGCAGCGCACCAGTGCCATCGGTGTGAATGGCGGCAAAATTGTCGAAACCAAGATTGCCCCAGATCAACCCGCCTGAAATTGTGCGCGACAATGCTGTGGCAAGGATGGCCAGTAGCGGCACGGCAGTGGCAAGGAAGGTGACGAGGCCAAAGGCTACGAGGACCGGCATTGACCAGACACCGAGTGGGCGCTTTTCAAAGGCCTGCGGCTTGCCACTCGTCGTCTGATAGGAGCGCCGCGTCAACACCCAGCGCTGGATGAGAAAGGCCCCAAAGCTCAGCACCACCAGAACTAATGACAATATGGCAGCGCCCGGCAGATCGATGGGCCAGTCGGAAACACGCAGATCAATGCCGGTCACCAAAACATCGAAACCCGCACGGCGTCCAAGCGCGGCAGGGGTGCCATATTCCTCGATCGCTGCCGCAAAAACCAAGAGCAGGCTGGCAGCAAGGCCGGGGGCCGATAGCGGCAGTGTAATGCGGAAGAAAGCCCGCCAGCTCGACGCGCCAAATACCCGGCCAACATCGGCGTAGCGCGAGCCGACGGTTTCGACAGTGCGCGACACGGCAAAATAGATGATCGGAAAAGTGTTGAGCGTCATCACGAAGATGATGCCCCAGACCGAAAACAGGAACTGGGAGAGATTGAAGCCCAGTAATTGCTCAACATAGCCACGTGGCTGCAAGGTCATCACCCAGCCCAGCGTGGCGATATAGGGTGGGATCATGAAGGGGACGAGCATGAGCAGGTCCCAGACCAAGGCCCCGGGCACCCGAAACAGAGCGCGTAGCACCGCAAGCGGCACGGCAATAATGGCGGAGAGGACCACCACACCCAAGCCAAGCAGCAAAGTGTTGCCCGTCATACCGATCAGGCGTGGATCAAGCAGGGTATCGGCAAGGCGTGAAAAAGGCGCGGCCAAAGAGCCGCGCCCGAGTTCGGGAAAGATCGCTTGAAGAACGATGAAGGCGAAAGGCACAGCAACAACCAGCACCAGGCCAGCGGCCGCGATGATGATAGCCGGATTGACCGGTCCGATGCTTTTCGCCGTCATGATCTCTGCGATCCTTACTGGAAGATGGCGCCGAACGCAGCCAATGTCGCCTCGCGGCCCGCATAGACGGCTTCGGTGTCGATGGTGAGAATATTGAGATCGCCGATGAGCGGACGATTGGCTGCAATGTCGGCGCGGGCTGGCATCAGATTGGTTGCGGCGACAATAGCCTGACCGGCATCAGACAGCATGTAGTCGATGAACTGCTTTGCCTCATCCTGATTTTTGGACCAGTTGAGGATCATCGCAGGGCGCGGCGCAATCACCGTGCCCGAAGCGGGAAAGATCACTTCAATGGATTCGCCCTTGGCCTTACCATTGAACGAGATGTAGTCCACCGCACCGAATACGGCGGCCTTTGCGCCCTGCAGCACAGGGTTGAGGGCTTCGGCATTGGCGCCGGCAATGATCGCGCCATTGGCAGCGAGGTCTTCAAACAGCTGTGCGCCGCCCTTTGCTTCAAGCGCGGCAACAAGCTCGAACGTGGCGCCGGACTGGGCCGGATCGGGCAGGTTGACTAGATCCTTGTATTCAGGCTTTGCAAGATCTGCCCATTCTTCAGGTCTGGGCGTGTTGCTATTGGGGTTCCAGGCAATGGCCAGCGCGGAAACGCCCTGAGCGACAGCGGTATCGCTCTTGAGGAAATCAGGGACGGTTTCTGCATTGGGGCTGGTGTAAGGCACGAGCCAGCCGCGTGCGGCAAAATCCGTCGCGGTGTCCCAGGACGCCGAGATCAGCACGTCAACGGCAGGATTGGCAGCTTCGGCTTCGATGCGGGCCATGACCTGCCCGGTCGTGGCCTGAAAGAACTCAACCTTGATGCCGGTTTCTTCGGTGAAGCCCGCAGCCAGTTTTTCGATCAGCGAGGCTGGTCCGGCAGTATAGACAGTAACGTCCGCATGGGCCGTTCCTGCCATGGTGAGTGCGGCGAGCGCGGTAAGACCGGCGCGGCGGATATTGATCAGCATTTTGACGCTCCTGGGGCTATTGGCCCGCCTCGGCTGGAAACCAGCGAAGACGGTCGGAGATGATCTCCAGGCCGACACGCTCGCCCAAGCGCATGCGGCTATTGGTTGTGATCTGCAGGGAAACCGGTGCGGCGCTGGTCGCCAGTGAAAGAGAGGCCACATAGGCATTGTCGCGGTAGTGCAGCGCCGTCACTTCGGCGGTGAGCTGAGCGTTTTCGGCCGAGCGCAGGTTGAGGGCACGTGGAGGTACGAGGAGTTGAGCCAGCTCACCACCAAGGTGATCGGGTGCTGACGCAAGTTCCAGTTCTGTGTCTGCAAAGGTCCAGCGTTCTGCATTGCGGCGGACAGGCACAAGGCTGCCGAGGCGCAGGAATTCGGCAATCTTGGCACTGCTCGGCGCTTCGACCAGTTCATCAGGACTGGCGAGTTGGGCCACGAGCCCTCTGTCCATCACCGCTACCTGATCGGCCAGGGTAAAGGCCTCGCTCTGATCGTGGGTGACATAGATTGCGGTGAGACCGAGAGAACGGATCAACCCTGCGAGCTCCCCCACCATATTTTCGCGTAGCTCGCGGTCGAGATTGGAGAGTGGCTCATCAAACAGAACGATGCGCGGCTCGGCTACAATGGCGCGGGCAATGGCAACGCGCTGCTGTTGCCCGCCAGACAAGGCGCCGGGACTACGATCAGCCAGATGGTCCAACCCCACGCGGCGCAGCGCATCGGTAACGCGCCGCTCGATAGCTGCCCGAGCAACGCGTCGCATCTCGAGCGGAAAGGCAACATTTCGCGCCACGCTCAGATGCGGCCAGAGAGCGTAGTCCTGAAACACCATGCCCAATCCACGCCGCTCCGGCGGCACGAAAGCGGTGGTGCTGGCCACGACCTGGCCTTCAATCCGCACCTCGCCGGCAGTGGGTGAAAGAAGCCCTGCAACCAGCCTCAGCAATGTCGTCTTGCCACAGCCAGACGGACCCAACAGTGCGAGAGTCTGGCCAGCCGACAATGACAGATCGATGCCACGCAGAATGGGGGTGTCACCATAGTCGAGGCGCAGCGCATGGGCTGAAACGGCGGTGGGCGTGGTGGACGGCATGATTGTTGTCTATTTCGCCTTGGGCTCTTGGGACCCGGGCGATAGAGGACTTAAATGACACTTTGACGACACTCGCCTACGTCAACAACGGACGGAAGCTGGCTCTGCAGGCTCCAGGATCAGGCGTAATGTCGGAACCTGTTGCAATAACAACGAGGCCGCCTGATCCCTCAGGCGACCTCTTTTAAATAGGTCGTCGATCAATTCCCTCGAGCGGCGGAGTCCGACAGAGCATCGACGATACGCTTGAAGACATCCGCCTCGCGCCAGTCGCTAAACCGCCGGAAGGCCGTGCGGCTCTATCTTCGCCCATTGGGCGTCCGCAAGTACAAAGCGGTCCATCCATCGCGTGGATCACATCACTACTGGTTTGTGAATCCCCACAGATCCTGGGTTAGTTTCGCCCACCTTCCTGTTACGGCCTCTGCTTGCCGCTGGCTGGACTTTTTCTAAGCCAGTTGGAGCGGAAGATCAGGCCATGGCGGCCTGATAAATAGTCAGGACATCTTCAACCGACATCAGGCGAGGATTGTTGTCCATGAGGCGGCGGATGGCATGCGCCTCCGCAGCCCAACTGGACAGCTCATCAGCCTTTGCACCATGCGCGGCAAGGCTCATTTCGACGCCCAGACGGCGACAGAAATCATGTGCGCTGGCGAGTACGATGCGGTTGTCGGCGTGATTGGGCAGCCCGAGTGCAGTCATGATCGCAGCGGTCTTTGCGGGCCGCTCGGATGCATTGAACGCCAGCACATGCGGAAAAATGATTGCATTGGCGAGGCCATGCGGCAGCTTGAGCCGTGTCCCGAGGGGATAGGCCAGGGCATGGCCAGCAGCAGTGTTCACCGGGCCAAGGCAGATGCCGCCATAATAGGAGGCCAGCATCATGCCGGCTCGCGCTTCGGTATCGGCGCCATCGGCAACAGCCCGCGCCAGATGTTTTCCGACCAGCTCAATGCCGAGCATCGCGTAGCCATCAATCAGCGGATGGGCTTTGATATTGGTAAATGCCTCGACGCAATGGGCCAGTGCATCCAGGCCGGTTGCGGCGGTGACGGCCGTAGGCACCGAATAGGTGAGCTCCGGATCGAGCACCGCAATATCGGCCAGCATGAACTGGCTTTCCACGGCCAGCTTGGCGAGAGTCTCGGGATTGGTGATGAGGGCTCGGATGCCAGCTTCCGAACCCGTGCCCGATGTCGTCGGCACTTGCGCGAGCGCGGTGCGGCGTCCGTCAACTTTGTTCGGGCCGACCACGTCGAGAACAGTCTGGTTACTGTCCCAGAGCACAGCCACCAGCTTGGCGACATCCATCACCGACCCACCGCCCAGGCCGATGACAAGGTCTGGCTTGAACGCGCGGGCTACAGCAAGGACCGCTTCCACCGCAGGAAGATCGGGCTCGGGCGGTATATCGACATAGGTCTCGACCGCGCCATTGAGGCCGATGCGATCAACAAAGCCAATGGTTGGCGCCATGGCTACAACGAATACACGTTGGTAGCCAGCAGCCCAGGCACCAAGACGGGCAATTGCGCCTGCACCGATTTCGAGCCGGGCCGGCTGCAATAAAGTGATGGCGCCCGCCATCGAAAGCGCTGCACTAGACATGATCTGCGACCTCCAGCGCATCCATCTGAGCCCAGACGGTAGCGATCTCGTCTGCGGTCAGTTCGACAAGAGGCGGACGCACCCGAGTCCAGCCGTCATGATTACGGCGGCGGGCCAGCATGGCCTTGATGGTTGGCAGCTGCACATAGGCATTGGAGAGGTCACGCCAGGCGTTGATGCGTGCCTGCGCCGCGTCGACCACTTCAGCGCGGCCCTCGTCAAACCAGTTATCGAAGACCACCCGCAAATGCTTGCCGATGAGATTGGAGCTTGAGGTGATGCACCCCGCCCCGCCCGCCTTCAGCAGTGGCAGCATGAAGGGGTCTGCGCCCGCCAACACCGAGAAGTCCGCGAAGGCCTCGGCAAAGGCACGCATGCTTTCGATCTTGCCGGAGGAATCCTTGACCCCGACAAAGATGCCCGGAAACGCCTCGCGCAATCGTGCGGTGAGTTCGAGCGAGATGCCGATCTGGGCGATGGGCGGAATATGATAGAGAATGACACGCAAATCGTCGCGTCCAACGCCTTCGACCAGTTCGGCATAGAAGCGGAAGAGACCTTCATCGCTCACACCCTTATAGTAAAAGGGCGGCAGGACTACGCAGGCTTTTACACCTGCCTCGACAGCGTGTTTCACCAAGGTGACGCTATCTGGAATATTGGTTTGTGACGTGCCGGGCAGCAGGCGCTGCGGGTCGAGACCTGCGGCGATGACCTTTTCAAGCAAACCCTGACGCTGGGCAATGGAAAAGGAATTTGCTTCGCCAGTCGTACCGAGCAGCGCAACACCATCGCAGCCCTCCTCAATCAAGGCCTTGCAATGGGTCGCAAAGGCGGCGTGATCGGGCGTGCCATCTTGAAGCACGGGGGTAGCAGAGGCGCAAAAGACGCCCGAGACCGGAAGTTTTGTGGCCGGATTCATCACTTTTCTCCCGAAACGAGCCGTCGCGCATAGGCAATGGCGGAATTCATATTGACGTGGTTGGCCTTGCCGGTGCCGGCAATGTCAAAGGCCGTGCCGTGGTCGACCGAGGTGCGGTCGATGGGCAAGCCAACCGAAACATTTACGGCGGTGTCGAAGGCGACGAGCTTGATCGGGATATGGCCTTGATCGTGATATTGCGCGATGACCAGATCGAAGGCGCCGGAATAGGCGCGGTGATAGACCGTGTCGGCCGAGATCGGCCCCACCACATCAATACCTTCGGCTTTGGCGCGAGTGACGGCGGGCACCACCTGAACGTCATCTTCGGTGCCGAACAAACCGTTCTCACCGCAATGAGGATTGATGCCGGCGACGGCGATGCGCGGCTTTGCATAGCCGATGCGTTTGAGGTGATCGTTGCCGGCGCGGATGGTCGCAAGGATGCGTTCGGGCGTCGCGCGATCAATCGCGGTCTTGAGCGAGACGTGGGTGGAAACGTGGATGACCTTGAGCCGCTCAGAAGCCAGCAGCATGAAGGCTGATTTCTGTCCTGTCAGCGCGGTCAACATGCCGGTATGGCCATCATAGTGATGACCGGCAAGGTTTAGCGCTTCCTTGTTGATCGGTGCAGTGACGATACAGCCGATAGCACCGGCTTCGGCATCCCGAACCGCCTTCTCGATAAAGCGGAACGCAGCATCGCCGCCGCGCGGATCGAGCTTGCCCCATGGCAATGGACCGCCTTCGATGGGCAGATCGACCACGAGACCATCCAGATCAAGCGCCGCGCCAACGGCATCACGGGCTTTTTCGAGGGTGGCGCGATTGCCGTAAATGCGGGTGCGAGCACGGTCCTCGGCACTCATCTCAGCAAGGGCCTTGACCGAAATTTCCGGGCCGACGCCGGCCGGATCGCCCATGGTGATACCGATAATGTCGTTCACGAATTGTCTCCGTCGATCCATCCCGCGGGGAGACGGACATATTTTATGGCGCGTCGGAAATAGGTGTAGGCGAGATGCAGTTCGCCCCCCTCACCCTCCAGCAAATAGGGATAGGATAGTTCCTTGTTGCGCCCATCGATCGAGTTATTCGACAGACATGTGCCGGGGCTATCATCGACGATGCGGCGCAGTGGCCAGGTCAGGCCACCATCCGTAGATATGCAGAGCGTCATGGGCGCGCGCGGTACACCCCAGATCGGGGCGCAGCCACCGGTCGCATCAGGCCGGTCGTCACCTTCCTCGATCTCGTCATAGAGCGAAACGCGGCGGTCGGACGATATCGCAGCCGAAATCGGATTGCACAGCATGGCCAGCCGACCATCCATCAGGCGGATGACATTGATAGAGGAATTGTTGTTCGGAACGTCCGTCGGGCCTGGAGCGGACCAGGTGAGGCCGCCATCGTGACTTTCAGAGCGATGGACGAAATCGGACTGGCGACGGCGATAGAAGGCCACCATGTGATCGCCGTCCAGCGGAACAATAGTCATGTGAACCGAGCCAATGGAGCCGGGCACCTCCGACATCGTCCAGGTCAGGCCATCGTCATGACTGACACCAATTGCGGCAGTGTCGTGACTGCCGTTCCAGCGCTGACCGGGCCGCGAGATGCAGCGGAAGATAGGCATCATCCAGGCACCATCAGCACGTCTGATAAAGCGACCGCGAATAAAACTGCCGAGCGGCAGATCAATATCGCGCGGGACACCGCCCTCTAGCACACCTTCAAGCTTTATTGGACGGGCGCGCAGCAGGCACTCGTCCTGATTGCCGGACGGTTGTGCGGTATGAAAAAGCTGCCAGTCGCCCGCACCATTGCGCCAGAGTACCGGGTTCTGCTCAGACCTGTCAGCATCATTGCTAAGCTGGGTCGATGCAGACCAGCTTGCAGCGCCCGGCGAAAGTGTGGCGCCATGAATGGAAATGTCAGACTTGCCTTCGAGGCTTCCCCCGAACCAGAGGCAGGCCAAGGCTCCATCATCCAGACGCTCGATAAAGGCCGCATGATTCTGCACCATGGGCGAGGGCAGAAATGCCTCTACACGACCGTCATTTCCCGGCGTCAGATGACCATCCATGCGGCTTGCGATCTCGTCTGGCGACATGCCTCTCCCCTGTTTTGGTTGCCTCAAAATTCACAATCGAACAGGTGTTGTCAAGTTCATCACTAATTCCTTCTTGCACAAAACGGACACAAACGTCAAACTTTATCTTTTAAAAACATATAGTTAGAAAATTCAAACCTCAGATGTAAATTCTTTATTTCGTTTTAATTTGACAACCTTAGGTCAAATGAGAATAGTGCCAACCCATGGTGTGTGCACCCTGCACCCGCAAAACTTGCATGAGCGCATCGCAGCGCCGCTCATGGTTCACGCGAGCTGCGATGGGAGGATCCATTGAAAGTCAAAACACTGTTGATCAGCGCGTTGCTGGCATCGACGACCATCGTCCCCGCCATGGCGCAAGCCGACACCGACATCACTGTGGTGTTGAGCGAAGAGCTTGATCTGGTCGAGCCTTGCATGGCAACGCGTTCAAATATCGGTCGCGTCATCATGCAGAACATCAGCGAAACGCTGACCGAGCTCGATGTGCGCGGCGATGCCGGCCTGATGCCGCGTCTGGCCGAATCGTGGGAAGACCTGGGTGACGGTACCTGGCAGTTCAAGCTGCGCCAGGGCGTCACCTTTTCCGACGGCTCGGCGTTCGGCGCCGACGACGTCGAGCATTCTTTCGCTCGCGTGTTCTCGGACCAGATCACCTGCGAAAGCGCCCGCTACTTCGCCGACACCAACCTGACCTTCGAGACCGTCGACGACCACACCATCAATATCACTGCAGAACCGGCACAGCCGATCCTGCCCTTGCTGATGAGCCTCGTCACAATCGTGCCGTCTGAAACGCCGATGGAATTCGTGCGCGACCCAATCGGCACCGGCCCCTATGTGATGTCGGACTGGACAGCAGGGCAGCAGATCGTGCTCGACCGCCGCGATGACTACTGGGGCGAGCAGCCTGCAGTGACCAAGGCAACCTATGTATTCCGCTCCGAGCCAGCCGTGCGCGCCGGCATGGTCGCGGCCGGTGAAGCCGACATTGCACCGCAGATCACTGCCGAGGCCGCTGATAACAGGGACCTCGACTTCTCCTACCCGAACTCTGAAACGGTCTACCTGCGTATCGACAGCCAGGACGCCCCGACCGACGACATCCGCGTCCGCAAGGCGCTGAATGCCGCAATCGACCGCGAAGCCTTCATTGGCACAGTACTGCCGGAGGGCACCGAACTGGCCGTGGCCATGGTCCCGCCCACGACGCTCGGCTGGAACCCGGACTTGACCCCGCCAGCCTATGATCCGGATCAGGCCAAGGCCTGGCTCGAGGAAGCTGCGGCTGATGGCGTCGACACCAGCCTGCCTATCGAGATCATCGCCCGCACCGAAAACTTCCCGAACGTGACGGAAGTGGCCGAGGCAATCACGCAGATGCTGACCGATGTGGGCTTCAACGCCTCGCTGCGCATGGTGGAAGTGGCTGAACACGAGCAGTTCTATTCCAAGCCCTACCCCGAAAGCGAAGGCACGCGCCTGATCATGGCGCAGCACGATAACAGCCGCGGCGACCCGGTATTCTCGATGTTCTTCAAATATGCCAGCGAAGGCACCCAGTCCGGCGTGGCTGACGCCAAGATCGACGAGATGATCGCCAATGCCTCGGCTGCCACCGGTGACGAACGCGCAGCGCTGTGGTCCGAAGTGTTCAAATATGTCCACGACGATATCGTCGCCGACGTTCAGCTGTTCCACATGGTTGGCCTGAGCCGCGTCAGCGAGCGTCTGGACTTCACGCCCACCATCGCTACCAATGCGCAACTACAGCTGAGCGAAATCGGCTTCAAGTAAGCCACTAATATCGAACAGGGCGGCGCCGGATCAACCGGCGTCGCCCATTTGCCGACCGAGGAATCCTACCATGGCCAAAATGATCGGACAGCGCGCAATAGCCAGCATCCTGTCCCTGCTGGGACTTATGGTTCTGGTGTTCTTTCTCTCCCGGCTCACCGGCGACCCGGCTGTGCTCTTCCTGCCCATCGATGCGACAGAGGCGATGAAGCAGCAGTTCCGAGCCCTTCACGGCCTTGACCTACCGCTGATCGAGCAATTTGGTCGCTATGTCTGGGACCTTCTGCACCTCGATTTTGGCGAAAGCCTGCGCAAGGCGCGGCCCGCTATCGACATTGTGCTCGAAGCCTATGCATGGACCCTGCCGCTGGCGTTGATCACCATGAGTCTGGTCGTCGTCGCAGCAATCATTCTCGGCTCGCTCGCGGCCTTCAATGTCGGCGGCTTCTTCGACCGCCTTGTCTCCATCATTTCCCTTGTCGGCGCTTCGGCGCCTGACTTCTGGATCGCCATTGTAGCGATCGTCATCTTTTCGCTCGGCCTTGGCTGGCTACCCACCTCGGGCGTGGGTACGCCCTGGCACTGGATTTTGCCAATTGCGGTTCTGTTCATCCGTCCCTTCGGTCTCGTCGTACAGGTTGTCCGGGGTTCGATGCTGTCGGCCCTCGCTGCGCCCTATGTAAAGACGGCCCGCGCCAAAGGCGTGAAGAACCTGCCGCTGATTTTCGTCCACACGCTGCGCAATGGCATGTTGCCCGTCATCACCGTCATCGGCGACCAGGCTGCGGCCATGCTCAATGGCGCGGTCATCGTCGAAACCATTTTCGGCTTCCCCGGCGTCGGCAAGCTGATGATCGACTCCATCCTGCAGCGTGATTTCAACGTAGTGCTGGCCGCCATCATGGTCACCGCACTCGCCATCTTCATCATGAACATCCTGATCGACATCGCCTATGGCCTGCTTGATCCGCGGATCCGACATTAGGAGGCGGCAATGACGGACCTTTCAGTCGCCAAGATCACCCCCGACACCGCCCAGCGCGGTCGCTCCCTGCTCTCCATGCTGTGGCGCGACAAGCTGGCCTTTATTTCCGCCATCGTGCTGATCCTGATCGTGCTGTTTGCCCTTTTCGGCCCTTGGCTTCTGGGTGACATAGCCATCAAGCAGAACCTGCGTGGCCGCAATTTTCCGCCCTTCAGCATGGATCGCGGGTGGGAATTCTTCCTGGGCGGTGACTCGCTGGGCCGTCCGATGCTGGCGCGTCTCGTCGTTGCGGCGCACAGCACCATCCTGATTGCTGCCGGCACAGTCCTTGCCGCCTTGACGGTGGGGGCCAGCTTCGGTCTCATCGCCGGCTATATGGGCAAGACAGTATCACAGGTGATCATGCGTCTGGCCGACGTGATCATGTCTTTTCCCTCGCTGCTGATCGCCGTGGTCGTGCTCTATGTCTTGGGACCATCCATCCTCAACATGATCCTGGTCCTGGCCATTACCCGTATCCCGATCTACCTGCGCACAACACGTGCCGAGGTACTTGAAGTGCGAGAGCGCATGTTCGTGCAGGCGGCAATTGTCATGGGCGCCAATCACGGACGCATTATCCTGCGCCATGTGCTGCCGGTTGTGGCCCCTACCCTGGTGACCATTGCCACGCTCGACTTCGCCTTCGTCATGCTGGCCGAATCTTCACTGAGCTTTCTCGGCATCGGCGTTCAGCCACCCGATATCACCTGGGGCCTGATGGTTGCGCAGGGGCGTCCATATCTCAACACCGCCTGGTGGCTGGCCTTCTGGCCGGGCTTGATGATTGTCATCACAGCGCTGTCGCTGAACCTGCTGTCGAACTGGATGCGCGTTGCCCTCGACCCCGCCCAGCGCTGGCGCCTGGAATCCCGGAAGACGAAAAATGTCTGAGCCCTTGCTGTCCGTCAAAAACCTCTCGGTCGATTTCCATACCGCTCGTGGCACTGTGCACGCGGTCCATGATGTCAGCTGGTCCGTATCCCGCGGCGAAACGCTTGCCATTCTGGGCGAGAGCGGCTCGGGCAAGTCGGTTTCTGCCAATGCCGTGATGAACCTGCTCGATATCCCGCCTGCGGAAATCGTGTCGGGCGAGATCATCTACGGCGGCGAAGACCTGCTGAAGATTTCATACGAAAAGCATCGCGCGCTTAACGGCAAGAAGATCGCCATGATCTTCCAGGACCCTCTGAGTCATCTCAATCCGGTCTATACCGTCGGTTGGCAAATCATCGAAATGATGACGGCCCATGGTCGTCCATCCGACATGGCGCGCGCACGCGCACTAGATCTCATTACGCGGGTCGGCCTGCCCGAACCGGAAAAGGCGATGCACAAATACCCGCATCAGTTCTCGGGCGGCCAGAGACAGCGCCTGATGATCGCCATGGCGCTGATGCTCAAGCCTGACATTCTCATCGCCGACGAGCCCACTACGGCACTCGACGTCACGATCCAGGCAGAAGTGCTCACCCTGCTCAAGGAATTGCAGGCCGAGACCGGCATGGCTTTGGTGCTGATCACCCACGATCTGGGCGTTGTCGCAGAAATCGCCGACCGTGTGGTGGTTATGAACAAGGGCGAGATCGTTGAAACCGGCACGGCCCGCGACGTCTATCACACCCCGAAGCACCCCTACACAAAGAAGCTCATCGGGGCCGCTCCCGGCAAGGGCGAGATCAAGCAACTCGACGCAACCGCGCCGCTGCTGCTGGAGGTCAAGAAGCTCTGCAAGACCTATGGCAAATTCGCTGCGCTAATGGATGTGTCACTGACGCTGGCACGCGGGCAAAGTCTTGCCGTGGTGGGTGAAAGCGGCTCCGGCAAATCCACTCTTGCCCGCACCATTTTGCGGTTGGAGGACGCCGATAGCGGCGAGGCCCTATGGAAGGGGCGCGACCTTATCGGAATGAATGCCCGCGATCTTTTGGCCTGCCGCCGCGAAATCCAGATGGTGTTTCAGGACCCGACCCAATCGCTCAATCCGCGCATGTCCGTTTATCATCTGATCGCCGAGGGCTGGGACATCCATAAGCTCATGCCTGATCGGAGCAAGCGCCGCGCCCGCGTCATCGAACTGCTCGAACAGGTCGGACTGTCGCCCGAGCATATCGATCGCTATCCGCACCAGTTTTCCGGTGGCCAGCGTCAACGCATCGCCATCGCCCGTGCCCTGGCGCTCGAGCCTGAGCTCATCATCTGCGACGAAGCCGTTTCTGCGCTCGACGTCTCCATTCAGGCGCAGGTTATCGCCCTGCTCGACAGCCTGCGCGAACGTCTGGGTATTTCCTTCCTGTTCATCGCTCACGATCTTGGCGTGGTGCGTGACTTTGCCGATACCGTCATCGTCATGAAATCCGGCGAGATCGTCGAGCACGGGCCCACGGCGCAGATTTTCGAGCGTCCGCAGCACCCCTATACCCAACGCCTGCTGGCGGCGAACCTTGATCCGGACCCAGACGTGCAAGCAAGCCGACGAGCCTTGTCCAGCCATGCCTGAACTGGCGATCATCGCCGACGACCTTACCGGCGCGCTGGACGCTGCGGCCCCTTTTGCCGCACGCGGGATAAAGACGGTGGTGGCGCTCAATGCCGGTGCGCTGAGCGATGCCATTGCGAGCGGCGCACGCATTGTCAGCGTCTCCACCGACAGCCGGGAAATCATGCCCGAGGCCGCAACAGAAACGATCCGTCGCGCGCTGTCATCGCTGCCGCCGGGCACCGCAATCTTCAAGAAAGTGGATTCCCGTCTCAAAGGAAACATCGCGGCCGAACTGGGCGCACTTGTTTACCAGAAAAGCCTTGTCGTGCCTGCCATTCCGGATTTCGCGCGCGTGACGCGCAATGGCCAGATCGAAGGGTTCGGCGTTTCCAAGCCTATCGATATCGCGGAACGTCTTGGCGCCCATGCCGACCGCGCGCATATACCCGACGCATCGACATCCGCTGACATTGACCGCGCATTAGCCCAGACGCATGATCTGGCTATCGGCGCCCGTGGGCTGGCGGAAGCCATGGCGCGCCGGATGGCACCTGATGCAGACGCCCCACCTATCGTTCTGCCACACGCAAAAGCCTATTGCGTCATCGGCTCACAAGATCCAATCACTTTAGGCCAACTGGCCCGGCTTCGCGCCACGCAACACGAGATGGTGGACCTGCCCGCCCCCAACGGCGTAGCTGCCCGCACTATAAAGAAATCTTCGCTCACACTGATACAAGCGGTCCCCGGCGCCGTTGCCGCCGGTAGCAAATCTGTTGCTGTGGCATTGGGTGCCTCACTGGCGCGATTGAAACCAGGTGCAGGCGACCTGCTCGTGTTGTCGGGCGGCGCCACGGCGCAGGTTATTCTCGACGCGCTGGGCATCGAAATCCTTAATCTCTTGGGAGAAGTCCAGCCCGGCCTTCCCATCGCCCATGCTGGCGGCTTGACTGTGGTGACGAAATCGGGCGGTTTTGGCGAACCGGACTGCCTCAGCCGTCTGCTCGCCCCCTATGCCAGCGCCAGGAGCCCAGCTCAGTCTCATGTCAGATAGTTTGGTCACCCGTCGCAGTCTTTCCGATACGGTGTTTGATCGTATCCAGCGTTCCATCAAATCGGGCGCCTATGCCGTCGACGAACGCTTGCCCACCGAACATGCACTCGCCAGCGAATTCCAGGTATCGCGCCCGGTCATCCGCGATGCTTTGCAACGCCTGCGTGATCAAGGCCTGATCTACTCCCGTCGGGGGGCTGGCAGCTTCGTGCGCGAACAGGGCGTTCGTGAACCGCTGGGCTTCGGCCAGATGGAAAACCTCTCCGACCTGCAGCACTGCTATGATTTCCGTCTGACCATAGAACCCGAAGCCGCCGCCATGGCAGCGCGGCGGCATACGCCAGAAGCGTTGCAAAAAATTAGGACGGCATTGAACCTTCTGCGTGATGCCACCAATCGCCAGGCGCACCGCGCCGATGCCGACTTCATGTTCCACCTGGCCATTGCACAGGCCGCCGGCAATCCCTATTTCGTCACCGCCATGCAGGCACTCGAGGAACATATCGCTGTCGGCATGCGGCTGCATGGCCTGTCCCTGAAAGTTACGGCGGACGGCCTGACACGCGTGCTGAGCGAGCACACGCAAATTCTCGATGCCATCGCAAATTCCAACGCCAATTCAGCGCGGGAACTGATGCAGCAGCACCTGACCGGCTCTCGAAATCGCCTTTTTGTGCCCAGCCCTTGATCGGAACACCATGGTTGCCCCGCTAACCAAAATCCTGCTTGCCCAGCACGCCGCCGGAACTACTCTCGATCATCTGCCGCCCGATCTGGTCCCACCTGACATAAGCGCTGCTTACCGCATCCAGAATGAAGTGCTCGATGCGCTTGGGCCTGTTGGCGCATGGAAAGTCTCCCCCTTCCCCGATGAAGGAGAGCCCTTCTGTTCGCCGCTTCCCAAAAGTTTTGTCCACCAGTCTGGAGTGCGTCTGCCAAGGGACACGTTCAATGATCTTGGCATCGAGGTGGAGATCGCCTTTACGCTGGGACACGATCTAAAGGCGGGTGCAGGTCCAAACGAAGCGCGCGATGCCATCGGCAGCGTCCACATCGCTCTGGAGCTTATTTCCTCGCGCTACACTGATCGCAGCGCCGTTCCCCGCGCCGCCGCCTTTGCCGATCTGCAGAGCGGCGGCGGCATCGTGCTCGGCAAGGCCTATGCATTTGATGGATCGAAAGATTTCAACCAAGAACAGCTTACTCTGACGCTGGACGGCGCAGACGTGGCAACAGCGCAAAACGGCGCGAGCACCGCAAATGCGCTGCGCGCCTTGGCCTGGCTGGCAAATCACGCGGCCGCGCGTAATTTGATGCTGTCCAAAGGCACCGTGATTATTACCGGAGCACGGATCGGCCCCAAAAGCTTCAGCGGAGAGCAGGCCATGGGCACTTCGGCAAGCTTTGGAACAGTGGAAGTCGGATTTGGCTGACAAGCATGGAGAACAGAATAGTTCCTCAGTTTGTCCGTCGTCAGACATTTTAGCGCTGAGACCGGGCGAGAGCGCTCGTCACTACTCGATGGCAGCTGGCCGGGGCGCCAGGATTCGGAGCTGAACGTCAGACCCATGCTAAGTTATTGATTTTATTCAATATGGAGCAATGCTGTATCACAGATATGTATCCCAGTTTTGGGATACAATTCCAAGCCCTAAAATAGGCGTGGAATGACGCGCTGCGATTTGCACATTTGCCCAGCAGCTGTGACGAAACCCAGACCTTGCCCACTCCCTCAAACCGCCTTTTGAAATGACAGTGCTTGCAAGGTCGTGTTAGGTCCTGAGGGAAATTCGATAGCCAGCGTCACTTTTCGGTGAACCCGATGAGTCGCGCTAGCAGGCCTGAATATTGGACATCCAGATGATCGAAAGACTGCGCACCCGCGTCTTGGCTCTACCGCGACGTTGGAAGCAGGCGATTCTGGTCGCCTTCGATTTTGTTGCATTGTCCTTTGCTTTATGGGTGAGTTTTTGCCTCCGCTACGACAGGTGGTACGCGCCGCAAAATCTTGACCAATGGGCGCTAATTTTCTCTGCCTCCATTGTGGCGATCCCGGTATTCATTCGGATGGGGCTCTATCGTGCCGTCGTGCGCTATCTTCCCGAGCGCGCCATGTGGACGATCCTCCGGGCAATGGTGCTTGCGACCATCTTTTGGGTTCTGCTCGTTTTCCTCTCTGCAATGGCCGGGCGGGGGATCGTTCCGCGATCGATCCCCATAATCTATTTTGGTTTCGGCACCTTCATCATTGCCGGGAGCAGGTTCGTAGCGAAATGGCTGTTTCTGCCCAGATCAAGAATTCCAACCGCCACACACAAAGCCGTTGTTATATACGGTGCCGGTGACGCAGGCCTGCAATTGGTCCAATCTCTGCGCAGCACCTATCGTATCGTTGGCTTTTTGGACGACAATCCTCTTCTCCACCGCCGAGAACTTGCCGGTGTTAAGGTCTACCATCCAGACCAGCTTGAGGAACTGATCAGCGAACACGATGTGAACGACATCATTCTGTCTATCCCTTCGCTCACCGCGCCACGCCGCAAGGAGATCGTTGCCTCCGTCAGCAAGCACGGCCTAAAAATCCGGGCATTGCCGTCTATCGTCGATCTGGTCTCGGGAAAGTACCTCGTCAGTCAGATCAAAGAGATCGACATCGTCGAACTGCTAGGCCGTTCCTCGGTTCCTCCGGATCCGGAACTGATCAAGCGGATGATTGTCGGGCGATCCATTATGGTGACCGGCGCTGGCGGCTCCATAGGCTCCGAGCTCTGTCGCAAGATCGCGCGCTGGAATCCCCAGCGCCTGGTTCTCTTCGAGGCGAACGAGTTCGCACTGTACCAGATCGAGCAGGAACTGGCCGACGTTCAGGACCTCGTCATCGTGCCGATCCTTGGATCCGTCGCCGACAAGACGCGCGTCGAGCAGGTGCTGGCGCAGAACGACGTCAAGGTCGTATTCCACGCTGCTGCACACAAGCATGTGCCACTCGTGGAAGCCAACGCACTCGAAGGGATCAAGAACAATGTCTTCGGCACCTCGGTCGTTGCCGAAGCTTCATACGCATATGGCGTCGAACATTTCGTTCTGATCTCCACCGACAAGGCCGTGCGGCCAACCAACGTCATGGGCGCAACTAAACGCTGGGCGGAGTTGATCGTGGGCAACATAGCAGCCCGCGCCCAAGCCACCGGAACCAATCAGCGCTTCTGCGCCGTGCGCTTCGGCAACGTGCTAGGCTCTAATGGATCCGTGGTGCCCCTATTTAGGAAGCAGATCGCCGCTGGCGGCCCAGTCACTCTGACCGACGCCGCCATGACTCGGTATTTCATGTCTATTCATGAGGCTGCGGAACTCATTGTTCAAGCCGGCGCGCTTTCCGAGGGCGGAGATGTATTTCTGCTCGACATGGGCGAGCCTATGCGGATTTCTGATCTTGCCGAGAACATGATCCGCTTGGCTGGGCTGTCAGTGAGAAACGAAAACAACCCGCACGGCGATATTGAAATCGTCGTGACCGGAAAGCGACCGGGAGAAAAGATGTATGAGGAATTGTTTTACGATTCTGCCTCAGCCCAGGTCACGGAGCATGCCAAAATTATGCGGGCAGCTTCAAAGGAACGTAGTCTTGGTATCGAAGGTTCAAAGGTATCACTACTGACTGCCGTAGACCGAAACGACGAAACAGAAGCCCGTCAAATGCTTTTCGATCTGGTAAGCCAGAGTGGATAGGTATGCAATTCCGCCGCGGCAAACATTGTCTCAGGCACTCATCCGACAGAAGCTCGGTCTATCGTACCCCGGTAGCGTCGGTAAGGACCTGCTCGACGACATCACAGGTTTTGGCCACCTCCGCATCGGTTAGCGTCGGGTGGACCAGAAATGCGATGCAAGTGCTACCAAGCTCACGAGCTCCAACTAGCCGGTCGGTCGGTCGCCAACCTGTTCCGTCGAATGCTCTTTCCAGATAAACTTCAGACTGAGAGCCGTGCAGACACGGCACGCCTCGCGCAACAATCTCATCAATAACGCGGTCGCGCGTCCAGCCTGCTGCAAGCTTTTCTGGCCGAACACAGGCGTAGAGGCGATAATATGCGTGTCGCGCATAACTTGGGATTTTCGGCACGCGGACCACATTGTGCCTATTTAGAACTGTACCTATCCGATTTGCGATCTCTGTGCGCCGCGCAGTCCATTCCGGCATGCGTCGCGTTTGGATTAAGCCAATAGCAGCCTGCATTTCGAGCATCCGCCAATTTGTCCCGAACGTGTCGTGCACAAGGCGTGGCCCGGGTGGGTGTTGGCGATCGTAGACCGCATCCCAGCTTTTCCCATGGTCCTTGTAGGACCACATCGCATACCAAAGCCCCTCATCATTGGTGGTGACCATGCCGCCTTCGCCGCCGGTCGTCATGATCTTGTCCTGGCAGAAGGACCAGGCACCGACATGGCCGATCGTGCCAACGTTGCGCCCTTTATACATCGCCCCGTGCGCCTGAGCGCAATCTTCGATAACGAAGAGGCCACGTTGTTCGGCCAACGTCATGATCGGATCCATATCGCAAGGCATGCCAGCCAAATGCACGGGGATGACGGCTTTTGTGCGTGGCGTAAGTACCGCTGCAATCGTTTCTGCTGTAATGTTCTGGGTGTCCTGATCGACATCGGCGAACACCGGTATTGCCCCAGCCGTAACGACGGTCGACACGGAAGCTATGAATGTACGTGGCGTCACCACCACCTCGTCGCCCGGGCCGATGCCGAGAACCTTGAGCGCCAGATCAAGCGCGAGCGTACCGTTAGCCAACGCTATCGCATGCTTGGCACCGATATACTCGGCAAAGGCGGTTTCGAAATCACGGCAAACTGTGCCGGTCCAATAGTTTACCTTGTTGGAGGCCAGCACTTTGGAAACGGCGGCTATTTCTTCCTGGCTGTAACTCGGCCAAGGAGAGAAGGGGGTATTGAGCACTACGATCTCTCCGCAATAGTGGTTCAACAGGCAACAAAATTGGAGTAACAGCCCACTATTTGAGCATGCGCACCAGCCTCGCAGGATTGCCTGCCATAAGGCTATTGGGTGGCACAGGTTTAGTTACAACCGCGCCCATAGCAATGACGGATCCAGCACCAATGGTCATAGGCTCATCGCGAGAGCCTTGGATGATGCTGGCATTAGTTCCAACATAAACATCGTCGCCGATGTGTACATTTCCATTGCAATTCACTCGTGGTGCGAAAGTAACGTAATCACCGATAATGCAGTCATGACCGACATAAGAATAAATATTCGCATGAAACGACCGACCAATCTTTATGTTTGAAGTTATTACAACATAATCAGAAAGGATTGATCCCCGCCCAATATCGACATGTTCCTGAACGATTGCAGTGGAAGCAAACAAGGTACTGACAGCTAGGCCTTCTTCCAATATCCTCGCCTCAATGCGCCTTCGAACGCCGCCATCCCCGACAGCCACCACCACAATACGCGCGCGATGAGCATCTGAACAAAGCAGATCGAAATTGATAACGTTATAGCCGTTAACTACAGAGGGAGCCTGCTCGTTGTCGTCCACAAACACTAGGTCGGGCCTCTCTCCACCAGATCTTGTTATCAATGGCGCGACCTCGCGCGCAAAGCCACCTGTACCATAGACAGCATAGGTCATCCTGTTAGGTTCTTTCATAACTAAGCCCGCAACGGAGATTCACATAACATGGAACGCCCTCGTGCCTGCAAAACAATTGAAGAGCTCCGTGTCGGAGAACGCATCGAAAAAAAATACTCGATTAGCGACGAGGACATAAAATCGTTCGCCAACATATCTGAAGACTTCAATCCTATTCATTTTGATGAAAATTACGCAAACGGCACAATATTTGGACGAAGAATTGCTCATGGCATGATATCCCTATCAAAATTCTCAGGAATATTTGGCATGGATATGCCAGGACTGGGAACCTTATGGGTGAGTCAGTACGTTCATTTTCACAAGCCAGTTTTCATCGGTGAACCTTATACAGCGGTAGCTGAAATAATCTCGATTGACCGCCGCCGCGTAACGATCGCTACTTGGGTCGAGGATGCACAGGGTACACGTGTGTTGTCAGGCGAAGGCACCGTCATCCCCATCTCCGATAAAACGAAAAAAAGTCTATCAGATACCAATTCAGCAAGTTTTCGACCGGCTAATATTGGCTAGTCTTCCGGCGTGATGCCGCCACCAAAGAAACGCTCTGCCGTAGCCGAATTCTCGCTCGTCACGCCTTCGCGCTTGAGCGCCTTACCAATAGTCATCAATATGATCCGCAAATCGAGCAGCAGGCTGCGATTGTCGACATACCAAACATCTAGGGCGAATTTCTCTTCCCAGCTGATGGCATTGCGTCCGTTCACCTGAGCCCAGCCGGTTACACCCGGCCGAACTTCGTGACGCCGCGCCTGATCGGCAGAATATAGCGGCAAATAGTCCATCAAAAGCGGTCGTGGACCAACAAGGCTCATATCACCCTTGAGAACGTTCCAGAGTTCGGGGAGCTCATCGAGGCTGGTGGAGCGAAGTACTCTACCGAAACTAGTGAGTCTCAGCGCATCGGAAAGTTGATTTCCTTCAGCATCAATAGCGTCCGTCATAGTTCTGAATTTTAACATCTTGAACGGCTTTCCGTTCTGACCCGGACGCGTCTGCCGAAAGAAAACTGGGCTGCCGATCTTCCATCGTACAAGAATTGCAATGGCAAATATGACCGGCGACAGCAAAACTAGTCCGGCAAGTCCCCCCAATACATCAACTAGTCGTTTCATTACCGATTCAACGCCTTTCCGGCGATGATTTTGGAAAACCCACAAGCTGATCATCGCCGCTTTCAAAGCAAAAATATATCATAAATTTGAAAGGCCCGTTGTCGAAGAATGACAGTTTTTGGTCGATTTGACACACCTCGCCCGACCCTTTGCAGTCTTGGGACTTGCCACACTTTGGAACCGTATCGAGAAGACCAGAGACGGCCAGCTGTACCGGAAGCCCTCCGTCTTTGAGAGAGATTATACAAGACTGTTGGAGGTTTCTCACGCTTCAGAATGAATAAATCCAGAAACCGCACAGGCCGTGGCGGAAGCTGTGAGGCTAGGCTGGCGTAATCAGCGCGGAGATACAGCCCCAGTCACCCAGTCAACCCAGGTGCGAGCCAGGTCTGAGCGGTTAAATTCCCGCTCGGCCAGGGTCCGGGCGTTTTTTCCCATCCGTCCCAGCTCGTCCCGGTCCGCAACCGCACGCAGAAGCGCATCGGCGAAATCCTCCGGGGCATCGGGCGGCACCACAGATCCGCATTCGCTGGTAGTGATGAGTTCCGCCAGCCAACCGGGATAGTTGTTTAGTACAGGTAGCCCGGACGCGAGATAGTCGAAAAACTTGTTGGGGGATGTGCCGTAATAAAAAGCCGGTATATTGGCGAGTATCTGCAGTCCGATGTCTGCGCCTGCCATCAGTTCGGCCAGGCGGGTCTTGCTGACTGGGTCGAGGAACAGGACATTGTCCAGCCCATCAGCTCGGGCGCGGGCCTGCAAGCTCGCTTTCAACTTGCCATCTCCGACCAAGACGAATTTGACATCCTCCCGGTTGCGCTGTTTCAGTACCGCAGCTGTATCCAGCACGGCATTGAGACCGTTGGCCTGACCTTGGGTGCCGGCAAACACCGCCATAAGATCCCCGGGCGCGACCCCGTCGGGGCGCCAAGCGGCGGCGGGTGCGCCGAATAAATCTAGGTCGCAGCCATTGGGCACCATTAATACCCGCACCGGATCGATGCCGCGCGCGGCGATCCCCTCGCATATCCCCGGCGAGAGTCCAACCAGCCGATGCGCCGAGTGGTATGAGGCCCATTCCAGCACCGACATCAGCCCTAGCACCACCGGATTGCGGATCACCCCCAACGCGCGCGGCAGTTCGGGCCAGAGGTCGCGGACCTCGAACACGAAGGTCTTGCCGCGCAGCCAGCGGGCGAAGATACCGGGGATGCCAGCGGTCAGCGGTGTCGTTGTGGCAAAACAGACATCATAGCGTAGCCCCAACGCCAGCCCAATCCCGGCTCCCGCGAATTTGGCGAATTGCCAACTGCGCTTGAGAAAGTCGTCGTTATTCGAATAGCTCAAGTCGAACTCGATAACCCGGATGCCCTCGACCAGCCCCTCGCGCCGGCCGCGTCGGAACGGCTGGTCCAGTCCGGTCTGCCCCAGCCTATAGCTGCCGCAGACCATGGTGACCTCGTGCCCAGCGCGCAGCAGGGCGCGCGCCATTTCATAGGAGCGGATGCCGGCCGCGCCTTTAGGGGTCGAGAAATGCTGGTGGAAATAGAGGACATGCATCAGAACAGGATTTCCGTTTTCAGCAGGCCGGGACCGCTGACTTCGGCCTCGAGCACCAGCAGCGAGGTCTGGGCTAGGTAATGGCGGGATTCGCGTCCCTCGACCAGCCGCAGCGTCAGAGGCACATCGGCGGTAATGACGATCTGGATATGGTCCCTGCTCAAGACACCGTCCCTCAGTTGCCAGACCCCGGGGGCCAGCCGCAAGCGCAGCACCGCGCGTTCAAAAGGTCCTGCAATACGGTCGATGCAGGTCAGCCTGTCCTGACCCAGGGTGATCTGGCGGTGATGGCTGGCCCCCAGGTGGTCCCGGTAGCCCGCCGCGGCACTTGGACCGCCGTGGCTGTCCTGCACGGTCTGGACCTCACGGGCACGCAGCCAACTGCCGAACAGGAAACGCCCCAGCCGGGGCATCTGGTCGCGGCCGTCGAAGGTAATCGTATTATGCGCGGCCGTGCCGCCCAGATCGGCCCCGAGGGGATCGGCATAGGAGAAGGTACCGGAATCTCGCAGCAGGTTCTCGCCCGCGAGCCAGAGGTCTAGATGCAGCGCATCGGCATGGCTGGGGCGAAAGCGGAAGCGCGGATAACGCAGCACTGCCAGCGCGTCTCCGCGCCGCAGCAGATGCAGCCCGCCATCGTCAAGGCTGCGGCTGACCGGGGCAGGCAGGGTGGCCGTCACCGGCGCCACCCGCAGCCAAAGCGCAGGCTGGTCCCAGGGCCCCGTTTCGGGCAGGGCGCGTGCGCCACAAAACAGCGTCGCTGCCAGCTGCAGGCTGGGGCGAAAATCGCGGAAGGCCCCACCACCCAACGGAATCAGCCGCGCTCCGTCATTGGCGCCGAGGTTGGGCGCATCGCCGCTGCCCGGATCAGTCAACGCCGCCAGCCAGTCGGCGGCCGCCGCCAGACGATTGTGTAGATCGGCAGAAAAAGCAGGTAAATCCTGCTGTCGGCGCCAGATCTCGGCCAGGGCATAGGTGTCCAGCATGACCCGGTGATAAACGGTGGAATACTGGCTGAAGGTGCCATCGGGCGCGATCAGGCTCTGCGCGCGTTCCTCCAGCCAGCGCCGACCGATAGTGGCCCAGTCCCGACCCTGCGCGTCCCCCAGCCAGCTACCGCCGATGAACAGCGCGGCCGCCTCAGAGGTGCCGTGGTTGTTGGCTTGGCCGATCGCATAGCCCATGGTCGGCGCAATACGGCGCAGATGCAGCCGGATCAGGTCCTGCAGACCCGGCGTCGGCACATCGGCGGTGCCCAGAACCAGCGCCGCCGCCGCCAGATGCATGACGCGGATCGAGGCCTCCTGGCCACATTTCCAGTTTACCCCCAGATAGGGCGGGTTGGCGCAGATCCAGTCGGACAGCCAATGGTTAAGCCGGTCAAGTTCGGCCCCGTCGCCCGCCGCGGCCCGCATCGCCATCGCCAGCAACCAGTCAAGGCGCGAGGCCTCCCAGACCGTCTTGATATCGCCAAGCGCCGGGTCGAAATCTCCGATGCGGTACCAGGGCCGGGCGGCCTCGGCCCGCACGCCGGGGCGAAAGGGATTGGCGTGCCAGTCGGGCGGGCCCGCCAGCGCGAACTCATGCCACGAGAACCACAGCCCGCTGTCACGCCAGCCGGTGAGCGGCACCGAGCCGACCGGTGCCGGTTGGGCTCTCGTGAAAAACGGCCCCTGAGGCGCAGGGGCTGCAATTCGCAGCACCGGATGCCACCCGAGCCGCAGGCCCAGTCGGTACCAGCCCACCCGGGCTAGATTGCGGAAGCCTAGAGCCCGGAGTGTTGCGAGCCTACTCGGCAAGGTGGTCATGTAGCCCTCAACCCTGTGCCCGCAGCATCTCGGCTGCCTCAATGGTGACACGGGCAACCTCGAACAACTCGCTTGCTGGGATCGCGGCGGGGCCGCCGGTCTCGACCGCTTGCAGGAAGGCTGTGGCACAGGCGCCCTGCCCCTTGTTCTGGCGCCACAGGTTTTCCTTGCGGAACCCCGGCCAGTTGTAGCCGCGCAGTTTGAGGAAATTGTCGAGCTGCAGAGTTCGCCCGGCAGTAAAAACCTCGATCCGTTCCTTGGGGAAACTGGCGCCGCCATTGGCCAGATAGTGGATCGTTCCGAAGGAACCATCGGCAAAGCCGAGCATGATCGCGGCCTTGTCCTCGGTTATTGGCTCGGCATCGCTGTCTCCCAGACGTCGGGCCTGGACCGAGGCGATTGGCGCACCGGCCAGATGGCGCATCAGGTCGATATAATGGCAAGCCTCACCGATGATGCGGCCGCCGCCCGCCGCCGGATCCTGCGTCCAGTGCTCGGCAGGGATAGCCCCGGCGTTCATCACCATTATGAAGCTTTTCGGCGCACGCACCGTATCGAGCAGCCGCTTCATCGTGCGGACCTGCGGCGCAAACCTCCGGTTGAAGCCAACCATCAAGTGCCGGCCGGCGGCTGCATGGGCGGCTTCAACCATGGCCAGATCATCGAACGTCAAGGCAAGCGGCTTTTCGACAAAGACATGTTTCCCCACCGCCAGTGCCTCGGTGACCAGCCGGGCATGGCTGTCATGGCGGGTGACAATAGCGACCGTATCGATGGTCGGATCGGCCAACAGGGCTGCGCTGTCGGAGCTGGCCCTGGCGAACCCAGTCCGGCGGCCATGCAGCACGGCTGAAGTCCCACCCGAGGAAGCTATGGTACGCAACTGCGCGCCAGCTGCCCTAAAGGCCGGGATCAGCATGCGCGAGGCGTAGTTTCCCGCACCGATGAAGCCCACTACCGGCTTGCCTGCAGGCGCCACCGGAGCTTCGGCCAGGGCCACGCTGCGGATATGGCGTGGGGCCACGGCATGGCCATAAGTCAGCAAAATCCCCAGTGCGGCCCTGCCACTGCCCAGCAAATCATAAGCGCGCGGCGCCTCCTCGAATGGCACACGGTGGCTGATCAGCGGCGCCACATCCAGCGCCCCCATGGCCATCATGTCCAGGACGGCCTCGAAGTTGCGCTGTTCTGTCCAGCGTACGAAGCCAATCGGGTAATCCTGCCCGCCCTCTTCATAATCCGGATCATAACGCCCCGGACCATAGGAGCAGGAGACCTGAAAGCTGAGTTCCTTTTCGTAGAAATCGGCGCGGTTCAGCTCCAGCCCGGTGACGCCCACCAGCACGATCCGGCCGCGCTTGCGGCACATCCGGGCCGCCTGGGTGATCGGATTCGAGGATTTGGTGGAGGCGGTGACGATAACTCCGTCAACCCCGATGCCGCGACCAAAAGCCAGCCCCGCTGCTACGGGATCCTCGCCCGCGCTGGGGTTGCAGGTCTCGGCACCGAAGCGCCGTGCCAGCTCCAGCTTGGCGGCGTCGAAGTCGATCGCCAACACCCGGCAGCCGTGGGCGCGCAGCAACTGCACCGTCAGCAGGCCGATCAGCCCAACCCCGGTGATGACAAAAGCCTCGCCCAGCGTGGGCGCGGCCAGCCGGATGCCCTGAAGCCCGATCGAGGCCACTACGGTGAAGGCCGCAGCCTCATCACTAACCCCATCGGGGATGCGCGCGGCCAGATTGGCCGGCACGCTGACCACATCGGCGTGCGGCCCGTTCGAAACCACCCGGTCTCCGGTGCGGAAGCCCGCGACCCCGCTGTCGGCCACGCGGCCCACATTGCAATAGCCAAGCGGAATGGGCTGTCCAAGCTTGGAGCGTACGGCACCCACTGTGGTCAAAAGCCCGTCGGTGGTAATCTTGCCGAGCACTTGTCGGACCTTGTCAGGCTGACTGCGCGCCTTGGTGATGAGCCCCGAACGACCGAAATCGAGCAACAGCCGTTCGGTGCCCGTCGAAATCAGAGAAACCGAGGTATCTATTATTATATATCCGGGCCTCCTGCTAGGAACAGGGGCCTCCATCAGATCAACACGGCCATTATCCAAATTTTGCAGAATTCTCTTCATTTCTAACACCTTTTCTGGATGTATTGAAAATTGAAAAAATAAGAAACCATATAATAGATCCGGAATACGGAACGCGTATTGGCGTATTTATATTGAAAGATACAAAAAATATCGTAATTAGTACTGACCAGATTACAGCATTAAAAGACTTTATATTTAATAATAACATAAGAAATATAAAAATAATAGGCACACACCCTAATAGGCCTCCTCTGTAGAACAAATCAATATATTGATTGTGAGGTGAGCCAAAAATTCCGCTGCTGGAGTAGCCCAAGCCCCAAACAGGATTAATTCCCAATAGATCAAATTTTTCAAGTACAAATAAGCGCCCAGCATCAAGGCCCTGCGCTCCAGAGATCATGTGATCCAGTTTTCTAGAAATAACAAGGTCCGGGTAGCTGAAGTATACAAAATAAGAGATAAAAATTGCTATTACCGCTGACACTAAAAAAAATAATAAACCTCGAACTCCATTAGATCTAATACTGTATATACCGTAGAAGAACACGCAAAATAGAATAGGCTCTCGCGCGCCGGTGGATATTATAGAAATCCCCAAAATTACCCGAAGAAAAATAGCTAACATTCCTCGAAATTCAGATATACCGCAAAGTAGAATTGCCAGAACTGTAGGCCAATATACCCAAACCTGATATATTACAAACCATCCAAAAACATCACCGTTTGCGCGGCCATTGGATACAATATTGTCATACTGATATAATAACCAAGGAATGCAGATGATTGATACCGCAATTGCTGAATAAAACAATAACTTGCTTGCAGCACGGCGGCCAAAAAATAATATAGAGAGTATAAATGAATTGTATCCTACTAAAATTGGAACCATATAGGATCCAACTAGAACAAAATCGATCTCTGATTGATCCTCTAAAGCAAAGCGCAAAATCACCGGCAGCACGATGCTGATAATGGCAAAACATAAAAGTAGGAATTGGTTTCGCGGATTCCCGATCAATAGGGCGATGAGAACAAGAGGAACCAATAGCGCCGAAATTGGCACTCCCCGTGCCATAGGAGCAGTCGAGGAAAAAATACCCGATTGATCAAAGAAGATCGGTGCAAACAGAAAAATTACAAGGAAGGCACCCGCAGCCTGCAATCCACCGTGCCTTGGTGGCTGTATTGAATTTAGGTACTTCAAGCTACCAATATCCTTGAAATTCTATTTCACTTTAATTGGAACGCATCAACGGTCGACAATGACAGTGCAGGGACGCGCATAGAATAAATAGTACGTTATGTGGCGGATTTGGGGGCGATCTGATATCGATATTGCTTGCTTGGCAGTCTGCAATGGGCAATCTCTATTACTCTATGCGGACCGTCCTGACGTCCTATTCTAGACGAGAATGCAAATCGATTATCCTCAGATAATGACTGGAAGCAACCGCCGTCGAATAACGCTCACGCACCGTCTTCTGCGCAAGTAGAGACATATCGCGCAATTTGTTTGGCTCCAACGATGCCGTTTGTTTGAACATTTCTTCAATAGCTACGCACGGTTCATCGTCTGAAAGCGAGAGCGTCTGCGCATATTGGCTCAATTCGGCATAGGAAGCCAGATTGCGCAAGACGGGGATGCATCCTCGAGCCATGCCTTCGAGAATAGATGAAGAAAGTTGATCGCTATCTGGAAACGAAAGAGTAAAATCACACTGATCGAGGAGCTCGATCATTTCAGGCGGAGACAAAAACTCTGTGACGAGTTCCACATCGTTGCGAGGTGCGACGAGTTGCCTGATTACTTCAAAATAAGCTCCCGAAGAGTCTCCCTTAATAAGAATCAGCTTCCCCTTTCCCCCATTGTTCTTAAACCGCAGAAAGGCCTCCACAATCTCTTGGGTTCTATAAAGAGGAAGTATCCTGCGATTTGCGAACCAGACGCGACCGTTTCGATCAACGGGGAATGAGCGAACCACAGATTTTGCCGTAAACTCAGACGTCACCCCCAGTGAAAAAAATGAAACTCGCTCTCGCTCAACTCCAAATTGATTGGTTAGGGCTTCTAACATCCCCCGAGAGGTGCAGGTGATGCAGAGCGCCTTTCTTAGCACCCTGTGGATAAGCAAGCGATAAAATTTCCCTCGCTGCCCTGCGTCAAAAATCTCGCTACCATAAGTCGTCAATACGTATTGGTGGCCTGAAATCAATGCAGCCAGCCCATATCCCGAGGAGTTATGGGCGTGAAAACCGGCACGATTTCGGACGAACATCCTAGTATGCAGTCCGAGACTAGCATAGCGAAGTATCTTAGGTAAGCGTCTCGTCCATTTAGGTAAAGGTGAGCGACATGTGATGTTGGGAGGCAACATGTCTTCCATGGGCGGGGGCTCGATCGTGAATATTTCGACCTCAAAGCTGTCATCAAGCAGCCCGATCCACTGCTGGACATGCACGCTGTGCGGATTTGCCAGGTACCGAATCTTCATGACAGCAGGAACAGCAACATAAGTGCTATCTGGCCAGTCAGGCCCGTTGCAAACAGGCGCCCCCAATAGAGTGCAAAAATTAGTTCGACTGGATTGTCTTCAGTCCTGTCAATGCTTCTAGAAATCCGAGGCTCGACGAGGAATGTTAGCAGAACGGCTCCAAACGCATTCACGACACCTGACATCTGACTGATTGAGACACTGTAATCAGGGAAAATAAGGGCGAAATAAAAACTGATAAACAATCCAGTTGAATATATCAGATATACTATATTAGACTGCCAGAATGTTCTTATGGCAGCGTTATTTTTGATCATATCGCGGAATTTTGGCAATTTCTGAAATTCAGCGGTGGGCGCCGGCCTGATAAATGACCCGATAAAATTGCCGCCGCTGGCAAATCCATTCACCACCCTACCAAAATATTTTAGCAGCATGTTGGCCATTACCAGAGAAATCACCCCAAACCCGGTAGCAAGAATCAAACTGGTATGAGCCAGAAGAATAAAACTTTCCTTGGAGCTGCCAGAATCGATCGAAAATCCGATCAACGGCAGTAGTATTACAATAAAAAATCGCGTAACCATATAAACTGACTGTTGAATGCTGTACCCTATAAGTATTTTATTCTGTTGCACACCTGAAATGCGCCCAATAAGTGCGCACAACTCAAAAAAATGCACAGCGCCATAAAGTATTGCAATAAATATGAAGAGAACTGCACTCACCGCCAGACCCCTCGAGCATCTACCACCTGGCCCTGCGGCGCTGGCGTGCCGCCAAATTCACGATGATCGACGAGCATCACATGTATGTCTGCGGCTACGGCATCGGCAGCAGTCGTTAGGACCCCTGTCCCGAGGCCTTTAGGCAGTTGGGTAATGTTGGGCTCAACCAACAGCAGCGGGCCGCGATGCCCCTCCGCAAGGGTGCGCGCAATCCCTAGTGCGGGGCTTTCACGCAGATCGTCGATATCGGGTTTGAATGCCAAACCATAGACCGCAATCGTCACATCCGCTGCCGTCCGCCCTGGAAGTTCCATCAGATGAGCGCCTACGGCAGCATACACCTTATCAAGCACCCATTGCGGTTTGCTGTCATTGACGGCCCGAGCCGTCCGGATCAACCGCGCTTGTTCAGGCGCCGAGGAAACAATGAACCAAGGGTCGACAGCGATGCAGTGACCGCCGACACCGGGGCCGGGCTGAAGGATATTGACCCGTGGATGGAGGTTGGCAAGGCGGATCAATTCCCAGACATCTACTTGGATGCGGTCGCAGATCAGCGACAATTCGTTAGCAAAGGCGATATTCACATCGCGGAAGCTGTTCTCTGTCAGCTTCGTCATCTCGGCCACCCGCGGGCTACTGGCCAGCACGCAGTCGCCGCTGACAAAGGACTTGTAGAGACTGGCCGCCAAATCTGAACACGCCCGGGTCATGCCACCGATTACCCTGTCATTGGTGATCAGCTCCTGCATGACCTTGCCGGGCAGCACGCGCTCAGGGCAATGGGCTACACGAATGTCCGATGCCTCCCCCGCAGTCTGCGGAAAACTGAGATCGGGGCGTGCCATCGCGAGCCAGTTGGCCATGGCCTCGGTCGCACCGACCGGCGAAGTGCTCTCCAGGATAACCAGGTTGCCTTTGACCAGCACCGGTGCAATCGCCCGGGCCGCGGCTTCGATATAGGACAGGTCAGGCTCGTGATCCGCGCCCCTAAACGGGGTTGGCACCGCGACCAGAAAAGCCTCTGCTGCCTCTGGCGTCGTCGTTGCTCGCAGAAGCCCCTGCTGCACCACGGAGCGGACCACAATGTCAAGATCGGGCTCAATGATATGAATTTCGCCGCGGTTGATTGTGTCCACAGCTCGCTTGTTCACGTCGACACCGATCACCTCGATTCCGCGGGAGGCAAACATCGCCGCAGTAGGCAAACCGATATAGCCAAGACCAATAACGGAAATTCTCTGGAAGAATTGATGTTTCATGAGATGGCCTTAGCTGCGAACATGCGGATTGCGTCAAGGATGCGCTTGGCAGCTTTTCCGTCTCCATAAGGGTTATGGGCGCGAGCCATAGACTCGTAGGCGGCGCGATCATCAAGCAGTCGATTGACTTCGGCGACAATCAGCGATTCGTTGGTGCCAACTAGCCGAACCGTCCCGGCTTCGACTGCTTCGGGCCGTTCGGTTGTATCACGCATGACCAGCACCGGCTTGCCTAGTGACGGACCTTCTTCCTGAACACCACCGGAATCTGTCAGGATCAAATCCGAGCGATCCATCAGCCAAACGAACGGCAGATAGTCCTGCGGTGCAAGTAGCTGGACGTTGGGCAAATGGCCAAGCCATTTCTCAACAGGCCCCTTAACATTCGGATTTAGATGCACAGGATAAACTATCTGCACATCCGTGCGCTTCGAAAGTTGAGCCAGCGCGGCGCATATCCTCGAGAAGCCGTCGCCAAAGCTCTCGCGTCGATGCCCCGTGACTAGTACAACCCTCTTATCTGGAGATATTTTGAACGCATTAGAATATTCTGCATTTATAGCGACATCCGCTCGCAGTTTCTTGACCACCTCAAAGAGTGAGTCGATTACGGTATTTCCAGTGACAAAAATGCGTTCATTGGGCACCGCCTCGGCTTGGAGATTGATGCGTGACATTTCGGTCGGCGCGAAATTCAATTGCGCAATGGCAGTGGCAACCTTTCGATTAGCTTCTTCTGGCCATGGAGAATAAATGTTGCCGGTGCGCAGACCCGCTTCCACGTGCCCAACCGGAACTCGCTGATAGTAGGCAGCCAAAGTAGCCGCAAGAGTCGTCGTGGTGTCGCCGTGTACCAGCAACAGGTCCGGACGCCATCCTTCCAAAACTGGCCTCAACCCTTTCAACACTCCCGACGTGATGTCGGTCAAGTCTTGCCCGGGCCTCATCAAGTTCAGATCGTAGTCCGCCTCAACCTCAAAAAGCGCAAGTACCTGATCAAGCATTTCGCGGTGTTGAGCAGTGATACAAACACGCGATTCAATATCTTCGGCATGTGCCAACAAGCGCACGACTGGAGCCATCTTTATCGCTTCAGGGCGTGTTCCAAACACAGAAAGCACTCGCATCACTTTCACCTCTCACCATAGGCCAACTAGAGGCTCTGTATGCACCATCACACGACATGCACAGTAGCAAGGACCGATCACCTGCTCCGCGGGCTTCCTCGTCTTCGTGATTTTCGTCGTCATTCCGATGTCTTTCGTCAATCAGACAAAACCAGCACTCTGTCTAAAGCTAAAACCCAATAATATGACATAGGTGGTGATGCCGAACACCCAAACCCTACCGTGCCGAGGGTTCTCGCCAGCACAATGGCCAGCACCACCTTGAGAACCGTCGAACCGACTTCCCCGCGACACAATTGGCCGCTAAGACCTTCGCCTGAACGGAAGGCGGATATTGCGCTGGTCAGGGCCTTCAAGTTCAGGTCCTATTGGTCATCTGTCCGGTCAGGAAAGTTGCCCGTACGTAGTGTTCAGTCTGCCGCTGATGCGGCTAATTTGCGGTCGGGCGGCGAAATAGCAGCGCATTTCGGATGCGATTCAATTTGGCGCTATTCTCGGGACTGCCTGCGGATTGCCTGAGGCCATGACGCAAAAAGGCCAGCACCATCAGCACGAAGCCGCTGCCCATTGCGGCTAGAATCGCCATAATCAATGGGCTGCGGCCAGCACCTTTTTCGGCAGGGCCGGGCGGCACAACCACCATTGTTTGGGGAAGGGAGTCGATCTGCGTAGCTAGCAGTCGCGCTTCCTCTTGGAGCGTGAAGCGTTCTGCCTGCAATTGTTGTTGCAACTGGAGTATGCTGGCTATGGCTGTTTCATCTGACTCAGGCTGGGCCTGCCACTGGGTTAACGCTGCATCAGCCCTGCCAGCAAGCGCCTCGATCTCGGCCAGGCGGTCGTTCAACGCATCCATTCTCGGTTGAGCACGGACGAGTGCCGTTGTGGTGACATGCCCCGTGACAGTCTCAACGAACTGGGCCAATTCCGCTTCCGCGCGCTCGCGCGATGGGGACTTGACGGCGATTGCCGTGTTGTTGCCGCTGGCTCGCACCTCGAAATCGCCTTGGATATCCAGATCAGCCAATATGGCTTCGATCTGTGCGGGCGGCGCTGCAAGCACGGCGGTGCTAGAATAGACTGCGGGCTGACTGGTTGCGACAAAATAAGCCACAGCGCCGACAAACAGGCTTCCACCAACAATTATCCACCAAAATTCAGCGATAACGACGAGGAGGTCGAGGAGGCTGATCTCGTCATTCTGGGCATTGGGCTCTGTCACGCGTTGGCCTTTCGTGAAGCTGGTGGCTTGTTAGCAGGGCAGTGATGATATCGCTAGACCTACCGGGCCACACTTCCATCCTGAACGCGAACGTCGTTTAGATTCAGGCTTGGCAGATAGGCCTCAATCAAGAAATTTGGTGGGCTCCATCGAACATTGAGGCGCCGTTCTTCCTGAACAGAGGGAAACGACATCGATCAAGAAAGAGAGTAGGGAAGAGATGAACTCCATCGCCCTATATCTCGCATACTCGTGGTGAATTCCACGGCGGTTCGGGTTTGATTAGCCCCTCGTTTCATTCCGATCTGATCTGGATATAGCTGGCTATTTCGTGATCGTTTGCGGCGAGCTCAGGTGCCAATTCGACTGCCATTCGACAGTGCTATTGAGTCAGATCTGATTTAGAGCCTCAAGAGGTTGGCGCGTCAGCAACCACAGTATCCATGGTCCACGATCGATTTGAACACGGACGCGCGCTGGTCGTTTAAGCAGACAACTGGACACCGAAAACGCCCGGTTTCCAGTCATCTCCGGGTCTTTTTGGGCAGCAAAGCTGCACCGCAGGTGCGTGATGTGTCCCGAAATATAGTTACGAACAGGCTTGCGAACGCTATCGGTACGATCAGCATATGACCATGGAACTGGATCAGAACGAGCAGACGAATGATGCGCGAAGCCGAGGCAATGGTCGGTTTGGTTCTACTGGGCTGTTTTGATCTGCGTCATCGCCCACGCTTTCGGCTCGCTCCCCTACCGAAACGCCCGGCATTGGGTGTGGCAAGTGCTGGCCGGTCACGACGAGCGGCTATCCGTGCAGCCGAGACGAGGAGCGCCATGACCGATATGAGCAGGGACGGTGAGGCTCATCGCTTCCCTACTCCCTTTCTCATTCAATTGTCGATTTTCAGGTGGAGGAGGGTTCTGTGAGCCAGCCAATCGCCTGGCCGAAGGGCAAGCCATCGAGTGGCCTGCCGATTATGTCGGCGTGTTCAAGAACTCCAGAAGGCGCTTGCAGTCTATTAGGAGACGCCGCTCAAGGACAAGCAAGCCCTTATCCTTGAAAGCACCGGGATCGGTCCTGCCTCTAACCAACCGCTAGGCATCAATCCGGACTCCATAACGGAAAGAATGCATCCAGGCGTTGCGGTATTCCTGCGCAATGAACACACCGATCAGCACTTCACCTTCTTCGCCTTTGCTGCTTTCGACCAAGGCGCGATCTCTTTGGCGACAACCCAAGGCAGCAAGTAAGTCGGCCGCGGCTGTAGATGCTCGGTCACCACGGGCAGCTTCAACAGGTGCTTCATTTGCTTGGCAATATTGATGGGGTTGCAATAGCGCTCGGTCGTTTCGGAATCCCCTCCATGGCCGAGCAGGTCGGCGCGAAACTCCTGTGAAACCTCTTCCTGCTTCAGTTCGTCACCAAAGAAGTGACGCATCTGATGGGGCGTAAAGCCGACCTTCTGCAGTGTTGGAAGCATCTGTTTGTAAAGTCGATCGCCGAGCGGCGAACGCGTCGATGGAGAATAGAGGTCGGGGAACAGTCGCTGATAACCGAGAGCCCTGATCGCTTCGACATAATCGAGAAAACCAAGACGGATAATCTCTGGATGCAGAGCCAGATTCCGCACTGACTGCAGGTTCTTGATACGGCGAAATTCGTTGGGAGCGATATGGATGTATGGGATGTCTCCGTTATCGGTGATGACGTCATCTACCGCCAGCCCGCAATACTCCTCTCGACGTGCCCCTTCATAGGCGGCCAGAATGGTGCAGAAATATTCGGCGCGATGAAAGAACTCGAACCCGGGCGTATCGACATCGTCCCAGTGCGCGTATCCAATAAAGACCGGGCTCTCGAACAGTTTCCGTATATCCGTCTTGGCAGGAGTGGACCGCTGGTCGCGCCCACGCTTGTTGCGGCGGGCCCGGAATGCTGTGGTCGACAGCGCCGGATCGACAACAAGGCCCTGCCCGCGTCCATAAGTGAACAACTGGCCCAGAAAGGTGAGGTGGCGATTGCGTGTCGGCCCCTGCAAGGCCCCGTGCTCGGGCACTTCAAGCTTGGCGATACGCCTGATTTCCTTGATAGAACGATCCGGGTCTTTGGTGCTCTTGCCGAAATTGGAGTGTAGCGAACGGAGGAAGCCGTCGAACTCGGCCAGATGATGCTGGTGGACAGCAGTGATATCGGTGATGGCGCAGACCTCGCTCATATAGCGGCCGAAAAGGCCGAAAATGAACTTCGCCTGGCGAGCGGTCTTGCCGTCCCATTCGTTGTCCTGGATGCGCTTGGCCGCCAGTGCTTCGGCATTTCTTGCAATGGTGGAACCGCTGGAAGGAGCGGCGACATGGTTGGCCTCGGGCGCCACTGCGAGGGGGCCGGAAGCTGCCTGTGCCACTTCCGGCGCAGCCGCCGCTGGCTGCCCCCTTGCCTCCTCGATTAGCGCGGCGAAATCCAGCTCGGAGACCGGCAGGTTCCCATATCGTTCTTCGGCGCCCAACAAGGCTTCGCCCAGAGCCCGGAGATAGACCGGCTGAGCCCGAGTCAGGCTGATCGCGTTCACCTCGGCGCCAGCCTCCCGGATATGCCGGGCCAGCCGCTGCCGGGAAATCCTGATGCCATCGCCGTCATGAAGCCGGGCAATGTGCTCGATCACTTTGATGATGAAATCGGCGTCGCGCCCTTCACCCAGCAGCCGCTGCTGTTCCTCTTCGTGGACATGAGCATTAGCGCCTTGCTCCGAGAGAAGCCGGTAGGCCAGGCCCTGCGCCAGTTCTGTTTCCAGCAATTCTGACCGCTCGAATGTCGGATTCGCCCTTTCCGCATCGGCTAACAGGCCGAGCTTCTGCTGATGCTCAACCAACACCGCCTTAAAGAGGGAACCGAGTTGTTCCCGGCTGATTTCTGCACTTTCGTCCACAAAAACCTCCATTGCCCGCGCATCGAGCGGCGGGACCAGGCGACGGGCGGTCGCCACGTCCTTGGTTCTGAGGTTCACCTTGACATGAGAGATTCGCAAGCGTGTTGCGAGGTGAGTCGGCAATCGCCGCTGCCAGTAATAGACGGCGCCTCGACGAAGAAGATGGGGTCCGCGTGCCATATGTACCTGCCTTATGTATCACAGGCATGTACCCCAGTTACTGCGACTCGATCCCCAGAACACAATTGTTCTGGATAACTCGAAGTCCGTAACGCAAGGGATATTGACAGACGCGCAGAATCATGGCTGGGGCGCCAGGATTCGAACCTGGGAATGTCGGTACCAAAAACCGATGCCTTACCACTTGGCGACGCCCCAACTGGCGCGGTTCCTACACGGTTTGGCTTTGCTTCGCAACACGATGTCTGCGCTTAAAGAAAAGCTTATGGAAGCGCTTGAACAGCGGCGGACGCGCGGCTATAACGCCGCTCATCGTGACAGCACCGGAGCTTCCGGATTGCAAATCCCGTGATCACGACCCTGACGGAGTATAGCGCAGCCTGGTAGCGCACCTGCTTCGGGAGCAGGGGGTCGAGTGTTCGAATCACTCTACTCCGACCAATCAAGCCGGACCTCTCATGAGGTCCGGTTTTTTGTTCCCGACACAGTTAGCACCTCGGCAGCTCATCGCGTCGTGTAACGCTGTCACAGGCGCGCAAACGTCGTAAGAAACGCTCGCTGCTTGGCAGCACCCACAGCAGTCGCAACCACTTTCGCCCTGTCCCATCGCTGTATCGGCGGCAATGATATCTATCTTGAAACAGCAGCGCCCTGATCGAGCTTCACCTCGGTCAGGGCGCTGGTTTGAGACGTCATTCCATTATTCCGCGCAGACGGCAGAATCCGGAAATTTCCCGGCTTAATAATGAACCGACTTTGGATCGATCGGCGTCGTATTCGGCGGGGTGAACTTGGTCAGGTCGATGCCTTCCACAGCAGACTTGTATTCCTCGGCGCTTGGCGTGCGGCCAAGGATGGCGGACAACACCACGACCGGCGTCGAGGCCAGCAACGACTCGCCCTTCTTCTCAGCGCTGTCTTCCACCACACGGCCCTGGAACAGGCGGGTCGAGGTGGCGAGCACAGTGTCGCCCTTCTCCGCCTTTTCCTGATTGCCCATGCAGAGGTTACATCCGGGGCGCTCCAGATAGAGAATGTTCTCATATTCGGTACGGTTGGTGGTCTTGGGCATCAGATCGTCGAACTCAAAGCCGGAATATTTCTGGAGAATCTCCCAGTCGCCTTCTTCCTTGAGCTCGTCGATGATGTTGTAGGTCGGTGCTGCGACAACCAAAGGCGCCTTGAACTCGACCTTGCCTTCGGCCTTTTCGATGTTCTTGAGCATCTGGGCGACGATTTTCATGTCGCCCTTGTGGACCATGCAGGACCCGACAAAACCCAGATCAACCTTCTTGTTACCGCCGTAATAGGAAACGGGGCGGATGGTGTCGTGGGTATAGCGGCGCGACACGTCGGAATTGTTCACGTCCGGGTCGGCGATCATCGGCTCGTCGATCAGATCGAGATCGACCACCACTTCGGCGAAATATTTCGCATTGTCGTCCGGCTTCAGCGCTGGCTTTTCGCCGGAGCGAATTTCGGCAATGCGGCGGTCCGCCTTGTCGATCAGACCCTGAAGCGTGGCAGCGGCATTGTCCATGCCCTTGTCGATCATGATCTGCATGCGCGACTTGGCGATCTCCAGCGATTCGATCAGCGTCTCGTCCTGGGAAATACAGATCGACGCCTTGGCCTTCATTTCGGCCGTCCAGTCGGTGAAGGTGAAGGCCTGATCGGCGAGCAGCGTGCCGATATGCACCTCGATGATACGGCCCTGGAACACGTTGTCGCCATGCTGCTTGAGCATCTGCGCCTGCGTAGCGTGCACCACATCGCGGAAATCCATATGCGGCTGCATCTGGCCCTTGAAGGTCACCTTGACCGACTGGGGGATCGGCATGGTGGCTTCGCCCGTTGCCAGGGCCAGGGCCACGGTGCCGGAGTCAGCGCCGAAGGCCACGCCCTTGGACATGCGTGTGTGGCTGTCACCGCCGATGATGATGTCCCAGTCGTCCACGGTGATGTCGTTGAGCACCTTGTGGATCACGTCGGTCATCGAGTGATATTTGCCGATCGGATCGCGCGCGGTGATGACGCCGAAATTGTTCATGAAGGCCATGAGCTTGGGAATATTGGCTTGCGCCTTCTTGTCCCAAACGGAAGCCGTATGACAGCCCGACTGATAGGCGCCATCGACCAGCGGCGAGATGACGGTAGCCGCCATGGCTTCGAGTTCCTGCGCCGTCATCAGGCCGGTCGTATCTTGCGAGCCGACAATATTGACCTTCACGCGCACGTCCGAGCCGGCATGCAGCACCTTGCCCGGCGTCACGCCGACGGCATTGCGGTTGAATATCTTTTCGACGGCGGTGAGGCCCTGCCCCTCGACGGTAATTTCCTTGTTCGGTGCAAAGACCGGCGTCGCCTCGACGCCCAACGTCTCCGCTGCAAAGGTCTGGAGCTTTTTGCCGAAGACGATGGCGTAAGAGCTGCCCGCCTTCATGAACTCGGTCTTTTGCGGGGTGAAGGCAGACGCAACATCGACCAGCTCATTGCCAGCTTCGTCGCGCAGCTTCTTGTTCTTGGCGTCGATGGTCAGCACCGTGCCGGTCTCGACAGAATATTTCTGTTCGAGGATCGGATTGCCCTCATTGTTGAGGATAGGCTTGCCTTCGTCGTCGAGCTTCTTGACCCAGTTCTTGAGGTTGATGCCAATGCCGCCGGTGACGTCCACCGTGGTGGCAAAAATCGGCGAAATGCCATTGGTGCCGGCAACGATGGGCGCATAGTTGACGAAAGGCACATAGGGGCTGGACTGCTTGCCGGTCCACAGCGCCACATTGTTGACGCCGGACATGCGCGAGGAGCCCACGCCCATCGTGCCCTTTTCGGCAATCATCATCACGCGCTTGTCGGGGTGCTGCTGCTGCAGCGCCACGATTTCCTGCTGCGCGGCGGGCGAGATCATGCACTGGCCATGCAGTTCGCGGTCGGAGCGGGAATGGGCCTGGTTGCCGGGCGAAAGCAGGTCGGTGGAAATATCGCCTTCAGCGGCGATATAGGTGACGACCTTGATCTCGTCCTCGACATCGGGGAGCTTGGTGAAGAATTCGGCCTCGGCATAGCTTTCCAGCACGCCCTTGGCGACCGCATTGCCAGCCTTGTAAGCATCGCGCAGGCGGAACATGTCGGCGTCGTAGAGGAAGACCTGCGTCTTGAGGACATCGCCTGCCTTCGCGGCGACTGCAGCATCCTCGCCCAGCGCGACGTCCAGCAGCACCTTCACCGAAGGTCCACCCTTCATGTGCGAAAGCAATTCGAGCGCGAAATCCGGTGTGATTTCAGGAACCACCGATTCACCGGTGATGATCTGCTTGAGGAAAGCGGCCTTGACGCCCGCTGCGCTCGTGGTGCCGGGCAGCGTATTGTAAATGAAGAACTTGAGTGCGTCAGCGCGCTCAGCGCTCCCCGCATCGCTGATCAGGGCGATGAGTTCGCCAACGAGAGCGCCGCCGTCGATCGGCTTGGGAGCAAGGCCCTGTTCGGCTCTGCTTTTGATTTCAGCCTGGTAATCGGAGTAGAGGGTCATCGCAATCTCAACGTGATGGGGTGTGGCGCCGACATGCAGCACCGGAAAATATTGTTGTCAGCCTGACGGTAGCCGGGTTCCAAGCGCGCCAGACAGGGCCATCTGAGGAGTTAGCGCATTTGTGCAAAAAAAGTACTCCCGATTCAGCAAGGACGGGTCAACAATCAGCAATGCCCGTTTCTCTCCGGGCAAAAATGAGAGTTTCTCGGCAAAGAGAACACCACCCAGAAATGAAAAAGGCCGGTGTTTCCACCGGCCTTTCGAATTTTAAGATAGCAAATTTCAGCGCTTGTTGCCGAACAGGCTCCAGAGCCCGGTCACGGTCAGCGATGCAAAGGCCATCTTGAGAATGTCCCAGACGATAAATGGCTGAACAGCACCAGCCCAGGCCGAAGCCACGACATTGGACTGATCGATCCACTGTGCCGCGCCAGACAGCGTCAGCAGCCAGGTGAACCCAAAGGCGTAGAGCACGGCGGTGCCGAGCATCATTGCCCCGAACAGGGCGAAGGGGCGGCTGGAAGCGCCGCGATCAGCGGCAAAGCCGACAATAGAGGCCTGAGCGAGGAAGCCGAGAAGGAAGCCACCGGATGGCCCCAGCAGATAGGGCACACCACCGCCGGTCGCAAAAACCGGAAGGCCAAGAGCACCCTGAGCAAGATAAAGCGCGACTGTTGCAACGGCGATGCGCATGCCGAAGGCAGCGGCGAGAGCGGCGATTGCGAAGCTCTGCAATGTCACCGCAATCGGCCAGACCGGCACATTGATCTTGGCTGCGGCAGTGATGAGCAGTGTGCCCAGCACAACGATTGCACCATTGGTCACCAGCTTGGCGACGTTATTCTTGGGCTGGAATGCGCCGAGCAGCGTATTCGGCGTGGTCAAAGCGACGGCCATTTCGTACCTTCCATGCTTGAAGTGAATGCCTGCTCCACTTGGCCGCAGGATCATTCCGTCCCTCGCTTCTTACGGTTTCGTGACAATCCGCGCAATGGCAAGCACGTCTTCATCCGTCCAGTTTGACACAGACTTTCGTCCGGATCACGGCCTGGCTGTGCCGGCCGCGCCCGGCATTGTGCGGGTTACGGCGCCAAATGCCTCGCCCTATACGTTTACCGGCACGAACAGCTTTCTGCTGGGCCATGACAGGTTGGCGCTGGTCGATCCGGGGCCTGAGGATAGTCAACACGAGACCGCGCTCAGGACCGCCATTGCCGGGCGGCCAGTAGACGCAATCCTTCTCACCCACACCCACAAGGACCACAGCGCCTCGGCGCAGAAATGGTCGCGCCTGCTCGATGCGCCACTCTGGTTCGGTGGCCAACACAGGCTGTCCCGCCCGCTCCGCCGATTCGAAACCAATCCGATCCAGAAATCCTGCGATTGGCGTCTGGTGTCAGACCGCCTGCTTGTCGATGGAGAAACCATCCCGGCAGGCGATCTCGCCATCGCCGTTCACACCACGCCCGGACATTGCGCCAACCATATCGTGTTCGGCTTTGGCGACGCGCTTCTCTCGGGCGATCATGTCATGGGCTGGAACTCCACCCTGGTTTCAGTGCCGGACGGATCGATGGAAGATTATTTCGCCTCGCTCGAAAAGCTCATCGCCCTACCCTATCAGCGCTATTTCCCCGCCCATGGCGGTCCGATCTCCGATGGGCCCGCGCACGCCGCAGCGCTCATGGCGCACCGGCACATACGCAATGAGCAGGTCATTGCGGCGGTCGGCAAGGGTGCGCGAACGCTGGGACAGGTGGTTGACGCAATCTATCCCACCCAGCCAACGCGCGTGCGTCTCGCCGCGCGCATGACGATCGACGCCCATATCGAATATCTCGAAGCGCAGGGCCGTCTGCGCGTCAGGCGGGGGATTTTCGGCGCGCAATTATCGCCCGCAGCCTGACCATGCACGCAGGCAGAATGCACCCGAAGAATTAATTCCGCTGAAAGCCGATGCCGCCTTCACGCCCGGTCTGCCCGCGATGGCGCAGCATATGATCGGCCAGAACCAGTGCCATCATCGCCTCGCCCACCGGCACGGCGCGGATGCCCACGCAGGGGTCGTGGCGCCCCTTGGTGATGATGTCGGTGTCCTCATTGGCGCTCGTCACCGTCTGGCGCGGCGTCAGGATGGAGGAAGTGGGCTTGACCGCGAAGCGACAGACGATTGGATCGCCATTGCTGATCCCGCCCAAAATCCCACCGGCATGATTGGAGAGGAAATAGGGCCTGTCGGCCCCCGCCCGCATCTGGTCGGCATTCTCGACGCCGGTCAGGCTCGCTGCGTCAAAGCCGTCGCCAATCTCCACCGCCTTGACCGCATTGATGCTCATCATTGCCGAGGCCAGATCAGCGCTGAGCTTGCCGTAAATCGGTGCCCCCCAGCCTGCGGGCACGCCTTCAGCGACCACTTCAATGACCGCGCCGGCCGAATTTCCGTCCTTGCGCAAACCATCGAGATAATCGGCCCACAGCGCCGCCGCCTGGGCATCGGCACAAAAGAACGGGTTTTCACCCACCTGATCCCAGTCGAAATTGGCGTAGTCGATCTTGTGCGGGCCCATTTGCACAAGGCTTGCCCTGATTTTCACCCCGGACAGCAATTGCCGCGCCACCGCCCCCGCCGCGACGCGCGCAGCCGTCTCGCGGGCCGAGGTGCGTCCACCGCCGCGATAGTCGCGGATACCGTATTTCTGGTCATAGGTATAATCGGCGTGGCCGGGACGATATTTGTCTCGAATATCGCCGTAGTCCTTTGAGCGCTGGTCGGTGTTCTCGATCAGCAGCGAAATGGGCGTGCCAGTGGTGCGCGGCCCATCACTGCGCTCATCCTCGAACACGCCGGAGAGGATTTTCACTTCGTCCGGCTCACGGCGCTGCGTCGTGAACTTGCTTTGCCCGGGTTTGCGGCGGTCCAGATCGCGCTGGATCATCTCCGGCGTCAGCAGAAGCCCCGGCGGGCAGCCATCCACAACCACGCCCAGCGCCGGCCCATGGCTCTCGCCCCAAGTGGTGAAACGGAAAAGATGTCCGAACGTATTGAAAGACATGGATGCTCGCCTCGTATTGGCGCCTTCATAAAGGCTTTTACAGCCTGAGGGAAATTGCTTTCGCCGCGCGCGCAGCCGCAGCCTGGTGGTTGGGGCCGATACCGATCAGCGGAAACGACCCCATCAAGGAGAGGCGTGCCGGTGAGGCAAAACTGGTGAGCCGCGCCTGGAGAGCCGTAGCCGTGCATTTTACCGGCTAGACGTCGCCCGCGCCAAGCAGTTCCATTCTTCCCGGCGTGAAATGCATGATCACATCCTGCGGCGGCGCCCAGTTGATCACTTCGACAATGGGCGCGCGCTCGATGAGAACCCGCAAGGTCCGGGCAATACCGCCATGGGCCACCACCACCGATGGACCTTTGAGCACTCCGGCAAATTCGGTCAGCCGCGCTTCCACGTCCCGATAATTCTCGCCACTTTCAGGGCGAAAGTCCCAATAGGCCTCGTCGCGTGCACCAGGGGCAATGGCCATATTGGCAGGCAATTCCTCGTGGAGGCTGCCTTCGAGAACGCCAAAGCTGATTTCCATCAACCGCACGTCGAACTGCACATCCGGCAGGTGCTGGGTAAAGCCCAGCCGCACCCGCTCCATGGTTTCGCGCGTCCGTCCCAGTGGGGATGCGTGCCATTCAAAGCCGAGTGGATCGAGCCCGCGCACCGCAAACAAGGCCGCAAGGGTCTTGCCGTTCTGGCTGGCCTGCCCCCTGCCCTTGTCGTTGAGCGGAATGTCCTTGCGCCCCTGATAGCGGCGTTCGGCGTTCCAGGGGGTTTCACCATGGCGGATGAAGTAGATTTCCGGCCAGACAAGACTGGTCATTGCATATCGCGCAGCGTCCCGCGCGTCCTCATGCTGGAGTCGACGCCCCGCTTGTGGCACATGCAATTGCGGGCGGACAAGGTCGCTGCCCACATATCTATTCCTCTTGTCGGATTTGTCATGTCTGTTCACCCGTCCGAGATCGTTTCCGCCCTTTCCGCCCTTGTCGGCAGTGACAATGTCGTGGGCGATGTCAGCAGGATGGGGGCGTTCCTCAACGAACCCCGCAAGCGGTTTCATGTGCCTGCCGCCGCCGTGGTCACGCCACCCGATGTAAAAGCCGTGCAGGCAATCATGGCATGGGCCTATGCCAATCATGTGTCCATCATTCCGCAGGGCGGCAATACCGGCCTTGTGGGCGCCCAGGTGCCCGCGCGCGGCGATGAGGTGATCCTTAGCGTCGTCAAACTCGACAGGGTGCGCGCCATCGACACGGCAGCGGGTGTCATGGTGGCCGAAGCGGGCGTTATTCTCGAAAATGCCCACAAAGCCGCCGACGAGGCCGGGGCCATGTTCCCGCTCTGGCTGGCCTCGCAGGGCTCGGCGCGCATTGGCGGCGTCCTCTCCTCCAATGCCGGGGGCATCAATGTTCTGGCCTATGGGAACGCGCGCGAACTCACCATGGGCGTCGAAGCCGTCCTCGCCGATGGTCGGCTCTATCAGGGCCTCAACGCCCTCAAGAAAGACAATACCGGCTATGATCTCAAGGATTTGCTGGTCGGGGCGGAAGGCACGCTCGGGATCATCACCGCAGCCAGCCTCAAGCTTTATCCGCGCCCTGAAGACTACGAGACCGCGCTGGTCAATATCGCCTCGCCAGACGCGGCGCTCGATCTCTTCCAATTGATGCGCCAGCGCGCCGGATCACGCCTCAACGCCTTTGAGCTGATCCCCCATATTGGCCTCGAAATCCAGTTGCGCCACGGCATGCTCAACGCTGACCCGACGGCCAGCGCCTCGCCATGGTACGCGCTGATCGAACTGTCCCGCATGGCCGGCACTGAACCGGGTCCCCTGCAGGCAGCGCTCGAAGCCGCGTTCGAGGAGGCGCTGATTACCGACGCCACCATCGCCGAAAGCCTGGCCGAGCGCAGCCGCATGTGGGCCTTCCGCGAGCAGATGAGCGAATGCCAGTCCCGCGAGGGCGCGTCGATCAAGCATGACGTTTCGGTGCCCATCGCGGCCATTCCCGCCCTTATCCGCGAGGGCAATGCCGCGGCCGAAAAGCTGGTTCCCGGCATTCGTCCGGTGCCGTTCGGCCATATGGGCGATGGCAATATTCACTTCAATTTCTCGATGCCAATCGGTGCAAATGCCAAGGAATTCATGGCCTTACATGACGAAGCCATGCATGCGGCGATCTATGAGGTGGTGCTCAGACATGGCGGCTCGGTCTCGGCCGAGCATGGCATTGGCCAGCTCAAGGCGGACCTGCTCCGGCAGGTGAAAGACCCGGTGGCGCTGGAGATGATGCGGGCGATCAAGGCGGCGCTCGATCCCAGGGGGATACTCAATCCAGGGAAAATGCTCGGCTGATCAGACCGTGTGCCTCGGTCACTCCGCTGTGCCTTCTTGCAGTTTTGGGGGGCCAGGACCCATTTGATGAACATGCTGCTCAAAGACATTCAATTTCTCGACGATTCCACGCGTCCCGCCATTCCCGATCTGCCCGGCCTGACCGAAGCGCAGAAAGGGCCGGGCGCGCACCTCAAGCAGATTCACGATCATCTGCGCGACAATATGCGGGTGCTCGGCCAGCTTATCGAGCGCGCTTCCCGCGGGGAGACCCGCGCCGAACAGATCAAGGCTGAAACGGCCGATCTGGTCATGGTCTCCAATTATCGCCGCTTCGGCACGCTGTGCGGTCAATATTGCCAGTTCGTGCACGGTCATCATTCGATCGAGGACCAGGCGCTCTTCCCCTCCATCGCCGCGCAGGGCCCAGCCTTCAAGGCCATTGCCGACCGCCTGCAAGCCGAGCATGTCGTGGTCCACACGCTGCTGGAGCGCCTGGTCGATGCCCTGATCAAGCTGGCCGATGCACCGGGACAGTCAAATTTCGACGATGCGGTCACCGTATTTCGGGCGCTCGAAAAAGTCCTGCTCAGCCATCTCGGCTATGAGGAAGAGGCCATCGGCGACGCGCTCGGCTATTTCGACATCATGTAGGCGCAGAGCATCGGACCGAAAAATATACGCGACTTCCGGAAGGTCCAATGCGCAGAAAACAGCTGCAGCAGCTCTACCGCTTCCCTCCCCCTTGAAGGGAGGGAAGCGGTAGAGCCCCGAGCCCGAATCAAATGGAAAGGGCCTAACGCGCGATGGCGATGAAGGAATTGCCGTTCTTGCTGGCAAAACCCTGCCACTTGCCCCCTGACCAGAAAGCGAACCAGTTGTCGGCGGGAGAAGATATTCTCTGCACGTCGATGCCGGGATAGAGCACGTGCTTTGAGGTGAGGCCATCGGTCGAATAGGTGCCGGTTGCGGTGGTGGTGATGGTGACATAGCTCACCTTGCCCGCCTCGATCTTCTTGACCATTGCGGTCGAAAGCGGATCGGTGGAGACCCAATCGGCGTAGCTGACCGAATATTCCCGGTCATCGAATTTCACCAACTTGTCAGTATCGAACCCTGCCGGCATTTCATCGGCAAAGGCCTCCATGACATAGCCCGGCCCCATGGCCGCGAGCGCGCTGGCGCAGATCGCGCCCAAAGTCATGCCAAGGAGCATATGACGGGTCGGCAGGTTCATGATGGACACCTGATCTGTTTCATTTCGGCACATATGCCTTAACGGATCAGTAACCATGCCGCTGCCGAACAGCGATGCCTAAGTTAAATTATGGTTAATTTCAACCGGCCGCCTTGCTCACAGAAGCGCGCTAACGCTTTCAAATGTCTCGATAAATTTTGAATGCGCCTGATGGGTTGGCCAGGGACGGATCAGTCGGTCGAACGCGTCCATGTCGAAGGCAGACGGACCGGGTTCGCCAAAGAGCTTGCGGGCCTCGACCGGATCGAACCCGGCGAGGTGGGTCGCCTCGAAAAATGCAGCTTCCTGATCGGCCTTCTTGACCAGCTTGCTGATCGCCGCAGGCATGGTAGCGGGCAGGGAAAAGCGCAGGTAAATGGCTGACAATAAACGGTTTTCAACGTCCTTGTAATTGCCGCCCATTGCCGCCTTGAAGGGCGAGATGATGTCGCCCATCACATATTCAGGTGCATCGTGCAGCAGGGCCTGCATCTGCGCGATGGCATTGGAATCAGGGCTGGCGGCGCGGAACAGCTCGAACACCAGAACCGAATGCTGGGCGACGGAAAAGGGATAATCGCCAATGGTTTGCCCGTTCCAGCGGGCAACGCGGGCCAGACCATGCGCGATGTCGGAGAGTTCGACGTCGACTGGCGAGGGATCAAGAATATCGAGACGGCGACCAGACAGCATACGCTGCCAGGCTCGGGAGCTTTGGCGTGACATCAGCAACGATCTGGTTAGCAGACTGTGAGCGCCGAGCTTAGCAGATGAGGCCGATTCGAGAATGTGCGGTGAACGCGAAGGGGAAACCCCCACCTAACCTCCCCCTGGCAGGGGGAGGGATTTATCGAGTGCGCTTCACTTTAAGTGAAATCCCTCTTCTCCTCCCCCTCCTTCAGGGGGAGGCCGGGTGGGGGTCTTCTTCACCAAATTTATAAGTCGCCCAGCCCGGCAATTCGAGCTGCACCAGTTTGTCCCCAACGCTGACCGCGCCCGGATCGGTGATCCGGTCCAACCTCACGATAGCGACGGCCCGGCCATTCACCACCTGTCCGATTGTTCCGGCTTCCCGCCCATTCGCCATCACCGCGCTGCCACTTTCGGCGTTGATGCCATGCACGATGACCGGGCGACGCCGGGCGGTGCCGCGATGCTTCATGCGCGAGACCACTTCCTGTCCCACATAGCACCCCTTGGCGAAGTCGATGCCCTCGAGAATGTCCATGCCCAGGTCATGGGCGAAAGCGTCATTGGCAGCAAAGTCATTGCCCTGATGCAAAAGCCCGGCGGCGATGCGGACGGCGTGATAGGCGCCGTCATCCTTATCCCAGCTCTCAGCCTCCGCGACGGGCGCAATCACCTGCCAGCCCAATTGCACCGGCCCGAGCCGGTCGCGGGCGGCGCCGGGCACGTCATCGGCCGAAAAGCCGACGCGGTGGGTTTCGCGCAGGTCATCGATCTCGGCCTTGGCGCGCAGCCTATACATGCGCATGCGCTTGAAGAAATCGTCGGCCACCGAAATGTGGGTATCGAGCCAGAGCGCCTCGTCCCTCCAGACGGCGAGGCCCTCGGCAAGGATTTTCCCCTGCGGGGAGAGCAGCGCCCACCAGTTCGCCCATCCCGGTACGCTCGGCATTTCGCCGGTGACCACGTCATTGACCAGCTTATGCGCATCGGGGCCGGAAAAGCGGAACAGCGCGCGGTCGGCGCGGAGATAGGTTGTCATCTGGCTTGCCTCTCGGAACACCCGTGCTAAACCGGCCAGAGATGACCAGCAGCAGGAAAAAAGACATGGCCCAGTACGACGTGATTTTCAAGAACGCCACGCTGGTCAACCATGATGGCGAAGGGCTGGCCGATATTGCGGTCAGCAATGGCCGCATCGCCGCGCTGGGCACTATCGAGGGCGGCGCCGCCGAAATCGTCGATTGCAAGGGCCTCCATATCCTGCCCGGCGTCATCGATACGCAGGTGCATTTCCGCGAGCCCGGCCTGACGCATAAGGAAGATCTCGAAAGCGGCTCGCGCGGCGCGGTGATGGGTGGGGTCACCGGCGTCTTTGAAATGCCCAATACCAATCCGCTGACCACCACGCGCGAAACCTTCGAGGCCAAGATCGCGGCAGGCACCAATCGCATGCATTGCGATTTTGCCTTCTATATCGGCGGCACCCATGAAAATGTCGGCGAACTGGCCATGCTGGAAAAGCTGCCGGGCTGCGCCGGTATCAAGGTGTTCATGGGCTCGTCCACCGGTTCGCTCCTGGTGCAGGACGATGCCGGGGTCGAAGCCATTCTGCGCGCCATTTCCCGCCGCGCCGCCTTCCATTCCGAAGACGAATATATGCTCGAAGAGCGCAAGGGGCTGCGCGTCGAAGGCGATCCATCGAGCCACCCGGTCTGGCGCTCGCCCGAAGTGGCGATGAGCTGCACCACGCGGCTGGTCAATCTCGCCCGCAAGACCGGCAAGCGTATCCATGTGCTGCACATCTCGACCAAGGAAGAAATCGTCTATCTCGCCGACCATAAGGATGTGGCGAGTGTGGAAGTCACCCCGCACCATCTGACGCTGGACGAAACCGCCTATACCCGCCTCGGCACCTATGCGCAGATGAATCCGCCCGTCCGCGACAAGGCGCACCGCGACGGCATCTGGAAGGGCGTCGCCAATGGCGTGGCCGATATTCTGGGCTCAGACCATGCGCCGCATACGCGCGAAGAAAAGGACCATCCCTATCCCGCCAGCCATTCCGGCATGACCGGCGTGCAGACGCTGGTGCCGACCATGCTCGACCATGTGAATGCCGGGCGACTCTCGCTTCAGCGCTTCGTCGACATGACCAGCCACGGCCCCAACCGGCTGTTCGGCATTGCCAATAAGGGACGGATCGCAGTGGGCTATGACGCCGACCTCACCATCGTCGACATGAAGCGGCAGCAAACCATCACCAATGACTGGATCGAAAGCCGCGCCGGCTGGACCCCCTATGATGGCGTCACCGTCACCGGCTGGCCCGTCGGCACCGTGGTGCGCGGTCACAAGGTCATGTGGCAGGGAGAATTGGTGACACCAAGCAAGGGCCAGCCGATGCGGTTTGTTGAGGCATTGGCCTAGGGCAGGAATGGGGTTGGCTGGGGACTCTCTGCCTCTGGCGGCGGCGTTGGGAAAGCAGCAATTCAGGTGGATGTCACAGTTCGACGGCCCCGAAGCCTCAAATCGGATGTTAAAGCTGCATTGTCCAACTTCCAAAGCTGACACTGCCTGTGGTGTATCTGAGAGGCGACCGAGCTTTAAGGCAAGGTTCTTACTCCCTCTACAGGGCAGGATAGCCTTGCCGATACAACCCGCCGAGGCCTACGCCCCCAAGAAACTGTCTTCTTGCCTCAAGGCAGCGGGTCAGCTCGTCTGTTGACCACTCTCCGTAAATCGAAACGGGCGCTGAATTCGACCGCGTCGTCCAGATTGTGGACCACGTCCCAATTGGTTTGACCCGTCATCACGCCGCGAGCATTGGCAATGATGGCAAAGCTGTCGGCATCAATCCTGGTCACGCTTTCGATTTCAAACACGCCGACAGTCATGGCGTATAAACCATTGCCATCATCGGGATGGAAGCTGATGGAAGGCGCGGGACTGGCCTTGAGGTCGAGCGTTTCGGGGTCCAGGGACGCCTCGACCCTCAGCGTTGCCTGCCCGGGGTCAGGGTCAATGCTGCCACGCGAGGTGATCGTGACGAACACATCATCGGGCGTGATGTTCATGCCTCCCAATAGACGTGGCTCCAGCACGATCCAGCTTGCCGTATGCACTTCCCGTCCCGGTTGGCCGGGCACCGAGTTCCCCGTCGTATAATGGATCATCTGCTCGTCGCCGAAGGTGATAGCGATTGTTCCCGTCTCTTGATAAACGGGGAAATCCTGCGACCATCCGGGTGCGGCAAGACATGTGGCGATAGCGAGCGCAAGCATGGTCTTTCTTATCATTCTGACTTCCTAACTTTGCTACGCACCGCAATCGATCCGCATTCTGGCATTGGCATCGATCGATTGGCCGCGCTCATCGACGAGTGCGAGACTGGACACCGAAACGATACGGTCCGAAACGTCGAGGGCGAATGGCTGCGAGACATAATGGCCGGCCCGGATTTGCCGGTCGGACGTTTTGAACGGCACATCGACGCCAAGGTCGATGCTCATCTCGGTTGGCGACAGATCAAAGTAGAATGCCTCTCCATCAGGCGCCTTGCCCGACCCCGCAATCAGGATGTCGTAGACGCCGTCCTTCTCGTGGATGCCGCAGCTGACCGGCGCAAATTCGTAAATGCCGGCAGAGGTTTCCAAAACGCCCGTCGCGGTCGAAGCGGAATTTTCGGGTGCCGGGGCTTCCGCCTGCGCGTTGCAAGCGACGAGTACCAAGGCGCAAAGAGTAGCAACCGCCGCCAGCGCCGGTCTTGTTTTCGCGGCTGCCGTTTTGGAGTCTGGTGTCATGGCGTTGATGTCCAGTGCTTATGGATACGACCAGCCATCGTGCTCGACCCTGAATATGCGCAAGGGTGCTCCCGGCTTTGTAGTATCGGCGCGCAGAGAAAATACTGCGCGTTGCCGCTGGCCGAAATTGGTGAAGTCGACATTGATGGTGATCATGCCCCGGAACATCGGCCGGTCGGGATCGGGCACCGGCTCTCCTATCGCGCCATCGAAGTCCTGGGCGCCATAGAGTGGGTGGGCCCCGATATTGCCGGAGGCGAGCCAGGCCACGATATCATCGGTGAAGTAGTTATGCGCCACCGACGGCTCAAAGGCGCTGGGGAGACTGCTGCTCTCGGACAGGAATTGGCGCTCGTAGATTTCCCGCACCAGATCTTGCGCTTGGGCAACCGGATCGCTGTCGAGGCCTGCTGCATAAGGGTCGCGCGCGGGCTGCTCCGCGGAGGCGTTCGAGACGATTTCGGTAGTCTCGCCTTCAGGCGTTATGTAACGCTGAGCGACCCAGCCGGCCTTGCTCATCGAGGTGTTGCGCATCAGACACCAGCGCGGCGGCAGAGCCGCGAGCTGGGCTTGCGTCATCGCCTCGTAGTGGGCGGCGGTATAGAACGGCACGCAGGTGATCTGCTGCATTCTCCGTTCATTGTGGGCAAAGGTTTCGATCACCGGATAGCTGGTGCCCGGCCCCATGCGCGCATTGAGGACGTCGTTGGCCGACACCCCGGTGACGCGCCAGGCATCGGGCCCGTGACCATCGATCTCGGCCTGCGCCGATGAGGCGATGATGGTCAGGGCGAAGGCGGCAAGCGCAGTCCTGCACCAATGCAGGCGTTGACGAGCGTCCGTCATGATCATTTCACCTCAACGATAGCGCGGCCGAGAACCGTGCGACCGGTAATGTCGAGATAGCGCACTTCGTAGCGGCCCGGTTCATCAGGCATTGTGAGATCTAGCGTTGTTTGCGCATTGACGGGGTGGGCGGCGATCCAGCTGAAATCGGCCTGGTCGGCGCGGGCGAGAGCAATGCGCTCGTCGGCGCCGTCGGACCCGCCCGTCCAGGACACGGTGATGGTTTCGCCGGCACCGGCCTCGGCTGGCGCACTGAGACCGGCCCCGTCATCGAGAGGCGCATCGGCGTCCACCACCTCCAGATTGTGACGGGCGAGAGTAACCGCGCCTTCGCGTAGCACATAGCGCACTTCGTATAGACCCGGCTCGTCGGGCGCTTTTAGATTGCCACCCAGCGTGTCCCTGACGCGAATATAGCCGGCATAAGTCCCCTCCTCCGCTCCGGCAGGCACGATGGTGACATAATCTTCCGGGTGGACGGTGGCCGACCAGTTAACCCGCAAATCGGTTCCCGCCCGCGCCACATCCGGGCCGCGGATGGTGACGTTGGCCCCGACCACTTCCACCGGCGCGGAGGCCAAGGTGCGCGCGCCTTCGCGCAACACATAGCGCACCTCGTACAGGCCGGGCTCTGACGGTGCGATCAGCCTGTTCTCCAGCGCGTCGCGTACCCGCTGATAGTTGGTGTAAGTGCCCTCATCGGCACCAAGCGGTACGATGGTGACATAATCCTCAGGGTGCACGGAAGCGGACCATGATACCGTGAAGCTGGAACCGGTCGTCACCTCCCTGGGTGCGGCGATACCGATCTCGGCTTCGACGACTTCCACCGGCGCGGAGGCGAGGGTACGCGCACCTTCGCGCAACACATAGCGCACTTCGTACAGGCCGGGCTCTGACGGTGCGATCAGCCTGTTCTCCAGCGCGTCGCGTACCCGCTGATAGTTGGTGTAAGTGCCCTCATCGGCGCCAAGCGGAACGATGGTGACGTAATCTTCCGGGTGTACGGAAGCTGACCAGCCGACTGCAAAACTCGCTCCCGTGGTGACGGTACCGGGCGCTTCAAGCTCTATTTCAGCCTGTGGCTCTAGCTCCGGCTCCGGCTCCGGCTCGGGTTCAACTTCGGGCGGGTTCTGCGCCATGGGCTGCAAGTCCATGACCGACTGCACATGCGCCAGCGCGTCCCTCAGTTCGACCGCGTTCTGGGCGGGGACAAAGACGCCGCCGGTATTTTCTGCAATACAGGCAAGGCCCGCATGGGCCTCGTCCTCAAGATCGAAGCCGACCACATGCGCTGTGAACTTCACGCCTTGCCGGGCCAATTGCCCGGCCAGCATGCAGGTATCGGCCTGACAGGTTTCCACGCCGTCCGATATCAGCACCACGGTGGCGGGATTGTCGCGGTAGGACATGAGATCGGCCGCATGCTGGATAGCGGCGGAAATCGGTGTCTTGCCCTTGGGGCGTATGGCGTTGACCGTATCGATGAAGTGGGCGCGATCGAGCACTCCGGGCAGGATCAGGGTTTCGATATCGCGGCAATCACCTTCCGAGCGATGACCGTAGGCAACGAGGCCAAGATTGGTTTCATCCGACCAGTTTCCCACCAGATCAGCCAGTACCTCGCGGGCAATCTCGATCTTGCTGACGCCATCGATCTGGCCCCACATGGAGCCGGAAGCGTCATAAACAACCACGACATCCTCGGCAGCGGACGCCGCCGAAAGGGGCATCATGATTGCCGTGGCCGCGACCAGAGCCGCCCGCAAAGCTTTCATCATCGTCTCCTGTATCGGAAAAGGCGTCATACCGGACGCAGACCGTCGGCGTCCGCACTGGTGGGCTTGGCCTCGCCCAATGCGCGCGCCTTGAGTTGGCGGAATTTGCCCGACATCTGTTCAAGACGCGCTTCCCATTCGGGATCGGGCATCTGGCCCTCGATGGTCTTGAAATAGACCTGCATCAGGCAGGTAACGGCGAAGGGCTCAAGCAACGCCGCCTTGACGCTCCATGCAAACAGCAACGCAAAGACGAAGCCGCCCGCCGCCCACGCGCCGGGCATCAGGTAAACAACCAGCGCCGCCGGGGCCAGCATGACCAGGAAGACGAGGAAACTCAGAAGATAGACGATCATCGCCAACCAGGCAGCGTTCTTGAGCATCACCTTGTAGTTCTGGCCGTAAAGGACGAGCGCTTCCCTGGCCGAACCCCAGGGATTGGTGGACCGGGTACGGATCGCATGGGCGAGAATAACCTCGTCGATGAAGCCGACGGCGACGCTCAGAAAGGCATGTAAAATACCCGAAATCTGGCGGACGCCGGGAAGCGGCAGGATCGACAAAATCCCGCGCACCAGGCCGGTGATCGCCCCGATCACGCCTTTGATGAGTTGGTCGATGGCAAACAACACGCTGGCTTGCGCAAAGCGCTCTTTCACCACCGCTGTCGCATGGGTGATCTGGGATCGGCCTTCAGGCATCGGCTTGCCATCGATCAGTTCGACCAGAACCGCGATATGCCCGGCTTTGACGATATAGAGGATATACTCGCGGACCCAGTACATGACCGCACCGAAGACGCTGAAACCGATTGCTCCGCCCCAGAAGGTGGAGCTTGCCTGGAAACCTTCGTCACCGAAGCCGCCAACACCGTAGCCTATGCCCGCCCCGGCTCCCGTAACCAGAATGTAGCCAAGGGCGATGCCGAAATAGACTACCATGCGCAACACGATGAACGGCATGGTGCGCGCCATCATTGCCAGCGCGCTGCCGATGCTGAAATCCCACATACCGCTCTCCGCCCTTCACACAGATTTGGCGCAGCCTATCGGGGAAAGAGTGATGACGCCCCGTTCGTTTGAATAGGGGACGCATAGAAAATCCGGGCTATAAGAGAACTTCACGACTTTCTTCGGGAAACAGTGTGACGGGATGCTGTTGCCTTTGGAGAGATATTCTTTTTCGCCGGAGGGGGCGTTGCTGTGAAAGTTCCATTCTATGCGGCACTGGCGGTCATATTGATTGCTGCTCCTTGTCTGTCTCACGAGCACAAATCAGAACGACTTTCACGGCCCCAAGAACAGCTTGCCCTTGAAGTGCATGGCGCGATTGCCAACACAAATAGCGATGGGGCGGCATTGTTTGACATGCCCATGTTGCGAGCCTTACCCTCGACGGCATTGGAAACGAGCACCGCCGTCACCGACGGCGTTCGAAGGTTCGACGGTTTCCTGATGCGCGATCTGCTGGCTTTGGTCGGAGCGACGGGCTCGACGGTCAGGGCCATTGCACTTAATGACTATGTCATAGAGTTTGCCGCCGATGAATTCGATCGTTTCGATGTTCTCGTTGCCTACGAGATGGATGGCGAGGCGCTTCTGCCCAGCGACAAAGGCCCGCTCTGGATCGTTTACCCCCGCGATCAGCATGCCGAACTTCAGGACATAAGGTACGACTATCGCTGGGTCTGGCAATTGATGCGGCTCGACGTAGAATGAACCACACAACCCGCTCGTTGCTCGGCGTCGTTCTGCCGACACTGACCATCGCCATCTTCGTCACTCTGCTGGCATTTTCGCTGATGCGCCTCTCCAATGTCGAGCGCGACATGCGCATTGAGGCGACGCAGAACATGCTGTGGGTAATCTCACGCTCGCATATATCGAGCCTACAATTGGGCGAAGCGGCCGCTAAGCACGCTCTGGGCGAGATAGAGCAGTCAGAATTGGAACTGCGCTACACCGTCTTTCGAAGCCGCATGGCGCTGCTGAGCGATGGTCCGCAGCGACGCCAAATGGACGCTCTTGGCTTTGGTGGCGTGTTAGACGAGTTCGGGGAGAACCTGGCTGACCTTGAAACTGCGATGTCCAGCCCAGAGCCGACCGCAAGACGGCAAGTGCAAGTATTGCTCGAACCCTACAGCGCCGCGCTTGGCCGGGCTGCCAACAAGGCCATGGTTGCCGAATGGGACGATCTAGGCAATATGCTCGACACGTCACGCGAGCAGCTTTGGCAGATCATCGTTTCATTGATCGGCATATCGCTGGCGGGCGCTGCGCTCTTCGCACATATCCTTATGGCCATGAGTGAAGCAGGGCGGCGCACGAGGCTTCTGGACAAGGAAAAGGCGTTCTCGGAATTACTCATTGGCTCAAGCGGGGAAGGCATCGTAGCTGTCGACCTCAACCGCCACTGTACGGTGTGGAACGAAGCCGCCGAGCGTCTGTTCGGCCTGCCCGCAACCAGCACGATCGGGAGCGCATTGAGCGATGTCTCCGGGTTTTTCCAGATCGACAGGATCGCGCAAGCTGTCGGCGGTGCCCTCGATGGCCGCCCGGCGGCATTGTTCGACCAGCCCTTCTTTCCGCCCGATCAGGCCGAGCCACTTTATGTCGATCTCCGCTGCTTTTCGTTGCGCGACGGCGAGCGGATCGTCGGCTCGATCCTATTGGTTTCCGACGTTACGGAACGGCGGGCGTCGCAAAGGGAAATTGCCGATCACCGCGATCATCTAGAGCAATTGGTTCAGGCGCGCACAAAGGAACTGGACGCGGCCCTGACACGCGAACGGGCAACGGCAGAACTCTATCGCAATTTCGGCACGATGATTTCGCACCAATTCCGGACGCCGCTCGCTATCGTCGACTCCGCACTGCAACGGATGATGCGACGCAGTGACAAACTGACGTCCGATGAGGTGCAGGAACGAGGAGGCAATGCCCGCCACGCCATCAACCGCCTGACTCGCCTGATCGAAAGCACCCTTGATGCCGCTCGCATCGATGCTGGTCAGATCGAAATCCGTGCCCAACCTTGCGATCTCGGCCAACTCGCCGCCGACGTCTGTGCGCAGCAGACCGAGCAGACGCCGGAGCGACAGATCACGCTCGATCTTCCTCAGGGAGGTCACGTTATTGCTCATTGCGACCCTGTCCATGCTGAGAACATTCTCATCAATCTGGTCTCCAACGCCGTGAAATATTCACCAGCGGGAACGCCAATCTGCGTTGCCGCCATTGTCAAAGGTAAGCAGGCGGAATGTGTGGTGACAAATCACGGCACGCTGGACGATCCGGCCGAGCGGGGCGCGCTATTCGAGCGCTACTTTCGGGGGAGTAACGCAGAGGGCCAACCCGGTATCGGTGTCGGCCTCTATCTGGCGAGGACGCTGGCACGACTGCAAGGCGGCGATGTAGAATTGCAAGATGCCGCCGTTGGCACTGTTATGCTCAACCTGGCGCTGCCGCAGCATCAGCCACTCGCCGTTACCAAGCCGACCTCTCGCGTGAAGGAGCCAGTGTGACCAGTGCGTCCTCCGATACGAGAGCAGGCGCTCTCGTCCTCTGCGTGGAGGACGAAGAAGACTTGCGCCGGGACATTGCCGACGAACTGACCGAGGCAGGATACGACGTCATTGAAGCCCGCAACGGTGAGGCTGCGCTCAAAAAGCTGGAGCAAGCTCGTCCTGACCTTATCCTATGCGACATCTCCATGCCGGGAGCGATGAGCGGCTATGATGTCCTGAAGGCGGCAAAGAGCTGCAACTCTGATTGTGCAGACATTCCATTCGTTTTCCTATCAGCGCTCGCAGATTCCCGGCAAGTCGTGGACGGCAAGCGCCTGGGGGCGGACGACTATCTGGTCAAGCCGATCGACTATGACTTATTGCTAGCGACTGTCGAGGCGCGGCTGCGCCAGATAGAACGCGTTCGTTCGCTCGATCACGACAGGGACCTGGGAATTGATGCTGTCACGCTATCCGCCAGCTATGGCATGACACAGGCCGAAAACCGCATCGCCATGGCACTCTCGGAAGGAAAGTCGGTGATGCAGATCGCCGCCGATTTCAATATATCGCGCACCACGGTGGCGTTCCACATGCGCAATATCTTCCAAAAAACCGGAACCAGCCGACAGGCCGAACTGGTTGCGCTCCTGCTGCAGCCAGGGCAGGAAAACCGACGTTTCCCGGCACGCTGATGCTCCACACCAGTGCATTGTATCTCTCAGAATAGCGGGCCGCCTTCTTCCAACCTTGCGCTGCCGTTCTGGAGGAACCGGGCGAGTGGCAGGTTTTGGGTGACAAAGGCCGCGTCCCGAATGGCAGCAATGGGGTCGGCACTCGTCGTTGGTGACCTTGCCATAATCGTTTCTCCCACGGCCATTTCGGCCGAAGGATAAATGGAATGGTATCTCACAATATGACCCTGCTGCGGCAGGGAGGCCGGATGAGAGACCGGACGCTCTTCGATCTGGCGATCTCGATCGATGGTGATCCAACAGAAAACAGGTCGACCCGTTCAGTTTGAGATCACATCAGACACGAGAGTCGGCCTGCTCGCTTGGCTTGAGCGAGGAGGCGGCAATGTCGAAGATTTCGTGTTTGTGTGTGCGCGGAAGTCAGCCCGCTAGCTCTACACACCGCTTTGCGGGATATCGAATAATGCGGCGAGCATTTTGCCGGGCTATTTCCCCGAGTTCTCTTGTTTGATCACGATTGCCGTCGAGCATCAATCTGATAACGTTTGGACATGAGTAATTTTGCGTTGAAACCCGCCCGCAAAGAGCGGCTTGCCGACATGGTCTATGGTCAGATCCTGGCAGAGATCACCGCCGGGCGCTTTGCCTCGGGCGACAAGCTGCCCTCCGAAGCCGAGCTGTCCTTCAGTTTCGCGGTGTCGAGGCCGGTGGTGCGCGAGGCGTTGCTGCGGTTGACGACGGATGGGTTGATCCAGTCGCGTCGCGGCATTGGCACTTTTGTGTCGACGCAGCCCTCAACGCGCCTGACAGAACTGGCAAACACTGCCGAGCTCTCAAGTTTTTTGCGATCGTTCGAACCGCGCATCGTGCTGGAGGTCGAGGCAGCGCGCCTCGCTGCACAGCGGCGGACGCGTTCCGATATCGACGCTGCACGCAGTGCCATCGATACGCTGCGGGACGCCATTGCGGCGGGTAAGTTGGGCCAGGAACAAGATATCGCGTTCCACGATGCCGTGGCCCGCGCTGCCGGCAATGATTACTTCTGTGATCTGCTCAATGATCTGCGCCAGCCGGTCACCGAGACGATGAATATCGGTCTGGAACTGGCGCGCGAACGGTCCCCGGGACGTCGACTCCGCATCATCGAGGAGCATACCCGCATTCTCGATGCCATTGCGGCAGAAGACAGCGACGCCGCCGCCAGCTACATGAAATACCATCTCATGCAGGCTCGGGCAGCGGTGCTGGATGCACAGCATCTGGAGAACAGCCAGGCGCTGGGTAGCGCCCAGCGCTGATGCGTCAATGCAGGATCTGCGCCAGAAATTCGCGGGCGCGATCGGTTTGGGGCCTGGCAAAGAAGGTTTCGGGATCGCCCGATTCCACGATGGCGCCCCTGTCCATGAAGATGACCCGATCAGCGACCTGACGGGCGAAGTTCATTTCGTGCGTCACACAGATCATGGTGGCGCCTTCCTTAGCCAGTTCCACCATGGTGTCGAGCACTTCGCGCACCATTTCAGGGTCCAGCGCCGACGTCGGCTCGTCAAACAGCATGACGTCCGGGCTCATCGACAGCGCGCGGGCGATCGCCACGCGCTGCTGCTGGCCACCGGAGAGCTGGGCGGGATATTTGTTGGCCTGTTCAGGAATATGCACGCGCCTGAGGAAGCGTTCGGCCGTCGCACGCGCTTCGTCGCGCGACATGCCTTTGACTTTCATCGGGCCAATCATGCAGTTCTCGATGACCGTCATATGCGGGAACAGGTTGAAATTCTGGAACACCATGCCGGTCCGGCGCCGCACGGCGTCGATGGACTGGCGCTCCGAGGTCAGTTCGATGCCACAGACAACAAGCTCGCCGGACTGATGCTGTTCCAGTGCGTTGAGGCACCGGATCAGCGTGGATTTGCCAGACCCCGAGGGTCCGCAAACCACGATGGTTTCGCCCTTGACGACTTCAAGGTCGATATCCTTGAGCGCCTGGAAGCCGGAAAAGAACTTGCTAACCTTTTTGGCACTGACCACGCTATCGCTTGCACGCATCGTAAAATTCCAACCTGTCGCAGTGGTTACTGGATCTTGGGATCGAGCTGGCCCGACGCATAGCGCTGAGCCATGTCGGCCATGGTGATGACCTTGATCTTGCTGGCGTGACCGGCAGTGCCGAACTCTTCCAGCCGCTGGCGGCAGAGCTTGGTAATGGCGTCCATGCCGGGCTTCATCATGTTGCGGATATCGAATTCCTTGGGGTCTTCGTGCATCACCTTGCGGATCTGTCCGATCAGCGCCATGCGGTTGTCGGTGTCGATATTGACCTTGCGCACGCCATGCTTGATGCCGCGCTGAATCTCTTCGATCGGCACGCCCCAGGTCTGTTTGATGTCGGCGCCGTATTTGTTCATGATGTCCTGCAACTCCTGGGGAACCGAGGAGGAGCCGTGCATCACCAGATGCGTATCTGGCAGGCGGCGGTGGATTTCTTCCAGCCGATCCATGGCCAGCACGTCGCCGTCCGGCTTGCGGCTGAACTTGTAGGCGCCATGCGAGGTGCCCATGGCAATGGCCAGGGCATCGACCTTGGTGGCCTTGACGAAGGCGACGGCCTGATCGGGGTCGGTCAGCAGGCGTTCGTCATTGCGGCTTTCGAGCTTGCCGAGCACTCCGATTTCGCCTTCGACAGAAGCACCCATGAAATGCGCCATCGACGAGACGGAGGCAGTAACCCGGACGTTATAGTCATAGTCCGACGGCGTCTTGGCATCGGCGAGCAGCGAGCCATCCATCATCACCGAGCTGAACTTGTGCTGCAGAGCCGTGGCGCAGGTCGCTTCGCTGTTGCCGTGGTCCTGATGCACGACCATAGGAATGTGGGGGTAGATCTTTTCGAGCGCGGCAAACAGATGCTCGACCATGACATCGCCGGCATATGCGCGGGCCTTGGTGCCGACCTGAAGGATGACAGGTGCGTCGACCGCATCGGCGGCAGCCATGACGGCCAACATCTGCTCCATGCTGGTGACGCTGAAAGCGGGAACGCCATACTGGTGTTCAGCGGCATGATCGAGAAGTTGGCGAAGTGTGATGCGGGACATGGATTTCGGCCTTTTGGGATTGTGGTCCCGCATCGCGGATGCGGGACCGAGAGGGATTAGAAGCGGGGCAGCTCGTCATTGGTCACGCCGAGCCATTCCTGCTGGGCGGCCTGGATCTCGCCTGCGGTCCACAGCAGCATGATCTCGGTGTTCAGCCACTGGTGCAGATCGGCATCGCCTCGGCGCACACCAATACCCATGGGGGACTGGCGCACGGCGAACTTGCGCTGGAACTGGTCGGTTTGGGCATTGATGGCATTGGCAGCGGCAACGCCCGAGACGATGGCATCGACCTGGCCCGCAAACAGCGCCTGGTTGGTGGCGGCGTCATCGTCGAAGCGCTGGATATTGGTGCCTTCCACCGCCTTTTCGGTGATGATCGTGTCATTGGTAGTCGAGCGGGTCACGCCAACGCGCTTGCCGACCAGATCTTCGAGGCTGCCAATCGCTGCCGAGGTCGGAGCGATGACCATCTGTTCATCGACATAGATGGCATTGGTGTACCAGATGGCCTTGGCGCGTTCGGCAGTGATGCCGAGCGAGGAGATGACGATATCCACATTGCCGCTGGTGAGGTTAGGGATGCGGGCCTGCGAAACCTGATCGAGGATTTCCAGCTCCACGCCCAGATCGCGGGCGATGAGGTTTGCGACAGCAACGTCGAAGCCGGCTGGCTTGAGGTCGGCATCGGTCATGCCGTAGGGCGGGGTGGACAGCGAAATGCCGACGATGATCTTGCCGCGCGCTACGATCTCGTCGAGCGTGTTGGCGGTCTGGGCCATTGCTGATGTGGACATGGCCATTATGGCGGTTGCCGCAAAGGCGAGGTTGATAGCTAGACGATTCATCAGATTTCTCCTCCGGTGATGATGATTAGACGCTCAGCCGCTTTTCGAGGCGGCGGCTGAAGAGCGTGATGGGAAAGCAGACGAGGAAGTAGAACAGCGCGGCTGTCAGATAGACCTCGAGCGGCTTGAAGGTGGCATTGCTGACGATCTGCGCCGTACGGGTCAGTTCCACGATGCCGACCACGGAGGCCAGCGACGTGTTCTTGATGAGCTGTACGAAGAAGCCGACGGTCGGCGGGGTGGCGATGCGGATAGCCTGCGGCACAATGATGTAGCGCATGGCGTGAGCGGGGCTGAGGCCGAGGGCGTGAGCACCCTCGCGCTGGCCAACGGGCACGGACTGGATGGCGCCGCGCCAGATGTCGCCGAGGAACGCGGCAGCATAGAATGAGAAGGCCACAGCAATGGCCGTGAGCGGCGCGACCGAAAAGCCCAGATAGCTGGAGCCGAAATAGGCGATGAAGAGGGTAACGAGCAGGGGCGTTCCCTGAACGATGAAGATGTAGAACTGCGCGACACGGCTGAGCACGGGATTGCTCGACACGCGCATCAGGGTCAGCACCGAGCCGGCGATGGAACCGCCGACCAGAGCAATGGCGGCGAGGCCGATGGTCCAGCCAAGGCCGGTGAGCATGAACAGGACGTGGTTGAAGCTGAACTGTTGAAACATGGCTCAGCGCCTCAGGAACTTGAAAGGGAACAGGACACGCTCCAGCGCCGTCATGCCGCCCTTGAGCGCCACGACGAGGCCGACATAGATCACCGCGATGACGAGGTAGATTTCCATGTTGCGCAAGGTGAGGCCCTGGATGTCATTGCCAGTTCCGGTCAGTTCGGGCACCGAAATGGCAGAGACGACGCTGGATGACAGCAGCAGCAGGATGAACTGCGCCACAAGCGAGGGAAAAACAGAGGACAGAGCGGGCTTGAGCACGACGTAACGAAAGATGGTGAGCGGCGACATGCCGAGCGCCCTGCCTGCTTCGATCTGGCCTTTGCCGATCGACTGGATGCCGGCCCGGATGATCTCGCTGGTATAGGCACCGCCGTAGATTGACATGGCCAGAATGGCTGCGCTTAACGGGTCGAGGCGCAAGCCAAGAGCGGGCAGGCCGAAATAGATCAGGAAGACCTGAACGATAAACGGCGTGTTGCGGATGACCTCCACATAGGCCAGCACCGGCCACCGCAGGACGCGGTTGCCGGCCAGCGTCATGACCGCGGCGAGCACGCCGATGATCAGCGCAAAGACCATGGCAATCAGCGAAATCTGCGCCGTCAGCCAGACGCCTTTGATCAGCAGATCGCTGCGGGCGATGACGCCACTGAAATCGAGTGCACTCACGATGCCACCAATGACCCTGTCTGGGCGAAGCGCCCATAGGCGGGCGCGAACTGCTCGCCCGACGGCGTCATGGTGACGCCATCCTTCCACGCAAGATGATCGGTCCACGCGGTTGCGTGTGCATCGGTCAGCGCATTGAGCTCGTCCATCAAGGCCGGCGCCTGGCCGACAAGGGCCGCCTCCATGGCGACAAGATCAGGAAAGCGCGAGAAGGCTGCAGCCCAGATGGCGCGACCGGCGAGATAACCACTGGCGCCGGACCGGAAGGCATAGGTCAGCAGGCTGATGAAATCGCGCGGCGTGGCACCCGCGCTGAGCAGCACCCAAGGACGCTGAATGCCAGCGGCCATCCTGTCGAACCGTGCCTGCACGGCTGCGGCTGCGGGACCATGCGGGTCTGGCACATTCACCACCTCGGTTGGCGGCTCCAGCTTGTAGAGTTCGACCCCATCGGGGTTCATCACGTCGGTATCGGCCAGAGCCTCCAGCACCAGTGCCACGCGGCGGGCCGCAAAGGCCTCGGGTGTTTCGGAAGGAAAGGGATAGACCAGGAATTCGAGCACGAAGGGAATATCATTGTCGCGGCAGGCCTGCTTGACGCTCTCGAGATAGGCCAACTGGTGCGCCTTGACGTCATCGCTGACATCGGAGCGGTACCACAGGTTGACCTTGACGGCGTCGCCCCCGATGCGGCGGACGACCGAGGGATCCCAGCCGGGGACATTGGAGGACAGACGGCCAGTCTCGGTCACTTCCCAGGTTGCCCATTCGGTGGCGACAAGGAGCCCCTTGCGGGGAGAAAGCCTATCGACAGCAGCGGCATAGCCGAGCGGAGGATCAATTAGTACGGCCGAGGCCTTGGGCGCCAGATACTTGCTCAGCAGGCGCTTCACCGCCGAAACGTCTGCATAGGGGGCATGGTCCAGACCAAGCGCAGCCTTGATCGGATTGACGATAGGGCCAGTCTGGTCCATCGCCAGCATCTTGAAACGGCCCTGGTCATCGGCAAGCCGACGCAGGCCCCAGAGCTTGCCGGGGGTGATATTCATGAATTGCTCCCGTTAAGCAGGGCGTTGACGGCGGCACGGTCCGGGATACTTTCCCAGCCGCTGCCGCGTGCGCATTTGAGGGCCGCCGTTGCGCCGGCAAAGCGCGCGGCGCGTTCGACATCGAGTCCCTCGGCCAGGCCCAGAGTATAGGCGCCATGGAAAATATCGCCTGCGCCATTGGTATCAATTGCCACAACCGGAAAGGCCGGAACATTGCGCACGACGTCACCGTCGAGCCAGAAAAATCCGCGTTCACCGTCTGTTACTGCGACGACGCCGTGACAATGCACACTGGCATAGCGCAGGCCCGCCTCGATATCGTCCGTGTCGGCCAATCGTGCCAGGCAGGCGGATGAGAAGACAACATGATCGGGCAGATCGAGCAGCCGCAATACCGCGTCCATATCGCCAACATCCGCATCAAGCACGGTGACGATGCCACGCGTGCGGGCAGCCTCAAACACCGCAGCAGCGCCCTCCCACCAGCTATAGTCGGCGAGAACGCCATGCACGCCGTCGAGCTGCTCGAGAGGCAGCCAGTCGGCATCATCACCGAGCCCGCGGCCGATGAAGCCAAACGCCATTCGGTCCCCGCCCGGCGAAACAAGGATGGTCCCGATCGGGCTGACGCCGCCCTCGACGCGGCGAACCGCTTCGGTCTGAACGCCGACGGCATTCAGGCGCTTCAGAATCTGGTCGCCGGTATCATCCTGACCCAAGCGACCCCAATAGATGGTCTCGGCGCCGAGCACTGCCGTCGTGTAGGCCGCAGTCGCTGCAATGCCACCGCCAGTACGGCGCACATCGGTGGCCCGGATCTTGGTTGGCGCTGTAGGCAACACGGGCAGGTACACAATCGTGTCAAGGAAAGCGTTACCCAATGTCACGATACGACGGCTCGACATAATCACGTCTCCATGACCCTGGGGTCACTCTACAATTGGGCAAGCCGGGAGCGCTCCTGCACCATAGGCTGGTGCGATTTAAGCGGGGCTGGCGTTGTGCAATCCTCAGCGGGTCTTGGCGGCCTGCTTGCTATTTGCACCAACCTTAGACGTCGCTTGACATGTAGTCAATAAAATTTACAAGTGGCTGAAAGAGCCACAGGAAGGCTCGTTTTTCTCGGCAGGAGCCTGTGGATGACCGTATTGAACCAGACCATTGCGCGGGTGACGAAACGCATCGAGGAGCGGTCAGCCGAGTCGCGGGGCGACTATCTGAAACAGGTTGCGGCAGGCATCGCGGATGGGCCAAGGCGCAATCACCTGGGCTGCGGCAACATTGCCCATGTCGCGGCCGCATGCATTCCCGCTGAAAAGCGCGCCCTGCTGGCGCCCAAGGCGGCCAATATCGGCATTGTCACATCCTACAATGACATGGTCTCGGCCCATCAGCCGTTCGAGGCGTACCCGGCCCTGATCAAGAGCGCCGTGCGAGACGTCGGCGCGGTAGCGCAAGTGGCGGGCGGTGTTCCGGCAATGTGCGACGGCATTACCCAGGGTCAGGACGGCATGGAACTGTCGTTGTTCTCACGCGACGTCATCGCCATGTCTACCGCCATTGCCCTGAGCCACGATGCCTTCGACGCGGCGATCTACCTGGGGGTCTGCGACAAGATCGTGCCGGGACTGGTCATTGGCGCCCTCACCTTCGGGCACCTTCCGGCGGTGTTCATACCGGCCGGCCCAATGCCATCAGGTCTGCCCAACAAGGAGAAAGTGCGTGTGCGCCAGCTCTATGCCGAGGGCAAGGTCGGGCGGGCAGAGCTGCTGGAAGCGGAGGCAAAATCTTATCACTCGGCAGGGACCTGCACCTTTTACGGCACGGCCAATTCCAACCAGATGTTGATGGAGATCATGGGCATACACCTGCCCGGGTCGAGCTTTGTCAATCCTAACACGCCGCTGCGAAATGCGCTGACCAAGGCCGCTGCGCGGCGCGCCGTAGCCCTGGCAGAGCCCGGCGCCGGCCACACGCCGATTGCACGAATCCTCGACATCCCAGCATTCGTGAATGGCATCGTTGGCCTGCTGGCAACCGGTGGCTCGACCAATCATACGATGCACCTGATCGCCATGGCGCGGGCCGCAGGCATCATCCTGACCTGGGATGATTTCTCCGACCTGTCCGACATCGTGCCACTGCTGGTGCGCGCCTACCCCAACGGCTCGGCCGATATCAATCACTTCCATGCCGCCGGAGGCATGGGCTTCCTGATGCGGACGCTGCGCGATGCCGGCCTGCTGCATGACGATGTAACCACAATCCTCGGCAAGGGCCTGGCGGCCTATACCCAGGAACCATTCCTTGACGACGGTGAACTCGTATGGCGCGACGCTGCCAGCGAAAGCGGTGATGACAGCGTGCTGCGACCGGCGTCAAACCCATTCGATCCAAGCGGCGGACTGAAGCTGCTGAACGGGGCGATAGGGCGCGCTGTCATCAAGGTTTCTGCAGTGGCGACGCAGCACCAGCGGATCGAGGCACCGGCGCGCATCTTCAATTCCCAGGCCGCGCTGCTCGATGCCTTCAAGGCGGGCGAATTGACCGAGGATTTCATCGCCGTGCTGCCCTATCAGGGCCCCAAGGCCTGCGGCATGCCCGAACTGCACAAGCTGACACCGGCGCTGGGCGTGCTGCAGGATCGCGGGCTCAAGGTTGCCCTCGTGACCGACGGTCGGATGTCCGGCGCCTCGGGCAAGGTGCCCGCCGCCATCCATGTCACCCCCGAGGCGGCCGATGGCGGTGCCATCGCCTTGCTGCGCAATGGCGACATGATGATCCTCGATGCCGCCAGCGGACGACTGGATGTGCTGGTCGATCCGGCAGAGTTCGCCGACCGCGCTGCGCCACCGGCGCCCTATCGCAACCAGCGTGGTGCAGGCCGCGAACTTTTCGCCAGACTGCGCGGCATGGCCAGCGGCGCCGAGACAGGAGCCAGCATTGTCGGATAATTCTATCGAGCAGGTCACCCTGGGCCGCATAGACGGCCAACCTGTCGAAGCCTATCGACTCTCTGCGGGCGGCACGAGCATCGAAGTCATGACCTTCGGCGCCATCCTGACACGGTTGACCCGGCCAGACCGTAACGGCCAGATCGACGATATCGTGCTGGGCTATGATGATCCCGCTGACTATGTGAGCAAGCCGGGCAATGCCGGCGCCATCTGCGGTCGCCATGCCAACCGAATGGCCGAGGGCCGCTTTGAGCTCAATGGCACGACCTTTGAATTGCCCCGCAACAATGGCGCCCATCATTTGCATGGTGGCCTGCCCGGTTTCGGCAAGTGCTTCTGGTCGGCCCATCCGCATCCCGAGAATAATATTGTCGAGTTCCGGCTGCACAGTCCGGATGGTGACCAGGGCTATCCCGGCGCCATGGATGCCAGCACCACCTACCGCCTGTCCGACAAGGGCACTCTGAGCATCACCATGCGCGCGACGAGCGATCGCGCCACCGTGGTCAACCTGATTCATCACGGCTACTGGAACCTGGCCGGTCATGACAGCGGCAGCGTCGAGGACCAGGTGCTGAGGATCGCTGCCGATGCCTATACGCCGGTGACACCGGACAAGATCCCAACCGGAGAGGTTGCCCCGGTTGCAGGCACTGCTTTCGACTTCACAACAGCAAAGCCAATCGGCCGCGATATCGCTGCGGCTTGGCCGAGCGGCGGTTATGACCACAATCTGTGCCACAGCGATTTCGACGGCTCGATGCAGCTTTGTGCCGAGGCCCATGATCCAGCCAGCGGTCGCGCCCTGACCATCCGCTCGAACCAGCCGGGAGTGCAGCTCTATACCGCCAATCACTATGCCGATACGCCGACACCGGGCAAGGGTGGCGCGCTGTATCGGCGCTATGCCGGCTTTGCGCTCGAAACGCAGAACTTTCCCAATGCTCCCAATGTACCGGGTTTTCCGTCCTCCGTGCTGCGTCCGGGGGAGACCTATGAGCATCGCATGGAGATCGCCTTCTCGACGGTAGCGCCATGAGCGATGGCCTGCGCTGGGCGCTACTGGGTGCCTCGACGATTGCACGCCAGCGCATGGTCGGCGCCATTCGCACGGCTGGCGGAACAGTGGTGGCCATTCAGTCGACAGATCGCAACCGCGCCGAGGCGTTTGCCGCCGAGTTCAAACTGCCGCTGGCGGTGACCGATGTCGAAAGCGCTCTGGTCGAAGCGGACGCCGTCTACATTTCAAGCACCAATGATCGGCACCACGACCAGGCGCTCGCCGCCCTTGCGGCAGGTCGCCACGTACTTTGCGAAAAGCCGATTGCCACCGGTCTCGACCAGGCCCATGCCATGATCGCGGCTGCCAGGTTGGCCGGGCGCGTGCTGGCGGTCAACCACCACCTGCGGCACAACGCGGCACATCGCGCCATCCGCGAGCATATTATCGCCGGCTCGGTCGGCGCAGTGCGCGCCGTCACCATCAGCAATGCCGGATGGTTGCCAGAGGAGTTGCGCCGGTGGCGTCTTGCCGGTGAGGGCTCCGGCATTGCCCTCGACAAGACTGTGCACGATATCGACCTGTTGCGATATCTACTCGGCACGGACCCGGTTGACGTCATGGCGATGAGTGCAGGCCCTGCAGGTCTCCCCGAGCAGGCCGTCATGGGTGTGATCGAGTTTGGCAACGGCGTCATCGCGCAGTTTCACGACGATTTCAATGCGCGCAATGGACAGACTCGCCTTGAGATCATCGGCGAGGACGGGCGGCTGACCGCCGAGGACTGCCTCTCTGGCCGCCCAGCCGGAACGCTGGTCCACTCCAACGCTCAGGGGCACCGGCACATACCGATCAACCACGTCGATCCATATGCCGATGTCATCCGCGATCTGCATCATGCTGTCGCCACAGGCACTGCGCCCGCCGCTTCCGGCTGGGACGGCGCCATGGCCTTGTCAGCGGCCCTGGCCGCTGTTCGCTCTGCCCGTAGCGGCACCCGCATCACCATTGAAAGCTCGTCATGACCCAATATTCCGTCACCCTCGGCGCCTGGCTGGACATCCATGCCGAACCGGACCTGGCCCGGGTCATCCTTGACCTTGCCATTGCGGGCACGGCAATCGCCACCTTGATCCGCGGCGGCGCCCTGACCGGCGCCCTTGGAACTCTGGAAGCCGTTAACGTGCAAGGCGAGACCCAAAAGCGCCTAGACGTTCTGGCCAATGACATCTGCAAGGCGCAACTGGCCGCCAACCCTGCCGTCGCCGCAATCGCTTCGGAAGAGGAGGACCATGCCGTCACCTTTTCACATCCAGCCGCGCGCTATCTCGTCGCCTTCGATCCCCTCGATGGCTCAAGCAATGTCGACGTCAATGTCACCGTGGGCACGATATTTTCGATCCTGCCCGCGTCACACCCCGTCCCCGGTGACCAGGCTTTCCTGCAGCCCGGCGACAGGCAATTGGCGGCAGGGTACATCGCCTATGGTCCGCAAGTCGTGCTGGTGCTCGCCATCGACGGATTGGCGGTGCAATTTACGGCGGATAGCCAGACCGGCCAGTTCATCCTGACTCACGAGCGCCTGCAGATACCCAGCGGCACCAAAACCATCAGCGCCAATGTATCGAACATGTCGCGCTGGGCGCCAAGCCTGGCCGCTGCCGTCTCCCTGTGCCTCAGAAGTGGCGACTACAACATGCGATGGGTCGGCTCCATGGTCGCCGACATTCACCGTATCCTGCACCAAGGCGGAACATTCCTGTACCCGGCCCAGGCCGATCGCCCCTCTGGCAAGCTCCGTTTGCTCTATGAGTGCAATCCCATTGCGTTGATCATCAAAAACGCAGATGGATCGAGCATCGACACCATGAATATTCTGCCCGACAAGCTTCATCAACGCGTCGGCTTCATTGCGGGTGACCAGGCGCAGGTCGATAGTTTCAAAGCGGCCTTAGCTTCACAAAACTCGTAATTTGAGAGCTGGAACTCCCAACCACGCAATGTCTGCTATCGGGAGATTCTCACTTTGTCCGAAACGACGGCAACGGGGTCTTGGGCGGTCACCACTCCCGCCCGCACCTCAATCCCCCGCCACAAAAACCGTCCATTCGCCGGTTTCGCTGATGTAGACGCGCCAGTAGTACCAGGCGCCGAATTCTTTCAGTTCTTCGATCTGTTCGGTGTTGAGCAGGCGATAGGCGTCCACCTGCTGATCGGGGGTGAGGGCATTGGGGTCGATTTCCGACAGATAGGGCCAGATGTAAGAGGTTTCGCCGCCGCTATCGGGATAGAAGGCATAGGGCTGATCGAGCAGGTCGATGAGCAGGCCAAGGATCTGGCGGCCGTCGTCGTCCTCGGAGGCGAATTTGAGATAGTCCAGCGTATCATCGACCTCGCCGAAGCTCACATTGGGCGGAAATTCCTGCGCTTCGATGATAGGCCCGAGCGCCGCAATATCGCCGGTCCTGGCGGCGTTTATCAGCGCCTGCCGCGTGGCGCGAACCGGAGCAGGCAGGGCGGAAACGTCGTCGCTGATCTGGGGCGTGGGCCAGACATAGGCCTCGGTGTCATCCTGTGCGGAGACCGGCACCGCAAGGGCGAGCGTGGCGAGAAGGGCGATGGTCAGGCGCATGATCGATTCTCCCGTTTCGCGGGGAGTCTAGGGCGTTTCGGCGTCTATTGGAATCGGTCCTATCCGCTCCGTCACCACCCGGCTTGCCCGGGTGGTCCATACGATGGTTCGGTGAAGATGGATTGCCCGGACAAGCCGGGCAATGAGGAAAGGGGGATGAGTTTCGGGGAGACAGTCTCGAGACCTGAAACGCAATGGACTAGAGACGTGCTTGCGAGAACGCGCGTTTCTTTATTGCAATACGCGGTCGAGATTATATTCGCCATTGCGGATGCGGTCGGGCAATTGGGCAATGAGCTCGGCAGTGGCTTCGTCGCCATGCAGGCGCACGAAGGTGGCCAGAGCCGCAAAAAGCGAGGCATGGGCCAGCGCGGCGGTTTCCACACCATCATCTTCCGCGCCGTTCCAGGCTTCGGCCAGATATTCCAGCGCGAGCTGGCGTTCGGCCTGTCCGCGGTCGAAAGGCCCGGAGCCAGAGGCAGGCGTAAAGATGGATTTGATCGTGCTCATGCAAGGGGCATAACACGCGCTTTTGCGCCCCGCGCGCGAGAAGTAATGCAAAGGTTAACGCGACGTAGGCAATTCTACCGAGGTGTTAAGGCTTCATTCGGCAAAACGCGTATGGATTTCCCGCGAGAGGCGTTGCGCCTCGCCCAAAAGCCGCGTCAGCGCTTCGCGCGAGGCTGGGGTGCATTGTTTGTGAAAGCGGGAAAAGGCCGTGTAGCCGCCATTGAACGCCCCGGCCAGCCGCTGCCGCCGGTCTTCGCTGGGTTCATCCAGCGCGATCAGTTCGGCCATTTGCGCGCGCCAGTCCTCGCTGCCCGCCTTGCACAGCGGCTGCAGGAAATAAAGGCTGCCCATGATTTCCGACAGGCGCTCCATCTGCCGCTGATAGGGCGGATCGATGGCGAGGGCGGGGGCGGGGGCGGAAATGGTGAGGGCGAGGAGGAGGGCGAGCAGCCAGCGGGTTACTGCGGGCCACGCGCGCGTGGACACCCCCTCCCAGCCTCCCCCGTCAAGGGGGAGGTGCCGCATCGCGTGCGTGGCGCTAAAGTGCCTCAGCAACCGGCCCAGCACCCTCCCCTTGACGGGGAGGGGTGGGGTGGGGTGCCGGGAGGTATGATGGCGGGCAAGGGTGAAAAACATCATCCCTGCCTCTACCAGCTTTGCCCCAGCACGCGAAAGCATTCCCTGATCACGTCATCGAGGCGGGATGTGGTGCGCAGGGCCAGCAACATGCCGGGATCAGCCCATTTATGGTCGGCAATCTCCGATGAGGGGCGGATGGTGCCGGCATAATCGGTGGTGGTGAAGACGGCGAGGCGATAGGTGCCGTCGCGGCCCAGCGACTGGGTCATGGCGTGGCGCGGATTGCGAATGGTGAGGCCAAGTTCTTCCTGCACCTCGCGTATGGCGCATTGCTCGATGGTTTCGCCTTCATCCATGCGGCCACCGGGAAAAGTCCACAGGTTCTGATAGGGCGCGAAGGCGCGCTTGATCAACAGGATCTTGCCGTGTTTCACGATGCCGACGCTGGCGGCGTTGGGGAGGTCAGTCATGGCCCTTGAGCTGGTTTGCGATTCGTCTTGAGAAAGCTTATCCCCCAAGTGGTGAAGGAGACATGCCATGTGTGGGCGATATGCCTCGATGATCCCGCAGGAAGCCATGAGCGAGCTGTTCAAGCTGTTGAACAGCGTGCCCAGCCTGCCGCGCTACAATATCGCCCCGACGCAACCCATTCTGGCGATATGGGAAGCCGGAGGACGGCGCGAGGGACATTTTGCGCGCTGGGGGCTGGTGCCCGGCTGGGTGAAAGATCCGCGTGAATTCCCGCTGCTGGTCAATGCGCGCGCCGAAAGCATGGCGGACAAGCCGGCCTTCCGCGATCCGCTGAAGCATGGGCGCTGCATTGTGCCGGCCAGCGGTTATTACGAATGGCACACAGGGCCGGACAAGAAGAAGCGTCCCTATTATATCACCCGCGCTGATGGCCAGCCCCTGGCGCTTGCCGGGCTTTACGCCACCTGGAGCGGACCGGAGGGCGAAGAAGTTGACAGCGTTGCCACCATCACCGTGCCCACCAATGAACAGCTTGCGGTTATTCATCACCGCATGCCGATGATCCTGCTGAATGAACAGAGCCAGGACGATTGGCTGAACACCCGTGATGTGCGGGCGCGCGACGCAGTGCAAATGGCGCTGCCGCTTGCGGATGGCGTGCTGAAATTTTACCCGGTATCCACGCGGGTCAATTCGGCGCGCGACGACGATCCCGGGCTGATCGAGGCCGTGGCGGAGGAAAAGCCGGAGCCGATAGTGAAAAAGGCCGCGGGCGGGCAGATGGATCTGTTCTAGACCCTTCCGCCTGATTTGAAGTCAACGGCTCTTTCTCCTCGATCCCCCCTGAGGGGGCGCATGAGCCGATGCTCTAGCCGAACAGCCAGCCCTTCTTGAACTTATAGAAGACGTGCAGGCCGATCTGGGTCACCTTGTCCATGCGCGGCGCCCAGGGGGGACGCACATAGGTGGCGTGGTAATGGGTCGCGTCACCAACTTCGGTCAGATAAAGCTCGCCGCTTGTAACCTTTTTGGCAATGTCCTCGGCCTGCGCCCAAGGCTCACGCTCATTGACCACATCGGGAATGCCGTCACAGGCAAAGGAGAACTGGCAGGCATTCTTGCGATGCTGGTTCTGGAACACCACGCCGCAGATCGTGTCGGGATAGCGATGGTCCTTGGTGCGGTTCATCACCACCTGGGCCACGGCCACCTGCCCGCGATAGGTTTCGCCGCGCGCTTCAAAATAAATCCCCGTGGCAAGGCACCAGAGTTCGCGGTCAGACACCTGGGTGGCTGCCAGATCCTGCACCGTGACGGGCGTATCGGCGCGGGCATAGGCCAATTGCTCGGGCATGACGTCCGGCATGGTCACGCCCAGATTGTCGCGGCTACCCGGCGCAATCCCGGCAATGGCGTCAAGCGCGGCGGCGGCATTGGGGTGGAGCGAAGCCACGGGCATGCGCGGACCGGCTTCACGCGCCTCCCCTGCATCGGCAATGCTCGACTGGCCGAAGGCGGCAGGATCATTGGGTGAGCGCAGGGCGGCAATCTGGGTGCGGGCTTGCTCGAAACTCATGGCAATAGTCATGGCATCGACAACGGGCCGCACGCGATCGGTCTTCTCGGCACGATTGGGACCTTCAAACACAGCCGAGGTAAACAGGGTATCGAACGAGCCGGTGATGACCGGATCGACGCCCGATGCGGTGAGGCTGGCGAGGGAGAATTCCGGAGCTGGCTGGCCCGGTACGCCATAATCGCCCAGAGGGCCGGAACCGGGGCCAAACGCACCATTGGCGAGGCCGATATAGGCAAGGGATGCGACGACTCCCGTTGTCACCAGACGGACAACGGCAGATCCCCGGCTAACCGCTCTGACCCGGTGCGGACGCACCTGGGGCCGGTGGGAAAGGGCCATAAAAGCTACTCAACGCTACGCTACACAACAAACGCTCGGCAAATGTGACGCTTCAATGCCGACGATTGTGATCATCTCTTATTAGGGTTAGCGGGGAGTAAATGCGCTTGCAGGCCGCGAAATGGCGGTGGCGTGGCAAGGATGGGGCACGCGATGATTTTCGGCCCATCGCCGCCAGCGCCAAGTCAAAACCCTCCGATTCCCGGGCGTTTGGGCGGCCGGAAGCGGAAGATGACAATCGCGTTATAGCGTAAATCGTCTACGAGCAGGCGGCTACAACAGGCGCGACGCTCTGGGCAAAGCTATCCACGCGGAAGCGTACCGACAGGGTACGTGCGCTGGTCGGGGTCACTCTCACGGTGAGATTGGTCACGCCCGCCAGATTGTCGATAAAGGCCAATGCGTCGCGGCTATTGTCGATGAGCACTGCGGTATTGGAGCGATCGACCGGCAGAGTGCTGCTGCGCCGCGTCAGATCATATTGCAGGGTCATGCCCACATCATTGCCCAGCGAGGACAGCGTATTGCCGGCAAAACCAAAGGCCACCTGCAAGCCATTGGCCTCGCAGGACACCGTGATCGTCGCCGGGGCACGGCCACTCGGGCGCGCCGGGATCAATTGCTCGGATTCAAACACCACCGCATCGGCATCGGACGGCGGGGCATTGGTGCGGAAAAGATCATCATAGCAGACCAGTCGGGCCGCATCGTCATCAAGACCAGCGCATTGCGCGCCTGTCTGTGCGGCGGCGGGTGCGGCAATAGCCAGCATTGCTGGGAGAACCAGTACTGCAAGAACTCTCTTCACGAACGCTATGTCCCTTCCCGTCATGCCGGATACCCGGCGGCCTATATGGCTTATATGGGTATTGTTCTTGCCAGTTTAAGTCGAAGCCTGCGCCAGCGTCAGCCGGGCAACCGGTACACGATAGGGTGAGCACGACACATAGTCGATGCCGAGCCCGGCGAAAAACTGAAGCGAGACGGGATCGCCCGCATGTTCGCCGCAGATACCGATCTTGAGGCGCGGATTGGTCGCCCGCCCCCGCGCAATGGCAATCTCGATCATCTCGCCGACGCCCTTTTCGTCGATATTGACGAAGGGATCGCGCTCATAAACGCCCTTGCGCTGATAGGCGGCGAGGAAGGTGGGCGCATCATCCCTTGAAATACCGAAGGTGGTCTGGGTCAGATCATTGGTGCCGAAAGAAATGAAGTCCACCATTGAGGCGATATCTCCGGCCCTGAGGCAGGCGCGCGGCAATTCGATCATCGTGCCAAAGGAGAAACGCACCCTATCGGAGCGCGCCAGCCCCGAATTTTCGAGAATGGCAAAAGCCCGCTCGCGCACCCAGGCGACCTCCGTTGCCGTCGAAACGAACGGCACCATGACTTCCACCGAAACCGGCTCGTCCTGTTGTTCGCTGGCGGCCCGTGCCCCGGCCAGAACGGCCTGCATCTGCATCTGCAAAATTTCGGGATAGGTGATGGCCAGCCGCACCCCGCGATGGCCCAGCATCGGATTGATCTCCGCAATCCTCTCGAGCCGCAACCGCAGGGCGCGGACGGCCACGCCCAGCGACGCCGCCGTCTCTTCGATTTCCTCGTCGGTACGCGGCAAAAATTCATGCAGTGGCGGATCGAACAGGCGCACATTGACCGGCAGACCCTGCATGGTGGCAAACAGGGCCGAGTAGTCCCCGGTTTGATAATCCACCAGACCGGCAATGGCCCTGGACCGCGCATCTTCGTCTTCGGAGAGAATCATCCGCCGCAGAGCCACCATGCGCTCGGGCGAAAAGAACATGTGCTCGGAGCGCGCCAGACCGATCCCCTCGGCCCCGAAACTCTGCGCCGTCTGCGCCGCTTCGATGCTTTCGGCATTGGTGCGCACCGCAATCTTGCGGCTGGCATCAGACCAGTTGAGCAATTTGCTGATGGCCCCGCCAATCTGCGGCTGCGCCAGCGGCAATGTGCCAAGATAGACCGCGCCGTCGCTGCCATCGATGGTCAGCCGGTCCCCGGCGCGAAACTCCCGGTCGCCGATCCAGCAGGTCATTTCCAGTGCATTGACCGCGAGCGTCCGCACGCCTGCGACGCAGGGCTTGCCGGTAATACGCGCGATCACCCCGGCATGGCTCGACATACCGCCGCGCGCGGTCAAAATGCCGGTCGCCGCCTTCATGCCCTCGATATCGGCAGGGCCGGTTTCGTTGACCACCAGAATGCAATGCTTGCCCCGCGCCCGCAGCCGCGCCGCGTCTTCGGCATTGAAGACGATTATGCCGCTCGCCGCGCCGGGGGAAACACCCAGCCCCAGCGCAATAGGCGAATTGCCTTCGGCGGACTTCAGCCGTGGGTGGAGCACCTGAGCCAATCGGCTCGCATCGACGCGGGTGACGGCGTTGTGCGGCGTCCACACCTTGCGCGTCACCCGATCCACAGCCGCTTCCAGTTCGGCCCCGGCGCTGGCCTGCACCGAGCGCGCCGACAGGAATTGCACCGCGCCACGATGCACCGCCACAAGGCAGTTCATATGCTTGCCTGCCTTGGCGTCGAGCAGGGCAATCAGCGCGTTCACATTTTCGGGGAGGCGCGGCAGGGCGCTGCCGGCAAGTGGCGCCGGGCCCATGGCGCCGGAGACCGGATTGCGGGTGACGAATTGCTCGATGGCCCCATCGGCCACGGCCTGCACCAGCACGATCTGCCGCGCCCGGTCATCCTCGCCGCGCCCCGTCCAGCCGCGTCCGGAAAAACCGTAGCTCTCGAACGCCTGCTTGATGGCCCGGGCCAATGGCCGCGCCGGATCAACCGCATCTTCGGGAGCTGCAGGCGCGGCAATGCCGATCTTTGCGGGCATCAATCCGCCATTATGGGTGGCGGCAGATGTGCGCACGACCAGCAGCGGCGGCTTGCCATCCTTGTCCACCAGCTTGAACAGGCACGCGACCCAATGGGTGCGCAACCTTATGTCGCGGCGTCCGCGTTCGGCCTGTAATTCATCCCAGGCGGCGCGGGTAATGGCGATGGTGGGTACGGTGGGGAAACCGGCTTCGCAGACACGAAAGATCCAGCGCGCCTTGCCGGCCAGCAGTTTGAGTTGACGCGCACTCAGTTCGGCCTTGCCCAATGCGGGGGCAATCGCAAACATTTCCTGCGCCAAACTCACGGCTTATTCCCTTCCCAAGCTCTACACACATATTGCCCATGCCCCGCGCGGCTGCAACAGCACTTGACTTGCCGGGGCGCTGAAAGCATCTGATCTGGCATGGAAAAAAGGCCGCACCTCGACATTCTGCTCTGCGCACCGCGCGGATTTTGCGCTGGCGTTGACCGCGCGATCCAGATCGTGGAGCTGGCGCTCCAGAAATATGGCGCGCCGGTCTATGTGCGCCACGCCATCGTGCATAACAAATATGTGGTGCAAAGCCTTGAGGCCAAGGGCGCGGTCTTCGTAGAAGAACTCGACGAAATTCCCGATACCGAGGCCCCCGTGGTATTTTCCGCCCATGGCGTGCCCAAAAGCGTGCCTGCCGAAGCGCGCACCCGCAACATGTTCTTCCTCGACGCCACCTGTCCGCTGGTGAGCAAGGTGCATGTCGAAGCCTCGCGCCATTTCGAGGAAGGCCACGAAATCGTGCTGATCGGGCATGCCGGACACCCAGAAGTGATCGGCACGATGGGCCAGTTGCCGCCCGATGCGGTGACGCTGATCGAGACGGTCGATGACGCCAATCGCTTCACGCCGAAAAATCCCGAAACGCTGGCTTTCGTGACCCAGACGACGCTGTCGGTGGATGATACCCGCGAAATCGTCTCCGCCCTGCGCGCGCGTTTCCCTGCCATCAATGGCCCGCACAAGGAAGACATCTGCTACGCCACCACCAATCGGCAGGAATCGATCAAGGCTGTTGCGCCGCGTGTCGATGCCATGATCGTGGTCGGCTCGCCGCATTCATCCAATTCGCAGCGACTGGTCGAAGTCGCGCTGCGTAGCGGCTGCAAGATCGCCACGCTCGTCGATCGCGCCAGCGATATCGACTGGAGCCTTTACGGCAATCTGACCTCGCTTGGCGTCAGCGCTGGCGCTTCGGCGCCGGAAAGTCTCGTGGAAGAGGTGATCGACGCCTTTGCCGAACGCTATGCGGTCACGGTCGAGACGGTCAAAACCGCCGAAGAAAACATCGCCTTCAATATTCCAAAGGTGCTGCGCAATCTGGAAGTGGCGTCGGGCCGATGAGCGAGAAGGTAATCATCCACACCGATGGCGCCTGCTCGGGCAATCCCGGTCCCGGCGGCTGGGGCGCAATCCTGCAATTCGGGCAGCACCGCAAGGAACTGAACGGCGGCGAGGCGCTGACCACCAATAACAAGATGGAGCTGACAGCGGCCATCGAAGCCCTCAACGCCCTCACCCGCCCCTGCGCCATCGATCTGCACACCGATAGCCAATATGTGAAAAACGGCGTGCAAAGCTGGATTCACGGCTGGAAGCGCAATGGCTGGAAGACCGCCGACAAGAAGCCGGTCAAGAATGTCGAACTCTGGCAGGCGCTGGACGAGGCCACCAAGCGCCACGACATTTCATGGCATTGGGTCAAGGGCCATGCCGGCGACGAACTCAACGAGCGCGCCGATGAACTGGCCCGCGAAGGCATGGCCCCGTTCAAGAGCAAGAAGGCCGAAGCCTTTACCGCGCCGTTTTAGGCCGCGCCGACAAAATCCGCTTTGCGGCCCGCCAGAGCGGGGCAATGACAAAACCGGCCACCGGGATCATCACCAGCCCGAGGGCCAGCCCGAAAACTCCGTCAATGAGCGCCGTCATCGCCCAGCCCGCAAAGCCACCAATTGCGGGCAAGGAATGGGCCGCCCATTCTGCCGCGATTTCGATCCAGTGCTCGGGCGCAGCCAGGCCAAACTCGGCCAAGCCATGCAGGATGATCCCGCCGCCCACCCAGATCATGGCCGCCGTGCCGACAATGGCCAGACCCGACATGAACACCGGCATGGCCCGCACCAGCCAGCGCCCAAATCTGCGTGTCAGGTCGAGCCGCCCTCTACGCGCCAGAAGCAGCCCGAAATCGTCAGCCTTCACCAGCAGCGCCACCGCGCCATAGACAAGGCCGGTAATGCCAATACCGACCAGCGCCAGAATGGCCGCTCGGGTCCAGAAATTGTCGACCGTGATCGCCGCCAGCGCGATGGTCATGATTTCGGCGGAGAGGATGAAATCGGTCTTGATCGCCCCAGCGACCCGCTCATCTTCCTGCGATTGCGGATCAAGCGCCGCCGGTTCGAGCCCGGCTTCGTGTCCCTCTGCCTCATGTGGCAACAGCGCGTGAAAGACCTTCTCCGCACCCTCGTAGCAGAGATAGGCGCCGCCCAGCATCAGCGCCGGGATAATGACCCAGGGCGCGACAAGGCTGAGGATCAGCGCGGCGGGCAGCAGGAACAGCAGCTTATTGCGGACCGAGCCCCAGGCAATCTTGCCGACTATGGGCAATTCCCGGTCGGCGGAGAAGCCGTCAACATAGCGGGGCGTGACCGCCGCATCGTCCACCACGGCACCAGCAGCTTTCAACCCGGCCTTGGCCGCCTGTCCGGCAATATCGTCTAGCGAGGCCGCCGCGACCTTGGCCATGGCGGCGACATCATCGAGCAGAGCAAGCAGGCCGACAGACATGAGCGGCCTCCCCGGCCTTATCCGGCAACTTTGCCGAAATCGGCAACAAGATGCATGGTGTCGCGCAGTTTTGCCAACAAATTCAGGCGATTGGCACGCACGGCAGCATCGGCATCATTGACCAGCACTGCGGTAAAGAACGCATCGACCGGCGCGCGCAAGGTGGCCAGTTCGGCCATTGCGCCCTTGTAATCGTCCTTGGCCACATGCGCGGCCACCGCGGCGTGAACACCATCGACGGCAAAGGCGAGCGCCTCTTCTTCCGCCAGTTTCAATGCGGCCTGATCGACGGCACCGACATAGGCCTTGCCGTCCTTCTTCTCCTCGGCAGCCAGAATATTGGCGGCACGACGATAGCCCGCCAGCAGATTGGCGCCATCTTCGCTTGCCAGCAGCGAAGACAGAGCCTCGGCCCGCTGGGTGATCTGCAGGATATCGTTGCTGTCTGCGGAAATCACCGCATCGACAAGATCATGCCGCGCCCCCGCATCGCGCAGCGACACTTTGAGACGATCATGGAAGAAGGCCAGCAGGTCGGCCTCGACCTTGAGCGGGAATTTGAGGCCGTTCTCGGTGATGATACGGATCACGCCCAGAGCGGCGCGACGCAGCGCGAAGGGATCGCGCGAGCCGGTGGGCTTTTCGTCGATGGACCAGAAACCGGACAGCACGTTGAGCTTGTCGGCCAGAGCGACGGCGATGGCGACCGGCTCGGTGGGCACCCGGTCAGACGGGCCGACCGGCTTATAGTGCATCTCCAGCGCGTTGGCGATTTCCGGCTTCTCGCCCTGCGCCGTGGCGTAATAGCGGCCCATCAAGCCCTGAAGCTCGGGGAATTCGCCGACCATGCCGGTCACAAGATCGGCCTTGGCCAACATGGCAGCGCGCTTGGTGGCTTCCACATCGGCACCCACCTGTGGGGCGATTTCGGCGGCAAGGTTCACCAGCCGCTGCACCATGGCAAACTGGCTGCCCAGCTTGGCGTGGAACACCATGTCTTCGAGCTTGGGCAGGCCGTGTTCCAGTGGAATGGCCAGATCGCCCTGATAGAAGAAGGCCGCGTCGGACAGGCGGGCGCGGATCACACGCTCATTGCCCGCGACAACCACTGCCCCGCCATCGGCGGGGATGGTGTTGGACGTAATGATGAAATTGGGCGCCAGCTTGCCTGCACCATCGCGCAGGCAGAAGCATTTCTGATTGGCGCGGATGGTGGCGATGATGACTTCTTCGGGGAGTTTCAGGAACTCCGGATCAAAGCTGCCCAGCATGACATTGGGCCATTCCACAAGGCCGGCGACCTCTTCGAGCAGGCCTTCGTCGTGAATGACGGTGAGACCCTGCGCGAAGGCGAGATTATCGGCATCGGTGCGGATAATGTCCTTGCGCCGGTCGCTCTCGAGCACGACCTTGGCGCGCTCGAGAGCGATCTGGTAATCCTCGAAACGCTTCACGCGGATCGCATCGGGCGAGAGGAAGCGATGGCCGAACGTGGTCTGCCCCGATTGCAGACCAGCGGCAGCGAATGGCACAATAACCGGCTCATCGTTCTCGGTGCCGAACGTCGCGGTAATGGCGCGCAGCGGGCGCACCCAGTTAAAGCTGCCCGAACCCCAGCGCATGGACTTGGCCCAGGCGAAATCGGTCAACACCTTGGGCAGGATGGCGGAAAGCAGATCGACGGCATCGGCGCCGGGCTTTTCAATATGGGCCACATAGAAATCGCCCTTCTTGGCGTCGCTCTCGACCTTGGCCTGATCAATGGAGGCCAATCCGGCGGCACGCAGAAAGCCATCAATGGCTTGTTGTGGCGCGCCGAGTTTGGGGCCTTTCTTTTCTTCGCGCGTATCCGGCGAGCGCGCAGGCAGGCCCGAGACGGTCAGCGCCAGGCGGCGCGGCGTCACGAATGCCTTGGCGCCCTCATAGACCAGCCCCGCATCCACCAGCGCATTGGTGACAGCCTTCTTGAGGTCTTCGGCCGCGCGGCGCTGAAAGCGGGCGGGGATTTCCTCGGAGAAGAGTTCAAGCAGAAGTTCGGGCATGGGAAACAACCGGATTTTGAGGCGTGTGCGTGATTAGCGCGGGGGCGCGGGCTTGTCTATGCGGTAGCTGCGAGGAGACTTTAAGGAATCCAACTCGTTGCACACCCCGATCTACCAGCCCCCGCCGCCTCCGCCACCGCCGCCGCCGCCGGAGAAGCCGCCGCCGCCTGAGCCGGAGGAAGAGGCCTGCACCGGCTGCGCGGCAACCATCGCCGCGGCCATGCCGGCAGATGCGGTGCTGATGGCCTTGGAGAAATTGCTGGTCGAGAACCCTTGCCCGCCCGAATAGAAGCCAGGACTATAGCCCGCGCGCGCATCGCTCACAGTATTGCGGGCCAGTTCGGCCTCGAAATGTTCGGACCACGGCTTTTCCACGCCCAGCGCGATGGCATAGGGCAGAATGCGCTCGAAACGTTCTACACTCATAGGCGGCTCGCCCATAATGTTGAGCCGGTTCTTTTCAGCAGTTTCGAGATAAAGCTTGAAGCCCTCGATCTCGTCCATGACCTTGCGACCCTGCACCGTGGGCGCGCGCATCAGAATGGCGAATACGATGCTGATCACCACCAGAGATCCGGCGGCAATTGCCGCATTGTTGATATTCAGCCCGGTGAAAATATCGAGCGCACCACCGGCAAAATTGAAGCCGAAGATGACCACCCAGGCCAGCACGAACAGGCGGCTGAACCAACTCCCCGACTTGACAGTATTCACCACCATCGAACCGATGGCTCCGACGAAAACGCCAACAAACACGGCGACAAACAGCCATTCGAGCTCAAGCACGTCGAACAGGACCATCAGCCCCACCATGGCGGCGGCCAGTACGAAACTGAACAGGGCAAAGCCAGTATTGTTATTGAACCAGACCGAGCGGTTTTCTGCGGCAATAGCGGCGGTGAATTCGGCGCGCCTGGCTTCCAGATCAGGGCCATTGGCCTTGTCGAAGGTCACCGAGCCCTTGGATGAAAAATAGTCGAACAGAACCTGCTCGCCCACCGGCAGCTTTTCCTCCGGGGTTTTTCCCGTTGCCCTGACGGTCAATTCCTTGCCGGGATTGTCGATCTTCACCAAGCCCTTGACGCCGAGATCGAAAATCGCCGCCGTCATCGCGTTCCAGCCGGAACTGCTGAACCCCCATTTGTGCACAAACTGGGTCAGGGCCGGTGAAAAGCCCTTGGGCGGGTGGAAAAGCGGGATGATCGTGCCCTTTGGCGGATCGCGGCCGACGCGCAGCCAGGCCGTAAAATTGTAAAGCAGCAGCAAGAGCACCGAGCCGACCGCCAGCAGTGTTTCGCGCTGGTCGGACAGCGACTGCAAAAGAGCGTCGGTTCCTTCGGGGTAGCTGACCACCCCCTTCTGGAACGAGATGGCAAAGCTCATGCCCTCGCCCGGAGCCAGTTCCCGCTGGGTGCGGAACGTGGCGCTGTTATCGCTGTCGCGGCTGATCGTTACCGCGCTTTCGCGCGAGCCAGCCACGCCGGTATAGGCGGCAAGATTGGCGATAACGGCGCCGTCGGGCAGGCGCACATGCGCTTGTGAATTGAGGATCGGAAAATCCCAGTAATTGCCGGTGACATTCCAATAGAGCTCATCACCGCCGTCGGCGCTGGGCCGCCCCATGCGCGCCATTGTGTACTGGATAGTGTAGCGATGTTCGCCCCGGCGCAGCAGATCGTCGGGATCGCCGATCCAGATGCGCTGAAAGTCACCCATGCGCTCGACCCGGAAAATTTCGGCAGAGCCATTGCGGGTGACATTCTCCACATCCAGCGCAATGCGAATTTTGTTGCCGCTCTCTCCCTGCATGGTCACCGGAATATCGCGGTAAATCCCCCGTCTTATGTCCACGCCCTCGGCGTTGACATCGATGGTTTCCACCACGGCCACGGAGCCATCGGCGTGCAGGGTCACGTCGCTGGAATAGGTGCGGAATTCCTCGCGGGCGATGCCGGGGATTGCGAGGGCCAGGAGCAGAGCCAGGGCGGTGAGAAGGCGGGCAAGAAAAGGCATCGGCATATCAGCTCCGTCGCAAAACAAGTCTCAGTTTCGCTCACTGTCCGGCGTCGCCGGCCTACACCTCCCCCTTTACGGGGGAGGATGGGAGAGGGTGCGAGAGCCCGGGTTTGTGAGCCCGAAGCACCTCACCCCACCCCTCCCCGTCAAGGGGAGGGTGTCGCATCGCATATGTGGCCAGGCCGGACTAAAACTTGACCTGCGGCACAGCGCGCTCGGCTTCGTTTTCCAGCTCGAAATATTCGGCCTGCTCGAACTTGAAGGTATTGGCGACGATGTTGGAGGGGAAGCTTTCTACCTGAATATTCAGGTTGCGCACCGCGCCATTGTAATAGCGGCGGGCCATCTGGATTTCATCTTCCACGCTCTGCAAGGCATTCTGGAATTCGAGGAACGTGGTATTGGCCTTGAGGTCGGGATAGGCCTCGGCAATGGCCAGCAGGCGACCCAGCGCGCTGGACAATTCACCTTCGGCCTTGGCGCGGGCTTCGGGGCCGGACGCGGCGGCGCTGGTGGCCTTGGCGCGGGCATTGATCACCGCGTCGAGCGTTTCGCGCTCATGGGCCATATAGCCCTTCACCGTCTCCATCAGGTTGGGAATGAGATCGGTGCGGCGCTTGAGCTGCACATCGATCCCCGACCAGCCTTCCCTGACCATCTGCCGGTTGGAAACGAGGCTATTGTAGATAACAATCGCATAGCCGACGACGCCGACCACAAGAGCAAGGATGACCCATTCCATTGCGAGAACTCCTAAAGTGACGCCGGTCCCGGCAGCCGAATATACGACAGGAAAATAATTCCAAATTGTGACGGACACTCGCAGGTCAAGCCCGCCATTGCAACGGGCCCGCGCTGCCAGACACTTGACTTCCCCCGCACAATCCCTAGCTTCAGGGTATGACAACGCGCCTTTTCCATCGCTGTACCATTCTGCTCGCAGGATAGACGCCCTAGGCACGCTCTCGCCGGAGCCTGTTTAGGGCTCAAGGTCTATCACATCCCGATCCCGGCGTTCGTCACCCCCAATTCATAAATTCCGTTCCGCATGCCGCGCCTTTGCGCGCGCCGGAACCAGAGGAGATGCAAACATGAACGACATTCGTCGTGATCTCTCGCCCGCAATCATTCTGGGCCAGTCCGATCATTCAAAACTCAACGAGCTGGCCATTGCCGGCCTCGACCGCCTGCCTGAGCTGGCCGACCGCCTGCTGGGCGAGCTCGAACGCGCCCGCGTGGTCGATGACAAAAAGGTGCCTGAAGGCGTTGCCCGCATGGGTTCGCGCATCACCTATCGCACCAATGACGACAAGGAAATTTCGGTGACGCTGGTCTATCCAGCCGCTGCCAATATCGATGAAGGCAAGATTTCGGTGATGACACCCATCGGCACCGCCCTGATCGGCCTGCGCAAGGGCCAGTCGATCACCTGGCGCGACCGCGCCGAAAAGCGCCACATGCTCACAGTGCTGGATGTGGAAGTGCCGGTGGCGGCTGAGTAGCTACATGCCCGCCTTCCCCTCCATCGTCACCACCCGGTTTATCCGGGTGGTCCATGCCCCCACAAGATGGATTGCCCGGACAAGCCGGGCAATGACGGTTACTGAAGCAGCGGCGATTTGCTGGCGCTGCTATTCGGCCCCGCCACCCGCAGTCTGCAACCATGCTTCGCCGCAGGCCTTGGCCAGTTCGCGGATGCGCAGGATATAGCTCTGCCGCTCGGTGACCGAGATCACGCCACGTGCATCAAGCATATTGAAATTATGCGAGGCCTTGATCACCTGCTCATAGGCGGGAATGGCCATGGTCTGCCGATTGCCGTCGGCACCCTTGGCGAGAATGGCGCGACATTCCTTTTCGGCATCCTCGAAATGGCGGAACAGGATTTCGGTGTCGGCGGCTTCAAAATTATACTTAGAGCTTTCCTGCTCGTTCTGCAGGAACACATCGCCATAGGTGACCTTTTCAGCGCCTTCGCGGCCATTGAAATTGAGGTCATAGACGTTCTCGACGCCCTGCACATACATGGCGAGACGTTCCAGCCCATATGTGATCTCACCGGGCACGGGCGAGCATTCAAAGCCTGCCACCTGCTGGAAATAGGTGAACTGGCTGACTTCCATGCCGTCGCACCAGCATTCCCAGCCCAGCCCCCATGCGCCCAGCGTCGGGCTTTCCCAGTCGTCTTCCACAAAGCGGATGTCATGGACGGATTGATCGAGGCCGATGGCCGCGAGCGAATCCAGATAAAGCTGCTGAATATTGTCGGGCGACGGCTTCAGGATCACCTGAAACTGGTAATAATGCTGAAGCCGATTGGGGTTCTCGCCATAGCGTCCGTCATTGGGGCGGCGCGAGGGCTGCACATAGGCGGCTTTCCAGGGCTTGGGGCCAAGCGCGCGCAGGGTCGTCGCCGTATGAAACGTGCCGGCACCCATCTGCATGTCGAATGGCTGAAGCACGACACAGCCCTGCTCGGCCCAGAAATTCTGCAGGGTCAGAATGAGACCCTGAAACGAATTCTTCGGATCCATATGGGCGGGGCGAGCGGTCATGGCAAAAGTCCTGCAACAAATTGCATGGTCGCGTTCCCGAACCACGAAACCGGCTACCACTTTCGCTGGGAACGCTCCAGGGCGGACAAACCTCTAGTTTGCCGGGTCCGAGCGGTCAATGGCGGTTCTCGTCCTTGCCCTTTGGCCGATAGGTGCCGTCTTCGTCCTGCTTGAGGTCGATCACGTCGGGGCGCTGACGTTCGGCCAGGTCGCGCTGGCGGCGGGCGATGCGGGCCTGTTCCTCGTCGGTCTTGAACTTGTTGGACCAGTCCATCCAGATGCGGCGAATGCCGAAATAGATAATCAGGGCGAGAATGGCGAAGATGAGAATGCGCAATAGCATAATGGCAGCAGCCTAGAGCCCGAGCCGCGCCCACAAGGCGCGATCTTCAATCGATTGGGTAACGTCTTCTATCATTGATTGCGCGGAAATTCCCAGCCGTGGCAGCGCGAAGAATGGCCGCTTGGGCGCGATCTGCTTGAGCACCACATCCTCGCCATAGCGCTCGCGCAAGGTGCCATGCAAATCGCCGATGCCATCGACGAGGCCCAACTCGATCCCCCGCAGCCCGGTCCACCATTCCCCGGTGAACAGATCATCATCAGCCGCCTTGAGCCTGCCCTTACGGCCCGCTTTGACATGCTCGATGAACACATCGTGGATATCGGTCTCGAAGCGCTTGATACGCTCCACATCCTCGTCCTTTTCCGGCAGGAAGGGGTCGAGCGTCGACTTGCTACGGCCAGCGGTGTGAATACGCCGCTCGATGCCGAGTTTGTCGATGGCCCCGACAAAGCCGAAACTCGCCACGATGACGCCGATGGAGCCGACGATGGAGGAGGGATCGACCAGAATTTCATCTCCGGCGACGGCGATGAAATAGCCGCCGGATGCCGCAGCATCTTCGACGAAGACCAGAACCGGCTTGTGATTCTGGTCGGCCAGATCGCGGATACGTTTGGAAATCAGGCGGCTCTGCACCGGCGAGCCACCGGGCGAGTTAATGACGATGGCAATGGCGGGGGCCGATTTCATCGCAAAGGCGCGCGCCAGAAGCGGCTCGACAGAGGCGATGTTAAGCCGCCCGGGCCGCTGTTCGGCGGCGATGACACCCTGCAAGCGCACAACCGGAATAACAGGCGGACGGCGGGCAATCCGGGCCAGCCAATTGCGTTTGGGCGCGGGCATATCGTTCATGTCCATTCCTTTATGCGTCGCGGCAAATCTAGGAAGCCGCCGAGGCAATTACCAGTCGAGCGCTGCCGTGCCACGAAAAATGGCGTCAAATTCGGCGGAGAAGCCATTGCCGTTTTCGCCATGCAGGAAACGTGTCGCCATTAATGTCAGCTTTGCCCTTGAGCCCTTGATGCCCCGCACCAGCACGCGGTTTGCCAAGCCAGCGGGCCGAGAGGCCAGAGGCAGGATGGCAATGGCACCGAATCGATTGCTCAAAGCCGCGAGCAATTCAGCCAACCCTTCGGCAGGGTAGATGAAGATTACCTGCCCGCCGGCGCGGGCGCTCGCCGCGGCGCAGCGTGCCCACAGATCCAATGCGCCTTCATCCATATGCCGCGCACTGGCCCGATCATCCCCCGCCGCCAGTGTCCCCTGCCCTGCGGCAAAAAACGGCGGATTGGCGATCACCACATCGGCGTCATTGTCAGACAGGCCCGCATCTCGGCGCGCCTTGCCGTTGGCAATGATGTCCACTTCGACAATACCGACCCGCCCGGAAAAGCCGTTATGGGCGACGTTTTCGGCGGCCAATGTCAGCGCTTCGGGTTCACGTTCGGCCATGACGAGGTTTTGCGCGCGGCCCAGAGACAGCGCGACCAGCCCAGCCGTACCCACACCAGCGCCCAGATCGAGCAGGTTTTTCGTACCTTGCGGAACGGCGGCTCCAAGCAGAACGCTGTCCTGCCCGGCGCGAAAACCGTTGCGCGGCTGCGACAGAGTGAGCCTTCCACCCAAAAAGGCGTCGCGCGTTGTGGTTTGGTGTTTTACAAGGTCAGTCGGCTGGTCTAGGGACATCGGACCCGGATGGCTGGTTTCGCGCGATCCTATACGGCTCGCCGCGACGGTCTCAACCCGATTTGCCCCGATTAGGCAACAAGGACGTTATGGCGGTGTCTGTTCTGCCCCAGATTAAACGAGCACCAGAGATGAACCCGGTCGAGCGCCTGATGGCAGCCACCGCCGACGATATGGCGCGCGTCAATGCGCTGATCCTCACGCGCGCCGAATCGCATGTTGAAATGGTGCCGGAGCTGGCGCGCTATCTCATCGATAGCGGCGGCAAGCGCCTTCGCCCCATGCTGACGGTCGCCGCCGCAATCCTGTTCGGGCGCGGCGAGGGTCATGCGGTCAATTTCGCCGCTGCCGTCGAATTCATGCACAATGCCACCCTGCTCCATGACGATGTCGTGGACGAAAGCGACATGCGCCGGGGCAAGCCCGCTGCGCGCATGGTCTGGGGAAACAAGGCATCCATTCTGGTGGGCGATTTCCTGCTTGGTCAGGCGTTCATGATGATGGTGGAAACCGGCGATATTGCGGCGCTGGGTGTGCTTTCTGCCGCATCCGCCGTCATGGCGGAAGGCGAAGTGTTTCAGCTCGCCAAGACCGGCGACCTTGAAACCAGCGCCGAAGACTATGCCGAAGTTATCCGCGCCAAGACCGCAGTGCTGTTTGAAGCTGCCTGCAAGGTCGGCGCCATGTCTGGCGGTGCCGATCAGGCGGGCTGCGATGCGCTGGCGCTGTACGGCATGGAACTGGGCAACGCTTTCCAGCTCGTCGATGACGCGCTCGATTATGGCGGCGAAGCCGGTGCGCTGGGCAAGAATGTCGGCGACGATCTGCGCGAAGGCAAGATGACCCTGCCGGTCATCCTGGCCCTGCAATCGGCCAGCGAGAGCGAGCGGGCCATTATCGCCAGCGCGCTCGGCAATCCAGAAGCCAGCGATCTCGAGGTGCATCAGGTCGTTGCCATTTTCAACCGCTATGACACGCTCAAGCAAACGCTGGACAAGGCCCACGATCACGCCAGAGCGGCTATTGCGGCCCTTGCTCCCCTGCCCGACAGCGAAATGAAATCCATCCTCGCCGCCGTGGTGGAACACAGCGTCGGTCGCGCCAGCTGACATCAGAGGTTAGGTGGGGGTTACCAGCCCCTACCCCGCCACGCCCAGCAACGGCGCGGCGCCGACCCAATAGTCGGGATGCAGGCGGCGTATCTGTGCCGCCGCTTCGTGCGCCTGCCCCTCGGCTCCGAACAATCCGAAAACCGTCGCGCCCGAGCCGGACATGCGGGAGAGAACGCAACCCGGCGTTTGCGCCAATTCATCAATCAACACGCCGATTTCGGGGACAAGCTTGACCGCCGGTGGTTCGAGGTCGTTGCGGGTTTCGGCCAGCCACAGGCCCAGTTGTGCCGGGCGGGTCAGCGGCGTCGGCAGGGCGGGCAGACCGTAATTGTCATGGGCGCGCAGCCGCCGGAACACATCGGCGGTGGCGACACCGATCCCCGGATTGACCAGCGTAACATAGAGGATCGGGAATTCAGGCAGGGGCGAGAGGATTTCACCCACGCCTCGCGCCACCAGTGGCCGCGACAACAGACAGGCGGGCACATCGGCCCCAAGTCCTGCCGCGAGATCAGCCAGTTCCGCCACCGGCACCGGTTCGGGAGTGAGGTCAGCCATGAGCCGCAAAGCTGCCGCCGCATCCGCCGAACCGCCGCCGATACCTGCCGCCACGGGCAGGTTCTTGGTGAGATGGACCGACAGGCCCGACGGAGACAGCTCGGGCCAGCGCGCCCGGAAGGCGGCAAGGGCGCGGAGGACCAGATTATTGGGTTCGCCCTTGAGTTTGGAGCCGAAGGGCCCCGAAATGGTCAAGCTATCCGTCTCGTCAATATTGGCTTCCAGATCGTCGGAAATATCGGCAAAGACGATCAGACTTTCGAGGTCGTGATAGCCATTGTCCCGGCGGCCGGTAATGTGCAGCGCCAGATTGATCTTGGCTGGCGCTGACTGGATGACGGAATCGGCCATCTGCTGCTATTCGGTCTCGTTTTCCGGTGTCAGGCCATCTTCGAGCTTGGGCAGAACCCGCTCGGTCACATTGCCGATCGCGTCTACCGATTTGGCGATATTCCACTGGAAGCGTGCTTCCAGCCTGCGCCCGACCTTCCAATAGGCGTCGCCAAGATGGTCATTGATTTCCGGATCGCTGGGCAGCAACATGACCGCGCGCTCCAGCGTTGCCACCGCCTCTTCGAGCCGACCAAGCTTGTAGAAAGCCCAGCCCAGCGAGTCGATGATATAGCCGTCGCTGGGCCGCGCTTCGACGGCCTTCTCGATCATGCCCAAGGCTTCGTCGAGATGCATGTCCATGTCGATCCAGCTATAGCCGAGATAGTTGAGCACCTGCGGCTGATCGGGATTGAGTTCGAGCGCGCGCTGGAAATCGACCTCGGCCTTGGGCCATTCCTTGGCGCGTTCATAGGCAATGCCGCGCACATAAAAGAACCGCCAGTCCGATGGCGTGGTGCCGCCGGAAATGCGGATCGCTTCGCTATAGGCCGCGGCGGCTTCGAGATATTGCTCGTCATAGCGCAGCAGGTCACCCAGCACCGAGACGGCTTCGAGGTCGTCCGGGTCCACGGCGACGATATTGGTCAGGCGGCGAATGGCTTCCTCACGGTCCCCGAGCGCATCGAGATTTTGCGCAATGCGCACCACCGCAATCGGCTTCAGCGGCGATTTGACCGGCACCGCGTCATAGATCGCATTGGCCGCTTCAAACTGGCTGACACCGTCGAGCAATTGACCAAGCGCCAGCGCAATCACGTCCGAAGACGGATCGAGATAGACGCCGAGCTGCATGAAGAGCAAAGCCAGATCAAGGCTGCCATCGCGTGACAGGGCCACGCCAATGCCGTGGAACATTTCGGCAGCGCCGACCTGTACGCTGGTGGTGAAAATGCCGGGCTTACGGCCCGCATCCACCGCCTCGCGCACGATATTGATGACGGCGTGAGCGCGACCCAGCTGCTCAAAGGCCAGCAACACGTCTTTGGCCGCATCGAAATCGCCGGAATTTGCCAGCATGCGGGCATAGACTTCGGCCATGCGCGCGACGGCAGGCTCGGCATCATAGGCGCGCTGCGCCAGGCTCACGGCCAACCGCGTATTGCCGCCTGCTTCGGCCATCAGCGCGCGGTGGAACACCAGAAAATCTTCCAGCCCGCGCCCACCGATCTGCTTCATCAGCGTTTCGGCCTCACCGGCCTTGCCTTCACCGACCAGGGCCCAGGCCCGTAGAATGCCTGCGGTAAGGCCGCTGAAAGACTCGGGCGGCACCGTTTCGAGCTGGCCATAGACGGCGCCATAGCGGCGGGCCTTCAGCGCTTCGGTGGCCACGACCAGCGCGGCAAGCTGGTTGCCGGAATCGAGTTCGAGCATATGACGCGCCATATTGGCCGCCTTGCTGATTTGCCCGTCTGCCGCCAGTGCCACAAAGGCGCGCTCCACCAGAACCGGATTGTCCCAGTCGGCCTGCGCCGCGTCGTTGAAATAACGAGCGGCTTCGTCGGTGCGCAGATCAGCAATCGCCTTCTGTCCGGCCAGATAGGAGCCGGACAGTGTAGGGCGGAACAGCTTCATGAAGTCGCGGGTGATTTCCTGCACCTTCATCCCGGCATCGAATTGGGCAGAAGCAGGGAACACGGTCAACGCCAGAAAAGCAGCAGCGAGGATGGGCAAGGCCCGACGAGTGGAAAACACGGTCACGAAGCTGACTTCTCCCTAGAGCGTTTCCGGCAGAAGTGGCTCCCACTTCTGCGGTTCGGAAATGCAACCACATAGACTTATGCGCGCCGACTCGGCACTTCTACGAGCCGGACGAACATATTGCCCGGCAGCAAATCGGCGCAAAGATTGTCCGTTTTGGGACCGCGCCGCAAGACCGGGGCACGATGATAAAGCTCACATCCCGTTGTAATTGGGACCACTCCCGCCTTCGGGCGGCACCCAGGTGATGTTGCCCGCCGGATCCTTGATGTCGCAGGTCTTGCAATGCACGCAGTTGGCGGCGTGAATACGGAAGACCGGCGCGCCATCGTCCTCGGCCATTTCATAGACACCGGCCGGGCAATAGAGTGGGGCGGGCTCCCCGAAACGCGGCAGATTTTCACGCACGGGGATAGATGGATCGGCCAGCCTGAGATGAACTGGCTGGTCTTCATCATGGGCCAGATTGGCCAGATAGACAGAAGAGGCCCGATCAAAGGTGATCCTGCCGTCCGGCTTGTCATATTGGCGCGGCGTCACGCTGGCGAGCGGCTTCAATTTTGCGGCATCGCTGGTTTTCCAGCGCAGGGTGCCGAAAGGCGAAAAGCGCAGCACGGCCTGACACCACATGTCAAAACCGCCCAGGATTGCACCGAAGACAGTGCCAAACCGCGACCAGAGCGGCTTCAGATTGCGAACCCCGCGCAGTTCCTTCTCGATACCCGTCGTCATCACCCGCTGATGCAGGTCTTCGATCACATCATGCTGGCGACCCGCCGCAATGGCCGCCCCGACTGCATCGGCCGCGCCGATGCCCGAGAGGATGGCATTGTGAATGGCCTTGAGGCGGGGGGCATTCATGAACCCCGCCGAACAGCCGATCAGCCCGCCACCGGCAAAGGCCAGGTGCGGCACGGCCTGCAAGCCACCCGCCGCCAATGCGCGCGCGCCATAGCTGATCCGTGTGGCCCCTTCGAGCAGGGGCGCAACGGAAGGATGGGTCTTGAAACGCTGGAACTCGCCAAAAGGCGAGAGCGTGGGATCGGCGTAATCGAGGTGGGCCACGAAGCCCACATAGAGTTTGCGGTCCTCTGCGTGATAGACGAAACCGCCGCCAGCAGTGCCATTGTCGAGCGGGAATCCGAGATAGTGATCAACCCGGCCAGGCTGATGCTTGTCAGCGGCAATTTCCCAGACTTCCTTGATACCCAGACCATACTTCTGGGGTGTCGAATCCCGGTCGAGCGCAAAGTCGCCGATAATCTTCCTGCCCAGCGAACCGCGCGCGCCCTCGGCGATCAGCGTATATTTGGCTTCCAGCGCAATGCCTTCGGCAAAACCGGATTTGGGATTGCCCGCCTGATCGCGCCCGAGATCGCCGGTGATAATGCCGCGCACAGGACCATCGCCATCGCGCAGCACGTCGACCGCCGCCGTCATGGGAAATATATCGACGCCCAGTTCGCCCGCCTGTTCGCCCAGCCAGCGCACCAGATCGCCCAGGCTAACGATAATGCCGTTGCGCGTGCGCATCTGGGGGGGAAGCGCAAAATGGGGGAAGGTAAAATCGTGCTTTGCCGTCAGGAAGTGATAGCGGTCCTCCAAAACATCTGGACCCGTGGGCGCATTTTTCAGCCGCCAGTCGGGTATCAGCGCGTCGAGCCCCACAGGGTCCATGACGGCGCCGGAAATGATATGCCCCCCGACCTCCGCCGCCTTCTCGACAATGGTGACGGCAATGTCGGGATGGCGTTGCTTCAGACGGATCGCCGCCGCAAGCCCGGACGGTCCCGCACCGACAATCAGCACATCTGTGGATAGAACTTCACGATTACCGGCATCTGCCATGTGAAATTGCCTTCGGAGTGTGGGGCGACTTTCCGCTTGTTCCGGGGTGTGACATAACGGGCCCGATGTCTCAAGATCACGCCCGCAATAACGCCGAAATGCTCTCGGTGCTCGATTGGTATCGAGCCGCCGGAGTGGATATGGCCGTGGGCGAAGAACCGGTGGACCGTTTCGCCCAAAAGCCGCCTGCCCCGGCGGCAATCGCCGCGCGCGCCGTAGCGCCCCAGTCCGCGCCGGTGCCCCAGCCCAGCGGCCCGGTGGGCGGCGATCCGAGTGAAGCGCGTCAACTTGCCGCCTCCGCTGCCTCGCTCGACCAGCTGCAAGGCATACTCAACGAATACAACGGTTGCGGGCTGAAGTTCCGCGCCACCCAACTGGTCTTTGCCGATGGCAATCCGACGGCAAAAATCATGTTGATCGGGGAGGCGCCGGGCGCGGAGGAGGATCGACAGGGCAAGCCGTTCGTCGGCCGCTCCGGCCAATTGCTTGACCGCATGCTGGCGGCAATCGGGCTCGACCGTACCAAGGTTTACATTGCCAATACCGTGCCCTGGCGGCCGCCCGGCAATCGTACGCCGACCCCGGAAGAAATGGAATTGTGCCTGCCTTTCCTCAACCGGCAGGTGGAACTGGTCGCGCCCAGGCTGGTGATGACGCTTGGCGGACCTGCGATGCAGACCGTGTTCAAAAGCACGAATGGCATCATCAAGATGCGCGGCAAGTGGCAGAATATCACCATTGGCAGCCATGCCGTCGACGCCCTGCCCACGCTCCATCCGGCCTATCTGCTGCGCAATCCCCCAGCCAAGCAGCAGGCCTGGCGCGATCTGTTGAGCATGAAAGCGAAGGTCGACGCGCTGGGGCTGATTTAGCGTGACAACTTCGCCGCATGCGCAATTATCACCCCGGCGAAGGCCCGGGCCCATCCTGAGATTTGGAGATGGATCCCGGCCTTCGCCGGGATGACAGCCGATGGGTTTGGCCCCGAAGTGCTGCTATCCAAGCAGAACCGGACTGGACACATCCCGGATCAATTTCGGGGCTATTCTTCGTAACCTGCCACGTTATGGTCGTGTTCAACTGATTTGCAGCATTGACCACCAACGAAGGCCCCCCGCTCATGGCTTCCGTCATCAAGATTTACGCCCTGTTCCTTGGTTCCGCCCTGCTGATGTTCGGCGGCGGCTTGCAGGGGCTGCTTCTGTCAGTGCGCGGCGCTGAAGAGGGATTTTCGCTGCTCTCGCTCGGCCTGATCGGCACGGGCTGGTCGGTGGGTTTTGTCGCCGGGTCGCTCACCGTGCCGCTGATCGTGCGCAAGGCCGGTCACATTCGCGCCTTCTCGGTCATGGCGGCCATCGGCACCATTACCATTCTGCTGAACCTGCTGATGATCAACGATATCAGCTGGATTCTACTGCGCGCGCTGTCCGGTTTCTGTTTCGCTGGCGCGGCGATGATCGTTGAGAGCTGGCTCAATGAAGTGGCCGACAACAAGAGCCGCGGCACGATCTTTTCGATCTACACCACCATCAATATGGGCGCTTCCACGCTCGGCCAGATCGCCATGTCGGTCACCGGCACTGCGGGCTATATTCCGTTCGTCGTCGGTGCGATCAGCTTTATCTGCGCCGTGCTGCCCACCGCCATGACCTCCAGCCCCCAGCCCAAGCCGCTGCAATCGGCCAAGCTGGATATCGGGCTATTGTATCGCACCTCCCCTGTCGCGGCGATTGCGGCCTTTTCCGTCGGCATGGCCAATGGCGCGTTCGGCACCATGGCGCCGGTCTATGGCTATGAGCGCGGGCTGGACCCCAGCGGCATTGCCCTGCTCTTTGCCATTGCCGCCATTCTGGGCGCCATCGCTCAGGTGCCCTTCGGCAGACTGTCGGACCGCATAGACCGGCGGCTGGTGCTGATCGGGTTGTCGGGTTTCGCAGCAGTGGTCGGCGCTTTGACGGCGATCATCAATCCCGAAGCGGGATGGGCGATGTATCTGCTGTTTGCCGCCTATGGCTTTGCCGCCAACCCCATCTATGCCGTCGCCGTGGCCCATGCCAATGACTTCGCCAAGGATGGTGATTTCGCCAAGATCGCGGGCGGCATGCTGCTTATTCTGGGTGTGGGCCTCGCCATTGGCCCCACCGTGGCGTCGCTGATCATGGGCGCATGGAACCCGGTCGGGCTCTTTGTCGTCACGGCGACTTTCCACGGCGCGCTGGCTGGCACGGCCTATCTGCGGATGCGGGTGCGCAAGGGGCTCGACGCCGCCTATCGCGCACCATTCCAGCCGGTCAGCGACAAGCTCTCAACGCCTGAAACCCTTGCGCTCGACCCGCGCGGTGATAGTGATGACGGCGATATTCCGGCCGATATGGAACAGCCGGTGCCGGATGAATTGATCGAAACATTGGGGAATGATGGCGATGTTCAAAACGGAAAGATTTGAGGACCGTCCGTTCAAACCGCTCTCCATTGCGATCATCGCAGTGTCTGATACCCGTACCATCGAGACCGACAAGGGCGGCGCGCTGCTGCAATCGCTGCTCGAAGCCGATGGGCATACCTGCTTTTCCCGTCAGGTCATCCGCGACGACATCCAGCTTATTCGCGCCGGTGTGCAGGCGCTGGTCGCCAATCCAGAGGTCGATATCGTCCTGACGACAGGCGGCACGGGTTTTACCGGCCGCGATGTGACGCCTGAGGCGGTCGAGCCATTGTTCGACAAGCGGATGGAAGGCTTTTCGGTGCTCTTTCACCAATATTCGGCGACGACGGTCGGCACATCGTCATTGCAATCGCGCGCCACAGCGGGCCTGATCGGGGAGACTTTCGTCTTCTGCCTGCCCGGCTCGCGCGGCGCGTGCCGCGATGCGTGGGAAGGCATTCTCACCCATCAGCTCGACTATCGGCACAAGCCCTGCAATTTCGTGGAAATCATTCCGCGGCTGGCCGAGCGGTAAGATTTGACGAACGACACGTTCGTCAGCGTTCACTTTAAAGAGCAGATCGAAAAGCGCATCTTCTGGACAATAGCGCATTCAGGAGATTTGCCATGTCCAGATATTCGACCGCGCCCATGCAGATCGGCATGGTGACGCTCAATGTTCGCCAACTCGACAAGGTCGCCGATTATTACCGCCACCTGCTCGGCCTTGCCGATCTGGGGCGCGACGGCAATACGCAGCGTCTCGGCGTGGGCGACAAGCCCTTGCTCGAACTGCGCGGTAACGCCGATTTCGCCCAGCGCGACCCGCGCTCCGCCGGTCTGTTCCACACCGCTTTTCTGATGCCTGACCGCGAAAGCCTTGCCGCATGGCTGCGCCATGTTGCCGCCGAGCGCATTCCTGTCGATGGCGCTTCGGACCATCTGGTCAGCGAAGCCCTCTATCTGCACGACCCGGAAGGCAATGGCATCGAGGTCTATCGTGACCGCTCGCGCGCCGAATGGAAAATGGATGGCAAGACCATTGCCATGGCCACCGAGCATCTCGATGTTCCCGGCCTGCTCGATCTTGCGCCTGAGCACAGCTATGAGGCTGCGCCCGATGGCCTGTTTGTCGGCCACATGCATTTGCAAGTGGGTGACAATAGCCTCGCCGAACCCTTCTATTCGGGTGTGCTGGGCACGGACATTACCGCCCATTATCCCGGCGCAAGTTTTTATGGCGCGGGCGGCTATCACCACCAGCTCGCCACCAATACCTGGTCGAGCCGTGGCGCGGGTCCCATACCATCAGATCGCACCGGTCTGGTCGGGTTTGAACTCGTGTTGGACAGCAATCAGCAGCGCAGCGACATTCTCGCCCGGGCTCAGTCCAACCAAACCACGCTTGCCGACCCCTGGGGTCTGGCGATCTCCCTTACCCTCGATCAGGAGGCTTGAGCCATGCTCGTCAATGGAAAATGGTCCGCAAACTGGCAACCGGTTCAGGCCAAGGATGAAAAAGGCGGTTTCGTGCGCCAGACCTCGAGCTTCCGCAACTGGGTGACGCCGGATGGCAGCGCCGGGCCGACGGGCGAGGCCGGGTTCAAGGCCGAAAAGGGCCGCTATCACCTCTATGTCGCCCTCATCTGTCCATGGGCCTCGCGCACATTGATCGGTCGCAGCCTCAAGGGGCTGGAGGACGTCATTTCGGTATCGATTGTCGAGCCGGAAATCGGTGATCAGGGTTGGCGTTTCGCCGCGCCGGACCCGATCAACGGCGCCAGCTTCATGCACGAGATTTACACCAAGGCCGACCCGCAGATCAGCGGCCGCGCGACAGTGCCGGTACTGTGGGACAAGCATCGCAACACTATCGTCAACAATGAGAGCGCCGACATTCTGCGCATGCTCAATTCCGGCTTTGGCGATCTCGCTTCCGACACCTTCGATCTCTACCCCGAGGCGTTGCGCCCGGAAATCGATGCGCTGAACGACTATATCTATCCGCGCCTCAATAACGGGGTCTATCGCGCCGGTTTCGCCACCACCCAGCTCGCCTATGATGAAGCCTTCGCTGATGTGTTCGAGGCGCTCGATACGCTTGAAGGCAAGCTCGATGGCAGGCAATTCCTGTTTGGCGACAGGCTCACCGAAACCGATATTCGCGCTTTCGTGACGCTGGTGCGGTTCGATGCGGCCTATCATGGCCTGTTCAAGACCAATCTGCGTCGCATCGCCGATTACCCGAACCTGCAAGCCTATATGCTGCGCGTTCTCGATATTCGTGGCGTGCGCGAAACGGTCAATATCGACCATATCAAGCGCGGCTATTATTCGATCAAGTCGCTCAACCCCAATGGCGTCGTGCCCAAGGGCCCCTATATCGCGGGGCTCTACGAGGTTTCTGCCTCAGTGGATTAAATCCCGCAAAGATAGAGCATTAAAAAAAGGCCGGGAGCGATCCCGGCCTTGCTGTTTGGTTAGTGTCCGGCCATTGCCGGGCCGCCGCCTTCGGGTCGCTTGACAAAGAACGACGCGATCACCATCAGCACCGAGATGATGGCGCCGCACAGGAAGCCGGCACGGATACCGGCGGCCAGCGCATCGACGCCTTCCAGCCCCTCGGCCACACCCGCAGCGGTGCGCAGGCTCATCACCGCCACGAAGAGCGCAATGCCGGCCGCGCCCGCCACCTGCTGCACCGAACCAAGAATGGCGCTGGCATGGGAGTAAAGCGGCATCGGCACCGAGCCCATGGACGAGGTGAACAGGGGCGTAAAGGTCAGCGCCAGCCCAAAGCTCAGCGTGACATGGCCCGCAACCACGGCCCAGACAGGGGTGAACTGGCTGACAAATGTCAGCGCCCACATGACTGCCGACACGAGGATCACGCCCGGCACCAGCAAGGGGCGTGGACCGACCTTGTCATAAAGCCGACCGACAATCGGTCCCATCAGGCCCATCAACAGCCCGCCGGGCAGCATGATCATGCCGGTTTGCAGCGTGTCGAGGCCAAGCACATTCTGCGTATAGATCGGCAACAGGATGGACGATCCCAGCAGCGCCACCATGGCAATGGCCATGGTGATCAAGGCGAAGGTATAGTTGCGGTGCTGAAGCGTGCGCAGATCGAGCAGCGCCTTGTTCTCTTTCGACAACCTGATCTGACGCCAGATGAAAATCGCCATGGAAACAATGCCGATCACCAGCGGCACCCATGCCGGAATGGCGGAGGGATGCTCTGCCCCTTCACCCAGGCTCGACAGGCCATAGACCAGTCCGCCAAAGGCCAGCGCCGAAACGATCACCGACAGAACATCGAGCGGCGCATAGCGGGGCGTCGAGACATTGCGAATACGCAGCGCACCGAGAACCAGCGCACCGATG
>PJTQ01000121.1_pt1 | contig 120493 bp, 114 predicted proteins | sample 1512231 | NCBI WGS metagenome assembly PJTQ01 (sample SAMN08177688, study PRJNA422409) | Soil metagenome, whole genome shotgun sequencing project. | isolation source: Soil (3) enriched on wood chips | place: USA: Madison | collected 2015-01-15 | reverse complement strand
GCAAAAAGACAAAGACCGACGACGCCGAGCAGAAAAGCATTGCCGGTGACATCGTAGACCTGCCAGGCCACCGACACCGCCATGATCTGCACCGCAAAGCTGACAAACAGCGTCGTCAGCCAGAAAAAGCGGAAACCGCGATAGTGAAACGCGTATTTGGACGGGGCGGCGGGATGATCGGTGCTCATGATGCCCAAGCCATCTCACTTTGCGCGGCAACGGTCAAAGGCGGAATGGCCGGATTGGGTACGCGGAGAGAAATTTGCCTGCACTATGTGTTTTAGTGGAGCCGAGACCCGATCCGGCTGGATTGCAGCAAGATATGTCCACCCATCGATGTCATCCCGGCGAAGGCCGGGATCCATCTCCCTATCTCAGGATGGGCCCCGGCCTTCGCCGGGGTGACAATCGCGTTTGCGGATCGTTCTGTACGAAACAGAAACAGTCGGCGTGCAAGCCCCTATTCCTCGGCCTTCTGCCGGTTCGGATTAGGCCGCTGGTGGCGGCGGTCGATTGAGGAAATCACGCCGCGAAGGGTGCGGATTTCCTGAGCCGTGAAACGGCCGCGCGTCAGGGCGGTGCGCAAATTGTTGACCATGCTTGGGCGCTTGTCGGGCGTGGTGAAAAAGCCTGTCTGGTCGAGAACCCCTTCGAGATGCTCGAACAGGCCGACAAGCTGTTCTCGTGGCGCGGTTTCGTCGAGCCCATCCTGGAAAGGCAGCGCCCTGCCCTCCTCGCTGCTCCGCCGCCATTCATAGGACATGAGCAGCACGGCCTGCGCGATATTCAGCGAAGCAAAGGCCGCTTCCACTGGCAGGGTAACAATGGCGTCGGCCATCGCCACTTCTTCGTTGAGCAGGCCCCAGCGCTCGCGGCCGAACAACAGGCCCGCGCCCTTGCCGCTGCCGATATGGCTGGCCATGTGCTGCGAGGCCTCTTCAGGGCCGTACACTTCCTTTTGCATGTCGCGGGATCGCGCCGTGGTGGCATAGACCAGCGTCAGGTCGCTGATCGCCTCTTCAAGCGTTTCAAACACCCGGACGCGTTCGAGAACGTGGTCGGCGCGTGACGCTGCGGCAATGGCCTTTTCATTGGGCCAGCCATCGCGCGGGCGCACCAGTCGCAAATCCCACAGGCCGAAATTGGCCATGGCGCGCGCTGCCGAGCCGATATTTTCGCCCAGTTGCGGCTCGCACAAAATAATGGCGGGACACGCCTTGAAACTTGATACCTGCGACCGGTCCGTACCCGCCATCCTGCCTGCCTCTACATAACGTCAGACGGGCACATCCTGCACTTGCACCTGATTGCGGCCCGCTCGCTTGGCCTCATACATTGCCCGGTCCGCGAACAAAAGCATTTCGGCAAGATCAGCGCTGGCATCAGGCGAATTTGACAGGCCCGCACTGACGGTCAGCTTGAGAATATCGCCATTGGCGAGCGTGGTCTGCATACGCTCGACATAGCTGCGCAGGCGCTCCGCGACGAGAAGCGCCTCGGACGCATTGGCGCCCGGCAACAAAAGCACGAACTCTTCCCCGCCCAGCCGCCCGAAAAGATCGTTCTGGCGGATCGATTTACGGATCGCGGCCGACAAGGCGATCAAGGCAAGATCGCCGGCAGCATGGCCATGCAGATCATTGACCCGCTTGAAATGATCGACATCGACAAGGATGGCGGCAACAGGCCGACGCTGTGCGGACAAGGTCTGCATCAACGCTTCCGCCTCCTGGACAAAGGCACCGCGATTGAGCGCCTCGGTCAGCATGTCGAAGCGGGCCGCATGTTCCAGCTCAGAAAACTGCCGACGTTTTTCGGCATTGTAGGTGGCGACAAGAACCGGCGCGAGCGCGATCATGGCAACGCCCAGATGCACGGAGGCCATCAGGTCTTCACTGAGACCGCCAAAGCCGAAATCATAGACGTTGAGCTTGACCGCAAACATCATGACGCCCGAATACAGCAGGACCAACAAGCAGGTTGTGGATAGCGGCAAGGTCAACGCAACCCAGATCAGCGCGGGCACTGGAAAGACAATGGCGACCGGGTGCGTTGCCAGAAGGCTGATAATGATCGTCGCTATGACCGCCAGGATCGGCAGAATAAGCGGCCCGGTCAGAAAACGCCGCACCTGCTCGATCCTGGGCAGTGGCACCGGCCATTGCATAGCCATCAGCCCCGGCAGCAATACGAGGTAGTTCATCAATTCGGATGAAAACCACACGCGCCAGGCATCGAAATAGGTGGTGCCGGACAGGTGCGCCCAGAACGATCCACCGGCAACCCCAGCTGCCGCCGCCGCAATAACTGACGCGCAGGCCAGCGACACGACGGCCCGCGCTCGCGCAAATCCGGCCTCTCTATCGCCCACTGACAGATACACAAAGGCAAAGGTGCCAGCGCTGACCATATTGGTGGCGGTCAATTGCAGGCTGAGCCAGGCCATATCGCCGGTAGCGAAGCCCGCTGCCTGATAGCCGCATAGCGCCCCAACCACCAATGTCGGACGGAACCGGCGCGGCATACGCACCAGCAACACGGCGAAAATGGCATTGGCCGGCCAGAATGCGGCGAGAAAACCCGCAGGCCGCGAGTAAATGCCCGCCAGCGCCGCAAAGCAGATCAGACTGGAAACAACAAGCAGGAGGCGGGCTTGAGCGAAGATCGGATCACGGCCGTGATCACCGGCAGGCGAGGCAAACGTTCGGAGCATGAGGGGCCTTATGACGCATTCAAATTTCGGCACCTGTCCATGCGAGCCCCCCTCGAACCCGCAAGAACGCTAAAACGCCTTGGATTTATTAAACGCACAAAAGGCCGCCCCTGCACCCCAAATGCAGGCCAGCCATGCAGTTTATCCGCCTAGACACTCAAATATGTCATCGTTAACATAACGCGCGCGAAGCTCAGGCAACCTTCTCACGAAGGCGCATATCGAGGACTTTGGTATCGCGCTGCCATTCGCGGTCGAGAATGGCGAAATGCAGCTCCTCGTCCCATTCGCCCTGGAACAGCGCGTGCTCCCGATAATGGGCTTCCAGCCGCATGCCGAGCTTCTGCATCAGCTTGATCGAGTGATGGCTGCGACCATCGCAGCGCACCAAAAGCCGATGCATGCGAAAATGGGTAAAGGCGAGATCGAACATAGCGGTGAGGGCTTCGGTAAGATAGCCCTGCCCGCTATGAGCGGGATCGATGATAAAGCGCAATTCGCCCTGCCCCGCCGTCGCATCGAACCATTTAAGGCTGACCTGCCCGATCAGCAGCGCATCGCCTTTGCGTACGATGGCGAGCGCCAGAATATCGCCCGGACGATGCAATTCGGTCTGATTGCGCATGATACCGACAGCCGCTGCCACATCTTCGGCATAACGCGTGGGGCGCTCTACATAGCGCTGTACGGAGGGTAGAACATGATAGCGGGCCACCATCTCGCAATCGCGGCGCTCAAAAGGGCGCAGGCGCAGATGGCTGGTTTCTATCGGCAGGCGCAAAATCGACATGCTTGAAACTCCCGATGCACAGAAAAGCCCTATCAGCCCAACGTGTCGGTCAATGGGGAGGTTCCTGTGCCCGCGGGACAAATCGTGTCGCGCCCGATCACAAATTTTTAAGCGTCAAATTGCGGAATCACGCAGCGCCAGCCACTCGCGTTGCAGCAGCGCATAGTAGAACTCCTCGTCCCACCGCCCCTTGAACAGGCCATGTTCGCGGAAATGCGCTTCCCGCCGCATGCCCAGCCGCTCCATCAAGCGCCATGATGGCGTGTTCGCGGCGTCGCAGCGGGCATAAAGGCGGTGGAGATCGCCGTCGCCGAAAGCCAGCTCAATCAGACGCGACATGGCCTCGCTGGCATAGCCCTGCCCCTGATGATCGGGATGGAAAATCCACCCCAATTCGCCCTGACGCGCCTCCAGCGAGCGCAGGATGAGCGAAACCTCACCGACAAGAATTGCCTCATCCAGCGTTTCCACCGCCAGAATGATCCGGTCTCCATCCTGCTCAAGCTGGAACTGGGTAGTGCGCTGCTGGATGGCGAGCGCGCATTCCTCGCGGCTGAGCGGCGGGTCGAAAAGATAACGCGCCACATCCTCGCGGCTGCGATAGGCAAAGACGGCATCGACATCGCCGCGCGTGAACGGGCGCAGGCGAAGCCGCCCGGTTACCAGCGGATAGTCAGGACAAAGCCTCATATCGCCCCCATTCAAGCATCAACTTTGTCCGAATATAAGCCAAACACAAGCAGCACACTTGCAGGCCAAAGCCGCACGTGACAGCCTCCGCTCATGAGCAAAATGCCCCATCTTGACCTCACGGCCAGTTGCGATTGCGGCGCGGTTACGCTGCACGTTGTTGCACAGGCTATCTCGATGTTTCAATGCACCTGCCTCAATTGCCAGAAAGTGTCGGGCAGCGGGCACTCCTCGGTCGTGCTGGTACCGAAGGACTCGGTGACGATCACAGGCGCAACGAAAACCTTTATGCGCCCATCCGCTTCGGGCGCCAGCTTCACCCGGCATTTCTGCCCCGAATGCGGCACGACACTGTTTGCACAATCCTCGCGCGCACCAGCCTTTAAAATCCTGCTTGCCGGGCTTTTCGCGGGCGAGAACGGCTGGTTTGTGCCCAATCAACTGATTTTCGCCCGCAGCCACCAGCCCTGGGACCATGTGGCGGAAAACCTGCCGCACTATGAAACCTATCGCCCGGAAAAGCCCGTATAGCATCGCCCAAATAAGCGACCTTCCGGCAAGGCCCCTTGCCGAGCACGGCTTTGCGCTTTTTTTCAGCGATGCTATACGGGCAACCGAAACGGCCAAAAGGCCAGAATCCGTATTCTCAAGGGAGTTTTTCGATGAGCAAGATCAAAGTCGCCAATCCGGTCGTGGACCTCGACGGCGATGAGATGACCCGGATCATCTGGCAGGCGATCAAGGACAAGCTCATCCATCCCTATCTCGATCTGCCCATCGAATATTACGACTTGTCGGTGGAAAGCCGCGACGCCACCAATGACCAGATCACGGTCGATGCCGCCCATGCCATCCAGAAGCACGGCGTCGGCATCAAATGCGCCACCATCACCCCCGATGAGCAGCGCGTTGAAGAATTCAAGCTCAAGAAGATGTGGAAGTCGCCCAATGGCACCATCCGCAATATTCTGGGCGGCGTGATCTTCCGCGAGCCCATCATCTGCAAGAACGTGCCGCGCCTGGTGCCCGGCTGGACCCAGCCAATCATCGTCGGACGCCACGCTTTCGGCGACCAGTACCGCGCCACCGACTTCCTGTTCCCCGGCAAGGGCACGCTGTCGATCAAGTTCACCGGCGAAGACGGCCAGGTCATCGAGCACGAAGTCTACCAGGCTCCGGGCGCTGGCGTTGCCATGGCCATGTACAATCTCGACGACTCGATCCGCGACTTCGCCTATTCGAGCTTCAACTATGGCCTCGCCCGCGGCGTGCCGGTCTATCTCTCCACCAAGAACACCATCCTCAAGGCCTATGACGGCCGCTTCAAGGATATCTTCCAGGAGATTTACGACACCGAGTTCAAGGAACAGTTCGAAGCCAAGAAGATCTGGTACGAACACCGCCTGATCGACGACATGGTCGCCTCGGCCCTCAAGTGGTCCGGCGGTTATGTCTGGGCCTGCAAGAACTATGACGGCGACGTGCAGTCCGACATCGTGGCGCAGGGCTTCGGTTCGCTCGGTTTGATGACCTCGGTTCTAGCCACGCCCGATGGCAAGATCGTGGAAGCCGAAGCCGCCCACGGCACGGTGACCCGTCACTACCGCCAGCACCAGCAGGGCAAGGAAACCTCGACCAATTCCACCGCCTCGATCTTCGCATGGACCCGTGGCCTCGCCCACCGCGCCAAGCTGGACGACAATGAAGCGCTGGCCAAGTTCGCGCTGACGCTGGAAAAGGTCACCGTCGACACGATCGAAGAAGGCAAGATGACCAAGGATCTGTCCCTGCTCGTCGGCCCCGATCAGCCCTGGCTCTCGACGCTGGGCTTCCTCGACGCCATCGACCAGAACCTGCAGAAGGCCATGGCATAGGGGCGCGTGGCCTTTCTAGCCGGACTTTGGAAGGTAATCCTTCACCACTACAAGGCGATCACGGGCTTTTTGGCCGTGGTCGTCTTCATCGCGCTTGTGGGCAACGAACCTACGATTTGGCTGGCCAATCAGATACGCGGTCTGCTCGGCTTCGAGCAAAATCTGGGTCCAGCAGCGGTAACGCCCGCTCCCACGACCCCAGTTGGCCCTCGCATCGAACTCACGGCCAAGGGCTACGCGCTGGATTCTTCCGGCTTATACAGCGCCATAGCGACGGGCCAATATGAAGATGCCGAACTATTTTCCCGTGCCGGGATAAAGTTTCGCTCCCTGCCGGATTTCGACTTTTACATTGACCCAAGCTCCTGGAGCCGTCTCAATGATGTCGGTGTAATCGCTGATTCAGCCTGCACAGAAATCCACATCTCCACTCGGGACGAGGGTTTTCTTGAGCGAATTCTCGCTCATCGGAATAGCCATATTCTTGAGACGTCCTGCAGCGGGGCCTATCTTTCCAGGTTTGCCGAAGCTTACACCGATCACCTCGCAGAGAAGAGGTCGCTGGGGGATAAAAAGAACGTACTCGCGGTGGAAAGGCAGCGCGCAGAGGCATCCTATGACGCTTTCTTCCCTCAATGCCGATCCGAATTGAGCGCCATTTTCTCCGCTGAGAATGTAAGCGAGGTGTACCGCTTATGTCGCTCACAACAATCCGACGGACGATGCAGCAACACAAAAATCGATGAACTAACGTCACGTGTGCAATCGCTTAGAGCGAAAGCAGAAGCCGACGCGCTATATATCGATTTTCAGTGGTCAGGAGAGCTTGGGCGGCTCGTCGATATGGCTCACCAGTCATATTTCTCCTATGCAATTGAAGCTGGTGGCAGCCAGAGTCAGGCCAAATATATCGAGATCATGGACGCGACGGCGGTCAGCCTGTGCGAGAAATTTCTGCCGCCTCCCGACCTGGAACTGTATCACATGGCTGGCGAAGATGAGCTAACCGCAGCAGATGAGTTCTACGATAAATTTCCCGAATTTACCGGCGGGAGCTAAGGCCGCGATAGCATGGCAGCATGCGTCTGGAATTCACTCCATGCCCGGCTCGACGGCAAGTTATCTTCGTGCGTCGGCAGTGACGGTGAACGACGCTTCTTTTTCAAAGCCATCCTTGAAGCTGACAGCCAGCACATAATCACCCTCGGTCAATGTCGTCTGCCATTCAGGGGCGTATTCGTAGCCATGCTTGCTGCGTGACCCGTCAATGCCGCCCATATCGTAATGCCGCCTTTACACTCGTCTCGTATGGTAGACCGCGTTTATTGATCACACTTCATTCATTGTGGATATTGCGATGCCGATCGGCGTCATGCTCGCCTTTCTGGCCTATGCCAGCTTCTCCGTCGCCGACGCCTTGATCAAAACGACTGGCCCTGCCCTGTCGGTGTTCGAGATCGCCTTTTTCACCACTTCATTCTCTATCATCCCGGCCATGCTGACCAAGCGTGGCGAGCGCTGGCGCGACCTCTACAAGCTCAGGCATCCATGGCTGGTGCACCTTCGCTGCGCCACCTCGATCAGCGGCACGGCCTGCGTCATGTATGCCTTCACGCATATCGCCTTTGCCGATGTCTATGCCATCGGCTTCACCACGCCCCTGTTTGTGACGCTGCTCTCGGTTCTGGTGCTGCGCGAGCATGTGGCCCTGCATCGCTGGGCGCTATTGCTCATCAGCTTCATGGGCGTGGTTCTGGTCATCCGTCCCGGCATGAAGGAACTGGCTGATGGACATTACGTGATGATGGTTGGCGCGGTTCTCGGCGCCGTGACCACGACTATCCTTCGTCACGTTGCCCCCACGGAACGACGCGTCAGCCTTGTTGGCCTCCAAGTCCTCTATTCGGCGATTTTCAACGGCATATTGATGGCGCCGAGCTTCGTCATGCCCTCGCTGGAACAATTCGCTATCCTGCTCGGCATCGGCCTTCTGGGGGGTATGGGCGGGCTTTTGCTGATTCAGGCCAGCAAACAGACACCGGCCAATCTGATCGCGCCGGTGCAATATAGCCAATTGATCTGGGCCATCCTGTTCGGCGCACTGTTCTTTGGCGAATTCCCCGACTGGATTGCCATTGTCGGCATGCTCATCGTCGTCGGCGCGGGGCTGGCCAATGTGCTCACCGAAAAGCGGCCGATCCGCTGGAAGCCGCGGCTGTTCTTCTTCCGAACCGGCCTTTGATCAGGCGTCCGACCTGCTCCAGAATTCCTGGCGCTTGACGATCGCAGGGCCTTCGGCCAGACCCCGATGAATATACAGCCGCACATGCATGCGCGAGGTTGAAACGCGCCCCGACTGAGTATGGCCCGGCATATCCAAACGGCGGCGGTCGGGGCCGAGATATTTGCTTGTCTCGATATAGAGAATGTCTCGATTGAGCTGGTTCAACAGCCGGTCGCTGAGCAATTTCGCAGCATCGGGCAGGCACAGGATGTCATCAAAACCCATCTCCACATAGGAGAGGAATTTTTCGGTATCCAGGTCCCGCGAGATCAGGATGACAGGGGCAAAGCGAATGCGCAGGTCGGGATGCGCGCGGATCTGATGAAGCAAGGCCTGCTTGCCCTGATCGCTGATGCCGAAATGTATGAGAAAAAACAGGACATTGGGGAGAGTACCAAGGCTGGCAAGCTCCTCATAATGGGCCACGCGCCCCAATCCGGTCGCCGCCGCAAAATGCTCGATACTGCGGAGGGCCGCCCCGGCGGTGCAACAAGCTATGGCCGTGCAATTTCCAAGAACCGGATTCGCTAGAGCCGTCACCGCGAACTCCCCCGCGCGTCACCGCATTACAATAGGCCATGTTCCGGCCCTTTGAAATACCGACGCAGAGACGCACGACGAGCACGCTAAGGCAAGGCGCGAGCAAGAAGCCCGCGCCTCGGAACAGAGCTAGAGAAGCGCGCGGATGGCGGCAATGGCCTCGTCGGCCTTGGAACCATCTGGCCCGCCGCCCTGCGCCATGTCAGGACGACCGCCGCCGCCCTGCCCGCCGAGTGCGACCGTCGCCGACTTGATCAGCGTGCCAGCGGCATATTTGCCGGTCAGGTCGTCGGTGACACCAATGGCAACGGTGCCCTTGCCGTCCTCGCCCTTGAGCACCAGCACGACCACGCCCGAGCCGATACGCTTCTTCTCAGCATCGACGATGGACTTGATGTCCTTGGCGGCAACCCCTTCCACGGCGCGACCAACAAAGGTCACGCCATTGACGGTTTCGACGGCATTGCCGCCTTCGCCGCCGCCGCCAAGCGCCAGCTTCTGGCGGGCATCGGCAAGCGCCTTTTCCGCGCTCTTGAGCTGGTTCTGCAAGGCCTCGATCCGGTCGAGCACTTCGTGTGTGCCCGAGCGAAGAATGCCGGCAGCCGAAGCGACGATATTGGTGCTGGTATTACCCCGATGGCGCGCGGCATTGCCAGTCAGCGCCTCGATACGGCGCACGCCACCGGCCACCGAGCTTTCGGCGACCACGGAGACAAGCCCGATATCACCCGTACGGCGCACATGGGTGCCGCCACAGAGTTCGACGGACCAGCCCAGACCATTGCCGGTCGGCTCGCCCATGGCAACCACACGCACTTCGTCGCCATATTTTTCGCCAAACAGCGCGCGGGCGCCCGATTCCTTGGCTTCTTCCACGCCCATCAGGCGCGTTTCGACCGGAGTATTCTGCAGGATGATCGCATTGGCAATGTCTTCGACCTCTGCCAGTTCCTGTGGCGTCACCGGCTTGGTGTGCACGAAGTCAAAGCGCAACCGGTCTGCCGAAACCATCGAGCCCTTCTGGGCGACATGGTCGCCGAGAACCAGCCGGAGCGCCTCGTGCAGCAGATGCGTGGCCGAGTGGTTCGACCGGATGGCCGAGCGGCGCTCATGGTCGACGAGCAGTTCAACCGGCTGCCCGAGCCTGAGCGTGCCTTCCTTGACCGAAACGCGGTGGGCAAACACGCCCTGATGCTTGTTGGTATCGGTGACGTCGGCCAAAAAGCCATCACCCTTGATCACGCCGCTATCGCCAACCTGACCGCCGCTTTCGCCATAAAAGGGCGTCTGGTTGACGATGACAACGCCATCCTGACCGGCAGCGATGGCATCGACTTCCTTGCCATCCACCAGCAATGCCTTGATCTCGCCTTCGGCACTTTCGGTTTCATAGCCGAGGAATTCAGTGGGGCCGAGCTTGTCGGCAAGACCGAACCAGACCGTGTCGGTCCCCGCCTCGCCCGACCCCGCCCAGTTCTTGCGGGCCTCGGCCTTTTGCTGGGCCATGGCGGCATCGAAACCGGCCTGGTCGACGGCAATATTGCGCGAGCGCAGCGCGTCCTGGGTCAGATCGAGCGGGAAGCCAAACGTGTCATAGAGCTTGAACGCGGTGGCGCCATCGAGCGTGTCGCCGTCGCCCAGGCTGGCCGTTTCCGTCTCAAGGATTTGCAAGCCTCGGCCCAAAGTCTTGAGGAAGCGTCCTTCTTCGAGGCGCACCGTCTCGGCGATCATCGCCTCGCCGCGGCTCAATTCGGGATAGGCCTGACCCATTTCGCGGACCAGCGTCGGGACCAGCTTGTGGATCACCGGCTCATTGGCGCCCAGCAGCGTGGCATGGCGCATGGCGCGACGCATGATACGGCGCAGCACATAACCACGCCCTTCATTGGAGGGCAGCACGCCTTCGGCAATGAGGAAGCTCATCGAGCGCAGATGGTCGGCAATGACGCGCAGGCTGCGATTACCCGGCCCGTTGACGGCCGCATTGGTGGCATTGGCCGTCGCGCCGATCAGGGCCTTGAACAGATCGATATCGTAATTGTCGTGCACGCCCTGCATGACGGCGGCAATGCGCTCCAGCCCCATGCCGGTATCGATGGACGGGCGCGGCAATCCGGTGCGCGACCCGTCCGGATGCTGCTCGAACTGCATGAACACGAGGTTCCAGATTTCGATCCAGCGGTCGCCATCTTCATCGGGCGAACCCGGAGGGCCGCCCCAGACCTTGTCGCCATGGTCGTAGAAGATTTCAGAACAGGGACCGCAGGGGCCGGTATCGCCCATCTGCCAGAAATTCGACTTGGCACCGAGACGCACAATGCGGTCCTCGGAGAGACCTGCAATCTTCTTCCAGAGTTCCATCGCCTCGTCATCGTCTTCATAGACGGTGACCATCAGCTTGTCCTTGGACAGGCCCCAATCCCTGGTCAAAAGGTTCCAGGCCAGCTCGATTGCCCGATCCTTGAAATAATCGCCGAACGAGAAATTGCCCAGCATTTCAAAGAAGGTGTGATGGCGCGCGGTGAAGCCGACATTGTCGAGATCGTTGTGCTTGCCGCCGGCCCGCACGCATTTCTGTGCCGTAGTGGCGGTCGAATAAGCGCGCTTTTCGACCCCGGTAAAGACATTCTTGAACTGCACCATGCCCGCATTGGTGAACATCAGCGTCGGGTCGTTGCGCGGCACAAGCGGGCTGGACGCGACCGCCTCGTGGCCATTGCTGGCAAAGTAGCCGGTAAAGCTCGAACGAAGATCGTTTACGCTGGTCATGCAGAGGCTTTCATGGCGAGCGGACGCGAGCGCGCCCGTTAGGAAAAACGGGGCTTTTTATCGTGACGGCGGGAGCCCTGTCCAGCACTGGCGGCGCTGAAAAGTGGCACAATTGCAGCAGGCACGGATCAGATCGCATCCGCTCCACCAAAACAGCAAACAAAAACCCCCGCCGAAGCGGGGGAAGATGCATGGGATCTGAGCGTCGGCCTATTCGTCGCTATCGGCATCATCCTCGCCGCCAGCAACGAGAAGCACCTCACCGAGCAGCCCTGAACTCTCGCGCACACCCTGTTCGATCGTATTGGCAATCTCGGGGTTGTCCTTGAGGAACTGGCGGGAATTTTCACGCCCCTGCCCCAGTCGCTGGCTTTCCCAAGAAAACCACGCCCCGGACTTTTCGACGATACCGGACTTGACGCCCAGATCGAGCAATTCCCCGGTCTTGGAAATCCCTTCGCCATACATGATATCGAATTCGACCTGACGGAATGGCGGGGCCAGCTTGTTCTTGACCACCTTCACGCGGGTCTGGTTGCCCACGATCTCCTCACGATCCTTGAGCGCACCAATGCGACGGATGTCGAGGCGGACCGAGGCGTAGAACTTGAGCGCATTACCACCCGTGGTGGTTTCGGGCGAGCCATACATGACGCCGATCTTCATGCGGATCTGGTTGATGAAGATCACCAGACATTTCGACTTGGAGATGGACGAGGTCAGCTTGCGCATGGCCTGGCTCATCAGACGCGCCTGAAGCCCCGGCAGGGAATCGCCCATTTCGCCCTCAAGTTCGGCACGCGGCGTGAGCGCCGCCACCGAATCGACCACCAGCACGTCGATAGCGCCGGAGCGAACCAGAGTGTCGGTAATTTCGAGCGCCTGCTCACCAGCATCGGGCTGGGAGATCAGGAGATCATCGATATTGACGCCCAGCTTGCGGGCATAGACCGGATCGAGCGCATGTTCAGCATCAACAAAGGCGCAAATGCCGCCCTTGCGCTGCGCTTCGGCGATGACATGCAGCGCCAGCGTGGTCTTACCCGAACTTTCCGGCCCAAAAATTTCAACGATACGGCCCTTTGGCAGGCCGCCAATGCCGAGCGCGATATCGAGGCCGAGCGAACCGGTCGAAATCGACTCCACTTCGATGGCCGAATTTTCGCCCAGGCGCATGATCGAGCCCTTGCCGAAATTCCGCTCGATCTGGCTCAGCGCTGCCGCAAGAGCCTTGTCCTTATCCATTGATCCACCCTCAACGACGCGAAGCGGCGAAGCTGCCATAATGCTGTCTCCTTATTTCACGCTCTCGCAGGTCACGCAACGAGAGGACAATGACACTAGATGTGCGGTTTCCGTGCTTTATTTGTTCTCATTTTGTTTCATTTCCGTCAAGAGACAAAATGAGAACATCCAAATAAAGCCAAGGACATGGTTCGGAGTGGACATAGGCCGATTCTGTTCTCTGGCGAACCGCAGGTTTAAAAGTATGATTTTTAACTGGACAGGCTCACCTGCTATGCGTTTTATGCCGCCAATCGCCCCGGTCCGGGGTTTCCAGTCGAGGAATGCCCCATGCATTTGATCCAGTACCGCGACGAACAGGGACACCGCGTCGTCGGCGTCACCCAGAGCGGCCAAACCCGCCGCGTCAATGATGCGAGCAGCGTCTACGAACTGGCTTTGGCGGCAATGCATGTCATTGGCGGCCTGCCTGCGGTGATCTCGGCCAAGGGGCTGGGCGAAGCGGTGGACAAGGCGGCTTTGCTGGCGGAAGGGCGGCTGCTGGCGCCGATCGATCATCCCGATCCCGCGCATATGCATGTCACCGGCACGGGTCTCACCCATCTTGGTTCGGCCGCCACGCGCGACGCCATGCATAAGGCCAATGGCGAAAAGCCTGCGGGCGAGCTGACCGACAGCATGAAAATGTTTCGCATGGGTCTTGAGAGCGGCAAGCCAGAAGCAGGCGAAAAGGGCGTGCAGCCGGAATGGTTCTACAAGGGCAATGGCCATATTATCGCCAATCCCGGCCAGGCTATCCCCTCCCCGTCTTTTGCACTGGATGCCGGTGAGGAGCCCGAAATTGCCGGTATCTATGTGATCGACCAGAACGGCCAACCCCGCCGCCTCGGCTTTGCGCTGGGCAATGAGTTTTCCGATCACGTCACCGAGCGCATCAACTATCTCTATCTCGCCCATTCCAAGCTGCGCGCCTGCTCGTTCGGCCCGGAGCTGCGCATCGGCGACCTGCCCCGCCATATCGAAGGCAAGTCGCGCATTCTGCGCAATGGGGAAGTGCTGTGGGAAAAGCCGTTCCTCTCCGGCGAGGACAATATGAGCCACACCATCGCCAATCTCGAATATCACCACTTCAAATATGAGCTGTTCTGCCAGCCGGGCGACGTACACGTACATATGTTCGGCACGGCAACCTTGAGCTTTGCCGACGGTATTTCAACCAAGCCGGGCGATGTGTTTGAAATCGAGGAAGACCAGTTCGGCCTCAAACTGCGCAATCCGGTAGAGGTGCAGGACGAAAAGCCGGTGATCATCGGCGGGCTTTACTAAGCCGGGATTTCCAGTCGACCATGTTATCGCCGGGCCAGTCCCGGCGGTTTCTTTTTGAGGTCGTTAATCGTGTTGTCTGTGCAAGAAGACGTGTGCCACAGGCCTTGATATGAACAGGTCGACATGTGGAATCTCTTTGACAGCCCCCGACGCGGCCTCACCCAGCTTGTTTTCGCCTGCCTGGCATCGGCCTACTATTTCTTTGGGACGCCAGTTCGGCGCGGAACTTGGGGGTTCAGCCCGTTTCAGAAGCGCGAACCTTCCTATTTCGAGCAATTCCAGAGCGGCAGTCCGAGCGACTTCGTGGTGCTCTTCACCCTCTTCCTGATCATCTGGATTGTCTTCGCCATTGCTACAGTGATCGTGGACTATCGGGCAACTGGACGTCTTTGGTAGCCAGAAGACAGCCCTAATTCAGATCCAGCGCGTAAGCCTTCAATGTCTCGAGCGGGATAAGCCCCAGCACCTGGCTATTGGTCGCCCGCAGATAAACGCGGGGCGCCATGCCCGCCTCATGCGCCTGCGCCCAGCGCGCGGCCACCAGACACCAGCGATTGCCGGGAACAAGGCCGGGAAAGGCAAATTCCGGGCGGGGCGTGGACAGATCGTTCCCGACACTGGCCGAATAGACGAGGAACGCCTCCGTCACCTCAATGCAAACCAGATGCACTGCGGCAGACTCCGGTCCGGCGGCGCAATAGCCGGTACGGAAAAATCCAGTCAGCGGATCGCTTGAGCAGGGCTGAAGCGGCTCGCCCAGCACATTGCGCTCGGACGGCCCTTCAAAACGAGGATGGGCCGTCATGCCGCTAGCCTTCCTTGTCCAGCCGCTGCAGCACTTCCTTGACCTTGGAATTGATCTGGTCGAGCGAATAGGGCTTGGGCAGGAAATCAACGCTCTGGTCTTCACCAATGTCGCGGCGCACGCTTTCCTCCGCATAGCCGGACACGAAGATGATCTTCAGGTTCGGCATTTTAGGACGGATGACCTTGAGCATGGTCGGACCATCCATTTCCGGCATCACCACATCGGAAATGATCAGATCGACCGCATAATCGAGGTCTTCAAGCACTTCGATGGCCTCTTCGCCGCCATCGGCCTCATAAACCTCGTAACCGGTCGCCTTGAGGGCGCGGGCGGAGAAGGCGCGCACGCTTTCCTCGTCCTCGACCAGCAGAATGCGCTCCTGCCCGGTGAGATCCTTGGCTGGAGCTGCGGCAATCGCCACCTTTGCCGCAATCTCTTCTTCGCTGGGCACGTGGCGCGGCAGAAAAATCTTGAAGGTCGTGCCAACACCGAGCGTCGAGACAGGATAGATATAGCCCTCGGTCTGCTTGACGATGCCATAGACAGTGGAAAGGCCAAGGCCCGTACCCTTGCCCAATTCCTTGGTGGTGAAGAAGGGCTCGAAAATCTTGGCCAGCACGTCCGGGCTCATGCCGGTGCCGGTGTCCTGCACGTCGATCAGCACATAATCGGCGGCGATCATGCCCTCGAACTTCATCCCGGTAGCCTCGCTCGCCGTGACATTGGACGTCCGCAAGGTAATCGAGCCGCCATTGGGCATGGCGTCGCGGGCATTGACCACCAGATTGATGATCACCTGTTCCAGCTGCACCACATCGGCGCGTACGGGCCAGATATTGCGGCCATGCTCGACCGACAGATTGTTCCTGTCGCCGATCATCCGCTTGAGCAGCACCGTCAGGTCATCGACGATCAGCGGCAGCTCCAGCACCTGCGGGCGCAGGGTCTGTCGGCGCGAAAAGGCCAGGAGCTGGCGGGTAAGCCCCGCCGCGCGATTGGCATTCTGCTTGATCTGCATAAGCTCGTTGAACGAGGGGTCGCCCGGCTTATGCTTGAGCAGCAGGAGATCGGAGAAGCCGATAATGGCGGTGAGCAGATTGTTGAAATCATGCGCGACGCCACCGGCAAGCTGGCCCACCGCCTGCATTTTCTGGCTCTGGGCAAACTGGGCTTCCAGCTTGCGCTGATCGGTCATGTCCAGCGCATAGACATTGACCTGCTCGGGCGAGCCGGCGCTGATCTCGGAGGCCGAGATGTAAAGACGCACGGCATGGTCGCCCTCGACGCTCAATAAGGCATCGACCGGCTCGACTTCCGAACGCTGGGCAATTGCCGCCGCGACGGCGCGATTGAGCTTTTCCCGACTGGCTTCGCCCACCAGATCGTTCAGCGGCTGCAATTCGAGGCTTTTGTCCTCGCCCGACCAACGGAAAATCCGCCCAAACGGGGCATTGGTGCGCACGATGCGCCCCTCCCCGTCCAGCGTGGCAATGGCGAAAGGCGTGTCGTTGAAAAAGCGCGAGAAGCGGACTTCGGCGGCGCGCAGTTCTTCTTCGGTGTCCGGCGCACTCGACATATCGAGCACCAGCGTGCGCGTTTCGCCCAATTCGCCATCGGCGAGCCGCGCGGCACGATGCAACAAACGCACCGGCAGCGCCGTGCCATTGCGGCGCACCAGATCGATATCGATGATCTCGGTGCGGATTTCCCCGTCACCACGACCGCGCATCAACAGCGAAGCGCCGTCGCCGCGTACGATGTCCTTGAGATTGAGCTGACCGGAATTGAACTCGGCCAGATCATAGCCCAGCCAATCGGCCAGCGTGGAATTGAGATATTGGATATGTCCCTGCGCATCGGCGGAGAAGAAGCCGGAAGGGGAATGATCGAGATAGTCGATGGCGCGCTGCAGATCGCGGAACGCGGTTTCGTTGTTCTCGCGGTCGCGGGTAATATCCTCGATGGTCCAGCTCACCAGCGCCTTGCGGGCATCGTCGGTCTGCGGCAGCGGGCGCACGGCCACGCGATACCAGAACGCCCTGCCCGCTTCGGCCTGCGAGCCGCCCAACCCACCGGGCACCCGAATATCCTCTATGGCGCTGCGGCCATCCTTGGCGGCGCGCGAAAGTCGGTAAATCGCTTCACTCGCATCGGCATGGCCGGCAAAAAGGCGCGGCACGCCCACCGGAACGCCATTGTTCACCGCACCGGGGAAATCCCCGTAATGCTGATTCACATAGGAAATCTTGCCGTCGCGGTCGGTTATCACCGTGCCGAAAGGCAGGCTGTCCACCACCGCATCGCTGAGCGTGCGCTTGTCTTCGCTTGAGGTGAAGCGGAACAGCCCCGCCACCAGACCAAACAGGAAGAACACGCCCGCCACCGCCAGAATGCCGACAAAGGCCATGACCGCCTCGGGCGGAATCCAGTCTGCGAACAGGGAAAAGCCCAAAACCATCAGGACGAGAATGATGCCCAACAGGGCAACGCGCCACACGCCGAGCGTGCCGCGTGCCGTATCAAGAACCGGTTCTGGATAGCTGTCCTCGCCGAGCGGCGTCGATGCCATGGTCAATTTGCTCCAAGAGGCAAAGGCCGTCCCGAATCGGGACATTGCCAAAGGTCTAGCAAATGCGCCGCCCGCATGGAAAGGCGAAGCGGCTTTTCAACAAGCCGCGTTGACGAACAAGAGGCAGGATAGTGACAATCCGGCGGACCGATCCACGATTTTATCGTGAGGCGCTCAGCGCCGGATCGGGATGGCTGGCATTGACCGGCGCCAGCGCACCCTCACCAGCATAGGTGTCGCGGTAGGAAGAGAGGAACGCCGTCAGACTGTCCTGTGCCGCCACTTCGGCCGCAACCTTCTTGAATTCGAGGCTGGTGGTCTGGATCGGGCCGGTCACGAAATCGAACATCGGCCATTCGGGCGAATTGACCATCTGCTCGCCAAACTTCGCCCGCAGCCGCGACAACCCGAAATCATCACCAGCCAGCACATAGCCGACAGCCGATTTGACCAGGTTCATGCGCGCCGCACGATCCAGCGCCTGATTGCCAGTCTCACGGGCATAATGGCCTTCGATCATTTCTGCCGCCTGCGCATAGCGTTTGGCTTTCCAATGCGCATCGATCCGCATCAGCAGCACGTCCTTGCCATCCATATTCGTCAGCAGATCAAGCGCGAGCTGGTCGCGGCCGCCATCGATCATCGCCCGCGCCTCAAGAATGCGGCGCTGACGTGCCAGAGACTCTGGAATATCGGGAAGCCGCGTCTCATTGAGTACCCGCAGCACCTCCTGCGGCCTGCGGTCGGCCAGATAGATGATCGCCAGATCAGCAGCGATCTGCGTCCGCGCGACGCCCGTCAGGCGGTTTTCCAGCTGATATTGCAACAGATCGGCAGCCTGAGGCAGCAAATCCATGCGCACCAGCCGACGGGCCAGATTGCGGATCATTTCATCGCCGCGCGCCCCGGGCGGCGTCAGATGCAGGAAGTCATAGTAAATGCCCAGCGCCGCCACCGGATCGATGGCGTCCGCAACACCATTGAGAAAGAGATCGGCAAACATGGTCTGCGCCTGATCGCGCAACGCATTGACCGCCGTACTTTCGGGGAAACTGGAGACCGCAGCGCGGACCGTTTCGAAACCAAGCCGATACTCGCCATTGCGGAAATAAAGGCTGGCGAGCAGCGTCTGCATTTCCGCTTCCAGATTATCACCGCGCCACAGCATGGATTCCGCCGCCAGAGTCTGGGTGGCCTTGGCGAGATCAAGCCGCCCCTCCTTATCGAGCAGCAGCAGAGTGCGATAGACCGCCTCCGCGCGCGTGGGGCGCACATCGGAGGCGATGACCTGCCCATAAGTGTCCAGCGCTTCCTGATTGCGGTCGAGCAGTTCATCGACCCGCGCGCCCAACAAATGATAGAGCGAAGCATCCTCCACACTGAGGCTGGCAAACTCGATCCTGTCGAGCAGACGATCAGCAAATTCCGCATCGCCGGCTTCCACTGCCGAGCGGGCAGCGGCAAAGTTGAATGTGTTGCGCAGCCATTCAGGATAGCTGTCGACGATATCCTGTGCCTCGATCGCATCGAACCGGGCACCCCGGAAATCGGCCTGCTCTGTGCGCGCCAGGGTGCGCCAGAACAATGCATCGACTTCCTGCGCTACCGCAGCCGCGTTCAGCGTCTGAACTGCCTCGGCGGGTCGGCCGACCATGACATTGGCCACGGCCTGAGACATGCGAAGTTGCTTGGTCATGTCCTGCGCCTTGAGGTTACCCTCCATGACGCGCAGAACGCCCAAGGCCTCGAAACCAAGTCTATTGGCAATATAGAATTGCGCCAGATTGAGCCGCGCGATATCGCGCTCCCGCCCTTCGCTGGTCGCAGCCGAAGCCTCCAGCGCATCGCGCTTGCGCATCAGGGCATTGGGATCGCGTTCTTCAAGCGCCGCCAGGTTGATATAGCCCGCCCGCGCCGTTTCCTGCGTCGTCGTACCCGCGCTGCGCAGGGTGTCCCCCGGCGATACGGTCAGCCCGCTATTGCTCGAAATCACCGCGAGCGGGCTTTCCAGCGCCACGCCAAGACCGGTGGATTTGGGCATAAGCACCAAACCATGCACGCTCCGAAGTGCGGTAAAATCAACATAGTCAAGCGTCCGCGTCAGCCCGCGCGCCGGTGGATAGGCCGTCACGATCTTGAGCACGTCGCCAACCAGCGGATCGCGGAAGTCGTGGATACGACCGGGTCGCACCACATCGGCCACCATCTCGAACGAGCCTTCGATATCGCGCCGTCTGGTCAGCGTCATCGGTTCGGTCGGGCTGAGCATCATGTCACCCAGCGAGAGCACCCAGGCCATGCCTTCCGAGCCAAGCGTCGCCAGCCGCTCCTGCGTGAGATCAACCCGTACAATCTGCGTATCGCCGGACGTGATCACGGCAAATTCGGATGCAATCGCATCGAGGTCGGAGTTTTGCGGCGGCGGGAGAATGCCGCTGACCGTGTCGAAAATCATCCACACCGTATCGCCGCGCCGGAAGACAGCCGCAGGCGTGTCCTGCTCAAAAGGGAAAACCAGCCGTACGGTGGATCCCAGCACATTCACAAATGGCGTGACATTCTCGGCTGCCGCCGGTTGCAGGGCGGCAATACGCGGTGCCTCAGCCGTCTGCTCTGCCCCGGCCTGCGCCTCGGCATTGCTCGCCTCCATGTCCTCGCGGGTCAAGACCGGAAGCCCCTGCCCGGCAATATCGATATCGAGCACATATTGGCTGGGCGAGATTTCGTAAAAGCGCGGTTCGATCCCATCGGCAAAAATGAATGTCGCCACGGCGCCATCAGGCGAGGTGCCGGCCTGAACTGAAACCAGTTCGGGCGGCAATCCGGTCAGGAGCGCCGAAACATCCATGGAAACGGGCCATTCAAAATTCGCCGCTCCAATATTGCCTCTTTTGGAAAAGCTGGCATCGGTCGGCACGGTCCAGTCGAACTGCACACGCAGGAAGGTCGCGTTCTGACCGACCCGAACATTGACCATCGGCTCCAGCTCTGCGGCCATGCGCGCCTTGCGGTCGCGCTCCGCCCGAATGGCTGCCTGACGCGCCCGCTCAGCCAGCTCTTCGATAACCTCCTGCGGCAAGGGCGGTGGCATGCCCTGCCAGGTGAGCGGCAAAAGATCGATATAGAGCTGCTCGCCAGCCTCGATGCGATTGAAATTAAAGCTGGTCTTGAGACCGATACGCAGGCCCCTGCCATCCGGATCGACGCGGGCAATCGACAGATAATTGGGCATGGTCAGCCCGACATCGGGCAAAAGCACATCGACGGGATTTTCAAACACGATCGAAAGAACGTTGTTTTCGATGCGGAAATCGTATTTGGGCAATTCGTCAAGCGCCGGAAAACTCAGGATCAGCCGACCATAGCCATCCTGCTCGGCGACATAGAGCTGGCCCTTGTCCTGCGCAAAGGCAGGCGCAATCATGACCAGCGCAAGGGTCATTGACGCAGCGACCAGAGCCATAAAAGCCCGTCGCAAACCTGCGATAAATGCGGTCTTCACCGGCTTTCTGCCCGCCCGACGCCATATAGGACACGTTTTGCGGACGGGATTTCTGTCCCGAAAGCCTCAAAACGCGAGGTTACACCAAATATAAGGGCAACCTAAACAGCCGGGCTTAACGTCGCCCTAAGGCAGTCGCATGCATTATTGTCCAATAATCTGTGGCAGAGCGGCCAGATCGTCAGCACTCATGCTTTCGAGCGGGTCCGTATCGGCAGATGCCATACGCACCGTCAGCTCCTGCGCGCGGGTCGTATTCATGGCCGCAAGGATCGGCGCCATCTTGCGCGGGCTCATCATCTTGGACACGCGCAACAGCACTTCGATATCGAGATTGTCGAATATCTTGGCAGCGTCCTTGGGCTTCATCGTCTCATACATGGCGACGATGCTGGCAAACTGGCCTTCTTCCATCTGCTTGCGTTGCTCGACCAGCGAGGCAATCTGGTCCTCGATAGCCTGCATGGTCGCCTGCCGCTCTTCGATGCGCTTTTCAGCAGCTTCCACCAGCGACGCGCGCATGGCCAATTGCTGCTCATAGGCGTCCAGATCGGTGCGACGGGTTGCAAGGCGGTCCAGCAAAACCTGTTCGGTGGAAGTGCCGTCGCTCGAATACATCGGCACAAGGCCCTCGGACGTCACAATTTGCGGCCTTGCATCGGTCAATGGCGGGCAGTCACCGGCGATCACCATCAATTGCCCATCGGCTGCGTTTTCTTCACCTGGTGCAGAGACCGGGCGCGGATCGCAGGCATTTTCCGCTGCAATACTATTCGCAACATTCGCACCGTGGTCAGCACTGCCCTCGCCGACCGCCTCGGCCTCGCTGCCATGCTCCGCGGTCGCCGCATCATCGCCATGGCCAGCAGAGGAGGAAGCGGGCGCGCCGTGCCCTGCAGAACTTGCAGCATTATCACCCAGGGTCGGAATACCGTCCTTGAGCGTTGGTGTCTGGTCCTCAAGCGTCGGTTCGGACGGCATGGTGATGGTTTCGCCTGCCGGTGTATTGTTGCCACCGGACGAGGAGCCGCCGCCGCCTGCGGCCTGCGCCGTAGCCACGCCTGTCAGCACATAACCGCCATTGGTTATCAAGCCCATTGTCTTGAGAACCAGCAGGGCCGCGACGGCCATGATGACGATTGGCAACAGGCGAATATTGGTCACGCCGCAGCTCCGCGATTGCGCACACGCGACGACAATTGCTGTAGCGCCGACTGAACCTTGTTGGGCTCTTCCACCGGCTCGACCGCCTGGCTGTGGCGCGCGACGCTGGTAATCCTGGCAATACGCTCCATCAACACAGTGCCTGCATTAACGTGGTTGGCCAGTTCGACACCGAACCGCTCGGCTTCTTCCAGCCGCGCGGTGAGCGCCAGATCGGCCTCTACTGCAGACGACTTCATTTCCTTGATGGCCTGATTGGCAAGATTGGTTGCCGCGATCAGATCGGCCACCATCTGGCGCATGGCGTCCTTGTCCTGATGCAGGCGCTGGAGGCGCTGATTGAGCACCACGCAATAGCCGATCGTCAGGGCCAGCAAGACAGCCACCGCGCCTTCTACGAAAATCCCCAGAGGCAGCCCGAACATCATCGTCCTTCCATCGTCTCATCAATTGCCTCGAAGGCCGCCATGGTGACCTTGGGCGGGTTGAGCGGGCGCGTGACCCGCACGGAAACATTCTTGCCGATATGGCCCATAATGGCCTCGGTCAGTTCGACATCGCCGCAGCGCAGCCGGATCGGATCGCTCGGCGCGCGCTCGAACATCAGCGTCTGGCCGGGTTGCAGGTTGAGCACCTTGGACAGCGGCAAGTCCTGCTCATGCAGCACCGCCTCGATCTCCACATCGGCCTGATAGATTTCGGTGGCCAGATGGCCTTCCCAGATCGGATCGCGGCCAAATTTTTCACCCATGAACATCTGCAACAGCTGTTCGCGGATCGGCTCGATCGTGGCGTAGGGCAGAAGGATTTCCACCTTGCCGCCGCGATCATCCATCTCGATACGCAGCTCGATCAGGATGGCGGCATTGCCCGGGCGGGAAATGGCAGCGAAGCGCGGATTGGTCTCCATGCGCTCCAGCTTGAAATTGATCTGCGTCACCGGCTCGAAAGCGCGGTGCGTATCCTCGAGAATGATCTCGATCATCTTGCGCGCCAGCGCCATTTCGATGGTCGTATAGGGCCGACCTTCGACGCGGATATTGCCGCCGATGCGACGACCGCCCAGCAATACGTCGATCATCGAATAGATGAGATTGGAATCGACGGTGAGCAGGCCGTAATTCTCCCATTCCTCGGCTTTGATCACCGAGAGAATGGCGGGCAGCGGAATGGAATTGAGATAATCGCCGAAGCGGACCGAGGAAATCGAATCCATCGTCACTTCGACATTGTCGGAAGTGAAATTGCGCAGTGACGTCGTCGCCAACCGGACCAGCCGGTCGAAGACGATTTCGAGCATCGGCAGACGCTCATAGCTGACCAGCGCCGAATTGATCAGCGCCTGCACGCCGCTCAGCTCGACATTGCCCGCCGCGCTGGCGTCAAAACCGAGAAGGGAGTCGATTTCGTCCTGATTGAGAACGCGGTCGGGCCCGCCATCCTCGCCATTGGCGCCACCTTCCAGCATCGCCGCCCATTCGGCAGCGGCGGCGGCATTGCGCTCTTCCTCTGTCATCTCGGACTCGTCAGTCGCACCGGCTGCGCTGGCAATATCGAGATTGCCGAGCCCCCAATCGTCGCTGAGTTTGTCCTGATCGCTGGGTCCAGCCATTACTGCACCAGAATTTCCTTGAAGAGCACGCTCTGCACATGGGCGGGGTAAATGGCGATATTCACCCGGCGCAGCAGCTCTTCCTTGAGACGATAGACACCAGCCGATCCTTCAAGGTCGCTCTTGCGCAATTCGCGCATGTAAACCTGAAACGCATCGATGACCTTGGGCAGGCGCGGCTGAATTTCATTCATCATCTGTTCATCGGCGACCTCCAGGGCGATGGTCAGCCGCATCACAGCCGCTTTCCCATCCTCGCTATTGAGGTTCACCATCATCGGCGCGAGATTGAAAATGAACGTATCTTCGACGTGAACGGCTGCGCTCTCGCCATGCCCGCCCGAAGCAGCTGCGTCCGGCGCAGAGCCCGCTGAAGACATGAAGAAAAACAGACCGCCACCGGCGAGCAGCAATACGAGAACGGCGGCGCCAATGATAATGAAGAGCTTGGGAATGCCCTTCTTTGCCGGCGCTTCATTGTCGACTTCTGCTTCCGCAGCCATTGCCTATCCCACCAAACCCCAGCGATTCCGGTCATTACCGAACTTATGTCCAGCTAAGGGTCACTTGGTTAACGAATAGTTACTTTTGTCGCTAACTCGGCAGTTTTTGCCGGGCAGATTTTACCTGCATAACAAGCAATATCTGCCGCTCGCTACGCCGAAGAAATCCATAAGTATCTGATTTTATTAAAAAACCCGTCTTGGCATGGTTGATGCAAAGTAAACGGCGAGGCGTCCGGCTTGGGGAAGCAGGGCGTTTCGGGGAAAGACACGGGGATTGTCATGATCGGAAACGCGCAACTTATCGGCCTGTCACGGCAGATCGCCTTGCAGCGCCAGATGGATGTGGTGGCGCATAACGTCGCCAACATCAACACGACCGGTTTCAAGGCCGAACAGATCCTGTTCGAAGAATACACGATGCCGGTCGCCCGCGACAAAACCTTCCCCAATCTCGACCAGCCACTCGCCTATGTGCAGGACTGGGCCACAATCCACGACATGTCCGGCGGCACCATCCTGCAGACTGGAAACGATCTCGACGTAGCGCTGAACGGCGATGGTTTTTTCACAGTTCAGACCGCTGGCGGCGAGCGCTGGACCCGCGCCGGTTCCTTCCAGCTCAGCAATAATGGCACGCTGGTCGATCTCTCCGGCAACCCGGTTATGGGCCTAGGCGGACCTATCCAGTTCGGGCCCGACGAAGTCGGCATTGCCATTGCCAGCGACGGCACGATTTCCAGCAGCGCCGGCGTCAAAGGCCAGTTGCGGATTGTCGAATTCGCCAATCCGCAGGCGCTGACCCGCGAAGGCGAAAACCTCTTCGCCGGCGGCACGCCCGCAATCAATACCGGCACCGGCGTCATGCAGGGCCATGTCGAGCGCTCCAACGTTTCGGGCGTCTCTGAAATGGCCGAGCTGATCCGCGTGACCCGCGCTTATGAATCCATCGCCTCGCTGACGCAGAAACAGGACGAACTCCGTCGCACTGCCATCCAGCGTCTCGGCGACGCGAACGCCTGAACCTGAGGACCAAGCCATGAAAGCTCTCTATATTGCATCGACCGGCATGACCGCTCAGGAGCGCAATGTCGAAGTCATCTCCAACAATATCGCCAACATGCGCACCACTGGCTACAAGCGCCAGCGCGCCGAATTCCAGGACCTGCTTTACCAGCAGATCACCCGCGCCGGATCGCAGACCTCCAGCCAGGGCACCATGGTTCCCGCAGGGCTCGAAATCGGTTCGGGCGTGCGCACCGTTGCTACGCCCCGCGTCATGAGCCAGGGTTCGGTCAATATGACCGAGCGCGAGCTGGACGTTGCCATTCGTGGCGAAGGCTTCTTTACCATTCAATTGCCCGATGGCCGCACCGCCTATACCCGCGACGGCTCCTTCGAGCGCGATGCCGATGGCACGATGGTCAATTCGTCCGGCTATACGGTCAATCCCGGCATCACTATTCCCGGCGATGCACGCGGCGTCTCGATCTCGCCCGATGGCACGGTGGAGGCCTATGTCGGCACCGACACCATGCCCACCCAGCTCGGCCAGCTCCAGCTTGCCCGCTTCGTCAATAAATCGGGCCTCGAATCCATGGGCGACAACCTGTTTCTGGAAACCGCAGCCAGCGGTCCGGCACAGATCGGTGTTCCCAATGCCGACGGCACGGGCGACCTGCTTCAGAATTATCTGGAATTGGCCAACGTCAACTCGGTGACCGAAATCGCCGATCTGATCGCCGCCCAGCGCGCCTATGAAATGAATGCCCGCGTCATCTCTGGTGCCGACCAGATGATGCAGGCGACCAGCCAGCTTCGCTGATTAGGAGGACGACATGAAAATCTCTCGCCTTCTTCTCCCACTACTGGCCTTTGCGCTTTCGAGCGGCACCAGCTTTGCCGCACCCGCTCTCAAGGCCGAAATCCTCGTCATCGCCCCGGTGGTTACGGTCGGCGACATGTTCGACGATGCAGGCGCTCTGGCCGAAAAGCCGCTGTTCCGCTCGCCACTGCCCGGCACAACCGGCAATGTCGACCTCGCCGCAATCCGCTCCGCGGCAGCTCGTGTCGGCCTTGAAGCGTTCGAAGCCAATGGCCTGAGCCAGGTGCGGGTGTCGCGCGCAGCGGCCATTGTCGATCAGAACCTGCTCGCCGGGCTTATCGCCAACGATTTGCGCAGCCGCGGCATCCTCGCAGGCAATACCAATGCAAATGTGGTTCTGGCCCGCGCTTTCGACCCGATCCGTGCCGAAGCCAGCGACAACCCGGCGCGTCTGGACATGCTGCGCTATCTGCCCGGCAACGGCTCCTTCACCGCACGCTTCATTGTCGATGGTGCGTCGCGCCCCGTAGACGTCAGCGGCACGATCGAATTGACCATTGACGCGCCGCACCTGTCGGCAAACCTGCAGGCAGGCACGGTATTGCAGCCCAATCATTTCACCCTGCGCCCCATTCCCCTGCAACAAGCCGACGCGCAGGGCATTGCCCCGCTCGAACAATTGGTCGGCATGGCGCTCAATCGGCAGAGCCGCGAAGGCATGCTGATCCGCGCCAGCGATGTGAGCGTGCCGCTGGCCGTCGCTAAAAATGATCTGGTGACCATCATTTACCGCCAGGGCCCGATGACGCTCACCGTGCGCGGCCAGGCCGTGACCGGCGCTGCCGAAGGTGCGCCACTTCAGGTTCTCAACCTCATCTCGCGGCGGGTCATCACCGCCCAGGCAATCGGGCCGGGTGCCGTGGAAGTCTCTTCCGCACCGCTGACCCTTGCCGGCCTCTAATTCGGGATCGTACGAAAATGAACATCGCAAAACTCGCCACCATCCTGACCCTCGCCGCTTCTCTCGCAGCCTGCAGCACCATGGATCGCCTCGCCAATGTCGGGCAGGCGCCCGCGCTGACCGCCATCAGCGATCCAACCACCACCGCAGGTTATCAGCCGGTCCGCATGCCCATGCCCGAGCCGATTGCCGATACCTATCAGGCCAATTCGCTCTACCGCACCTCGGCCAAAGGCTTCTTCAAGGACGAGCGCGCCCATCGCATCGGCGATATCCTGACGGTTCTTGTGACCATCGACGACAGCGCCAAGATCAACAATCAGACCCAGCGCAACCGGTCCTCCACCAATTCGGCAGGTATGGGCGGCATTCTTGGCGCCGGCTTCTCTGCCATTGCGGGTGATGAAATCAGCCCGGCGACCGCCATCGACTTCAATTCGGGCATGCGTGATACGGGCACCGGTTCGGTAAACCGTGCAGAAGCACTGGAAACCACCGTTGCGGCGGTCGTCACCCAGGTTCTGCCGAACGGCAATCTCGTCATCGAGGGCCGTCAGGAAGTGCGCGTCAATTTTGAAGTCCGCGACCTGATCGTATCCGGCATTGTCCGCCCATCGGACATTCAGGCCAATAACACTGTCCAGTCCAGCAAGATCGCCGAGGCCCGCATTTCCTACGGCGGCCGTGGTCAGATCACCGATGTGCAGCAGTCACGCTACGGCCAGCAGGTGATGGACGCCATCCTGCCCTTCTAAGCGTTTCCAGCAAAAGTGGCCCCGGTTTTGCGGTTCGGAAACCGCAAAACCAAAGCAATCCCCCAAATCCGGCGATGCTTTTCCCCAGGGCTTCGCCGCTCCCCGGCCAGGCGGCAGAAGTTGCCGGGCCACTCTGAAGGGTGCCGCATCCCCCAATGGCGGTTCCCCTATCCCCCAAGAGGCGCAGCTTCCCCGGCTGCGCCTTTCCCCGTTTGAGGAACCCTTGCCGCCGACACGAATTGGTCCATGGCATGAGCAAGGAGACCAGCATGAATATCGGTACGGCAATCGCACTTGGTGTCGCTCTTGGCGCAGCCATCGGCCTGACCATGTTCGACAATATCAGCGTCGGCATGGGGTTCGGGATTTCGCTCGCTATCGCGTTTTATTTCGCCTTCAGCGAAGAATTTCGCAGCAAGTCAAAGGACAAGGCCAATCCCGAGCCTTGATCGGGCGATACCGCTATGGGAGAGATCGGGCTCTTATTGCAGGAGCCTTGAATGTCCTTTGCCAAACTCGACGATCTCGGACGCAGACTGGAGGCGCTTGAACACGCCCTTTCCATCCTTGGCGCCGATGAAGCCACGCATATGGCCGTGGGCGGTGGCGAGAAGCGTGCTGAAGCCATGTCACAACTTGCGGGCATGTATCACGCTCAGGCCACGGCACCCGAAATCGGCGACTGGATCGAAAAGGCCAAGTCCGAGGATTTGAGCAGCGATCAGAAGCTGGCCATTGCCGAATTCGAGCGCAATTACGTCAATGCCACCTGCCTGCCGACAGAATTTGTTCAGCGCCGCACTGCCGCTACCATGCGCTCGGAACAGCTATGGCGCGACCTGCGCGCCAAGGGAGATTGGGACAGCTTCCTACCGGCTCTTGAAGGCGTCGTCTCTTTGGTGCGCGAAGAAGCGGCCCTGCGCTCGGCGGCAACGGGTCTCGCGTCTTATGATGCGCTGATGGATCAATATGATCCGGGCAACCGCACCGCCGACATCGATGTGGTCTTTGCCGATCTCAAAAGCTTCCTCAAGGACTTCGTGCCCGCAGCTCTGGACCTGCAAGATGAACGCCTTGCAAAGCGCCCGCGCCGGAGCCTGAATGCCCCCTACCCGATCGAGAAGCAGCGCGAGCTTGGGCTCGCCGCCATGCGCCTGACCGGCTTTGATTTCACGCACGGCTCGCTGGCTGTATCGCACCACCCGTTTTGTGGCGGTGTACCGAGCGATGTGCGGATGACCACGCGCTACCGCACCGACGAATTCCTCTCCTCGCTAATGGGCGTGCTGCATGAAACCGGTCACGCGCTTTATGAGCAGGGCCTGCCCAAGGACTGGTCGCATTGGCCGCTCGGCAAGGCGCGGGGCATGGGCATGCATGAAAGCCAGAGCCTGTTTGTCGAAATGCAGATCGCCCGCAGCCCTGATTTCTGGGAATATATGCTGCCGCTGGTGCATCAGCACCTGGGCGCCGATGCCGTTCCCGGCTGGGATGTTGCCGATATTCTGGCTGAGGTGAATTACGTCGAGCGCGGCTATATCCGGGTCGATGCCGATGAGGTCACCTACCCGCTTCACGTCATCCTGCGCTACGAACTGGAGCAGGAGCTTGTCTCCGGCAAGCTCGAAGCCAGCCAGATTCCTGAGGCCTGGGATGCCAAGATGACCGAATATCTGGGCATTTCGACCATCAATGACCCCAAGGATGGCCCGATGCAGGACGTGCACTGGCCCGGCGGCGCATTCGGCTATTTCCCCAGCTATACGCTGGGCGCGATGATCGCCGCCCAACTGGGCACGGCGATGGCAAGGGATATTCCCGATATGGGTGCGCAGATGCGGCAGGGCGATTTTGCCGCCATCAACCAATGGCGCGCCGACAAGGTATGGTCGCAGGCCTCGCGCTATTCCACCCCCGACCTCATCACCCGCGCGACCGGCGAACCGCTCAATGCCGAGCACTTCAAGGCCCATCTGACCCGGCGTTACGGGCACTAAAGACTTCTAAATCAATGAAAAACAGGAGAAGGCGGATTCAGTTTCCGCCTTTTTCATTTCTGAACCCATTCTGAATCACGACGTCAGGAGCGGTTCCAAATCACTCCCCTAAAACAGTCTCCATCAACGACGCGGTCGGAGGGACCGCAACCAACAGGAGACATCAAATGATCCGCACATTCATCATCACCACCGTTGCCGCCGCCGTCATCGCAGCATCCGCTGCGCCGGTCATGGCCAATTCGATCTTCATCGACCAATACGGGTTCGGCAACCAGGTCGGCGGTGGCCAGACTGGCTGGAACAACACTTTCGGCACCACGCAGACCGGCTGGTGGAACAATGCGATCAGCCAGCAGTTCGGCGTCAACAACACCTCGGCCATCGGCCAGCAGGGCAGCAGCAATCATGGCGACGTCTGGCAGAACGGCTGGAATAATGCCGGAGGCGTCGGCCAGTTCGGCAATAACCACACCACGGTGATCACTCAGGACGGCAATGGCAATATTGCCGCCGGTGTTCAGGTCGGCAATGGCTGCAATGCCAATGTGGTGCAGCATGGCTCGGGCAATGTCAGTGCCTTTGTGCAGGCCTGCCCATAACCAGCACTGACCCGGGCCGGGCGAACCCGGCCCCCACTTTTCCGAGAGGAGGAAAAGATGCTTCATTCCACCTTCAAGATCGGCCTCGCGGCTATCCTCGCCCTTGGTGGCGCGGCAGTTGCGGCCAATGCACATAGCGACGGCAAATCCGATAGTCTCGCCTGCGGCGTAAACACCACCACCGAGGGCCGCATGATGACCATCGAAGGCGTGCTGCAAACTCCAGAGGCCATGAGCGGCGAGTATCGTTTCACGCTCAAAAGCTCCGGTCCATCCGGCTCAAGCAATATCAGCCAGGGCGGCGCCTTCTCCGCAACCGCGGATACGACATTGTCGCTGGGTAAAGTCATGCTCAATGCCGGTTCTCGCACCGAGATTGACTTCACCATCACCAGCGGTGGCAAGAAATTCGATTGTTCTCAACAACTTGCAACGCTGAGTTGAATCTCTTTCCTGCCCGCAAACATCTTGCCCCGCCCCTGTGCGGGGCTTTTTTCTGCCCAGGCCTAAATGGTGAATGCCAAGTGAACGCCCCGCTCGTGCGCCGTTCAGAGCGACGATTCTAGTCTCCAATTATGCGCTGGGACACACCGGCAACAGGGAACGCAAAGACCTTTTCGGAGAGAGACAAATGACCAAGAGCTTCACCAAAATCCTCGCCACCGCAATCACCGCCGCAATGCTCGGCCTCGCGGCATCCCCCGCCATGGCAGGCGGCCAGATCGCCATCGGTTTTTCGCCAAGCGACCCGGATCAGGCGCAGGCGCTCGGTACCGGTCTCAAGATTTTCTCGCTGTTCAAGGGCCTGTCCTCGACGGGTGCCAATGCCTACCAGAACGGCTCGGGCAATGGCGCCGGTTTCAACCAGAACGGATCTGGCAATCACGGGCTGATCTATCAGAATGGCAATGGCCATAACGGCACGATCAGCCAGAACGGCAACAACAATTCCTGCGGCCTGTTCCAGTTCGGTCAGGCGACCAATGCGCAATGCGTGCAGAACGGCAGCAATCAGGCTGGCATCACCACCGTCTTTGGTTTCTGACGCCTTCTGCCAGACAAACAAAAGCCCGCATCTCTGCGGGCTTTTCCATGCTCGTTGCAAGACGGTTTACTCGTCCCGGTAAACCTTTTCGCGGCGCTCGTGCAATTCCTGCGCCTCCAGGCTGAGCGTCGCGGTCGGACGCGCATCGAGACGCGCAATACCGATCGGATCGCCGGTTTCCTCACAATAGCCATAAGTGCCGTCGTCGATACGCTTGAGCGCGGAATCGATCTTGGCAATCAGCTTGCGCTGCCGGTCGCGCGTGCGCAGTTCCAGCGAACGGTCGCTTTCCGAACTGGCCCGGTCGGCCATATCAGGATGGTTCTGACTTTCTTCCTGAAGGTTTTCGAGTGTCAGCCTGCTTTCCCGCAGGATTTCATCCTTCCAGCCCAAAAGCTTGCCACGGAAGTATTCCCGCTGACGCGGGTTCATGAACGGCTCGTCCTCCGTGGGCCGATAGTCCGTAACGTCGATCGAAGACATGAGCAGACTCAACTCCAATACGCCCTTTGGCGGCCTATATAGGCGGGTCGTCTTCACTGGGCAAGCGCCCAATTTACGACTCATTAATACCCGCCCATCCGCTGCTTGGGGCGCATAGCCTACAAGTGACAACAAGTTGATGAAGGTCGTTCAGAATTCAGGGAAATGACCCAGCTTGGCCAGCTCGACGCGCACCCGCAATTCGATGTCGTCAAGGATAGCGTCCAGACCCGGCTCGGCCTTTTCCCGCAGGGCACCCAACTGCCCGATCAGGCTCTCCAATTGCCCTGGCCCGACCTGCCCGATCAAGAGATCAGCCTTCAGGTCTTCGAGCATATCGAGCAGATCGGCGCCCCGCTTTACGGCACGGCGGCGGCTCTCCCGGAAATCACCGACAGTCTGCAAAGCCAGGATAGCATCCAGCCCTGTCATGGGCGCAACGGGCGCTGCACCGGCAACGCGCGACGCGCCCTGCTCGCCCGCCGGGACAAAGGCCGGGCCATTGCCGGCACGGCCCGCGCCGGAGCGGCTGGCAACATTATTGGCGCGATTGGTGCCATCGATACGCAAAATGCGGACTCACTCGCCGGAAAAAGCCATGTCGGCAAAATCTGCCCACACCGGTTAACAAGGCGTTAATCGCCCCGGCAAGAATTGCTTACCCAACAATGGGAGCAACAAGCAAGACACCGAACCAGCACCATAAACCCATAAAAATCAAAGCATTACCGGCCCAACAGACATTTGGCACGCTTCTGGCATTACCCCTTGCGAAGGTCGCCCACTCTCTTGGAGCGACATCAGCCGGGGAAGAAGATGCCAAACCGCCTGTTCCGCAAAATGATCGCCGCAACGCTCTGCGCCGCTCTGGTTCTCGCGCCGATTTCCGGCGTTCAGGCCGCACCGGCGCGCATCAAGGACATTGTGGATATGGAAGGCATCCGCGAGAACCAGCTCGTGGGTTACGGTCTCGTGGTCGGCCTCAACGGCACGGGTGACAGCCTCAACAATTCGCCCTTCACCAAGCAATCGCTGCAATCCATGCTGGAACGGCTCGGCGTCAATACGCAGGGCGAAAACGTCCGCACCAAGAATGTCGCCGCCGTGATGGTGACGGCGAACCTGCCGCCCTTCGCCACGCAGGGCTCGCGCATGGATGTGTCCGTGTCGGCACTTGGCGATTCCGGCAGCCTGCAAGGCGGCGTCCTGCTGGTAACGCCGCTGCTCGGCGCCGATGGCGAAGTCTATGCCATCGCGCAGGGCTCGGTTTCCATCAATGGGTTCAAGGCCGAAGGCAATGCCGCAACGGTCATTTCCGGCGTACCAACCACCGGCCGCATTTCTTCCGGCGCGCTGATCGAACGCGAAATCGACTTTCATCTCGGCTCGCAAAACACGCTGCGCCTGTCCCTGCGCAATCCGGACCTGACAACGGCGCGCCGCATCGCGCTGGCGGTCAACGATTTCATCGGCGCGCCAACGGCCATTCCGGAAGATCCGGCCACTGTGCGCCTCACCCTGCCCCGCGGCTTTAATGGCAATATCGTCGATCTTTTGACCGACATCGAGCAATTGATCGTCCAGACCGACCAGACCGCCAAGATCGTTATCGACGAGAATTCCGGCATCATCGTCATGGGCAAGGATGTGCGCGTATCCGCCGTTGCCGTGGCGCAGTCCAATCTCACCGTCACCATCGCCGAAAATCCCGAAGTCGTTCAGCCCAATCCGCTGAGCGCGGGCCAGACCGCCGTCGAGGACAACACGACGCTCAACGTCAACCAGTCCGACACCGCGCTCCAGCTCGTGCCGGAAACCGTGACGCTCCAGCAATTGGTCGATGGCCTCAACGCTCTGGGCATCTCGCCCCGCGACCTGATCGCCATTCTTCAGGCCATCAAGGTCACCGGCGCCCTGCAAGCCGAAATCGAGGTGCTGTGATGACCGAAATCAACGCAGCCAGCAGCGTCAATCCACAGCAGATGCTGCGCATCCGCCAGCAGGCCGAAGAAATGGAAGGCGTGTTCCTCACCATGCTCACCAAGCAGATGTTCTCCGGCCTCAAGCCCGACGAGAATTTCGGTGGCGGGTTCGGTGAAGAAACCTGGCGCTCCATGCAGGCCGAAGAACTCGCCAACACCATCGCCAAAAGCGGCGGCGTCGGCATCGCAGATCAATTGATGGGCGAAATGATCGCCGCACAGGAGGCCGCGAACGCCTCCAGAACAATGATGTTTCCCGGTATTGGAGTATATGGAAAATGACCGCAGCCGCTCGCCTCGCCGCCCTTGATACCATGCCGGCCCAAGACCTCTGCGCCCATGCCGAAAGCGCGCTGACTGCGCTGGTCGATGTGATGAATCAGGAAACCACCCTGCTTCGCGCCGGTCATATGCGCGAAGCGGGCAAGCTGACGCCCGACAAAACGCGCATGGCGCAGGACTATGTGACGCTGGCCCGCGCCGTGCAGCGGCAGAACGCCCGGCTCGGTGAAGAAGCGCCCGCCGCCCTGGAGCGGCTGCGCTCGGGCCACGAAAGCCTCGCCACCCAGATGGCCGAAAATCTGCGCGTGCTGGCAACAGCCAAGAGCGTGACCGAAGATGTATTGACCGATGTGGCTCGAATGGTCGGCCAAAAAGACCGCACCCGCACCTATGGCACGGCCGGAAAGCTTTCCTCTGACCCCAATGCCGCAGCACGCGGCCTCGCCATCAACCGGGCGCTATAGCGCCTCCAGGGCGCCTCTCATTTGATTTAAATGCAGATGGCGGCGCTCACCTGTCGCAAACACCTCCATGCCTAGCCTTTTCCCGAGTTTATGCATTCGGGGAGAAGGTCAATGGTACTCGCCCTTACCGTAGAGCCCATCTCGTCGGGCGCCACGCATCTGATGGATTTCCGCAATCGCCCCGCAATGGGCGAGCGCACTATTTTGCCTGACAGCACAGCCCGCACGCACCAGAGCCCGCAGCCGCGCAACGAACAGAAGCAGCAGGACCGCACGAAGGAGCAGGCCGCAACGCCACAGCCGCCGCGCAGCTCCTCATCCAATTTCGCCGCAGCGATCATCGCCGGTTCGCTCCCGCCTGTGCCACAAAGCATGGACGAACTGATCCGGCGCATCGGCATCAGCGAAATCCCGCCTGAATCAGAGGCGCGGCTGAAAGACATTCTCGCCTAGTTAATACGCGATGAAGCGCCCGAAACGCTGATGAGCCGAAAGCCCCGCAATGCGGGGCTTTTTCTTTGCCGCAGCGTTTGGAAACAAGGCGAATTTGCCCAAGTCTTAATCACCAAATTAACGCTTCTTTATAGCCTGCCGGGGCAAGTTGCCGTCCAGCCTCAGGAGAGGTGTCGTACATTGCGTAATCCTAGAAAAGGACTCCATAAATGAGTGATATCTCGCTCTCGAAGGCCGTTCGCACGAACCTGCTTTCCCTCCAGAACACCGCTTCCATGATGAACAAGACGCAGGAGCGTCTGGCCACTGGTAACAAGGTGAATTCTGCTCTCGACAATCCTTCCAACTTCTTCACCGCCTCCTCGCTGAACAGCCGCGCTGGCGACCTGAACGCGCTGCTCGACAACATGGCGTCCGGTATCAAGGTGATCGAAGCCGCAAATAACGGCCTCACCGCCCTGACCAAGAATCTGGAATCGATGCAGTCCACGCTGCGTCAGGCTCGCCAGGACAAGTCCTTCCAGACCAAGTCCTTTGAAGTTACTGCCGACTCCGTGATCAATCTTGCTGGTGGCCAGTTCGGCGATATCGGCAAGTCCATCAGCCTGGCTGATGCTGTCCAGAAGGACGGCGTGAAGTCGCAGCTGACCACACAGGCCACGACTGCCTATGTCGGTCCCTCTACCAGTAACGCGGGTCAGGGCATTGGCGCACGTGCAGTTGTCTCGAATGACGACACTGCAGTAGACGCCGCAGATCGCCTTGCCACTGGCAACAAGTTCACCATTGCCGGTGTCGAAGTGGAAGTTGGTGCCGATGCTACAAACGCTGGCATCGCCGCAACCGCTCAAGCTGCTCTGGACGCAAGCACAAGCCCAGTCAAGGGCAAATACATCGTTACTGCTGACGACACCGGCGGCTTCACGGTCGAAACGATCGACCCAACTGCTGAAGCTGCCGAAGTAAAGTTCGCAGAAGCGAATGCTGCCACCAAGGCTTCGACGACCTTCAACTTCAGCGCCGTTCCCGGCTCTATAACTGTTGGCGGCCAGACCATCGAAACTGGCGCCGATTTCGCCTCCTTCGTCAAAAACCTAGAAGATGGTGCCGAAGCCGGCAAATATACCGTCGAGTCCAATGCCCAGACCGGCGCCATCACGCTTACCAACACCGAGTATGGCGTTGATGCTCCGGAAGTGAACGGCATTCCGGAGAACGTGGTCGGCGCCAAGCGTGTTGACACTGCCACGATCACCACCGGCGCTACCGCAAACGACACGATCGAACTTGATGGCGTCGAAATCGAATTCACCGCGACACTGGATGCTGCCGCAACGGCTGCGTTCATCAAGAATTTCGTTGAAAACAACGATACTCTAAGCGCCAAGTATGACGTGTCGGTCGCGGCTGGCACGCTCACCTTCACCGCCAAGGCTGCCGACGCCGCTTCAACGACGCCAGCGTTTACAGACGCAACAGGCGATATCGCTGCCGGTGCATTTACCAACAGCGTAACTGGCGTAACTGCTGTGAACGGCCGCACCGACGTGGACGGCGAACCAGGCGCTTCGGTGGCAACGGTCGCTGCTGCCACCGACGAGTTCTCTGTCTCCTATGATGGCAAGACGGCAAACATCGCCATCACCGGCATCAAGGGCGGACCAGACGCAGAACCGAATGAAGTCGAGATCAGCAAGTGGCAGGCTGCAACCGTTGCATCCGTGAATGCTCAGCTTGAAAAGGCTGGCGTCAAGGGCGTGGAAGCTGCCTTCGACTCTGATGGCAAGTTCTCGATCGTTGCCAAGGAAGCAGAAGCCAAGACCCTCGCCATTTCCGGCAAGGACTCGGTCGCTCTGTTCGGCGCAAATGGCGTGGACACCGGTTCGGCTGAAGTTTCCGCTCTGAACTCCACCAAGACCGTTGATAAGTTCGTCGAACTGATCAACCGCGACAACTCCAGCATGGTCCGCGCTTCCAACGACAACGGCAAGCTCCGCATCGAGAACCTCTCGACGCAGGGTCTGGATGTTGGCGTTGACAAGAACGGCAACAATGTCGTCACCAGCGAAAACATCGGTGGCAACAGCGTTCGTGACAACCTGCACAAGCAGTTCAACGAACTGCGCGATCAGCTCGACAAGCTGGCCGACGACGCCTCGTTCAACGGTATCAACCTGCTGCGCGGCGACAAGCTGACGATCACGTTCAACGAGAACGGCTCGTCCTCCATCAACATCCAGTCCAAGGACAAGTCCGACAATGCCCGTTCGATCAATGCATCGAACCTCGGCATCGACAGCCTTGTCGCCATCGACCTGGACAGCGATGAAGGCATCGACGCTTTCCTCGGCAAGCTCTCGTCGGCCCTGAGCGACATCCGTTCGCAGGCTTCGACCTTCGGCTCGAACCTGTCTTCGGTGCAGAACCGTCAGGACTTCACCAAGAACATGATCAACACGCTTGAGACTGGCGCTGCCAACCTCACGCTGGCTGACATGAACGCGGAAGCCGCCAACCTGCTGGCTCTCCAGACCCGTCAGTCCCTGTCGTCCTCGGCTCTGTCGATGGCTTCGCAGGCCGACCAGTCGGTTCTCCAGCTGCTCCGTTAATCGGCGCAAACACTCGAATCGGAAAGGCGGGCTTCGGCCCGCCTTTTTTCGTTCAAAGCCCCCTCCCCGCGACGTCCTGGCCACGAAAAGAGTCCCTTCCGACGCAAAAAGCGGCGCTTAACCGGCCATTAACGGACCTTTCCAAGGTGTTATCAGGCATAATTAACACCTCGTTAATATTTACCTTCGTAAACAATTCCTAACCAATGGCGGCAGTGAGAGTCGCCGGGATAAGGAAAAGGTCCATGTCCGATATTACTTTGTCGAAGGCCGTACGTACGAACCTGCTGTCGTTGCAGAACACCGCCGAAATGATGTCCAAAACGCAGGAACGTCTTGCAACGGGCAACAAGGTGAACTCAGCGCTGGACAATCCGACCAATTTCTTCACCGCTTCAGCTCTCAATAGCCGCGCGGGCGACCTCAACGCCCTGATGGACAACATGGCCAATGGCATCAAGACGCTGGAAGCAGCGGACAATGGCCTGGGCTCCATCACCAAGACGCTGGAATCAATGCAGTCGACCCTGCGTCAGGCCCGCCAGGACAAGTCCTTCCAGGTTGATACCTACGAGGTCAACAAGCTCAGCACGCTCAAAGTGGGCGGCGGTCGCTTCGGCGAAGAAACCGAAATCCGCCTTCAGGAGCCCACCGGCGGCACCAAGGCCACGCTGACGGCTCTTGCTAGCGTGAGTTTTGACAATCCGCCGCCGACGGCGGGCACGCTGGAAGGCGAAGGTCCGCGCACGCTGATCAAGAACGACGCGTCTATTGTCGCTGGCAGCAGACTGCGCATCGACGGCAAGGAAATCAATCTCGCGGCTCCTGGCTCAGCAAGCGCCGCTGATGTGGCAAGTGCCATTTCAGCGGCAATGACGGCCGCTGGCATCAACGTCGAACCGGCCGCCAATGCCGCATATCGTGTGTCATCCGACCCCGCGACTGATCAAATCATTATCGAAGCAACCGACAAAACGGCAAACTCGCCGTCTGTGGAGTTCGTTGCCGGTGTGACGACCGCCAAGCATGGCGAAACCTCGTTCATCTATGACAAGGACAATATCGGTTCGGTCACGGTCGGTAATCAGAACATTTCGACCGGCGGCGGCTCCTTCTCCGCCTTCGTGAAGTCCCTGCAGGAAAATCAGGAAGCCGGAAACTACACCGTTACCTTTGACGCCGCCACGCAGCGCATTACGCTGACCGCAGCCGAGCAGGGTGGCGAGCCCCCGGTCATCTCCGGTATCCGCGAGAACACTCTCGCCACCGGTGCTTCGCGCACTTTCGCTCCACCTCCCTTGCTGTCTAGCCTTGAATCTCAGACTGTATTTGGCGTGGAGCTTCCTGCCTCCCTAGCGTCTACGCAAGCCGTTGTTGATGCACTGAACAATCCCGCTACCGGCATGACCGATCACTCGGCGTCTCTGGACGACAACGGATATATCGTTATTACCAGCAAGACGCTGAGCTCCACGTCTGTTGCGGTTGATCCAAGTACGTCCATTGCGGCACTGCCAGAAGTTGTTGGTCTTGCAAAATCGGGCACCGATCTGATCACCGACGGTATCGCCGTCACTCGTCTGCCAGGCGTTACCGGCACCTACACGACCGAAGTCGAGGCCGCGTCTCACAAGTTCACCCTGACCTATGGCACCAAGTCTGCCGAGATCAATATTGTGGGCCGCGACACTACTTCCCCCCATGCCGAGACGCTCCAGCTCGGCCGCATAAACGATCAATTGCTGGCCGCTGGCCTGCATGACGTCGAAGCGTCTTTCGACAGCAACGGCCAGTTGGTCTTCAGCGGCAAGACCGAAGAAAACAAAATGCTCGCCGTTGCGGGTGAGAACAGCACCATTTTCGGCACTGCAACCGCATCCATCGGCACGCCCGCGATTTCCGCCTACAAGTCGTCCAATCCGGTTGACCAGTTCGTGGAAGAGATCAACCGCAATCCCAATACCAATACCTACCTGCGCGCCTCGAACGACAACGGCAAGCTGCGTATCGAAAACCTTTCGACGCAGGAGCTGGATGTGGTGCTGGACAAGGACGGCGACGGCGTCGGCGCACCGACCAGCCACAAGATCAAGGGCAACGCCATCCGCGCCAGCTTGGCCAATGAGTTCAACGAGCTGAAAAACCAGCTGGACCGCTTTGCGGACGACGCTTCGTTCAACGGCATCAACCTGCTGCGCGGCGACAACCTGCGTATCACCTTCAATGAATCAGGCAATTCCTTCATTGAAATTCAGGCCAAGGACGGTCAGGGCATCAGCGCCAATACGCTCGAAATGCGCCAGCTCAACGCAATTGACCTGGATTCGGACGCTGATATCGATGCCCTGCTGAACGAAGTTAAGCTGGCCCTGAGCAGTGTGCGCACACAGGCATCCAAGTTTGGCTCGAACCTGTCGATCGTGCAGAACCGTCAGCAGTTCACCAAGCAGATGATCAACACGCTCGAAACCGGCGCGGCAAACCTCACGCTGGCCGACATGAACGAAGAAGCAGCAAACCTGCTGGCGCTACAGACCCGCCAGTCGCTGTCCTCCTCGTCCCTGTCACTCGCCAGCCAGGCGGATCAGTCGGTGCTCCAGCTGCTGCAGTAAAGGTTTCGTTGAGGACAACGCATCAGGCAAGGCGGGCTTTGTACCGCCTTCGTTGTCTTTGCCACCGCAGCGGTTTAAATCCTTTTGCATACTCAAGTGGCGGAGGCGGACTGAATGGCTCTCAAGGTGGAACTCAAGCCCGGCGAAAAATTACTCGTTGGCAATTGCATCATCACCAATTCCGATCAGCGGACGCGCCTCTATATTGATGGGCGCGCACCGATCCTGCGCGAAAAAGACATCCTCACCACCGCAACCGCTGACACGCCCGCGAAGCGCATCTATCTGGCCGTGCAGCTCATGTATATCGAAGACGATATCAGCACGACGACGGATGAATTTTTTGATCTCGTGAATGAGTTCATCGAGGCAGTCCCCTCATCTGCCGAGATAGTTAACCAAATCAACAACGAGATATTAACCGGGCAGCTTTATAAAGCGCTGAAGGCCTCCCAAAGGCTTATCGAGTACGAACAGGAACTAATCTCCCATGCATCAGCAAGGCGCCCTGGCTTACCAGAAAACGGCGAAGGTCGTTGAGTCTTCTCGTGAACGGGAATCCGCCCTCCTTATGAGGGCCGCCGCCTCCTTGCAGAAAGTTAAGGACGATTGGCCCAATACCACCGCCGAGGAAATGAACGCAGCGCTGAATTTCAATCGCAAGCTGTGGACCATTTTCATGTCGTCCGTGACCAAGGAAACCAGCCCCCTCCCCACGGATATTCGCCAGAACATCGCAAATCTCGGCCTGTTCGTAATGAACCAGACCCGCGAAATGGTGCTGGAACCCGAAGCGCGGAAGCTGGACGTGCTGGTCCGCCTGAACCGCCAGATCGCAGCCGGCCTGCGCGGCATGTAAGCCCGAAAATCATTGAATATCAAAGGCTCTGCATTGCGGGGCCTTTTTATTTGCCTCTTGATCAACATCTTGCAACGCAAAGAAAAACACCCCCACGAGGCTAAGCCGTGAGGGTGTTGATCGTTAAGGCAGTAGCGTCTCTGGTAGACGCCTAGAGATAGTTTACGAGGCTCAGCTTGCTGACCATGGCGGTGACCTGGTAGCTGGCTGCAAGCCGCGTTTGCAGGGCCATGATTTCCATGGCGACATCTTCCTTGCTCACCGTCTCGACATCGCTCAGCAGATTGTCGAGCTGCGTCTTGTAATTGGTGTGGCGCTGGCTCGCCGCATTCATCGACGACCACGCCAGCCCGATCTCCATGGTCACCAACTCAATAGAGCCGCGCTCGACATTGCGCGCTTCCGATAATTCGAGCTGCTGGCGGCGCGCCATGGCGTCGAAACGCAGCTTGGCTGGATTGAGGTCGTCAGAATTGGGATCGGTCGCGTTGGTCACTTCGGGATAGGTATCGACCGTCATCGCAGCAAACGAGCGCATCATGCGCAGATAGCCGCTTTCATTGGCCTGCATGCCATAATTGACCCGGCCGGTTTCCTCCACCAGCGCGCTGACCGACTGACGGGGGCTGCCCTCGGCATCCGCAGCGGCCTCGGTCACCGAGCGCAGCATCGCCTTCTCGAAATTCGCGGATGTGTCGGAGATATTGCTGCCAATCGTGAACTGGCCCGGCCCCGCCTTGCCGGAAACGGCAGTAAGCGTGACCTCGCGGACACGATTGCTCGGCGCGGGCTCCTGAAGCGTCAGCGTAATCTTGTCGCCGGGCTGCTCGGTGCCGTTGAAGGTCACCGACATGGAGGCCGGGCTACCAGCGGCATAATTGGTTTGAGGGCTGGTTGCGCCAGCAGCATGGCTGGTAACGGCGCCAACCAGCCTGAACCCATGCGCAGCGGAAACCGGCGACTTCTCGGTCAGCGAGATCGTGTTCGTGGGCACGGGCGGGGTGCCAAGCGCATCGTCATCCGAACTCCGGCCAATGTCCAGGCGACCTAGCCCGACGGCCGAAACTGAGGCCGTCTGGCCGGAATACCACATGATTGTGTCATTGGCATTGGCGACCCGCAGCGACGTTGCCGTAGCCGGATCACCGCTGACACGCAGGACAGGCTCCCCCGCCGCGTTAAAGAAATTTTCGGCGGCGGCAAAAGTTGAGGCCGCAGCCAATTCACTGGGCGCGATCTGGTCTATCTTTGCCAGAAACGCATTCATGAAGTTCTCAGCGGTCTTGGCCACGGCCGCATCCGGATCATCTTCATCCACGCCGATGACAAATTCGCCCACGGCCCCACTGGCATTTTCTGCATCCATTGCCGTCAGCGTGATCTGGGTTTCGGTGCCGTCAGGCAGCGTAAAGCCCATGGTGATCGTCTGGCCGGGCTTGATCTGTTCGGCGGGCGGCGTGGCGAATGACACCGACACCTGATCGCCCTGCGTCCCACCGGCGGGCGAGGGCTGAGAGATCGTTACGGCGCCGCTCGTGGTCGACATGGTGGAGAGCTTGAAGCCAAATGGATGGACACCATCTTCGGCAATGCGCACGACATTGGTCGTCAGCACGTCCTGTTCCGCGCCAATGCGGCCGCGTCCATCCGCACCCGCATCGGCGGCTTTACGTTCGGTCAGAACCGCCTGATAACCGGCGCGGCCACCCGCACCGAACAGCAGCGTATCGGTATCGGGCAACGGCGCCTTGTCGGTCACCGAGCCGCCGAACAGATAGCGTCCGCCAACGTCGGAGTTGAGCATGGTGACCATTTCATCCAGCCGCGCACGCGATTGCGCGGCGATGGTGGCCATATTGATATTATTGGTACCGTATTGGCCCATCTGCGCCGAATAACGCGCCTCGCCCTCGATCTTGTCCATGCGGCTGAGGGTCTTGTCATAAAAGCTCAGGCGCAGCGAAACCTGATCGATGCTGGCATTGTAACCGGCAATGGTGCTGAGCCGCGAGCGCACGGAAAGCGAAACCGGCAGATCGCGCCCCATATCGGCCAGCGTCTGCGCCTTGACCCCGGTGCCCAGCTGCATTTGCAGCGTGGCAAACTTGTCCTGCATTTTGGAGATGACCCCAAAACCGGTCTGAAGCGGAAACATCGACTTATTGACGATCATGATGCTTTACTTCCTCAGGTCGACGCAAACAATGTGTCGAGCAGTTCCTTGACGACGGCCACGATGCGCGCATTGGCGGCATAGGCGCTTTGCAGCTCGGTCAGCCGCGCCATCTCCTGGTCCATGTCGACGCCATATTCCGTTTCCATCTGGCTGGTGATGGTATCGAGCGTCAGCATGCGGTCGTCGCGCTGTGACAGCGCCGCGCCAATCGTGGTGCCCTGATAATTCAACACCTGCCCGATCAGCTGCTCGATCGTGCCGGTAAGCGGGTGCCGATTGACATTGGCGGCAGGTGTGGTGCCCGACACAAAATTCATCGAATTGAGCTGCTTGAGCACATAATCAGGCCGCGATGCATCGCCCAGTGTGTGGTCGACATCGAATTGCACCAGCAACCTGTTATCTGTTAGCACCGCCGGGTTGATCGAGATGCGCGCTGCAAAACCAATGACCTGCGGCGGATCGGTATCGAGATTGCCGGTGAACGGCGCCCCACCCTGATCCACAAACAGGGCCATGGCCAGCTCGCCCGTCTGCATACCCGCAGCAGTGCCTCGGCTGGTCAGCCCGGTAATATCCCGATTGCCCGGAAGGCCATTATCGAGAACCTGCAACCGGCCCGCGCTCGGGCTGGTGATATTGAGGCCGTGCAGCTTGTTCTGCAATGTGGCCGCAGCCGCACTCGTGTCCGACAGATCAACCGAAATGACACGTTGGCCGCTGGAATCGAAGTAATCCTGCCCATTGGTGCTGTGCACAATGCGCACGCGCTGTTCAGCGCCATTGATCGTATAGGTCAGATAGACATCATTGCCCGGCTGCAAATGCGAGACATCGGACACAAGCCCTGTACGGCCGCTGCCGTCGCTGGCCGCAGCGCCGGGCGTCGTGATCGTCGAGAAGGATCTGGCAAGCGCCCCGGCGATTTCGTCGAGCTGGTTCTGCGCCTCGACCAGGGTCTTGTCGCGCAGTTCCACCAGTCCGGCCAGCTCGCCGCCCTGCAACACGCCCTGACGGATCAGGTCGATGGTAAGACCGGATGGCGTCACCAATTGCAGCGTGCCCACGCGGGTGTCGGTGCTGTCCATGCTCGCCACGGCGCTGGGTGAAAGCGCGCCGGCCGAGGTGAACTTGAAAGTGCTGGCCCCGTTATCGATCAGACCCACGCCCGAGCGCGTCATCAGCGCCACAGTACCATTGGGGCGATAATCTGCCTGCACGTCGATAATTCCGGCAATCCCGGCCACAAGACGGTCGCGCTGGTCAAGCAGTGCGGAGCGTGCCGTATCGGTCATGCCCAGATCGAGCATGCGATTGTTCACCTCGTTGAGGGACACCATCATCGCATTGATTTCGACCACATTATTGGTGATCTGGGCTTCGGTTTCCTGCCGCAATTCCTGAACCATGCCCGAAAGCTGGTTCAGCCGCTGCGCCATCGCCTGCGCTTCAGCCACGGCATTGGCGCGGGCGGGATAGTCGTCAGGGCTGGTGGCAAGGGCCTGCAACGAATTCTTGAAGCTGCCGAACATGGTGTCCAGCGAGCCCGTCTGCCCGGGCTTGCCGAGAAAACCCTGCAATTTGCTGAGATATTCGCCTTTGACCGCCGCCGAGGACGTGTCCGAGACCTGCCGGTTATAATAGGTCTGCAGGCTCTGGTTGAAAGCGCGATTAATGCCGGTGGTGCGGGCATAGGAAGAATTTGCCGAATTGTAGTCGACAATATTCAGCGCCTGCTTGTGATAGCCCGGCGTACCCGCATTGGCCACGTTCCGGCTCAGGATCGTGATCGAATCCTGGCTGGTCCGCAGACCCGAAACAGCATTGGAAAGCGACGAAATCAAACCCATCTAGACCGCCCTCAACTCTCAAGGAGGCAGGTTCGGAGCCAGTGCCCCGAACCGCGTGCTCAGTGATCGCTCTTAGCGAACCATGTTCAGGGCTTCCTGCAGCATCTCGTCAGCGGTCGAGACGATGCGGGTCGCTGCCGAATAGGCCTGCTGCGTAATGATGAGCTTGGTGAATTCATCCGAAATATCGGTATTGGATGCTTCGAGCGCCCCGCCCAGAATACCCGAGCCGGACAGATCGAAGATCGGCTCACCGGATTCGGAGGTGGTCTGGTACACACCGCCATCGAGCCGCTTGAGCGAGTTGACGCCGTTGAACTGGGCGGTCACCACCTGCGCCATGTCGATGCGCTCGCCATTGGAATAGGTGGCGACGACGCGGCCCGAGTCGGTAATGGCAACGGAGAGGAATTCGCCCGCGCCATAGCCGTTCTGGTTGAGCCGCGACACCGAGACCGTACCGTTGACGTCAGCGAACTGGGAAACGCCATTGCTGTCATGGCGCAACTCGACATTGCCGATCTGAATGCCATTGACGGTCAGGTTGTTGATCATAACCGTCGGCGTACCATTGCCCACCAGCGAGCCATTGGGACCGAACTGATATGTCTCCCCGACATTCCGCCAGGCCGGTGCGCCGCCCACGGCGTTTGCATCGGTCATGTAGAACAGGTTCCAGGTATCGGCTCCGCCTGCAGCAGCACTGTCCACCTTTGCCCAGCGCAGCAGCACGTTGGCGGGAGCACCATTCTCGGCATAGACCGTGATCGCGCCGCCTTCGATGGACTGGGCGATGAACTGATCTTCGTTGGCGGCAGTGATGTAGTCGACACGACCGGTAGCGGCGATCATGGTGTCATTGACGCCGAGCGCCGCGCCGCCATTGCCCGAAATCGTCACGTCATAGTGGTAATTGCCAGCAAAATTTACCTCGACGCCGCCATTGGCGTAAGCAACCTGAACCTGAGCAGCCCCCGGACCGCCATTGGCACGCAGGTCTGTCTCAATGTCCGCCAGCATACCCGCCAGCGACTGCCCGGCATTAATCTTGGTCTGACCGGCCCCCGGCGTAACAGTACCATCAGTATCGAACACATAAGTGCGCATGATGTTACCGATGGCGATGGTCATCGTCTGGCCATTGGACACGGCCAGATCGGCAGGCATATTGGCCGCAGTCATGCTGCCTGCCGCGATATGCGGGAACGGACCAGCTGTGATGCCCATGATATCGCCGACCTGCGTGCCACCAAGGGCGCGGAAGGAGGCAAAGGAAAGGGCGTTCGTGTTGGCCGCACCGCCAGAAATCTCGACCCTGCCATTACGCAGCTTAGCCGACATCGTCGGATCGATGCCCTGCAACTCGGTCTGGATCTTTTCCAGCATATCGTCGATGTCACCGCTGGCGTCGATGGACCACTCACCGGCAGATGCGTCAGAGATCGAAGTACCAAGTGGTGTAGAATGGTAGATCGACAGCTCGCCGGTGTCCGTATCGTAATATGCGGAACTGCCTGGGAATGCCGCAGCGGCCGCAGCCTGAAGACCCGCAGCATTGGCGAACTGAGCCCCAAAATTTGCGGTATTTCCCCCAATAGTGAAGGTGCCGATCTGATGCAACATGGCCAAATCAGCCGGATCGATCTTCAAAATTGTTGTATACACGTCGGAGGACGCCGTCATGGGGCTGACCAGCGGCTGGCCGGCGCCGCTGGTATCAAACCGCATATAGCGATCCACACCGCCGATGGACAGGCGCATGAAATCACGGTCATTGACGACGCTGGATGCCGCAGCATTGCCAACATATTCGCCACCCGTAGCGCGGGCGGGCACCATGGACGCAAAATCAGCGATAGCACTGCCATTGACGCGCGGAATGCTCGGCGAGCCCGCAACGTTGGAATACATCCAAGGCTTTAGCAATTCGCTATTGGGCATTGTCGAATTGTAGCTGGCCGGCTTGGGCATCTGCGGCAGGTTGGCCTGATAATTGACGGTGCGCGTCACATTGGCCGCCAGGAAGGCGTTGGAAAGACGGATCACCTCCGGCACGGAACCCGAGATATTGCCGGTGGCCGGGTCGATGGGCAGACCCTTGAGGTAATAGCCAGCACCGTTGACCAGCAGACCGTCCTTGTCGATTTCAAAGTCGCCGCGACGGGTAAAGTAATTGGAACCCGCAAAGACCGAATTGCCATCGGACTGGCCGACCTTGGGCTCCACAACGAAGAAACCGCCAGTATTGAGCGCGATATAGGTCTCGTTGGCGTTGGTCTGGATATCGCCCTGCAGATTATTGGTAGCCCGGGACTGGGCAAGCACCGCACCCGGCACCTGCGATTTCAGTGGCGCATCGGGAATGAGGTCGACAAAACTCGTCTCCATCCGCTTGTAGCCAATGGTCTGCGAGTTGGCGATATTGCCCGAAATATTCTCCAGCGAATGCGCCTGCGCCCGAAGGCCGGTCACTGCGCTGGAAAGAGCCCCATAGATACCCATCTGTCACTCCGATTACCCAATTGCGCCCTGCCGGCGCTCTTCCCCCAATGCAATGCAAGGGCAATGCCAAGTGACTGACACGTTGAATTCATTGATCTTTTGTCGAAAAACGGGTGCAAATGCGGCCAGAAGGCGGCAGAAGAGTCCGGCCTTGCAGGCAGAATTTGCCGATTGCTTGCGAAGATGTCCCTGCTGATTTAAACGCAGCATGGACAGCGGTGCTCAACACCCTGCCAGCGGAGTGATGTAAGACATGCTGTTTTCCAGCGTCGACGAGTTTGTGAAGGCCCCGCGCCGCGCCGTGACGGTGTTCGGCATGGCAGGCGTTGGCAAGACGCGCCTCTCCAACATGCTGCGCGAAAACCACTGGTTCCACTATTCCGCCGATTACCGTATCGGCACACGCTATATGGGCGAATTCATCGTCGACAATTTCAAGCGCGAAGCGATGAAGGTGCCGTTTCTGGCCCAGCTCCTGCGCACGGATTCGATCTATATCTCGTCCAATATCACCTTCGACAATCTCGATCCGCTCTCGACCTATCTCGGCACGCCCGGCGATCCCAATCGTGGGGGCCTGCCGCTGGCCGAATATCAGCGTCGGCAGGAACAGCATCGGATTGCCGAAATCGCCGCCCTTGGCGACCTGCCCTACTTCATTGATCGGGCCAAGACGCTCTACGGCTACAGCGATTTCATCGCCGATACCGGCGGCTCCCTGATCGAGGTCATCGACCACAACGATGCCGAAGACCCGGTGGTCAAGGCGCTGACCGACCACACGGCGCTGATCTATATTCGTGGCACCGAAGAAAATGCCGTCGATCTGGTCAAGCGGTTCAAGAAATCGCCCAAGCCGATGTATTACCGCCCGGAATTTCTCATCGAGAAATGGGCCGAATACAAACTGATCAACGGCATCCACGACGACAATGATGTCGACCCTGCCGGCTTTGGCGCCTGGGGCTTTGAAGCCCTGCTGCGCGACCGCCTGCCCCGCTATCAGTCCCTGGCCGACAATTTCGGCTATGTCGTGGAAGCCTCGGACCTTGCCATCGTTCGTGATGGCGATGAATTCGTCGATCTGGTCGCCGCCGCAATCGAGAAGCGAATGCGCTAGCGCGTACCCTGAGAGGGACGCGCCAGAGCTTGAATCGTTTTCTCATTGCACCCAGCTAAGAGGCTGTCATGCCTATTCGAATTCCCGATAACCTGCCTGCTCGAAAAACCCTCGAAGCCGAGGGCGTCTATGTCATGGATTCCAGCCGCGCCGCGCGGCAGGACATTCGCCCGCTTGAATTCGGCCTGCTCAACCTGATGCCGAACAAGGAGCGCACCGAGACACAGTTTACCCGGCTGATCGGCGCGACCCCGCTGCAGATCAATCTCAGCCTCGTGCGCATCACCGAGCACCAGTCCAAGCACACCTCGGAAGAATATCTCAATTCTTTCTACCAGACCTGGGAGGAGGTAAAGGAGCGCAAGTTCGACGGCTTCATCGTCACTGGTGCACCCATCGCCAATATCCCGTTTGAAGAGGTCCGCTACTGGCCGGAAATGCTCGAAATCATGGAGTGGACGCGCACCAATGTGCACCACACCATGTTCATCTGCTGGGGTGCGCAGGCGGCTTTGCACCATTTCCACAATGCGCGCCGCTATCGCATGGACAACAAGGCTTTCGGCGTCTTCCGCCACCAGATCGTCAAACCCGGCTCGCCCTGGCTAAGGGGCATTTCGGACAACCCGATGATCCCGGTTTCGCGTTATAACGACATCGACCGGCAAAGCATTGGCGACGACCTCGAGGTGCTGATCGACAATCCCGAGCTCGGGCTCTGCATGCTTGAACGCAAGGACGGACGCGCGGTCTATTTCCTCAATCATCTGGAATATGACAACCGCTCGCTGGCCGATGAATATGAGCGCGACCGCGCAGCCGGTCTCGACACACCACCGCCCGCCAATCTTTTCCCCAATGGCGACACCAGCCTTGAGCCGGAAAACCGCTGGCGCAGCCACGCCCATCTCCTGTTCCAGAACTGGATCAACGAGATCTACCAGACGACGCCCTACCGGCTGGACCAGATCGGGAAGTAGTTCCCCGATCGTCACCACCCCCACCCATCCTCCCCCTGAAGAAGGGGGAGGAGCCGTTCAGTGGCGCACCAAGACCCGAGACAAACACGATCTGTCCCTCCCCCTTCTTCAGGGGGAGGCTAGGTGGGGGTCTTCAAATCCTGGCACCCCCGCCCCTTCCCAAACCGCCCCCCGCTCCCTACGTTGAAACAACGAACCGGGGACCAGTCTTGCCGCAACCGCCAACCAATATCACCGACGAATTGGGCATAGCCCTGTCCAATCTCGCCGATAGCGCCACCGGCGTCTTCACCCCCACCCTGCGCCTTGGCGTCACCGGCCTTTCCCGCGCCGGAAAAACCATCTTCATCACCGCTTTGGTGCATAATCTGCTCACGCAGGGCCGCCTGCCCGGCTTTGCGCCGCTTGCCGATGGCCGCTTCATCGGCGCAAAACTGGCGGAATATCCGGACGCGACAATTCCCCGCTTCGCCTATGAGCAGCACCTTGCTGCGCTCACCGCCAGTTCCGCCACCTGGCCGGATGGTACGCGCCGCATTTCCCAGCTCCGCATCGTGCTCAAATATCAGTCGGCAAAGTGGTGGTCCGGCATGACCGGTCCGGCAACGCTCAATCTCGATATTGTCGACTATCCCGGCGAATGGCTGCTCGATCTGCCCTTGCTTGGCCTCTCCTTTGCCGAATGGAGCGCAGAAGCACTGGCGCGCGCCCGCCAGCCCGGCCATGCCGATGAGGCCGGAGAGTTTTTGCGCGAACTCGACAGCACCGACATCTCCAAGGATGCCAACGACCCCGACGCAGAACGATTGGCCGCGGCTTTCACCACCTATCTCCGCCGCTCCCGCGAGCATGGCGCGCTCTCGACGCTCCCACCCGGCCGGTTCCTGCTGCCCGGCGACCTCGAAGGCTCTCCCGCCCTCACCTTTGCGCCCCTGCCACGCCCGCCTGCCGCGCAGCGAAACTCCAGCCTCTACGCCATGCTGGAAAACCGCTACGAGGCCTATAAGGCGCAGGTGGTGCGGCCGTTCTTCCGCGACCACTTCGCCCGGCTGGATCGACAGGTGGTACTGGTGGATACGCTGCGCGCGCTCAATGCAGGCCCGGCCGCCGTCAGCGATCTTGAAACTGCACTGACCGCCGTGCTCGCCTGCTTCCGGCAAGGCGAGGCCAATCCGTTGCTGCGCCCCTTCTCCCGCCGCATTGATCGCATTCTCTTTGCCGCGACCAAGGCCGATCATGTGCATCACACCAGCCATGACAGGCTGGAAGCCATCCTCAATCGCCTCGTCGCCAGCGCCTCCAAACGCGCCCGCTTTGCCGGCGCCGAAACCCGCTCCATCGCCATGGCCGGTATTCGCGCCACCAGCGAAGGCACGATCCGGGAAAACGGCGAAACCCTGCCCACCCTGATCGGCACCCCGCTGGAGGGCGAAGTTCTCGACGGCGCCACCTATGACGGAAAAACCGAAATCGCTTTGTTTCCCGGTGACTTGCCGGAACGCCCGGACTCTCTGTTTGAGAACGGCAACCCGGTGGCGCTGAATTTCCTGCGCTTCACCCCGCCACAGCGTTTGGAGCGCAATGCGGCGGGCGACCCCGTCCTGCCTCATATCCGCCTCGACCGGGCGCTGGATTATCTTATCGGAGACTGGATGGCATGAAGCGGCCTGTCGCTCACACGATTCCCCGCCCCGACGACGCCAATGCAGTAACGCGCGCGCCGCGCGCTTTCACCCCAGAGCGCGCCGAAATCGTCGAGACCATTTTCGACCCGGAATTGGTGACACCACCGCCCCGCCGCATGGGCTGGATCGGCAAGCTGGCATGGACCACTGGCGGCATTCTCGTCTCCGCCGGTTTGGGCCTCGCCGCCGACCGATTGATCCGCGACCTCTTCGCCAGCAACCAATATCTCGGCTATATCGGCCTGGGCGTGCTCGGGGCGTTCATAATCGCACTCCTGGCCCTGATCCTGCGCGAAGTCCTGGCCCTGCGCCGCCTCCGCGTTCTCGACGCCCTCAAGGCCGACGCGGCCCGTGCAGTAACCGACAATGACCGCAAACGCGCCGGTTCCGTGGTCGATCACCTCAATGGCGTATACGCCAATCGACCCGATCTCGCCCGGGCCCGCGAAACGATAAACACCAACCTTTCCAACCTCTTCGACGGAAACGAAGTCATACACCTGGCCGAACGCAGCCTCATGGCCCCGCTGGACGCCCGCGCCAAGGCATTGACAGCCGCTTCGGCCCGCCGCGTGGCTTTGGTGACGGCAGTGTCCCCCCGCGCCCTGATCGACATCGCCTTCGTCATCTATGAAAGCATCCGCCTGGCCGGCGCCATCGCCGCGCTATATGGCGCAAGACCGGGCTTTTTTGGCTTTATTCGCCTGTCTGGCGCGGTCCTCGCCCATCTCGCCGTCACCGGCGGTCTGGTCCTCACCGATGGCGTGGTGGAGCAGCTTGTGGGGCAAGGGCTGGCCGCAAAACTCTCGGCGCGGCTCGGCGAAGGCGTGGTCAACGGATTGATGACCGTACGCGTCGGCATCGCGGCAATGCGCGTTGTCCGACCCCTGCCCTTCGAAATCCTGCCCCAGCCCATGGTACGGGATTTCATTCCCGAGCTGGTGAAGGTCACGCAGGATGCGGGTAAGAGCGCCTAGAGCCTAGGCGCATATATATCACACCCACCATTCGAGAACGGATCTCAATCCTTCGCCGCACTCGGCGCCAGCGTCAGTTTCAGCCCATCCAGCGCATCTGAACACAATATCTGGCAGCTCAGCCGCGAGTTCGATTTCACATCACCGACGCTATCGAGCATATCTTCTTCATCGTCGCTGGGCGCACCGACGGCATCAAGCCAGTCAGAATCCACATAGCAATGGCAGGTGGCGCAACTCAGCGCGCCACCACATTCGGCCTTGATGTTGAGACCCCAGTCGCGGATGACCTCCATTACGCGCCAGCCTTCGAGCCCTTCGAGCTCGTGCACTTCACCTGTCTGGTCCGTAACGATGATCTTCATGAGAAGCGCTCCTCAACAGCGCGATGGGGATAACGTCAAGTTGCCAGAACAACAAGACTATCATTGATCGTCACCACCCGGCTTGTCCGGGTGGTCCATACCTCCGCAAGATGGATTGCCGGGACAAGCCCGGCAATGACGACGACTTCTGGTGCCGCGGCCGCTAAGCCACGCCCAGCTTCTTCTGCAGCTTGGTGCTCGACGTCGTGTACTGGAAAACGACCCGCTCACCCGGCGACACAATCGCCTTGGCGGCCTGCGCCATTAGTGCAGCTTCGTGGAAACCCGACAGGATCAGCTTGAGCTTGCCCGGATAGTAATTGATGTCGCCGATGGCAAAGATGCCGGGCACCGAAGTCTCGAACTTCTCGGTATCGACCACGATGGTGTTGTCGTTGAGCTCCAGCCCCCAATCCGCCACCGGACCGAGCTTCATGGTGAGGCCAAAGAAGGGAAGCAGGCGCGTCGCCGGAATGGAGAGATCACCCGCATCGGTGGTCAGATGCACATGGTTGATCTGACCATTCTCGCCATCGAGCTTGGCAATCTGGCCGAGCTGGAAATTGACCTTACCCTCGGCCACCAGCTCCTTCATCTTGTTGACCGAGGCGGGAGCCGCCTTGAAGGCATCACGGCGATGCACCAGCGTCAGCGTGCGCGCAACCGATTCCAGTGCCAGCGTCCAGTCCAGCGCCGAGTCGCCGCCCCCGACGATGACAACGTCCTGCCCACGGAAGTCTTCCATCTTGCGGACGGCATAGAACACCGACTTGTTTTCAAACTGCTCGATATCGGCGACCGGGGGGCGCTTGGGCTGGAACGAGCCGCCACCAGCCGCAATCACCACCACCTTGGCGTAGAAGGTCTCATCGGCATCGGTCTGCAGCTTGAACGAGCCATCTTCAAGCTTCTCGATGGAATTGACCATGCGCGAGAAGTGGAATTCCGGCGAGAATGGCGCGATCTGCGCCATGAGGTTGTCGGTCAGCTGCTGGCCGGTAACCACGGGAAAGCCGGGAATATCGTAGATGGGCTTTTCAGGATACAGTTCAGCGCATTGCCCGCCGGGGCGATCCAGAATGTCGATAAAATGACATTTGATGTCGAGCAGCCCGAGTTCGAAGGCCGTGAACAGCCCGCAGGGGCCTGCGCCAATGACGACGACATCAGTGGTGATCTCAGTGCTCATTTTTCAAAGTCCATTCGACACCGGAACCGCTCTGGTTCCGGACTTGGTCCCATCGGGGCGCCCTGCCCCGCTTTTCTGGATGGGAACCGCCGCTGTCACCAGCGGCCCCGGCTTGTGCCATTAAAGGCGACTAACGAAATCCACTTATCTTACGATACGCGCCGAAGGAAGGGGCGAGTGCCCAGAGGTATCTCGGTCACGCCCACCGGCTGATAAAAAATCGCCACTTCCGGCAAACGGTTCTCGATCAGCGCCTGCCGGGTCGGCTCATGAACGACCACGAGAGCGTTGAAGCCGCAGCGGCGCATATGCGGAATCTGATCCTGCAAAACATCGCCTACTGCCCTGACTTCACCGGCATATTTCAGCCGCTCCACCAACAGGCGTGCCGTGGAATAACCGCGTCCATCCGAAAATGAGGGGAACAGAATCGCAATCGAGGCAAAGCGCGACAGATCGTCGGCCACGTCCTCAATCTTTTCACCCGGCGCGACCAAAAGTCCCAGTGGGTGCGGATTGGCCAGAAATTCAGCGCGATTGGCGAGAAAGACCGGCAGCGGCACATGCACATAGCGCGCTTCGGACGGGTTGGCCCCGTCTTCCCAATCCTTGAACGGATCAGCAATGAACGCGCCGTCTTTCCAGAGCGTATGGCGGTTTGCGGCTTTCATCGGATTGGCGATCGCTCCACTGAAATCATAATGGATGCCGCATTCCTTCTTGTTGAGGCCGCGCCACCGTCCTGCGCGCGGGTCTTCGCCCTCGGCAACAATCGAGGTGCAGGGCGCGCAGCCAATGGACTTGTAGCCTTTGGCATAGAGCGGATGCTCGGGCAAGTTATGCTTCTGGCGGTAGGCAATGACGTCTGCATCGGAGAAATAAGCCAGCGGATTGACCTTGATGCGGTCGTCGCTGGTCAATTCAAAATGCGGAAGAACGCCACGCTCTTTGGTCTGGTGGCGCTTTCGCCCCGTCACCCAGCCACCATATTGCTCCGTGACCGGCTCCAATGGCTCGGTCTTGCGAATATGGCAGCAGGAATCCGGGTCCGTTTCCCATAGATCGCCATTCGGATCGAACCGCTTGATATCATTGGGGTCTGGATGGATGGCATGGATATTAACCAGCCCGAACTGCTTCTTCAGCATCTCGACATAGGCCAGCGTCTCGAGAAAATGCTTGCCGGTTTCGAGGAAGTAGACAGGCATGGACGGGTCCACCTGCGCCACCATATGCAGTAGAACGGCGGAGTCCGCGCCAAAGGACGACACGATTGCCAGATCACCGGGCAGCACATCGCTGACCGCATAACGCAGCACACCAACGGCATCCATTTCATCGAACATGCCGTTGAGCGCGAGGATACCCAGCGCCCGCAGCTTGTCATTGGCGACCGGAACCGGCGCGAGTTTAGGCATTCCCATGCAGATAGCCTCCGTCTTCCCTTCTCCCCTTGAGGGAGAAGGTGCCCCGCAGGGGCGGATGAGGGGTTTGCGATGTCACCACAAACGCGGAGCGGGTGAAGAAAAACCCCTCACCCGTCTCGCGCTGCGCGCGATCCACCCTCTCCCTCAAGGGGAGAGGGGAAGTGTGGTGTTCAGGCGCCATACAAAGCCTCCTTGAACGGCGCTTCACCCAGGCGACGATAGGCGGCGAGGAAGCTCTCGCCCTCGCCCTGCCGCTGCGCGATATAGAAATCGACCAGCTTCTCGATGGCGCCCGGCACCGCATCGGCCTCAAAGCCCGGCCCGATGATCTTGCCAACCGACGCACTCTCGGTCGCGTCGCCGCCCAGCGTGATCTGGTACAGTTCGCCACCCTTCTTCTCGACACCCAGAATGCCGATATGGCCCACATGGTGGTGCCCGCAAGCATTGATGCAGCCGGAAATCTTGATCTTGAGATCACCGATTTCCTTCTGCCGCTCTGGTGCGGCAAAGGTCTTGGAGATTTCCTGTGCAATCGGGATCGAGCGTGCATTGGCCAGCGCACAGAAATCGAGGCCCGGGCAGCAGATCATGTCGGTGATCTGGTTATTATTGCCCTCGGCCAGACCATTGGCCACCAGCACATCATAGACGGCCCGAAGGTCCGACACGGCAACATGCGGCAGAACCAGGTTCTGTTCGTGCGTCACGCGCAACTCGTCATAGGAATAGCGCTCGGCCAGATCAGCCACGACATCGATCTGCACATCGGTCGCGTCGCCGGGCGCGCCGCCAACGGGCTTGAGCGAAATCGTCACCGAGGCATAGCCAGCCTGCTTATGCGGATGCAGATTATTATCGAGCCAGCGGCCATAGGCCGGATCGATGATGGACTGGTAGGCGACATCCACCGTCTCGCCCGACCGGTCGGCAAAATCGGGCAGCGCGAAATAGGTGGTGATCCGATCCACCTCTTCCTCGGGCAGGGTCAAGACGCCGCCGCGCACTTCGGCGAATTCCGCCTCCACCTGCCCCTTGATGCTCTCAAGCCCCTCTTCATGCACGAGGATTTTGATACGCGCCTTGTACTTATTGTCCCGGCGGCCATAGCGATTGTACACGCGCATGATGGATTCAAGATAAGCCAGCAGGTGCTCATTGGGCACAAAGGAATTGATCAGCTTGGCAACCATGGGCGTGCGGCCCAAACCGCCACCAACCCAGACCTCCCAGCCGATATCACCCGCTCCATTCACCGCAGCCTGCAAGCCGATATCGTGGAAGCGGATAGCGGCGCGATCATTGGGCGAACCGGTAATCGCAATCTTGAACTTGCGCGGCAGGTAGGAAAATTCCGGATGCAGGCTCGACCATTGCCGCAGGATTTCGGCAATGGGGCGCGGATCGATGACTTCGTCCGCAGCAGCACCCGCAAACTGGTCCGTCGTGACATTGCGAATGCAATTGCCCGAGGTCTGGATCGCGTGCATCTCCACGCTCGCCAGTTCTTCAAGGATCACCGGAATATCTTTGAGTTTCGGCCAGTTGAACTGAATATTCTGCCGCGTGGTAAAGTGGCCATAACCGCGATCATAAGTGCGCGCAATATGGGCGAGCTTGCGCATCTGCCGCGAGCTCAGCGTGCCATAGGGCACGGCGATGCGCAGCATATAGGCGTGCAATTGCAGATAGAGCCCGTTCATCAGCCGCAATGGCCGGAACTGGTCTTCCGAAAGTTCGCCGGAAAGGCGGCGTTTTACCTGATCGGCAAATTGCGCCGTGCGACCCGCTACGAAAGCGGCGTCGAATTCGTCATATCGATACATGCCCGTCGTCACCTAAGTGCTGGCGATCATACGCCTGCCCATTGAGAGTTAGGGGAGCGGTGGGGCCCGCCGCCCTGATGCGTTCGCGCAGGCGCTTGGGCACGATTTTCCCGCCCTCCTGCGATATTTCTTCTATTTCAAGGCTGATGATCCGGCCCGTCGCCTTGGTTGCTGCCAAAGCTGCATCGCGCTCGGCAGCGTCTTCCTTGGAGAACAGCCGCGCGGCCTGCAAATCCTCGATCCAGTTGCCCGTACCGTCGAGATAGACGGTGGCGCCCGAGATCAGTTCGTTGCCAGTGAGGATTTCCATGGATCACGCTACCTTGAAATTGCTTGCCGCCGCCGCGGCGGCATGTTGCCAGTCGCCATGCGCCACGGCGCGGCCAACCAGAATAACGGCGGGGCCGTCGATAAAATCTACCGCACCGGCGGCGAGTGCGCCCAACGTGCCAGCATAGGATGCGCTGTCCGCCCGACCGGCATTGACGACGATACCAATGGGCAAGTCAGCAGGAGCACCATGCGCCGCCAGCCGCGCCGCCGTCTCGGCGGCAATCGCCTTGCCCATATAGAGTGCCAGCGTCAGACCGGACTGGGCCAAAGCCGCCCAATGCGTCAGGTCCGCATCATCGGCGCCATGCGCCGTGGCCATCACAAAACCGCTCGACACCTTGCGCAGCGTCACCGGCGTTGCGCTATCGGCAGCGGCAGCCAGAGCCGCGCTCACGCCCGGCACGATTTCGTAATCGAGCCCAGCCTTGCGCAAAGCCTCGATTTCTTCGCCCGCACGCCCGAACACCATCGGATCACCCGATTTGAGCCGCGCGACCTTCTTGCCTTCACCGGCCAGCCGCACGATCAGCGTATTGATCTGCGCCTGCGAAAATGAATGATGCCCGCGCGCCTTGCCGACACAAATCTGCTCGGCATCGCGGCGGCCCATTTCCACCACGGCGGCAGGCACAAGCTGGTCATGCACGATCACATCGGCCTGCTGCAGCAGCCGCTGCGCCCGAAGGGTAAGCAGGTCTTCCGCGCCCGGCCCGGCTCCTATCAGCCAGACCACACCCTGCCCCGCACCAGTCTCAACATGCCGGGCCAGCAACGCGTCAGCATCAACATCGGGCCGCGTGACGAGGTCTTCGTAAAAACGCCGCCGCGAAGCACCGTCATGAATCAGGCTCTCAACCTTGTGGCGCAACCCACCGGCCAGACTCGCAATTTTGCCAACACCCGGAGCCAGCAGCGCCTCGATCTGCGCCCGTACCAGCCGCGCAAGAACCGGCGCATCGCCCTCGGTGGAAATTGCAACAGTCAGTGGAGCCCGGTCGACAATGGATGGCGTGTAGAAATCGCATTCCGCCGGAACGTCGACCACATTGAGCGGAATACCAAGCCGACGAGCCTCCGCCTTGGCCAGATCAGCATCCTCGCCCTCTTCGGCCACAAAAACCAGAGCCGCCCCGGCAATGTCTTTTGCGTTCAGAACCCGTTCATAAATACGAGCCTGGAACCCCGAAAAGTCCGCTTCAATGCGCCGGGAATAAATCTCTATCGAACCGGTAGTCTTAGAAACCAACCGAACCTTGTTCAGGGCCTCATCGCCGCCGCCGACGATGATAATGCGCTTGCCCTTGACCTTAAAACTCAACGGAAATGTGTTGAGGGAACCCATCATGATCCTGTTCGAGAGATTGGGGCAAAATAGTCCAATCGCGCCCCCTCCCGCAATGCCTTGAAATTCAATCGCTTTTATATTTCCCAGCGAGTGCCAACCTTGGAAGGCCATGGCGCATGGAGCGCCGCAGCCAACAAAAAAATCTGGCGTGCCAGTCGTCCACGAAATGTCCATGCCGCCCCTGCCACGCGCAGGCATTGAATAATCCCCCGCAAACCGGGGGCGTCTGGCTTCCGAAGCCGGTTTATATTCGCCGTCTTTGGCACCCGAAGAGGATTTTTCATGCTGTTGCGGCTCACAATACTAGGCTTGATCGCCACCGCCACGCCCGCTTTCGCCCAATTCCCCCAGCAGGGTGTCGCCGGCATGGAAAATGGCGTCGCGGCGCCATTCGTCGGCAAGTGGCGGATGAGCTATCCCGAGGACGAAAACACCATTTCCTCGGTCGAACTCGTCGGCTGCGACCTGCCGATCGTCATCGACCCGCTCGGCAATAGCCGGTTCCGCTACCTGTCGCCGAACAATCCCGAAGACGCGCGCGTGGAAATCGATCTTACCCCATTCATGAATCGGACGGTGTGGTTTCCCAGCATCGAGGGACCGAACTACATCTCGATCTGGCTCGGCCCCGACGCCTTCCACCTGCACAATCTGAGCGAAATGGGCGCCGCCGACTGGGACAATCCATTCCTCTATACGCGCTGCCCCTAGCCCTGACGCGTCGGCACGTGCACGACAAGGCCATCCAGTTCGGCGCGCACCTTGATCTGGCAGGACAGGCGGCTATTGTCCTTCACGTCGAAGGCGAAATCGAGCATGTCCTCTTCCATCATCGACGGGCCGCCGACGGCCTCACGCCAATCCTCATCGACATAGACATGGCAGGTGGCGCAGGTGCAGGCGCCGCCACACTCCGCGACAATGCCGGGAACCGCGTTCATGATCGCGGTTTCCATCACGGTCGAGCCGTTCTCCCCCTCGGTCTCGATGCGTTCGCCCTGGGAGGTGACATAGGTGATCTTGGTCATGGCACTTTCTAGTCTCTGTTCGTCACCGATATAAGCGCGACCCCTTCGGGCGACAAGCATGACTTGCCATTGTGGAAGCGCAAACATTCTGCCAAATTGATCGACGGTTTGGGAGTGATCTTCATGAGCAGAATACTTGTGACCTTTGGCATTGCCGCGGGACTTTCTCTGACTGCCCCTGTAATGGCCAACGAAGCCATGCGCTGTGTACAACAGATATTGAACGATTATGGCTACGCCGCCGGACCCGTCGACGGCGCGATCGGCAACAGAACCCGTCAGGCATCGGTGCTGGCTGCTTCCGACATTGGTTTGACTTTGTCGGAACTGACGCCGGACACAGCTGGGCAATGGTGTACGGCCCTGACCGATTTCTCCGGCACGCCGGATGGAAAGTTGTTGCAGAGCCCGGCGCGCGCCGTCCTGCCCGGCGACATCCTACTCCAGATGCCGAAAATCACCACCGGACCGGGCGCCGAATATTGCGCCGCCGCCGACAACAGACAAAACCAGTCTTACCTTGCCATGGATCCGGTCGAGCGCATATCGGGCTTCTCGTCCCGAATGAGCAATATCATGAGCGTAGCCCATGCCCGGCCGCTGGAGGATTTCGCGGGAGCGTTCGGTGGCAGCGCAACGATGGCCTTTGCGAGCAACGACACGGACAAACAGACCGAACTGGTTCGCCTGTTGGCCAAATGGGCCAACGCCGATGCGCTTCTGGCGACAGAATCCTGCGTCAATCGCGATGGACACCTGATCAATACCGGCATCTGCACGGAGTGGACCAAGCCGGACGGCTCCGATCTTTCCGCGATGAAGGACGCGACGTTCGTAACCTTTCTCGGCGTCGGCATGATCCGCGCCTATTACGCCACATTGGCCGATGTCGCTACCGATGAACTCGCCGCCGAGCACAAGGCGATTTCCAGCTGGATCAGCGCATGGGCCAAACGGCTGAAACGCCCGGGCGACGTTTATTTTGGCCTCGGCATGGGCTGGTATTGGCCCGCCATTACCAACGATCTGGCCGCCGGCCGACGGGATGCGGCCCGCGCAAAACTGAACACCGTCGCCACTGAATTGGTCGGTCTCATCGATGATGACGGCTCGATGCCCTACCGGACCACAAGGGGCAATCGCGCGCTCTGGTATCATTTTACCGGCTTGAACGAAGTCGTTTTGACCATGGAATTGATGCGGGCGGCGGGATTGACCCCATCCACGGCGCTGGAGGAAAAGCTGCACAAGACCGTCGCATTGTTCAATGCCGCCGTGCAGGACCACAGCATCCTGGACCCCTGGGCCAGAATTGCCCACAACGCCATCTATGACGGCACGCAGGACTGGCACACCCAAACCTGGATGAATGCCGGCTTTGCGGGCACCTGGCTACAGGTCTATCCCTATCGCTATGCCGGCCTGGAGACCGCAGAGGAATTGCGGCGACTGGTGGGGCCGAAGGCTGGGTCGGGCGTCTTTGACATCGACATCGGCCTGCCGATGGGCTGCATCTATGAAGCGGCATCAAGCCTGCGCGGTTATGGAACAGCCAGCAACTAGAGCATGTCTTCCAAGACCTGAAGCGCATCGAGCTGATCTGAAAGATCGCGACACGCTTCAGGCGCGCTCAGCGCGCCATGGCTAAGGCCGGTCTTCCAGCAGACCTTCCAGATAATGCTTTTCGATGCCGAACATAGCCTTGACCGCCCCAATCCGGTCAAGCGCCGCCTGCCGCGACCCTCCGCCGCCCTTCTGGGCAACAATCAGATTGTTCTTGGGCGTATGCGCGTCCGATACGAACTCAAACACCTTGGTCCGATAGCCGCTGGCTTCAAGGATCAGTGCGCGCAGGCCATCGGTTACCATCTCGGCCTGCTTTTCCATGAACGTGCCATGGCGTAACAGGAAGTCGAGATTTTGATCGGGTGAACCGGCCTCCATCTGTCGACGGATCTGCTTGTGGCAACATGGCGCAACGGCGATCAGGTCAGCCCCTGCCTTGATCCCCTGACAGATCGCGTCATCCGTCGCCGTATCGCAGGCATGCAGTGCAATGACGGCATCGGCGCCGCTGGCATCGTAGCCAAGAATGGAACCCGCTTCAAAGCGCAGACCCGAAAACCCGGACATTCGGGCATTCTCATTGCCATCCGCAACCAGTTGCGGGCGCAACTCCACCCCAATGATTTCGGCCTTCGCACCCTTGCCGGACAGATAGTCATAAAGCGCAAAATCCAGATAACCCTTGCCCGCACCCATATCGACGATGCGCGGAATCTCTGCCTTAAGACCTTGAATCAACGGCGCAAAAATTTCGACCATCTTGTTGATCTGGCGGAACTTATCCTGGCGGTCGTTGCGCACAGCGCCATCCCTGCCGGTGATGCCCAGCGCCTGTAGCCAGGGCTTGCTCGTCTCGGTCAGCGGACGGTTCTTGGCCCGATCATGGCTCGATACAGCCGCCTCGCGCCCAGCGACCTCGCTGCGCTTCAGGCGCAGCTTGTCGCCCTGCCGCTCGAATTGCAGATCGAATGCTGTCGTTTCCAGCTTGGCGCTGCGCCACTCTTCGCTGAGCCCCGTCACAAGCAGCAGGGCCGTTTCGTCGAGTGACAGGTTCTTGGTGACGTCGCGCGTCTTGTAGCGAAACACGAAGCTCAGCCGCTCACCGGCCTTGATCGAGACCTTGCGTGCCTCGGCCGATTTCAGATCAGCCTCCGGGCCATGATAGCCGCCAAGCTTGAGCTTGATGAGCGAGCCATCCGCGAACGCAGCCTGCACGGCAGCAACAAATTCACCAAGGCGGTCGGGCGCGCTCAATGTCGCTCCTTGGTGGTGAGGAAGCGGATTTTTGGCCAGTCCTGCTTGGCACGGTCGGCCCACCAGGCATTCTGCGCCAGGAACACCGGCGCTTCATTGCGGTCTTCGGCCATATTGACCTTCTGCGCGGTAATGAAGCGCTTCAGCTCGTCTGCATCGTCGCTCTCCACCCAGCGTGCGACTTCATAGCCAATGCTCTCAAAGCTGATCGGCACGCCATATTCCTTAGCGACACGGGCGGACAGCACTTCGAGCTGCAACTGACCCACGACACCCACGATCCAGTCCGCGCCGACCATGCGGCGGAAAACCTGCGTGACGCCTTCTTCGGACAGGTCCGACAGCGCCTTGGCCATCTGCTTGGACTTCATATGGTCGGTCAGCCGAACACGCCGGATGATTTCCGGCGCAAAGTTTGGAATGCCCGTCACATTGATATTGGCGCCTTCAGTCAACGTATCGCCCACCGACAGCGTGCCATGATTGGGAATGCCGACGATGTCTCCTGCAACAGCTTCTTCGGCCAATTCACGATTATTACCAAAGAAAAACATGGGGTTAGAGACCGCCATATCCTTGCCCGAACGCACATTCTTCAAACGCATGCCGCGTTCAAACTTGCCCGAGCACAGACGCACAAAGGCGATGCGGTCGCGGTGATTGGCGTCCATATTCGCCTGCACCTTGAACACAAAGCCAGTCACCTTCTTTTCCGAGGGTTCAATCGGCGCAGGAATGGCCGGTTGCGGACGTGGCTCCGGCCCCCAATCGCCCAGGGTACGCAACAATTCCGCCACCGACACGCCCTTAAGCGCCGAGCCGAACAGGACCGGGCTCAAATGCCCTTCATGGAAAGTCTTGAGATCGAAGCCCGGCAGCATGGCCTGCGCCATTTCCAGCGTTTCCAGCGCCGTCATGAACACCGGATTATCAACCAGCGCCTCGATCTCCAGCAGGTCTTCGAGCGCCTCATATTCAGCGATGGTCTTGCCCTGCGGGTTGAGCACGCGCTTTTCGACCAGATCGATATAGCCGCCAAAATCGACGCCCTGCCCGATCGGCCACAATACCGGCGTCAGGTCCAGCGCCAGCTTGCCCTGGATCTCATCGATCAGCTCCAGCGGGGCATGGCCCTCGCGGTCCACCTTGTTGATGAAGGTAATGATCGGAATATCGCGCAGGCGGCAGACTTCGAAGAGCTTGAGTGTCTGCGCCTCGATACCCTTGGCCGCATCGATCACCATGATCGCAGCATCGACTGCGGTCAGCGTCCGATAGGTATCCTCGGAAAAGTCCGAGTGACCCGGCGTATCGAGCAGGTTCAGCGTCAGCCCGTCATAGTCGAAGGTCATCACCGACGAGGTGATGGAAATGCCACGTTGCTGCTCCATTTCCATCCAGTCCGAGCGTGTGGCTCGTACCCCTGATTTGCCCCGAACCAGGCCTGCCGACTGGATCGCGCCGGCAGCAGCCAGCAAGCGCTCGGTCAGCGTGGTCTTGCCCGCGTCCGGGTGCGAAATGATCGCAAAGGTACGGCGCAAACGGAACGGCTCTGAGACGGACCGGGCCTGAGCCTCGGCGACATTGGACATGGACATGAATCTGCTGGACGTTGTGAGGCCGCGAAAACGCGGCGAAACCCGAAATCTATATGGGGCGCTCTATAAGCGTTGGCAAAGGCAGGGTCAAACCACGAGCATATGATGCTGGTTGCAGCCCATATTCAGGCCTTATTCTCAGCCAGCATCCGCGCAACAAAAGCGCGCGCTTCTTCCACCAGAATACCCAAATCCTCGATACGCTCGCTCTTCAAAGGCCGTCCTTCGCGCAATTCGCCTTCCAGCATCTTGGCAAAATCTGCAATCCCCCACGCCCCAACCCCGGCTGAGGCCCCCTTGAGGGCATGGAGGTTGATCGCCAGATCATCGAAGCTGGAAGCCTGTTGCAGCCGCACGAAATAGGTCGAGAGCGTGGTGTCGAACAGGCGCAGGATTTCCAGCTCCAGATTTTCATCGCCCAGGCATTGCTTGGCCAGATGCACCAGATCGATTGGGCGCGCGGCCCTCGCCTGACCATTGACAAGCGGGGTTTCTGAAAAAGCTCTCTGCGCCATTCTGGCAACTCCACAAACGCAGCCACCGAACTCAACACATGCAGGCTGCTGTGGATGAGCTTATGGGTGGCGCATGAATCAGAGATTAAGCCACATCTTCGCCTTGGTTTGACCTTTCATTCCTTAACGTTTCCCACCCAAAAATTAACCTTTGGGTAAGAAAGCGTTCGGTTTGCATAAAATTGAATGTATGTATGGGACTTGAACCAGCACGCGGCGGCGAGGGTTGGGGGGACGATGCGGGGCATTTGCATCGAATTGTTCCGAAATGGCTTTTGGCCCGGAAAGGGCCTTAGGCGCATGACAGCTCCCGAAGCCCGCCCAGCCGCTGGTATGTCGACGCGAGAGTTGTAAAGAGTATGGCGAAGAATCCGACCCCGCAGAATGACCCGGCCGCCTTGGCCTTCTCGGCCGTTGAGGACGCTCTCAAGGACTCTGTGTTCAGTCTGGATACGTCCACCCAACCGGCGCAAGAACGTAAACCGGCCGAAACCGGGCGCTCCGAGCGCCTGCGCGCGGCCGACAAGATCGCCCAGCAGGCCAGCTCCGTCGCCAATGACGATCGCATCTCCGCCTCCAAGCTTCTCTATAGCCTGCACACGCGCTCTTCGTCCGCGCCCACTTGGCTCGCGCTGCTCCTGTCCATCATCTGGATTGCGGTAACCGGCCTCGTCGCCTGGCTGCGTCTCGGCCCGCAAATGGCCAATATCAGCACCTTTGTCGGCTCCATCGAATTCGTCGCCACTTTGGCGATCATGGTCTTGCCCGTGGTTGGCTTTTTCGCCGTGGCCACCCTGTTCCGCCGCGCCGCCGATCTGCGCAATGCGGCGTCCTCGATCACGCAGGCCGCTATTCGACTGGCCGAGCCCGAAGTCACCGCCGCCGACAAGGTCGCCTCCGTTGGTCAGGCTGTGCGCCGCGAAGTCAACGCCTTGGGTGATGGGCTTGAACGGGCCCTGTCCCGCGCTGGCGAACTCGAAGTGATGATCCACAACGAGGTTACAGCACTCGAACGCACTTACTCGGACAATGAATCGCGCATGCGCGCGCTGATTGCCGAGCTGGCCAGCCAGCGCGAAAGCGTTCTGACCAATACCGAGCGCGTTCGTGAGGCCATCACCGAAAGCCATACCGGCCTCGTGTTCGACCTCGATATGATCAGCCAGCGCATCGCCGGAACGATAGTGGAAAGTGGCGGCAATCTCACCCGCGCGCTGGAAACGGCAGGCAACACGCTCAATAACGGTTTCAACGAGCGTGCTGATAGTTTTGTTGGCCTTGTCGAGAACCGCACGACAGATTTCCTCGGCGCGCTCGATGATCGCTCCGAGCGCCTCGCCCTGGGCTTCCAGGACCAGACCACGGAAATGGAACGCGCACTCGATGCCCGCGCCGCCCAGCTCAATTCCGGCATTGAAGAACGCATCGCCATCTTGGGCGATGCTCTGGATGCCCAGGCAACCAGCATTGCCTCGGTTATCGATTCCCGCACCCAGCAGATCGCCGACCGTACCGATGCTGTTACCGCCGAATTTGAGGATCGCTCGCGCAATATTGCCGGGCTGATCGAATCCCGCACTGGCGAACTGGCCTCGGCGCTGGATGAGCGCACCTCCTCCTTCGCCAATCTGCTGACAGATGGCGGCGCATCCCTGCTCGGCCAATTGCGCGATCGCGGCGACGAAGTCAGCGCCTCCCTGTCCGAAATCGGCTCGCGTATTGCCGGGGATATTACGGGGCGCACCAACGAAGCTGAATTGCTGCTCGCCACCATGACGCGCCAGCTCGATGAATCGGTGTCGATCCAGCTCAATGCGATGGATAGCCGCCTGCAATCGGCGATCATCGAAATCAATGGCGCGCTGGACGAGACGTCCGAACGCGCCCGCGACACCCTTTCCACTGCCGGTCAGGATTCGCTCGGTCTGTTCGATACGCGCCTGACCGAAATCACCGGCCTGCTCGACGAGAAGCTGCATGCCCTGGACAATGTCATCGGCCATAAGGGCGAGCACCTGATCTCGCGCCTCGATGAACAGGGCACCAGCTTTGCCGCCCGCGCCAATGTGCTGGAAATGGCGCTCAACGAAGAATCTGGCCGCTTCAACGATATCGTGAGCGAACGGACCCGCGAGCTAAGCGACGCACTCGGCGCCAAGACCAAATCGGTTGCCGAAGTTCTCGACAACCGCACCCGCGAAATCGCCGATACGCTTGACAAGAATGTCGGCCTCATTGCTGAAACCTTCGACAGCCGCGCTGGCCATATCGACGAAATTCTGGCCAATCGCGCCAACGAGGTCACAGAGGCTCTCGGCGCGCGCGCCAGCGAGCTTGACCAGACTCTGGCCGCCCGCGCCTCGGAAATTGCCGAGACCATCTCGACGCACTCCCAAGAGATGCAGCAAAATTTAGGCAACCGCACATCCGAAATCGCTGGCACGATTGCCGCCCGTTCCGAGGAATTGCAGCAGGCGCTGGCCGCTCAGGCCACCCAGATGAACGAGACCATCCGCACCCGTTCGCAGGAGCTTGGTCAGACTCTCGGCACCGGCACACAGGCCTTCGATCAGGCTATTGCCGGGCGCACCCAGCGTCTCGCCGATGCGCTTTCCGAGCGGACTAACACGCTGTCGCTTGAACTGGAAACCCGCACCAACGACCTGTCGAGCCAGATCGACGAGCGCGCCGCAACGCTGGTCAATCGTCTCGACGAACGTACTGTCGCTCTATCCGATACGCTGGCGACCCATACGACTTCCATTGGCGAAACCATCGGCCTGCACACGTCCGAACTGGCCGAAACGCTCGACCAGCACGGCGCTCGTGCACGCGACAGCATCGATGGGTCGCTGCGTCAGGTCACCAGCACCATGGAAAGCCGTCTCAACGACATGTCGAGCATGGTTTCCACCAAGGTCAGCGAAGTCAATTCCAGCCTTGGTGATGGCCTCGACAATGCGCTTACCCGCCTGTCCGATGCCGAAAAGGGCGTTGCCGCCAGCATCGAACATGCCAGCCAGAGCGTGGGCGAAAGCGCACGTCATGCCGCCGCCCTTATCGAAAGCGGCGTAACCTCGGCCCGCAATGCCATTGCTGAAATGGTCGATCAGCGCCTGGGCACCCTGCCCGAAGCGATCACCGCCCGCGCCGACATCACCGCCGAACGTCTGGCCGCACTCAACGCTTCGATCAGCACCTCGATCACCCAGTCGATGACTGATCTGGAAGCAGGCGCCGACCGCATCGAGGAGACCATAGCCACCCGCATCACCGCGGCCACGGCAGCCATTTCCAACAATGTCGAATCCACCGCCACGCGCATGGATTCCGCCGTCCGCGACGCGCTGGATCAGATTCGCCTCGCTGCCGCCAATATCGACCAGATCGTGTCGGTCAAGGCTGTGGGCGCAGTGGACGCCATCGAGGGCCGTCTCTCCAACATCAACCGCACGGTCGAAGAACAGACCACCCATTTCGCCAACCTCGTCACCGAGCGCTCGGCCGATCTCGAAAATGCGCTGGCCAGCCACGGCAATCTGCTGCGCGATGCCCTGGCGGACAATTCCCGCGAAGCCGAACAGATCATGTCGGTTTCCACTACCCGCATTCTCAGCGACGTCACCAACGCCCTCAACAAGCTCAACGATTCCAACCTGTTGTTGCAGCGTGTGCTCGATGCATCGACGGCGAACCTTGCCAGCCTCGAAACCAGCGTGGCCCAGCAGACCGCCGCCTATTCCAGCACTATGCGCGAGGCGATGGGCCAGACCGAACAGGCCGGGTCCATGGTTACCCAGCATGTGGGCGCATTGCAGACCACGATCCGTGGCATGGTGGAGCAATTCTCGACCATTCTGGGCAAGCTCGACGCCGAAGCCGTCGGCTTCACGCAGGCCTCGCAGGCGCTCGAATCCAGCTCCAGCATCGCTCTGGACAATCTCGAAGACCGTCGCGGCGCCATGGATGCCCTTGCGCAGAGCTTTGCCGCTCGTGCCGACGACATCGATGGCCGCATGCGCCTGTTTGCTCAAACCATTGCCGATACGGTCAACGATACGGAGCGCCGCCTGATCTCGGCCCGCCGTGCCATGGACGACGCCCTCCAGGCCACCTCGCATTCGGTGCATGAGGTTCTCGACGAAACCACCAGCGCCGTCACCGGCGCGCTGGAAAGCAACTCCAACGCCGTCACCAACGCGCTTTATGCCACCAATGAGCGCTTCTCCAGCCAACTCAACGCCAATGTGGCGCAGATGGACAATGCGGTGCGCCGCGCTGCCGATGCTGCCGCAATCGCGCTGGAAGACAATGCCGCCAAGGTCAGCGACGTGCTGACGTCGACGGCATCCACCGTCACCGATGTGCTGACCAACACGACCGGCACGCTGGCCGATACCATTGCCGATTCCACCGGCTCGGTGCGCAGCGCCATCGCCGCCAATACCGGCCAGCTTCGTCGGGCTCTCGACGAAACCACCGGCGAAGTCACCGGCAAGCTCAGCGAGTTCCACGAAACTGCCGACAGCGAAGGTCGTCGCGCCAATGCGGCGTTGCAGGAAGCCCAGCAGCGCATGGTTGGCGAGGTGCAGCGCGCTATTGAAGACGCTACACAGCGCTTTGCCGAAACGGCCCGCGCCATGCGCGAAACCGCTCGTGAAGTGGGCGGCGAACTCGAAGCAACCCGTGCTGAACTGGCGCGCGGCGTCAACGAACTTCCCGAAGAAACCCGCGCCAGCGCCGCAGCAATGCGTCGCGTCGTGGCCGAGCAGATCGAAGCGCTCAGCGAACTCAACGCCATCGTGCGGGCCCAGCCGGCCAGCCACGATCTCACTGATCGTCGTGCGCCCCAGCGCACCCCGCGCCAGCCCGAGCCACAGCCCTACCAGCCACCGCGTCAGCAGGAACCACGCGAAACCTATCGCGCCGAGCCTGCCCCGGCACGCCAGCCCCTGGCCGACCCGATCCGCTCCAACGTTGCCGAACGGCCAGCCCCGGTCGCTACCCCTGCCCCAGCGCCCGCAGTACAGCAGGCCGCAACTCCAGCGCAGCCCCAGAATGAAGGCGGCTGGCTGCGTGACGTGCTGCGCAATGCCTCGGCCAATCAGGCCGGTGCAGCGCCGCAGGGCCTGTCTGGCCTCAGCGAGGAAATCGTGCGCGCCATTGATGATGTTGCTCTGGCAGAGGCCTGGTCGCGTTATCAGGCTGGCGAGTCCAATGTCTTCACCCGCCGCATCTATTCGCTGACCGGTCAGGGCACCTATGACGAAGTCCGCAAGCGCATCCAGCGCGACGCCGACTTCGCCCGCACGGCACAGGCCTATATGAGCGAGTTTGAACAGCTCCTCAAACGCGCCGCCGCTGGCCCGAGCCCTTCATCGGAAACCCGTGAATACCTGCTGTCCGAGCGCGGGAAAGTTTACACCACCCTCGCCCATGCAAGTGGTCGGCTGAGCTGAACGATCAATCGATGAAACAAAAGGCCCCGGAGCGATCCGGGGCTTTTTGACATTCATCGTCGGCGTATGCTCAGTCGGCCCACGAGCCGACTGATAAGGCGGCGGAACAATGCCGAAATGGGCTAAGTTGTGTGGACACTTAAGCGACGGGAGCCCGTCTACCTGCCCCTCGTCACCCTCGAGATCTTCTTGCATCGCAAACACCCTCGGGCCGATCAAGGTGACGAGCGGGGGTGTTGGGGGATCAATGGGCCGATCCTGGGCTATGCGCCGTCCAACATGATGAAGTGTCCACACAGCCTAGTGCCGCGTACGCATGGCGCTGGCAATTGGCGCCGCGCCCCAGCCCATTTCGGCCAGCCGGAATTTGCGATGCATCATAGCGGACGTCAAAGAAACGGAGCGGAAGCTGGCGCAGAAAACCAGTCACAATTCTTTGGCAACGGCTCAGGATTGCGAAGCCTGTCAGATTATCCGTCAACTTGAGCGGCAGTACCGCCATCGCCAGTCATTAAGCTAAAAAGCCCGGCGCAAGGCCGGCCTAGTAGTGAAGAGGCGAATGCCGAAAGGATCACCCACATCCCTCAGCATAACATTATTGAAGCATACTCAGCACATTCTGAAGGAGTTTCGTGGCGGCTGGTTCAGCGCACTTCAAAGCCTCTCCCGCTGCAAACCCGTCCTTGTAGAAGCCGGTTGCATCTGCGGTGAGCCGCGCTATCTGATCGAGATCGCCAAAGCCGTAATTTCTCACCTTCATCACGGCATTAGCTGCAACGGCAGCCAATCGAGCGCGCTCAGGCGAACTAATATTTACCGGGCAAAGAATGAGAGCATCAACCACGCCCCCCATAAAAATGTAGCCTACCGTACTGCCCAAAGGGCCAACGTTACGCGTTTCAATGGCCCGAGCTACGGAGTTAAACCCGCTGGCGACTCGTAGTACGTTGTAGGTGTCTGGGTACTGCCCTTCCAAGGCGGCTTCACGCTCCTCGGGTGTTCTATTTCTCTCCGCTTGTCTTTCTTCGTACTGCCGCTGTTCTTCCTCAAGAACCCTTTCATACCCCGCCGCGGCAGCCGCAATATGCTCGACGTCAATCACCTTGAATTTTTGCGCGATGTTAATGACAACTTCGCATCCAAAAAAATAAAAGTATCCCTGATCTCCATCGGCTCTACGCTTCAACATAGTATTATGCCAACTACTCTCTTTGAGTGCGACGTGCCCCTTTGTTGCGCATATTTGAAGTGCACCAGTCCATTCCTCCACGAATGCTTTTTCTCCGGGAGAGTGGGGACTACAAGCTATGAGAAGCGCGGCCTCGTCGTTTGCATCTGTAGCGGCACAGGCCGCTTTCCAGTTGTCTTGAGCAAGAGAGACCTCCGTAAAGGCCATGAGTGATCCACAAACCGCGATCAATAGCGACAACTTCTTGAACATTTAACGCTCACAACCAGACAATAACGGCAATAGACGCCAAAATAATTACAAAAGGAATTTTGCTATTATGTAATTTCTTCAACAAAACGACAAAGTCAAGTCTAAAAAACGCCCTCCCCAAAGCATCCATGGTAGGCAGACTGAGAGGAATTACAGATCGCTCGTGCCTGCAATCTCGACTTGCGCACGATCGGCGACGTCCAAGAGGGCCTCAACCGGTTGCACAATGAGGCTATTGAACAAGTCAGCGTGCTGCGTCTACTCCCGGGACGGTTGAAATAGGGGCCACAATCAGCCCCCTTGACAATCCCCTACCCCACCAGTGCCTTGGGCGGGCGCAGCTTTAGCGACCAGAACACGCAGCCAATCGCCAGCAACGAGGTGACGGTCGAATAGAAGAACGCATAGCTGCTGAAATGCTCGACCAGCACGCCAAAAACGATCAATGCAATCATTGCTGTGGCCATGTTGAGCATATTGGCAAAGCCCTGCGCCTCGGCGGCATTGGCTTCATTGGTCCAGTTGGCGATGAAATGCACGATGCCAAAATAGCCCATGCCAAAGCTGAAGGCGTGCAGCAATTGGGTAAAAAACAGCACTTCCACCGGCGGGTTGAACGCCATGATGGTGAAGCGCAGCAGCCCGGCCAGCGCGGCGACAAGGATCATATTGCGCGCAGTCACGCGACCGCCAAAGCGTCGCCAGACAAACATCAATACGGCTTCGCCAACCGCTGCGATGCCGAGGAGCGGCCCGAGGAAATAATTGGGAATGCCGTTTTCGTGCCAGAGCAAAGCGGCAAAACTGCCGATCAGCGCATTGGAGGAATTGACCAGCGCGAAGGCCAGGAGTGGCAGGATGAACCACAGCTGGAGACTATCCTTCAACCGGCTTGGCGGTGGCGCATTCTCCACGGCCACATCGGCGAGCGTGATCTTGGCAGACGGCGAGCGGAAACGCGGCAGAAGAAATGCCAGCGCAGCGCGAACAATAACCGTCACCACGTAAAGCGTAACGAACGCGCCTGATCCCAGCATATTGAGCAAAAGCCCCAGCCCGCCGGCGGCAAACACATAACCCACCGTGGCCCAGGCCCGGATCGCGCCGAAATCGGTGCCGTTGCGGCGCGTCATGCGCACCGTGGCCGCGTCGATCACCGGTGCCACAAGGCCATTACTGGTCGCCACCAGCGCCCATATGGTCAGGATACCCCAGAATTCGGAGACGAAATAAAGCGGCAGCGGCGCCAGCGCCGAGATGATGGACATGTAGATCAGCGCCGTGCGCCAGTCGTCAGCCTTGTCGGCAATGCGCCCCACAACCATGTTGAGCAGCAACAGGCACAGTGTCGGCAGCGCATTGATAATGCCGATCTGGTCGGCAGGAATGCCGTGCTCGCTTAGCCAGATGCCGAAGAACACGGCCGCAACGCCACCGGGAATATAGACGGTGAACTGATAAATGGATGCGCGCAGCTCGGGAGAATCCAAGCGCGATAGTGCCGATGGCATGGGAAAAAGAACTCCGGGCGCAAAACCGCGCCGCGTGTCGTTTCGTGCCTTGTAAATCGCGGCAATGCAAGAGGCTCGCAGCGCTCGAAGATGGCTTTTATCCTGCCGACGCTTCACGCCGCCCGGCGGAGAAAATTATTGCCCGTTTTCGCGCTTGGTCCGGACGCGACGGTCTTCACCAGTGACCATTTCGGTCCATTTGATCAGCTCAAAGCCGCCATCATGATTCTCGACAATGGCGGTGCAGCTCTCTACCCAGTCGCCGGTATTGATATATTGAATGCCCAGCCGGTCATGGATATCGGCAAAGTGGATATGGCCGCAGATCACGCCATCGACGCCAGATTCCCTGGCCTCGTGCACCAAGGCTTCCTCAAAGCGGCCAATGACGGAAACCGCGTTTTTCACCTTCTGCTTGGCCCAGGCGCTCAAGGACCAATATTGCAGGCCCAGCCGCCGCCGCACCCAGTTAATAGCGATATTGACGCGCAAAGCCGCGTTGTAGGCCCAGTCCCCCACATGGGCGAGCCACTTCATGTTCATCACCACGACGTCGAACTGATCGCCGTGGATGACGAGATAGGTTTTGCCAGTCGCAGAGGTGTGGACCGTGCGGTCCACCAGCTCGATTTCACCGAAATAGGTGCCCAGATATTCGCGCAGGAACTCGTCGTGATTGCCCGGCAGATAGACGATGCGCGTCCCCGCATTGGCCTTGGCCAATAGCAGATCGATCAGGACATTATATTCTTCCGGCCAGTGCCATTGCTTGGCCAGCCGCCAGCCATCGAGAATATCCCCGACCAGATAGATGGTCTCGGCCTCATGCGCGCGCAAAAATTCGATCAGCTGTTTGCTGCGGATCGGCTTCATGCCCAAATGAACATCGGACAAGAACAGCGCCCGGACGCGCCGGACCTCGCGGTCTTCCACCATCAGCCAGTGGTCTCCTGCTGGTTCGCGCGCACATTACAAGCTGCGCGTGACAGTGCAAACATGGCTAAAACAGAAAAGCGGGGAAAGTCCGGCCTATTGAATCCGCGTCTTGAGCGCCACAATCCGCTCGTAGCTTTGCTCGATCCGGGCAGCAAAATCGGGGTCTGCCTCGGCTTCCGCCAGCAAAATATCGAGAATTTCCTGCGACAGTCCGGGGCGGTATTTTGCGGTATTGGAGAACAGCAGAACATCCATGCCCGCGCGCACCGCCTTGGTTACGGTTTCCTCCAGCGTGAAATGTTGGCGAATCGCCCCCATTTCGAGATCGTCGCTGATCACCACGCCATCAAAACCCAGCTCATCGCGCAGCACGCCATCGATCCAGCGCGACGACAGTGACGAGGGCGTCTCACCATCATCATCGGCGTAATCGGCATGGTAGAGATGCCCGACCATCACCATGTCGACGATCCCTTCCCCGATCAGCGCCCGATATGGCTCCAGCTCGGCCTCGTCCCATGTCCTGGTGATATCGACAAAGCCTTCATGGCTGTCCGCAGTCGACGAGCCATGTCCCGGAAAATGCTTGAGCGCGGTGATCAAACCGGCGGCATGATGCGCCTTGATAAACGCCTCGTCATAGGCAATGACCGTCTCCGCCTCTGCCGAAAAAGCCCGCCCAAAACGGGCAATGATCTGGTTGTTCGGATTGGTGTTGAGATCGGCCACTGGCCCGAAGTTCACGCTGAACCCTTCGGCGGCAATGCCCTTGGCCATTTCGCCATAGATGTCCTCCGCCACCAGCGGGGAGTGGCTGGCGGCAATGCTCGCCGCATTGGGAATTTCCTTGAACCCCACATCCCTGGTCAGCCGCTCCACCGCCCCGCCCTCCTGATCGAGCGTGATAAAGGGCGGCAGGCCCGGCGAGATGGCGCGGAACATGGCGTTCATCTCCCGCACCGACGCAAGGCTGGCGACATTCTTTTTCAGATACATCACCCCGCCCAAGCGGCCCACCGCCAGTTCATCGGCGACCGACGCGACGCCCGCCGCGTCAACGCTATCGCCTTCAAAACCGATAACGATCATCTGCCCCGCCATCTCCTCCAGCGTCGCTGCGGCTACAGGGGATGAGAGGCTGGCAAGGGCAGCAAGAGCGAGAATGCGAAGCAAGGGACTACCTGAAGGCCGGGAATCGAAAATCCAACATGAAGACCAAATGACGGCGAGACAATGATCCATCCCCTGTTTGGGGGATGCATGGCCTGTTTCGAATCTTCAAAATAGCGCCCGGTGGATGAGGGCCTGGGGATTTCAACCTTCCATCCGGGATACCACCAAACTCATCGGGCGGCGGTCTTGCGACCACCGCCCGATTTTTATTTCGTCAGATCAGGCGGGCCTGTTCTGCCTATTGGCAATCAGATCATCCACCACGGCCGGATCGGCCAATGTGGACGTATCGCCCAGCGAACCGAAATCATTCTCGGCCACCTTGCGCAGGATACGGCGCATGATCTTGCCGGAACGGGTCTTGGGCAGGCCCGGCGCCCACTGAATACAATCGGGCGTTGCAATCGGGCCGATTTCCTTGCGCACCCAATTGCGCAGCTCGCCGCGCAGGTCGTCGGAATAGTCCTCGCCCGCCATCAGCGTGACATAGCAATAAATGCCCTGCCCCTTGATATCGTGCGGGAAGCCCACAACAGCGGCTTCCGACACTTTCGGATGGGCCACCAGCGCACTTTCCACTTCGGCAGTGCCGAGACGATGGCCGGAAACATTGAGCACGTCGTCGACGCGGCCAGTGATCCAGTAATAGCCGTCTTCATCACGACGACAGCCGTCGCCGGTGAAGTAGCGCCCCTTGTAGGTTTCGAAATAGGTCGAAACAAACCGACCATGATCGCCCCAGATGGTGCGCGCCTGGCTGGGCCAGCTATCGTCGATAACCAGCACGCCTTCGGCCTTGGTCTGCTCTTGCAGCTTGCCCTCGGGCGAGAGCACGGCAGGCTTGATGCCGAAGAACGGTTTCGTGGCCGAACCCGGCTTGGTGGCAATGGCTCCGGGGAAAGGCGCAATCATGTGCCCGCCCGTCTCCGTCTGCCACCAGGCATCCACCACTTCGCAACGCCCCTTGCCGACCTGATTGGCATACCAGAGCCAGGCTTCGGGGTTGATCGGCTCGCCCACTGTGCCGAGCAGGCGCAGCGAGGGCATGTCGTGCTTTTCGACAAACTGGTTGCCCGCGCCCATCAAGGAGCGGATGGCGGTCGGCGCGGTGTGGAAGATATTGACCTTGTGGCGCTCGACCACCTGCCAGAAGCGGCTGGCATCGGGCCATGAGGGGATACCCTCGAACATCACTGTCGTCGCGCCATTGGCCAGTGGCCCATAGACAATATAGCTGTGGCCGGTAATCCAGCCCACGTCGGCCGTGCACCAGAACACTTCGCCGCGCTTGTAGTCGAAGCTCAGCTCATGGGTCAGCGAGGTATAGGCCAGATAGCCGCCCTGCGTATGCACCACGCCCTTTGGCTTGCCGGTCGAGCCGGAAGTGTAAAGGATGAACAGCGGATCTTCGGCATTCATCGGCACCGGCTCGTGGAACGGCTCGACGCCCGCAGCAGCTTCATGCCACCAGACGTCGCGCGAACCCTTCATGGCCACATCGGCGCCGGTATTGTGCACCACCAGAACCTTGGAGACGCCCGGGCAATCTTCCAATGCCTTGTCGACATTGGCCTTGAGCGGCACGGTCTTGCCACCACGGCGGCCTTCGTCGGCGGTGATGACGACAGCGGAGTCGCAATCGTTGATGCGGCCAGCCAGCGCGTCGGGGGAGAAGCCGCCAAAGACCACCGAATGCACCGCCCCGATCCGCGCGCAGGCAAGCATGGCATAAGCCGCCTGCGGGATCATCGGCAGGTAGATGGTGACGCGATCGCCCTTCTTTACGCCCAGCGATTGCAGCACATTGGCGCAGCGGCAGACTTTCTCATGCAGCGTGCGATAAGAAATATGCTCGGCCTGATCATTCGGATTGTCCGGCTCCCAGATGATGGCGATATCATCGCCATGCTCCAGCAGATGCCGGTCGATGCAATTGGCCGCAACGTTGAGCACGCCGTCTTCGAACCATTTGATCGAGACATTGGGATATTCAAACGTGGTGTTCTTGATCGTCTTGGGAAAGGTGATCCAGTCCAGCCGCTTGGCCTGCTCGGCCCAAAAACCATTCGGGTCGTTTATCGAGCGCTCATAAAGCGCGTCATATTGTGTAGCTGTAGTATGGGTGCGTGCGACGGCAGCCGCACTTGGCTGGAATAGGAGCGGTTCGCTCATCGTTTTCCTCCCTTATCTCTCCCAAGAATTGTTCTAGTCAGCGAGTCAAGGCGCGGCAAGTGCTGCGGGCTGAGACTTAGGCTGTATTTACAGCAAGGGGATATGCCGAAGCGGCAGGGGTAAAGCCTATTAACCGCCACAAGCTAGACTGTGCCTCTGTCATCATGAGGAGCAGCAGCATGGCGGAAATGACCATTCGCGCGGCAACACCCGCGGACATCGATCTCATTCACCGCGAGCTGAGCGATGTCATCAAGACCTCGCCTCATTACAGCGACCGCTTCAAGCAGCACGAAGCCAGTCGGCTCGACAAAACCTTCCTGCGCGGCCTGCTGGCCATCGACCCGTGGCATATCATGATCATGTGCGCCGATGGCGTGGCGGGCGGCGCCATGGTGTCCGGCCCCGAATGCGGCGCCATTTTCCGCTACTGGAGCTGGGTCTTCCCTTCGCATCGCCAAACCAAACTCGGCATGTTCGGCATGCGCGAATTCGACAAGCATTGGGACAATTCCCGCTTCCACAAGGCCTATACTTATGTGCGGCCGGACAATGAAGTGGCCCGCATGCTGCTCAAGCGCTACGGCTATCGGGAAACCGTCCTGCTCGAACAGCACATTTTCGGCGAGGATTACCTGCTGATCGAAAAGTTCTACACCCGCCAGGACGGCCCCTATGACAGCGGCTATGTCGGGCGGATGGGACGTCTGAAAAACCGGCTCAAGAGCCTAGTAGGGGCGTAAGCCCCTACCCCGCCGCTGCCAGGCGTCGCGCGCGGAACCATTGCATGATCGAAACGTCGATCCTGGCCGTGCGCAACGCGATGCCCCATAGCATCACCGACCACACCGTGATCCCGATCAACGCCGCCATGGCCGCGCCAACCAGATGGAACGGCGGCACCAGCAGGATATTGCCCAGCACCAGCGTGCCCATGCCAAGCGCCACCGCCGGCAGGCTGGCCCAGGGCCGGTCGTGAATGGACAGAACCATCGAGGCCGGCCCCATGGCCGAACGCACCACCAGCGCCACACACAGAATGGCCAACGGCAGGGCTCCGGCGGTAAAGCCCTCGCCAAACAGCAACAGCGCAAACTGCCCGCCGATCACCACCAAAACCAGCAGCCCGATCGACACCAGCGTCGCCACCAGATTGGCCTCCCCCACCTTGCGATGGAATGCGGCGCGATCGTCCTTGGCTTCGCTCTCGAACATATCCGGCAAGGTAACGGCATAGACAGCGGCAACGCCAAAGGACACCAGCGAGAAGATGCGGGTACAGACCCCGAAAATCGCCAGTTCTTCCTTACCCAGCAGATTGGCGAGCAGCAGCAGGTCGATATCGAAGAAAAAGTCGGTCGCCAGCGTGATCAACACCCAGGGCGCCGCAAAGCGCCACCATCGATGCACTTCGCTGGCCCGCGCCGGCGCCAGATCATCAATGCGCTTCAAGGTGGTCACCACAATGGCGAAATGCACCACCGCAATCGCCACATAGCCCACCGCGATGATCCACAACATGGCGCTGAAACCATCAGCGGGCGCGTCGAACACAGCGGCGCAGACGGCAAACGTGCCCAAAATCACCATGGGCCGGAAAATCCCGTCGGCAAAAAAGCCCGCAAAGGGGCGCTTGAGCCCCACCAGAACACCCGCACTCACATAGACCAGCGCCGTCGCCAGCGCGAGCAGCGCCACGGGCATGAAATGGTCCGCGATAACGCTGTCCCCCTGCCCCAGCAGCTCCAGAACAATCGGCCCGCCAAGCGCCACGACGACAAAAGCCACGGCGACATGCCCATAGGCGCGCCCGAGAAAAGCGGTCAATTGCCGCCGGTCCTGACGCGCCCGGTACTCGGCGGCAAAATAGGTGCCTATGGTCTGGAAACCGAGCGGCATCGCCACCGCAATCAGGTTCACCGCCGCGATAATGAGCAGATATTCACCGAGAAACGCGGCGCCCCAGACGCGGGCGATAAAGGCCTGCACCAGAAAAATCAGCCCCGCCCCGAAAAGACGGCCGCCAAAAATGATCGTGGATTGAGACGCGAGCCTGCCGCCAAGACTCATTTGAGATAATCATCCAGTTCCGGCAGCGGCTGATCGGGTTTGGCCTTGCCCGGTCGCAACAGATCGATCCTGCGCTTGAGCGCATTCACCGCTTCGCGCGCGCTGAAGGCAAAAGTGCCCAGCCAGAACGCCATGGGTCGCGCGGCGTAATTGACCACCGGCGGCACCGCATGCACCAGTCCAGCATCGCCCACCATGCCCTTCTTGAACTGATGCAGGCCCAGAAAACCGTCTGTGCCACCCAGATCATACCAGCTGGCGCGCGTATTATCCCGCAGCCAGCGAATGATGTGCCAATGCATGAAATAACCGGCCCGCAATGGCAGCGCCCGGTCATTGGTGGCGCCATAAAGATAAACCGCGCGATCCCCGGCTTTGAAGATCAATGCCCCGGCAACAATATCTTCCCCTTCGCGCACGAAGAACAATTCGGGTCGCAACGGTTCATCCATCGCCATCAACAGGTCCAGCGTGTCATAGGCCGAATGGTCGGGAAACTGCTTGCGCTCGGACATAGCCCCATAGAGCGCCTTGAATTCGCCCAAACGCTCCGCCCCGCCATGCTCGAAAACCAGGCCGGACTTCTCGGCCTTGTTGAGCTGCCGCCGCCAGGTCTGCTGAAAACTCTTGCGCTGCGCCTCGTCGCTCAACCGCAGATTGACCAGATAGCGATGCGGATAGGTCAGCGCGAACCCGCGCGCAAAGCCCCTCTCGCGCAGCAGAAGATATTCGGCATTGACCGGTTCGGGGGACGTATGGGGCAGGATCGACAGCATCATGCCACGCTTGTCGGCATATTCGGCCATCAGCCCGTCAACCATTGCACTATAGATGGCGCGCGCGTTCTCGCTTTTCGCGTCAGCTAGCATGGGCGCCCATTTGGCCAGCGCGATATTGCCAAGCCTGAGCGGCAGGGGCTGCACCATGATCAGCGTGCCGCCGACAATCCGCCCGTTCTGTTCAAACAACACCGGCTCAAGGGTGACGCCGGGCCAGCGGATGGCCGCAAAGCCATGCAATTGTTCCTGGCATACACCGTCGAAGCCAGCGACCACCTCGTCCCAATACGTGCCATCGACGAACCGCGCCGTCAGCGCAATCTCTGCGCGCTGGCGCGATGGCGTATTGGACCCATGAGCTAAATCTGCAATGGCCGACATGGAACGGGCTTCCGGCTGTGTTCATTCAGCCGGAAATCTAGTTGGCGCAGGTAGCCAAATCCCTATTGGCCCGCAATAAAGCGAGCAAACCTTCGTCCGTGGTTACCAAAGCCTAATGGGCGACGGCCGCAGCCGCATGCGGCGTATAGAGCAGCGGGATTTCGGGAATGGCCACAAACGCCCCCAGCCCTTCCAGACCCATACGGATCGCCACGAACAGGATCATGATAAGGCCGATCCACGCAATCCAGCGGAAGCGATGCAGCAGACGCGCGATAAATGTCGCGGCGACGCCCATCAGCACCACGGACAGCGCCAGCCCGAACACCAGCGCTTCAAAATGGTGCTGCGCCGCACCGGCCACGGCCAGAACATTGTCGAGCGACATGGAGACGTCAGCAATGATGATCTGGATAACAGCCTGCCGCAGCGACTTCTTCGGTGCCTTGGCGGCAACACTGCCATCGGCATTGAAATCGGCATCGGCCAGCGCTTCGGTGGCCTCATGCTCTTCTTCATGGCTGACGGTCAGCTCACGATACATCTTCCAGCAGACCCAGAGCAGCAGCACGCCACCGGCGATCAGCAGCCCACCGCCAAGCGAGAGCAATTGCGTCGTGATCAAGGCAAAGCCGATGCGCAGTCCCGTCGCGGCCAAAATGCCGATCAGGATCGCCTTGCGCCGCAGTTCCGGAGCCAGCCCCGCCGCCGCGAGGCCGATGACCACCGCATTATCCCCCGCCAGCACCAGATCGATCATGATCACTTGCAATAGGGACGAGAAGAAACTCGGATCGAAGCCGAACATTTTTGGTCCTTGGGAAAAACGCCGGAAGAAGGCGCGAGTGCAGCTACTCCTCTGCCTCCCCGCTTGCAAGTCCCAAGTGCCCAATATTGTCCAAAAGTATCAGCTTTTGCTGCGCTTGGCCGCATAGCCGACAGGCTCGGGACAGAAAACCCGCGCAACGAAAAGGCGGCCCCAAAGGACCGCCTTGATTATCGTCAATTGCTCGGCGGAGCCGGAGGCGGATTGTTCGGATCAAAACCCTCTGGCGGCGCACCGGGGAATTCACCATTCGGCGGGCCACCAGGGCCACCATTCGGAGCAGCCGAAGCCGAAGAGCGGTCGGCATTGAAGTCTATCGGGATCGTCACCGTTCCAACATAGCCGCTCGACGGGTCGCCGGACAGGGCCAGCGTCTGCTGGACGATCTCATCCTCACTATTGTCGCCAAATACGTTGTCGCTGGCGATGGTTATGCGGCCAAGATTGGTCGTGCCATTTGAATAACGGCTATCGGCCGCGTAGACGGCAGCAGACTCTTCTTCAGGCAGCGCGATCTGGGCGGTCAGCAGCGATGCCTCACCGGCCACGGCCTTGTCCACGCTCTCGAACACCTCGAAGTGGATATGAGGCCAGCGGCCATCGTAGCAACCGGGGAAGATCGTGGTGAACTTCACCTTGCCTTCATCATCGGCAATGCCCACGCCACGCAGGTAATTGGCATCTGTCGTGTCATAGAGAGAATAGAGCCCGGTCGTGTCGCAATGCCAGATATAGATGGCGTAACCGGGCAACGGCGTACAGCCGTCGGCATTGACCAGCGTCAGCTCCAGATCGAGCTGCAGCCCCTCGGCAACCTTCGTGAAAGTGCCGAAAGATGGACGCAAATCCTGCCGGATCACCCCTTCTTCGGTCAGGGCATTCACTGTCTGCCCGTCTTTGACATTGCTGCTATCCGCCGGATAGGGACCAGCCGTTTCCCAGGGCAATGCCACACATTCCAGCGCGGCGGCAGGACCAGCAGCAATTGCTACCGCACCGATACCGCCAACCAGCGTCAGAAAGCGGCGTCGGCCAAGCATGACCTGAATGTCATGCGCAAAACCCAGATCGTGGGCATGATGATCATCGTGATTGTGAGACATGGGGCCTGTCTTTCCTTCGAGCAACCGTGATGCCTGCTTCTATCGCCCTCAACCTGTCCGCGATGCGTCCGGCAGATGAAAAGATGGAAAGGCGGTAACCAGAAACGCGGTCTTCAGCACCCGGTTCCCAGTCTGCTCCAGCCCTCCGAACACCAAGTCAAAGTTATATTGACTAATTCGACGCAGATGTGATCTTCGCCACTTATAATACCGGCTGGGGCAATGGCCTTCCCGTAGAACGCGAAAGCTATGAAACCTCCGTCCCCGGATTCTGCGAACAGATGTTCGCCTGCCGCACCGGTCAGATGTTCTTCATCCCACGCGATGAAGCCTTCTCAATGTCCTATGATGCATTGGGCATGACCGCTTACGCCATACTCGCCCTGCTCGGCGGTCAGGATATCGAGACCCGCAGCGAATAAGGCGCGGCAACAGCTCCGCCGAATATCGGCCTGAGCCAGAACGAGAGAGCCCCGGGCGTTTCGATGATCTTGTTGCCCTGTGCAACGAGTTCATCGAATTGGGCGCTGTCGACAATAAAATGGCATCATGCAGGCGCGCAAAAACAACAGCGAGACCCGCTTGTCATTCTAATGTTTATGTTGAGGAGATCGGCCTAAGCCTTTGAAACTTTGGTGGGTGCACAAGGGATCGAACCTTGGACCCGCTGATTAAGAGTCAGCTGCTCTACCATCTGAGCTATGCACCCGAAGGCGGTTCGTGAACCGCCGTCACCAAAGTGCGGCTTCTCTATCAAGCCGATTCCGGCCTGTCTACCCACCCATCGAAAGAATATTGGGAAAAGTGCAATGCGCCCGGTCTGAGACCGACCGGGCGCTATTGAAACTACTGGCGCAGATGCCGGTAGTCGTTGATTTCGACCACATTTGCGGCCGTCGGTTTTGGCTCGGGGCGATAATCGTCCATGAGCCCGATTGTGCGTTCGATGATGTGGCGCAATTGCCGAGAACGCTGATCCGCTCCCTGAAGAATGGTGGCGGCACGCTGCAAATGGTCGCGCGCAAGCACGTAGGTGGGAGGCACTCGAAAGTCTCCTTGAAAATATCGGGGGTCGTGAAACGCCGAGAGAAAGCGCCCGCACAACCTGAGCCCACGCAGTTCGTGAGACCTTGCCAGACCACTTGGCATTTGAGCCAAATGCCAACTATCGCGCCGACGGCACTAAAACGTCCGCGCTGGCAGGCGTTTCCGCTCATCACAGGTTTTTTTATTGATGTGCACAAATTGGCGAGCCCGGCGTCACACCGCTCCGGTGCTTTTCCAACCACCCCGACTCATCCCGAATCGCCTCTGGCCAGTCCCGCCAATGCCGTTACTATGCGCACGATCCACCAGTCAGGTTGTCGTCGTGCCCACTCCATCTTTTGCCGCCATTATTGATGGCCTGCCCGAAACCGTGCCCTTTGTTGGCCCCGAGGCGCTGGAGCGCCGTTCAGGCACCACATTCCGCGCCCGTATCGGTGCCAATGAATCAGGCTTTGGCCCCAGCCCGGCGGTCATCAGGGCCATCGCCGATTCCGCGCCGCAGGTCTGGTGCTATTCAGACCCGGAAAATCACGACCTCAAGGCCGCGCTTGCCGCTCACCTCTGCATCGGTTTCGATGAAGTCACCGTAGGCGAAGGCATTGATGGCCTGCTGGGGCTCGCCGTGCGCCTGTTCATCGCGCCCGGCGACGTCGTCGTCACCTCGCTCGGGGCCTATCCCACCTTCAATTATCACGTGGCCGGGTTTGGCGGCGATCTGCATGTCGTGCCCTATTCCGGCATACATGAAGACCCGAAAGCGCTTGCCGCCAAGGCACGCGATACCAATGCACGCATTGTCTATCTGGCCAATCCCGACAATCCCATGGGCTCACACTGGCCCGCGGCAGACATCGAAGCCTTTCTCGACGCAATACCGGAAACCTGCCTCATCATCCTCGATGAAGCCTATGGCGAGACGGCGCCCGCCGGCACATTGCCCGCGATTGACACAGGCCGCCCCAATCTTTTGCGCTTCCGCACTTTTTCCAAGGCCTATGGCATGGCGGGCATGCGCGTCGGCTACGCATTCGGCAATGCCCGCCTCGTGCGCGCCTTTGACCGCGTGCGCAATCATTTCGGGGTAAACCGGCTGGCGCAGGTCGCCGCATTGGCAGCTTTGGCGGATGAGGCCTATCTCGCCTCCGCAATCGCCTCAATCGCCGCCGCCCGCACCCGCCTGACGGCTATTGCCGACAGCAACGGCCTCAGAGCCCTGCCCTCGGCCACAAACTTCGTCACCATTGATTGCGGCAGCGACGGTGCCTATGCCGGGCGTGTGCTCACGGAACTGGCACAGCGCGGCGTCTTCATCCGCAAGCCAATGACACCCGGCCTCGATCATCATATCCGCATCAGCGCCGCCCCCGACGCCGAGTTGGACATTCTCGCCGAAGCACTCCCCCAGGCCCTCCGGGCCGCTTACGGCTGAGGATAAATCGCCACATCGGCCCAGAGCGGGCGATGGTTGGACCCGTAGCTGTCGCCCGATTCCAGTGTCAGCAGCCGCGCATTGCCCCGCGTGAAGGCATTATCGATTGGCACGCCCAACGCCCCCAGCCGCACCGGCCAGGTCGCAATTGGCCACGGCGCCGGAATTAACTCCTGCCTGTTCCCCAACATGGCCAATGGCTCGCTCCATGGTGCAGCGTTGAAATCGCCCGCCAGCACCAGCGGCCCCTCAATCCCGCTCAACACCCGATTAATCGTATAAAGCTCCGCCCAGGACGCCTGATCGAAATAGGGCTTGGACAGGTGCACCCCGGCAATCGTGATATCCTGCCCATCCACATTGATCCGCCCCGTCACCATGCGCTCGAAGCGGAACGGCGGCAGGCGCGTAATCTGACCATCGGCAATCGGAAAGCGCGAATAGAGCGAAATATCGCAGGTCTGGGGATTGTCGCACCCCACCCGATAGGGGAACTGCCCCATGATCCGGTCCATATGCGCGGAAATGCCGGAGGTTTCCATCACCAGCATCACGTCCGGCGGATCGGCCAATACCGCATCGACCAGTTCCGCCGACCGGCGATTGCCATGCAACACATTGAAGCTGAGAAAGCGGAACTCGGCCACGGGCTCCGCCGCGATTGGCGTGCGCCGCGCATAAAAATCCCAGACAAACATGGCGCCATGCGCCGCACTCGCCAGCACCAGCAGCAGCACGATCAGGCCCCGCCAGCGCGCGCCGAACAGCATGGTCAGAACGGCGAGTCCCAGCCCGGCAATAACCAGATGGAACCGCAGGCTTTGCAACAGCATCTCGCCCGGCAGCCCCGGCGAAACCGCAGTGATCGCCAGAATAACGAGCAGGATCGCCGAACCAGCCAGAAGCCCGCCACGAAATTCCGCCTTGCTCAGCATAATGCCCCCATCGCTTAGTGCAGACGGCTAGAGCAGCTTCCGCACCACGATGCAAGCTGCACCAATGTTCACAAGTTCGGTAGCGTCCCAGTCGAAGGGCTGCCCCATCCCGAATCGTTACCCCTCCATCGTCACCACCGGGCTTGTCCCGGTGGTCCATGTGATGCCGTTGCAAAATGGATTGCCCGGCCCTCGGATCAAGTCCGAGGATGGCCGGGCAATGACGCTGGATTGAGAATGCGATTGGCGAAACCCGCCCTAGCCAGCCAGCGCGCCCTGAGCCGAAGCGCCTCGCTCGATCATGACGCGGTTGAGCGCATTGAGATAGGCGCGGGCCGAAGCCACCAGCGTATCGGGCTCAGCGGCATTGCCGGAGGCAATTCGCCCGTCCATTTCGAGGCGCACATGCGCGCTTGCCTGCGCATCGGTGCCGCCGGTCACACCGTCCACGGCATAGAGCACCAGATGCGGATCCTGCCCCGACGCCGCCTTGATGGCATTGAAGATCGCATCGACCGAACCGGTGCCCTCATAGGACACCGAAGTCTCTTCGCCGTCGATGGTCACCACCAGATTGCACTTGTGCACGCCGCCGGTCTTGGAAACCACTTCCATGTCCACCAGCTTGATCCGGTCACCGACCGACCCAACTTCGTCATCGACCAGCGCGACGATATCGGCGTCATAAACGTGCTTCTTGCGGTCAGCCAGATCCTTGAAGCGCACAAAGGCTTCCTGGAAGGCATTGTCGCCCAGCTCGTAACCCAGCTCCTTGAGCTTGTCCTTGAAGGCGGCGCGGCCCGAATGCTTGCCCATCACCAAGGTCGTTTCCTTGATGCCCACGCTGGCCGGCGTCATGATTTCATAGGTCTCGGCATTCTTGAGCATACCATCCTGATGGATGCCGCTTTCATGCGCGAAGGCATTCTTGCCGACGATAGCCTTGTTATACTGCACCGGAAAATTCGACGCGGCAGACACGATCCTGCTGGCCCGCGCCAGATGGGTCGATTCCACTTCCGTATAAAACGGCATGGCGTCGCCACGGGTACGCAGCGCCATCACCACTTCTTCCAGCGCCGCATTGCCGGCACGTTCGCCCAAACCATTGATCGTACATTCGATCTGCCGCGCGCCGCCAGCGACACCGGCCAGCGAATTGGCCACGGCCATGCCCAGATCATCATGGCAATGCACCGAGAAGATCGCCTTGTCGGCCCCCGGAACGCCTTCGATAATATCCTTGAACATGCGGAAATGCTCTTCCGGCACTGCATAGCCCACGGTATCCGGCAGGTTGATCGTCGTCGCCCCGGCCTTGATGGCCGTTTCCACGCAGCGCTTCAAAAACTCGATCGGCGTGCGTGTCGCGTCCATCGCGCTCCATTCCACATCGTCGATCAGGTTGCGCGCCTGCGCCACCGTCCGGGCGATAATCTCGATCACCTCGTCCTCGGTCTTCTTCATCTGGTGTGCCAGATGGATCGGCGAGGTCGACACAAAGGTATGAATGCGGCCCTTCTGCGCGTGGCGCACAGCTTCGCCAGCGCGGTCGATATCAGCAGTAATGGCGCGGGCCAGCCCCGCCACCGTCGCATTTTTCACCTGCTTGGCCACGGCCACCACGGCCTCGAAATCACCCACCGAGGCAATCGGGAAACCGGCTTCGATAATATCGACGCCCATTTCGTCGAGCGCGTCGGCCACTTGCAGCTTTTCTTCCAGCGTCATCGTCGCGCCGGGAGATTGTTCGCCATCGCGCAAGGTGGTGTCGAAAATGAAGACGCGTTCTTTATTGGAATTGGAAGCGGAAGCAGACATCTCTGGCTCTTTTTCTTATCGGCCCCGAGGCAATGGCTCGCTGGACCGGACATTTAAGTGTTCGGTTGAAGGCGCATTCCCCTGACGACCCGCTCGATTGTTCGAGCTGCCGGTGATCAGGGGCTGATAAGAAGGAGAAGAAGAGCGGGAAGCAGCAGCATGCCAGCAGCAATCGCCAGCTTGGTCGTCTGGACCTGCTGTTGTGCGATGGCAATGGCTTTGGCGCGGCGGCGCTGCATAGGACTACGCTCTGATAGGCTTGTCTGTTGCGACAACAATGCGACAGTCTGCAAGCGGATGCAAGACCAAACCGCCAATTTGCGTTCGGCTTACGATCTTGCCGGCCGCCCTAATCCCCCAGATCGAGCACGCCTTCCGCCACCACCACCGCATGACCGCCAATGGCGCCATGCGTCAGCACATCGCCATCCTTGCGGAATTGCAGATGGATGTGACACGGCCGCCCCATCTCCACGCCCTGCCGCAAAACGCGGTCAAACTGCCCCACCGGCGCTTCATGTTCGGCCAGCAGGCCGATCAGCGCCGCTGCGGCCGAGCCGGTGCCGGGGTCTTCGCCAAGGCCCATCCCGAACATGCGCGCCGCAATATCGTTCTCCGGCTCATCGGGCGTCAGCGTGAAGACATAGGCAGAGTGATGATCGTGGTGAAACACCTCGTTCCACGCCGCCCGGTTGAGCGAAATGCGCCGCAACACTGCGGCATTGCGCACCGGGATCAGATGGAATGTCACGCCCGCCGAAAACACCGAAGGCTTGAACATGTCGCAGCCGATATCCTCGACCTCGATGCCCAGCGCCTGTGCAATCCCCAGCCGGTCCGGCAGATCGGCAATGCGCGCTGGCAGCTTGGGCAGCGTAAAGCGCGCCTCGCCGGTGCGACGGTCCAACCGCTCGAACAGCGCAGTCACTAATCCTACCTTCTCCTCGATACGCAGCGCAGAGGCCTTGCTCTGCAAGCCCAGCACGACGGCTGCGCCAACAGTGGGATGCCCGGCAAAGGGCAGTTCCTGATAGGGCGTGAAAATCCGCACCGAAGCCGAATTGCGCTCATTCTGCGGCCTGCAAAGAAACACCGTCTCGCTGAGATTGAACTCGCGGGCGATGGCCTGCATCTCGTCATCCAGCAAGTCATCGGCTTTGGGAACGACGGCCAGACCATTCCCCTTGAGCGGGGATTTGGTGAAGACATCAAGGATCAGATAGGGCAGCTTCAATTACCGCTCTCCGGCAATGCATACTCGGAACGGGCCTTGCCCAGATGATCGCAGAGCGCATCGACCGCCACACCATGGTCCTTGCGGCCCGGCAGCCCCGAAATGGTCAGCGCGCCGACAATACCGGCACCCGATACGCGGATCGGGAAACCGCCACCCGCAATCACATAGTCAGCCGGGTCTGCCCCGGACTGGGCGCTGAACGGGTTTTCGCCCCGCTCCAGCACCAGCCGATAGCTGGCCCGCTGGAACCGGCGCACGGAATTGATCTTGCGACGCACCCATTCAGCATTGTCGGCACTGGTGCCGGGCGTGGCCGAAAAGAACAATTGGCGGTCCCAGCTGCGCAAATCCACCACCAGCGACAACCCTTCTGCAAGCGCCCGTGCCCGGATACTCGACCCGATCTCATAGGCCACGGCTTCGTTAAAGGCGGTCAGGACCAGCTCGTTTTCCTGCCGGATCACGCGGGCAATATCGTCGGTGTCACTCATATTTCAGTCCTGCTTCGCTCGGGTTCACTCTTGCCGACGATCCAAGCTGTAGTGCACTTAATACTCAAATTGAAGTCGCCCGGCACTGATCGCATCCAGCAGGTGTGCAGCATAAGCGGCCAGCGCCCCAGCAGCCCGACCATCATCGGCACTTCGGCAAGCCACCACATCGGCCAGCTCGCGCTCCTCCTGAGCATCCAGATTAGCGCGGATGATCTGCAGCAGATCGTCGGCCGTCTCGGCAAAGCGATAGACCCGCGCAATCGACAGGCGCTGCCCCTCAAAAATCGCCAGCAATTTGCCCTGCACAGCCTCCTCGGCACAAAGCCCGGTTTCCTCGCTCAATTCGGTTCTAATGCAGAAATCGACATCGACCGATCCATCGGCGCGAACATCGCGTGGCTCCAGCGACCCACCGGGCGGATAGACCCGGCCTGCATTGATCGTATCGCCGCCCATGACACCAAGGATCAACGCCGCATCCGACGACAGGATCAGCGCCGATCCGAAAATATGCACGACACCAACATCGGGAAATCCCGCGTCGCGCCATGTCAGAAATGCCGAATAGGCATCCTCGCGCGCCTCGGCCCGCAAAATGCCATCTGCGCCAATGACTGGAGGCGAAAAACCAAGAATACGCCCATCCCAGATATGGGGTTTGTCGGCCTTGAGCCGCGCCCATACCTGCGCCACCTCCGCCCGCATCTCTGCTGGAAGCGGCCATTCACCCGGGACGAACCCTATATCGGTTCCGGCGATAGGGATGATTTCAATGCTCATCAAAGAAAACGGGGGCTTTCGCCCCCGCCTCTAAATCTTAGTTCTTGGCCTTGTCGACCAGGGCGCCGGCCTTGATCCACGGCATCATGTCGCGCAGCTTGCTGCCGACTTCTTCGATCTGGTGCTCGTCATGCAGGCGACGGGTGGCCTTGAAGCGCGAACCGCCAGCCTTGATTTCCTGCATCCAGTCCGAAGTGAACTTGCCCGACTGAATGTCATGCAGCACGCGCTTCATCTCGGCCTTGGTTTCCGAGGTGATGATGCGCGGGCCGGTGACATATTCGCCCCACTCGGCGGTGTTCGAGATCGAGTAGTTCATGTTGGCGATACCGCCCTGATAGATCAGGTCGACAATCAGCTTCACTTCGTGCAGGCACTCGAAATAGGCCATTTCAGGCGCATAGCCGGCTTCCACCAGCGTTTCGAAACCGGCACGGATCAGCTCGACCAGACCGCCGCAAAGCACGGCCTGCTCACCGAACAGGTCGGTTTCGCATTCTTCGCGGAAATTGGTTTCGATGACGCCCGAACGGCCGCCGCCAACGCCCGAGGCATAGGCCAGCGCGATGTCATGGGCATTGCCCGAAGCGTCCTGATGCACGGCGATCAGGCACGGCACGCCGCCACCCTTCTGGTATTCGCCGCGAACGGTGTGGCCCGGGCCCTTCGGCGCGATCATGATCACGTCGACAGTGGACTTGGGTTCGATCAGGTTGAAATGCACGTTGAGGCCGTGGGCGAAGGCCAGCGCTGCGCCGTCACGAATGTTCGGCTCGATGTGTTCCTTGTAGATATCGGCCTGCAGCTCATCGGGCGTCAGCATCATGATGACGTCAGCCCATTTGGAGGCGTCGGCAACCGACATCACCTTGAGGCCTTCACCCTCGGCCTTCTTGGCCGATGGCGAGCCGGGACGCAGGGCAACGACCACATCGGTCACGCCCGAGTCGCGCAGGTTCAGCACATGGGCGTGGCCCTGGCTGCCATAGCCGACGATTGCAACCTTCCTGGACTTGATGATGTTGAGATCGGCATCACGATCGTAATAGACGCGCATTGGGATTCTCCCTCGGAAAAGCGGTTTGTTATGTGTTTGCCTTGGCGCCGTAAAGCGCCAGGAACTGGTCCGTGGCGATCTTCACATCGACTTCGATGTTGGATTCGACATTGGATTGGGTAAGGGTCTTGTCGCCCAGCAGCAGACGGATCTGCACGTCGCGGACAACCAGGCCATAAAACGTGCGATAGGCCTCCTCGCTCGAGGTAAAGCGCAAAAGCCGCGCATCCCGCGCTGCCTCCAGAATCGGCTTCAGCCGCCGACGCACCGCCATGGGGCCGTTTTCCAGCACGATATGGCCGAGATCGTCCTTTTCCTGCGCCGCATGGGTAATGGCGGTACGGTTCAGAGTGATCGAGACTTCGCCAATGATGGTGGTCAACAGATCACGCGCAAATTGCTCAAGACTGAGGCGCAAAGCCTTGGTGCTGAGGTGGGAGCGATCCACATAGGGCATACGCACCTTGGCCGCCTGCCACTGCACGGTGGCGGTGAGAAGCCCTTCGCGGTCTCCAAACCACTTATAGAGTGTTTCCTTGGAGCATGAGGCGCGCCGGGCCACTGCCGTCATCGTCAGCCCGTCGCCATTTTCGACGAGCAGGTCCAGCGCCGCCGTCAGCACAGCCTGCTGGCGGGGAGTGAACGTCTCTTCGTTGACCTTGATGGCCAGGGCCACGGGAAAACCTCCAAACGGAAGGGCGAACGTTTCGCCGCTTATTCGTCCATTGCCGTACCGTACGGTACGGTTCGACGCAAGCCCTTTCTCACGCTCTCCCGCCTGAATCTGCACACCGCTTCCACCGCAGCGCGAAACAGCCTAAGCCTCACCTAACCAAATGACCCAGCCGGAATTGCCGACCATGACCGATACTGTTCTCGACCGTTTTCTACGCTACGTCGCCATCGACACCCAGTCCGATCCGGCGTCGCTGACCCAGCCTTCCACCGAAAAGCAGAAAAATCTTGGCCGCCTGCTGGTTGATGAACTGCTGGCCATCGGCATCAGCGACGCCCATCTCGATGAACATGGCTATGTCTACGCGACCATACCGGCAAATACCGACAAGCCCGACGTGCCGGTCATCTGCTTCTGCTCGCACATGGACACCGCACCCGATTTTACCGGCACCGATGTCCGCCCGAAAATCCATCACAACTATGCCGGGGGCGATATAACATTGGGCAATTCCGGCCGCGTCATTCGCACCGCCGAACATCCCGAGCTGAACAACCAGATCGGCAATGACGTCATCACCACCGATGGCACCACCCTGCTCGGCGCCGATGACAAGGCGGGTATTGCCGAAATCATCTCTGCCGCCGAAATCCTTATCAACGACAAGTCGATCAAGCATGGCGCCATCCGCCTGCTGTTCACCACCGATGAGGAAATCGGTCGCGGCGTCGACAAGGTCGATCTTGAAAAGCTTGGCGCCCGCTTCGCCTATACGCTCGACGGCGAAACCGCAGGCACGATCGAAGACGAAACCTTCTCCGCCGATGCGCTGGTTCTGGACATCACCGGCGTCGCCATGCATCCCGGCTTCGCCAGGGACCGCATGGAAAACGCCATCAAGATTGCCTCGTCCATCGTCGCCCGCCTGCCGCGCGATGTTTCACCAGAAGGCACGGAAGGCCGCGAAGGCTTCGTCCATCCGGTCGATATTTCGGGGTCTATGGATCATGCCACGCTCAGCCTTATCGTCCGCGACTTCACCGAGGCGGGCCTCGTCGAAAAGCATGAAATGGTCGAGGACATTGCCCGCGCGGTACTTGCCGACTTCCCCGGCTCCTCCTTCACCGCGACGCGCAAGACGCAATATCGGAACATGAAGGAAGTGCTCGATCAGCACCCCGAAATCGTCGCCAATGCTGTGGAGGCAATTCGTCGGGCAGGCATGGAGCCTATTCTCGGCTCCATTCGCGGCGGCACCGATGGCTCGCGCCTGTCCTTCATGGGCCTGCCCTGCCCCAATATCTTCGCTGGCGGCCACGCCTTCCACTCGCCGCTGGAATGGATCAGCCGTCAGGATATGGAAAAGGCCGTCCGCACTGTCGTTGAACTGGCAAAGGTGTGGGAAGAGCGCGCCTGAGCGACCACATCGCCCTCGGGTCAGACCCGAGGGCTTTTCACTACAGCGGATCGCCGATCAGTAACGCCGCCCCAATACCCGGTTGGCGATGCGCTCATTGCGCCCGGCGGCAATGCCGGGGATCAGCAGCGCGTCGATCAGCCACCAAAGGGCAACGATAAACCAGAGAAAGCTCAGAAAGCCGAAGCTGACCACGGTGAGCAAAAGAATGACGCCGGACAATGCCAGCATGACGATCCCGCTCACTGGCCTGCCGAGGTAAAACCGGTGCGCCCCGACATAGCCGAGAAACGCCCAGAGCACATAGGCCACCACCAGCGACTTCTTCTCGATATCATATTGGGCATAGGCGCGATCAGCGGTCATGTCGTCTCCTTGTTCTGGGCTTTATCTGGTGTTCGACTGCATCCTCTGCAAGACCGCCGCATTATTCGGCGCGCTGTACGCTTGCAAAAATCCGGCGCTGCCTCTACGAGCCCGTCCTGCCCAAAGGAAGCACACCATGCCCAATGACCCGCAAACCCTGATCGGCCTTGCCGTCGGTGCCGTCATCGTGCTGTGGCTGGTTTTCTCGGTGCTGAAAAAGCTCTTCGGCCTTGCCCTCGTGGCGAGCATCATCGCCGTGATCGCCTTCTTCTGGTTCAATCCTGAAATGGCTGGCCATCTCTGGGCACAGGCGCAGATGCTTCTCGGCATGCGCTGACGACCGCCATGCCCGCGCAAAGATCTCAGCCAGCGCCTTCCGCCGAGCATCAACCAGCGCTGCGCCAGATCACACTCTGGGCCGCCCAATATGCTGCGCGCGCCCTGCCCATCTTTGAATCCCACATTCCCGACGATGGCCGTCCGCGCGACGCCATCACAGCCAGCCAGACTTTCGCCAGCGGCGCAGCGCGCGACAAAGCCCTGCGTGCCGCAGCATGGGCGGCTCACAAGGCGGCTGCGCAGGCTGAACCGATTTCAGCAAGACATGCCGCCCGCGCCGCCATGCTGACCGCAGCCATCGCCTATACGCACACGGACCTGACCACTGGAACACAAGGCATCAGCCAGGCGCAGCATCTGCTCGGCCCGATTGTCTATGCTGCGCTGGCTCTTGGCGCTACCGACGAATTGTTCGCGGAAGCAGCGCAGACCGCGCCAACCGAACTCATCGACTTGTTGCAGCAATTTCCGCTCCAGCCGGGCGGGCGCACCACGCTCAAACTGCTCTACCAAAAGCTGGATACAGCCCTGCGCAATCGCTCCGCGCCCTGAATTTCGCGCCCGCCATTCCTGAAAATCGCCATCAGCTACTCGCGCGTAGGCAGCTTTCGAGTTTGCCAATCCTCGCTCCAGCAATTCATCTATTCATCGGCACTTGCCGATGGAGGGCAAATGGCCCATTTAGGAGCCGTTTCGTTCCGCCAAGGAAATCCAAGTGTCCAAGCTGATCTCTCCCGTTACCCTGCGCGGCCTCACCCTGCGCAACCGCACCGTCGTCGCGCCCATGTGCCAATATTCGGCCATTGATGGCTTCGCCAATGATTGGCACATGGTCCATTTGGGCCGCTTCGGCATTGGTGGTTTCGGCCTCGTCGTCGTGGAAGCCACCGGCGTATTGCCCGAGGCGCGCATTTCCTTTGCCGATCTCGGCCTCTGGAAGGACGAGCATATCGCCCCTCTCGCCCGTATCGTTGATTTCCTGCATTCTCAGGGGGCAGCAGCCGGCATTCAGCTCGCCCATGCCGGACGCAAGGCATCCACCCCCGTCTCCTGGCTTGGTCCCGACGATCTCGCTACCGAGGAACAGCGCAATGCCGTCGGCTACGAGCATTGGCAACCTGTCGGCCCAAGTGCTGAATCGCACGATCCGGCAAATCCCGAATTCCAGACACCCACCGAGCTCGATAAGGCCGGTATTCGCCGCGTCATCGACGGTTTCGTCGCTGCGGCCCTGCGCGCCGAAAAGGCGGGTTTCGACACGATCGAAATCCATGCCGCCCACGGCTATCTGCTCAATCAGTTCCTTTCGCCGCTCTCCAATCATCGCACCGACGAATATGGCGGCTCCCGCGACAACCGTATGCGGCTGGTTTTGGAAGTAACCGAAGCCGTCCGCGCGGTCTGGCCCGAAGACAAGCCGCTCGTTGTGCGTCTCTCGGTCAGCGACAATGCCGAAGGTGGCTGGACCGTCGAAGACAGTGTCGCCCTCGCAGTCGAGCTCAAGGCGCGTGGCGTTGACGCCATCGATTGTTCCAGCGGTGGTCTCGCCCAGGGTCGCATCACCGCCGCTCCCTCTTATCAGGTCCCCTTCGCCCATGCGGTCAGGACCGGCGCCAACATTCCCACAATGGCAGTTGGCGTTCTCGGCGATGTCTCCGCCGCCGAAGCCATCCTGGAAAACGGCGAAGCCGATTTTATCGCTCTGGCCCGCGGTGCCCTCGCCGATCCGAATTGGCCGCTCCACGCCAATACTGCACTGGGCGGCGATTACCACATCTGGCCGGTCCAGACCCGTCGCGTCGACGCCTACGACCGAATGATGGCCGCTGCCAAAAATTAGGTACACCCCTCTCGACAATCACCAAACCAACACCTCCCCCTTGACGGGGGAGGACGGGAGGGGTGTCAGGAGACTCAATATCCCGAGCGACCCACCCTAATTCCGCCCCACTAACGGGGTCTCCTCGGTCCAGCAAACCGAGGAGACCTGCCATGGACAAAAAGGCCGCGATACTCGCCCTGCTGACCGCCTGGGGCGTCGGCATGAGCGCAACCCTGCCGACAACGGCCCAGGACATCGAAACTCCACCAACCGAGGCAGCAACGGCCGACGCCGACCGCGATAGCCCCCTGCTCAATCGTGTCTGGGTTCGCTCCGATGACCAATCCGGCATGCCGGGCAGCATGCAGATATTCCTCGCTGATGGCACACTGGTTTCGGACTCGTGTTGGGAGACTTATCGTCTCTCGAACTGGCAGCAGGTTTCTCCCACCGAAATTTCATGGGACGAAGACGGCATGACCATCAATGCCGAAATCTTTTCGCTCACGCCCGATGAGCTTGTTCTCAATCTCAAACTGATCGGTGGCGATCAGGAACAACGCTTCATTCCCGCCAGCGCACCCTATCTTTGCCCCGACATGCCGAAGTGAGACAGTGAACGCTAACAGTCTGCTGGCCAATTCACCTCAGATGACAACCTGCGTGCCGATTTCAACAACCCGTCCCGTAGGGATATGGAAATACTCGGTGGCATCGCTGGCATTGCGCGCCATTCGGATAAAGAGCCGGTCCTGCCAGAAGGCGACAAAGCCTTTCCGCTCGCCAAGTTTCAGCGATCGACGCGACAGGAAGAACGACGTCGACATGATATCGAACTTCCAGCCCAATTTACGCGCCAGCGCCAAGGCCTTGGGAATATTGGGACTTTCCATGAACCCAAAAGTCACGACAACGCGGAAGAACAGCTCGTTATAAGCGTCGATCGTCACTTTCTCATCATCAGGCACGCGTGGCGATGTTGAGGTCCGCACGGTCAGAATAACGTTCTGCTCATGCAACACCTTGTAATGCTTGAGAGAATGCAGCAGCGCGGTCGGCGCGCCCTCGACATCCGACGTTAGAAAAATAGCCGTCCCCGGCACAAGCGTCGGTTTCTTCTTGGCCAGATTGTTGACCAGAAACTCCAGCGGAACCTCATCCCGCCGCGTCTTGTCCGAAAGCCTTTTCCGGCCCGCCATCCAGCTCCACATCACCAGGGCAACGACGATTGCGACCACCGCCGGAACCCATCCCCCCTGGAACAGCTTCGCCGCATTGGCCGCAAAGAACGTACCGTCAATCACTGCGAACACGACGCCAAAAGCGATGACGGCAGCGGGGTGCCATTTCCAGTTTCGCCACATGACCACAACCAGCAGAGCCAGCGTCACCACCATCACCCCCGACACCGCAATGCCGTAAGCATTTGAAAGCGCAGCAGAACTGCCGAACATTGCCACCAGGATCAAAACGCCGACCAACAGCATGGAATTGATCTGGGGCATGTAAATCTGCCCGCTCTGCGTTGCCGAAGTGTGCAGCACCACCATGCGCGGCAGCATGTTCAGGGCGATGGCCTGTTGTGTCAGGCTATAGGTGCCGGTGATCACCGCCTGACTGGCAATGATCGTGGCAATCGTGGCCAGAATGACAAAGGGCAACAGGGCCCAGTCCGGCTGCATCTGAAAGAATGGACTGGCGACATTCTCGATGCCAACATCGAGCACAAACGCCCCCTGCCCGAAATAATTGAGCAGCAGACAGGGAAAAACCAGACCGAACCATGCCAGAACGATGGGCTTGCGGCCGAAATGGCCCAGATCGACATAGAGCGCCTCCGCGCCGGTCACCGCCAGAAAAATGGCGCCCATGACGACAAAGGCCACACCGAAATGGGTGAACAGAAATCCAAATCCCAGCAATGGGTTAAGCGCTTGCAAAACCGCCGGATAGGCGATGATGTGCACGAGGCCCGAAAAGCCCAGAACCAGAAACCAGATGGCCGTCAGCGGTCCGAAGACAATGGCGACCTTCGCCGTTCCGAACCGCTGCACCGCAAAAATGCCGACGATAATCAGCATGGTAATGGGCACCACCCAACGCTCCATGCCCGGCGCCACCAGTTCAACACCCTCAACCGCCGACAGCACCGACATGGCGGGCGTCAGCAAGGCGTCGCCATAAAACATGGCCGCGCCGATCACGCCCAGGACGGTGATCCAGACGGGTGGATTGGTGAATGTCTTGCGCGCCAGCGCCATCAGGCTGAGCGTGCCACCCTCACCATTATTGTCGGCGCGGGTGACGAAGAACACATATTTGATGGCGACCGTCAGGGTTAGCGCCCAGACGATCAGCGATAGCAGACCCAAAATCTCAATATCCGTCGACGCTGCTCCGGGCCGCACATGCGTTGCCTGCCGAAAAGCATAAATCGGGCTGGTACCGATATCGCCATAGACGACACCGATGGCACCAAGAGTGAGGAGCGGCAGGTTGCTCTTGTCGTGGCCGGCCTGCTGGGTCGCTACGTCACCGGCCTTTTGACCGGGATTATCCGCACGCGTCATGAGCTTCAGGGCTCTCACTGTTTCAGGGCGGGCGCCGCTATACACCCGCCGCCCGACACAAACAATGGCCCACAATTCAATTGGTTCAAAACCAGCAGGGGCCGCTCCATTTGGAACGGCCCCTGCCAGGTAAGCGATGACTTGGAGGTCTTCGCAGAAACTATTCGGCGGCGCGAGCAGCCTTGGCAGCGTTGCCCCACCAGATAAGCTGGTCCAGCGTGTCCTTGGCCGAAGCGCCGATCGATGCTTCGAGGTCGTTCAGGCTCTTTGTGCCACCAAAGCCGGGGTGAACGGCGAAGAAGTCAGCACCAGCAATGTGCACGGCAGAGCGGGTCGAAACCATCTGCAGTTCAACGCCAATGGTGCGCAGGTTTTCGATGGCGCGAGCGCCGCCGACAGTGCCGTAACCAACGGCGCCAAAAGCCTTCTTGTTCCAGTTGGTATAGGCCTGATCGATGGCGTTCTTCAGCGCGCCGGTGATGGCGCGATTGTATTCAGCGACCACGAAAATGTAGCCATCGAATTCGGAAATCTTGTTCTGCCAGCGAACCGCTTCAGCATTCTGGCTCGGAGCCCAGGCATTCGATGCAACTTCGTCAAAGAAGGGCAGGTTGAAATCACGCAGGTCGACGATTTCGGCGTCGATTTCAGGGCGTTCATTCGCCTTGTCCAGGATCCACTGGGCCGGGATCTCACCGAAGCGGGTCGGACGGGTGGACGAGATGATGACGCCGATCTTGAGTTTGGACATTTGGCTGCCCTCCTTGGTAACAAATCGTAACTGAGGCGATATATGTGCCTGCCACTGAAATGCTCAAGAGGGCACTAAACTGTCTGATGGGGACACCGAAGTGCCCCGGTAACACAAATGTAAGTATTTACGGCATAAGGGTTTTTGAGGACAACGCCCGGGCAGAGACGCACGGCCAAAGCAATGCACTCACTTTCGCAAACGCATTGTTCTCGTAGCGCGAACGAAATTGGAAAGTTTATTCGGCCAACACCGCGATGTAGCGCTTTGTCGCTTCCGCAAAACCCATCACCAGCGCATCCGCCGTGATCCCGTGACCTATGGAAACCTCGGCAACACCGGACACCGCAGCCTGAAACGCCGGTAGATTCTCCAGCGTCAGATCATGGCCTGCATTAACGCCCATTCCTGCGGTCAGCGCCGACTTGCAGGTTTCAGCCAAATCCGCCAACGCCTTACCAGCGGCTTCGGAATCATCGAAGCAGGCACCATAGGGGCCGGTAAACAACTCGATCCTGTCCGCACCCGTGGCTTTGGCCGCCAGCACCCCGCTATCGCCCGCATCAGGATCGCAAAATAGCGAGACGCGACGACCCGGGCGCTTAAGCTGCTGCACCACCGAGCGCAAGAAATCGCCCTGCCCCACAAAATCCCAACCATGATCCGAGGTCGCCTGAGCCGGATCATCGGGCACCAGCGTGACCTGCTGCGGGTTGACCTCTTCGATCAACGCGAAGAAATCCGCGCTGGGATAACCTTCGATATTGAACTCGGCATGCTTGTATTCTGCCCGCAGCAAGGCCGACAAATCGAACACGTCGGATCGCCGAATATGGCGCTCATCAGGACGCGGATGCACGGTAATCCCGCTTGCACCGGCATCGAGCACGACACGGGCAATGCCGGTGACGCTGGGCCAGGGAAGATTGCGCCTGTTGCGAAGCTGGGCGACGGCGTTGAGATTAACGGAGAGAAGGGTCATGGCAGGACTCGAACAGTTCAAGCCCTGCCATATACCAGACTTGGCGCAACGCCCAATCGAACCTTGTGATAAGCCCGATCAGACTTTGCGTTACATGCCTTCGGGTCCGCGTCCGATTGCCGCCAACCCAGTGCGGACCACTTCCACCAGACCAAGCGGCGCCATCAGGGCGATGAAGCTATCGACCTTTTCGGGTTTGCCAGTCACCTCGAATACGAAGCTCTCAACCGTCGCATCGACGATATGGGCGCGAAATGCATCAGCAAGGCGCAGCGTTTCAGCGCGATGTTCGCCCGACCCCTTCACTTTGATCAAGGCCAGTTCACGCTCCAGAAAAGCGCCCTCGGCAGTCAGATCGTGGACCTTGTGAACCGGCACCAGGCGCTCAAGCTGGGTTTTGATCTGCACAAGCACCTTGGGCGTGGCGACGACGACAACGGTGATGCGACTAAGTCGCTTGTCGTGTTCGGTCTCGCTGACGGTCAGGCTTTCGATATTGTAACCGCGCGCTGAAAACAGGCCGACAACACGGGCGAGAATGCCCGGCTCGTTATCAACCAGCACGGAGAGGGTATGGCGTTCCGATTGCTGGGTTTCCTGTGTCAGGAAGTATGCTGAACCGGTGGGCTGCAAATGTGCGTTCATGTCTTTATTCCTCCGCAACCGGCCTAAACCAGCGCACGTCCCTTCTCGTCGATAATGTCACCGATATTGGCCGTATCGGGCAGGATGATCTCGTTGTGCGGCTTGCCCGAGGGGATCATGGGCAGGCAGTTTTCGTCCTTCTCGACGAGCACGTCGAACAGAACCGGACCGTCATAGTCGATCATTTCGGCGATGGCGGCATCCAGCTCGGCGGGCGTGTCACACTTGATGCCCTTGGCGCCATAGGCCTCGGCCAGCTTGACGAAATCGGGCAGCGATTCCGAATAGGAATGAGCGTAACGCGAACCATGCAGCAGATCCTGCCACTGGCGAACCATGCCCATGCGCTCATTGTTGAGGATGAAAATCTTGATCGGCAGGCGATACTGCACCGCCGTCGAGATTTCCTGCATAGTCATCTGCACCGAGGCTTCGCCGGCAATATCGATCACCAGCGCATCCGGATGGGCCACCTGCACACCGACTGCTGCCGGCAGGCCATAGCCCATCGTGCCGAGACCGCCAGAAGTCATCCAGTGGTTTGGCTGGTCGAAGTGGAAATGCTGCGCCGCCCACATCTGGTGCTGGCCAACCTCGGTGGTGATGAAGACCTCCTTGGCCTGTTTCCTGGTGGCTTCATAAAGCCGCTGGATTGCCCATTGCGGCTTGATAACGGTGTCGGAATTCTTGAAGCCGAGCGAATTAACAGAACGCCACTTCTCGATCTGGCCCCACCAGGGCGCAATGGCTTCCTTGCGCGGCTGGTTGGTCTTGCTGCGCCAGATGCGGATCATCTCTTCAAGCACGCGGTTGCAATCGCCGACGATCGGCACGTCGACGCGGATGATCTTGTTGATCGAAGATGGATCGATATCGACATGGATCTTGCGGCTATGCGGCGAGAAGGCGTCGACGCGACCCGTAATACGGTCATCGAACCGCGCGCCGATATTGATCATGACGTCACAGTCATGCATCGCCATATTCGCTTCGTAGGTGCCGTGCATGCCCAACATGCCCATCCATTGTGGATTGGACGCAGGGAATGCACCCAGCCCCATCAGCGTGGAAGTCACTGGAAAGCCAGTGAGTTCAGCCAGTTCACGCAAATTCTCCGAGGCTTCCGGGCCAGCATTGATCACACCGCCGCCGGTATAGAAAATCGGACGTTCGGCCTTGAGCATCAGATCGACCGCCGCCTCGATAGCAGCGATGTCGCCGTCCATTTTGGGGCGGTAGGACTTGTGTCGCAGCGTGCCGGGTTCAGGCATGTAATAATCGCCCACCGCGAACTGAACGTCCTTGGGAATATCGATGACTACCGGACCGGGGCGACCCGTCGTGGCAATATGGAAGGCTTCGTGCAGCACGCGCGGCAGGTCGGCGACATTCTTCACTAGATAATTATGCTTGGTGCAAGAGCGGGTGATGCCGACAGTATCGCATTCCTGAAAGCCATCCGTACCGATTAGCGGCGTCGGCACCTGCGCGGTGATGCAGACGAGCGGGATGGAATCGAGAAGAGCGTCGGTGAGGCCGGTGACGGCATTGGTCGCGCCGGGGCCGGAGGTGACCAGGACAACGCCTGCCTTACCGGTCGAGCGGGCATAGCCTTCCGCCATATGCGTAGCGCCCTGTTCGTGCCGCACCAGAATGTGCTTGACGAATTCCTGCTGGAATATCGCGTCGTAGATCGGCAGAGCCGCCCCACCCGGATAGCCGAAGATATGCTCGACTCCCTGATCGGTCAGCGCCTGAACCACCATTTCGGCGCCGGTCATTTTCTCGGCCATTGTCAGCCCTTCCTAAACTTGCCCCTCGCGGGGTCTGTCCGTCATTTTCCACCCCTCCCCGCGCGGCGGAAAAAAGGCAATAAAAAAGGCCCCGTTTGGGACCTTGTGTTCGGCGCACCAGCTATCGCGCGGGGTCTTACCCCACGTTGCCGATGCGCCTGCGTACTACGAGAATGAGTGCCCGCACTGGACCGCTCCAAATTTCTAGACGCGGTATTGATAAGAGTATTGCGACGATAAAGTCAAGCCAGTCACGGCCTCGCTTCACGACATCAAATGGGGACAGCCCGGCCACTTGGGCGATTAGGGCTTGCAGGGCTGCAAATGAATGCTAAAGCCGCAGCCAACGGCAATTATGACAGTTTGATGACATGAGCAAAAGCGCGCTGGACAAGGACTTGCAGCGAGTCTCCGGACTCGAAGTGGCCACGCATGACCTTGGACGCAAACTGTCCGCACCGGGCATTGCGCTCGTCTTTCTGTTGCTGGCAACACTTTGGGCCGGCCACACCGTCACCAATATGGAGTCCGGTTATCTTGTCGTCATTGCCGCGCTGATCGCGGGCTATATGGCGCTCAATGTTGGCGCCAACGATGTTGCCAACAATATGGGCCCCGCCGTCGGCGCCAAGGCCGTCACCATGCTGGGTGCATTGTTCATTGCCGCCATATTCGAGGCGGCAGGCGCCCTGCTTGCTGGCGGCGATGTGGTCAATACCCTGGCCCGCGACATCGTTGCGCCCGGCACTCATCTCGACGACATGACCTTCGTCTTCGTCATGATGTCCGCGCTCCTCGCTGCCGCACTCTGGCTAAACGTCGCCACATTGATCGGCGCACCGGTTTCCACCACCCATGCGGTGGTCGGCGGCATTGTCGGATCGGCCATCGCCGCCGCAGGCATTTTCGCCGTAACTTGGCAAAACATCGCCCTTATCGCCGCAAGTTGGGTGATATCACCCGTGCTGGGCGGACTGTTCGCCGCGCTGGCTCTGGCCATCGTTCATTTGACCATCACCGGGCGCATCGACAAGATTTCATCGGCCCGCATCTGGGTGCCGATCTTCGTCGCCGCCATGGCCGCCATCTTCTCGATGTATCTGGCCACCAAGGGCCTGAGTCGCATCTGGAAGCCGCAAGTCTGGATGACCGCGCTTATCGGCCTCGGTTTCGGCGCCCTAGGCTGGATCATCGCCATGCCGCTGATCCGCAAGCGCTCACTCACCATAGAGAACCGCACCAAGCACGTGGCAAGCCTGTTCCGTGTTCCCCTGATTGTCGCTGCCGCGCTCATGTCCTTCGCGCACGGCGCCAATGATGTGTCAAATGCCGTCGGTCCGCTCGCCGCCATCGTTGACCGTCTCGGCACCCATGTTGACCATGCCAGCGTCGGTATTCCCTTCTGGGTCATGGCGATCGGGGCCGTCGGCATTGCGCTGGGTCTTGCCCTTTTTGGGCCGCGCCTTATCAAGACCGTGGGCGAGCAAATCACCAAGCTCAATGAAATTCGTGCCTTTTGCGTCGCCCTCTCTGCCGCTGTCACGGTTCTTGCCGCCTCGGCTCTGGGCATGCCGGTCTCATCTACTCACATCGCCATTGGCGGCATTTTCGGTGTCGGCTTCCTGCGGGAATACTGGCAGCGCCAGGCGATGGAATTCTCGGCCGTGCCCCGCCATGCACGCCATATCGACCCGGAGGCCCTCAACGCCACACCTGAGGAAGCGCTGGCGCGTGCGCGTAAGCAGGAGGGCCGGCGTCTCGTGCGTCGCCGTCATGTTCTCGGCATCGCCATGGCATGGATTGTAACCGTTCCGGCCTGCGGCGTGCTTTCGGCCATCATCTATCTGGTGATCAACCAGATTATGCGCTGACCGACCCAGTCAATTGCGTATGTAACCCGACAGCAAGACGCACCAGCGACGCGTCATGCAGGAGGCGCCGCGCTTCGCTCAAAACCGCCCAATGGCGCAACCGCTGGTTCATTTCGCGCCATTCATCGTGCTGCACGTCCACCCGCAACGGATAGATGTCCACATCCACCAACACCGATTCATCGACACCGGCGCTACCGCGATACGAACCGATTGGCTGCGTTGCGATTTCGCCCGTCACCCCGGCTTCTTCCATTGCTTCTAAAGCAGCGCTTTCCCAAGGGGTCATATTGGGCTCGATAGCCCCCTTTGGAAAAATCCAGCGCCCGGTGCGACGCGACGTGATCAATAGGAACGCGACGCGACCATCGACCATGGCATAGGGCATGGCGCCCGCCTGCCGCAGTCCCTCTGGTGTCTCTACCCTGTGGCTCCAGTTCCTGAGGAAATCGCGCATTGTTTCGTCCGCAAATAAGTCCGTCCACAGCCTCTGCCATGACCAAGGCACCGGAGTCTATCGCTGCAAAAAAGAATGGGCCCCGCAGGACCCAATCAAACTCGAAAATCCAGAGATTTTAGCGCCTGGAGCGCCGAAGCCTTAGCTGAGCAGGGTCAGATTGGCGGCTGAAACCTTGCCGTCACGGCCGGTTTCGAGCTCGAAGCTCACCTTGTCGCCTTCGTAGAGGCCCTGCAGGCCCGAACGCTGAACGGCGGAGATGTGAACAAACGCATCCTTCTCGCCATTGTCAGGCGAGATGAAGCCAAAGCCCTTGGTAGTGTTGAAGAACTTCACGGTCCCATTAATGGCGGCCATGTAAAAAACCTCTTGGTCTGTTGTGCCGCAGGTTGCGGCGGACTTACGATTCACAAGATCAGGAGGTAGCCCAGATTCCGGCTGGCCGGCATTTCAGGTAACGCAAGACAAGTGGAACGTAGGACGATTATCTCTTGGCTATTCGATTTTTTCAAGATCGATAACTGCATCAATAAGAACACCCGGCTGGGGGGCCAACCGGGTGTTTGCGCCTATTGGCGCAGAGCCGCAGGGGGCGCTGCGGCAACACTGACCCGGCTTAGCCGCGCGGGCACGTATCGATATATTCACGACCATTACGGTCACGATAGACACACTGATTAAGGTTGCGGTTGTGGACGCGAACCATGTCGCCAACCGCTGCGCCAGCGACGGCACCGATACCGGCGCCAACAGCTGCGCCAACAACATTGCCGGAAACGACGGCGCCGGTTACGCCGCCAACGCCCGCGCCAATGGCAGCGCCCTGCTGGGTTGTGGTGCAGGCAGCAAGCGACAACGCCGTCGCAGCAATGATCAGAATTTTATGCATTTGGTTTCTCCCACGAGATGCTCGAAGGCAAAAATGCACGTTTCCGTGAAAGGTTCCGGCGAAAGATTGAATCTTTCTCGATTCAAGTTTTGCGTGGACCAACCAATCCTGCCGCGGCGATACCGAGCCAGCCGATAATCATCATGCCACCGCCAATCGGCGCTGCACCTGAGAACAGGCCGCTTCCTGCCCATTCGCGCATGGCCAGATCAGCTCCAAAAACGGCCGTACCCAGTGCCAGCACAATACCTGACACGAGAAAGGCGCGCCTGCCGCCACAAAGACCCAGCGCCAGCAGCGCAGGGCCATGCGACAGGAAAATGGCGGCAATAGATGCAAGATTGCGCGATTCCGTGCTGTGCGAGGCAGCAGCAGCCGAAGCAACGCCGAGAGCGCCAATCAACCCGGAAATCATGATCAAGAGACGCTGCATGGCGAACACATTCCTAGAGGCCGCTTTCCCGAGCGGCCGCTTTCAAATAGAGCATGGCGCGCGAGTGTGAGAAATGACCATGAGTGACAAAGTCGCGCCAGCAGACCTGGCGCAATCCAATCCTGTTTCCAGCTGGGGTGAAGAATTACGGGCCACCTTCATGTTGGCATGGCCACTGGTCATTGCCCAGCTCGCTCAAAACGCGCTGCACATGACGGATGTGATCCTGCTTGGCTGGCTTGGCCCCACCCATTTGGCGGCAGGATCGCTTGGCACGACATTCTTCATGCCCTTTTTGCTATTCGGCGTTGGCGTGGTCGGGGCCGTCGCACCGCTGGTCGCTCAAGCGCGTGGCGCACGCAATATCAAGGCCGTTCGCCGTATTGTGCGGCAGGGCTTCTGGGTTGCCCTTCTCCTCTCAACGCTGCTCCTGCCCTTTGTCCTGCAGATCAAGCCAATTTACCAATGGCTGGGTCAGGACCCCACGGTCACCGACATGGCAGAGCAATTCATTCAGATTGTTGCCTGGTCGCTCTTTCCGGCAACCGGCATCATCGCCCTGCGCTCATTCCTCTCGGCTTTCGATGCCACACGCGCCATTCTCGTGATCACCGTCATGGGCGTCATTGTGAATGCCATTGTTGCCTATGCCTTGATTTTCGGCCATTTCGGCTTGCCTCGGCTGGAACTGCGTGGCGCAGCGATTGCCACTCTAACAACCAACATCGTCATGTTTCTGACCATGTTGTTCTATGTCATTCGCCATAGGCGCTTTGGTCGCTTTCACATCCTTATTCGGTTCTGGAAGCCGGACTGGCGCCATTTCCGCGCCATCTTCGCGCTCGGCACACCCATTGCCCTGACGATCCTTGCGGAGGTCGGCATGTTCACCGCCGCAGCGCTGCTCATGGGGCGTATCGGCATTGATGAAGTTGCCGCCCATGCTATTGCGCTGCAATGCGCCTCTATGGCCTTCATGGTGCCGATGGGCCTCGGCATTGCCGCCACGGTTCGCGTCGGCACCGCCTATGGGCGTAGAGATCAGGAAGGCATTCGCAAGGCAGGCTGGATGTCGCTCATGCTTGGCACCAGCTTCATGGTTGTCTCTTGCCTCGCTTTCTTGTTGTTTGGCTATCCAATCGCCTCGTTCTTCCTCAATCCCGAAATCGAAGCCAACGCAAATGCCATCGGCCTTGCCGTGTCCTTCCTTGCCGTGGCTGGCATATTCCAGCTCGTCGACGGCGCGCAGGTCACCGCCGCCCATGCTTTGCGGGGCCTCAGCGATACCAAGGTGCCTATGGTGCTCGCTATCGTCGGCTATTGGATGATTGGCTTGCCGACAAGCTATGTTCTCGGCCTCGTGCTGGATTGGCGCGGCGTTGGTATCTGGATCGGGCTGGCGGCAGGCCTGTCCTTCGCCGCTATAGTGCTGGTGACACGCTTTGCCATGCGCGAGCGGCTCGGCCTGCTCGAAAAGATCGGCGTGGCGCGCAGTTAAAAGCGCGCGCCACCGGGCTCTATACGCGGCCAATCGCCCATGCGGTTGCGAAACCATGTCCGCTGCCGCTTGGCATATTGGTGGGTCGCAATGGTCGCGCGCTCTATGGCCTCGTCTTCTGACATCTGCCCGGCCAGCCAGCCTGAGATTTCAGGCACGCCAATGGCCTTCATTGCGGGTAGCGACGGATCGAGCCCCTGCCCCAGCAACGCCCGCACCTCGTCCACCGCGCCAGACTCGAACATGGTTTCAAACCGCCGCGCAATGCGGACGCGCAACAGGTCGCGTTCGGGCCAAAGCACCATCCGCTCCAGAAACCAATCCGCCAGCAAGCCCGGCTGCTGGTCCTGCTGAAAACTCGAAAGCGCCCGGCCTGTGGCGCGTTTGACCGCCAGCGCCCGGATCACCCGCTGCGGATCGGCCACCGCGAGCCGCCCGGCGGTAATTGGATCTTCGGCCATCAGCAAAGCCATGCGTCCGGTCTCATCCAGCGCCTGAACCTCGTGCTGAACATCAAGCGCCACGGTATCGGGAACGTCCGGCACATCAGCGAATCCATTTATCAACGCATCGAAGTAAAGCCCCGTGCCACCTACAAAAATCAGCTCTCGTTTCGTATCGGCAGCGGCGGCAATCACGTCTACTGCCCGCACCCACTGCCCCGTTGAGAACCGTTGCGATGTCGGCACGACGCCATAAAGCTGGTGCTCGGCCTGCGCCTCTTCCTCGGCACTCGGACGGGCCGTCACCACGCGTAAAGTGTCATAGACCTGCATTGAATCGGCATTGATGATCAGCCCGCCCGATGCACGCGCGCGCTCCAGTGCCAACGCCGACTTGCCGCTGGCAGTCGGACCCGCTATCAGCACAGCGTGCCTCTGGTCCGTCACCACACGTCTCCGAAAGTTGCTGCCACCATGCCGGTTCTATCCCTGATCGCCAATCCTGCCGACCCCGAACTGAGCACGGCGCTTGCCGCTGCTGTGGTCGCAAAAACCGGCGGTGAACTCAACTGGCAAAACCATGGCGTGGCTTGCGAAATCATTGAGCCGATAGCACCGGATGCACTTGAGATTGCTCGAAAAATCCTTGCAGGCAAGGCAGTTGACGCAAATCTGGTTCCGACAGAAGGCCGTCGCAAGCTGCTTTTGATTGCCGATATGGATTCCACCATGATCGAGCAGGAATGTATCGACGAACTCGCCGCCGCGCTCGATCTCAAGCCGCAGGTTGCCGAAATCACCGAGCGTGCCATGCGGGGCGAACTGGACTTCGCCGAGGCGCTGGATACAAGAGTCGCGCTGCTTAAAGGCTTGGAACGCAAGGTAATTGAGGAAGTCCGCCGCGAGGCGATTACGCTGGCGCCGGGTGGTCGGGCACTGGTCCAGACCATGAAGGCTTATGGCGCCTATACCTCGCTCGTGTCGGGCGGGTTCACTTTTTTTGCCGACTATTTTGCCCGGCGGATCGGCTTCGATGAGGCGATTGCCAATGTGCTGGAATTCGATGGCGAGGCACTCACCGGCACCGTCACCAAGCCCATAGTGGACAAGAATACCAAGCGCGAACGGCTCCTGGCCCTCGTTGATGAACGGGGTCTGAATACAGACCAGACAATAGCCGTTGGCGATGGTGCGAACGACCTCGACATGATCGGCGTCGCCGGTTTCGGTGTCGCCCTTCATGCCAAGCCTGCCGTGGCGGAAGCGGCCGGCATTCGCATCGATCACGGAGACCTCACGGCCCTGCTCTATCTGCAAGGCTATGCCGAAGACGAATTCGTCCGATAAGCACGGCACTGGACATGGCCGACCCCTTTCCGCTTAGCTACAGGCGGGAGAGACGCGGCGGGAGGTGCGTCACGTGTCGATGACCATTCTGGAGGGACGAAGCTGCGGCACCTGTACCGCCTGCTGTTCCTTCGCGCCCATCCGGGTCGAAACCCTCAAAAAAACCGCCAATACGCTTTGCCCACATTGCGCAGTGGGTCAGGGCTGCACGGTCTATGATGTGCGACCGCAGGTCTGCCGGGGCTTTTATTGCGGCTGGTTCTTTCTGCCCGAGCTCGGTCCCGCCTGGCACCCGGAATTGAGCGGCGTCGTCATTCGTTCCGAATCCTTCAACAACGACACCATCACCATTCTGGTCCTGAAACTCTCGGAATTCCTGATTTCCGAGGACTTTGCCGGACTGGTCGGCGCGTGGGTTGAAGCAGGCATTGCTGTCGAGTTCGAGCGGGTTGGTCCCGAAGGCCATCTACCCGCTAAAATGCGGGTCAATGAATTGCTGGAAGAGGCCGTTGCAGCGCGCGACTTGAGGGAAATGCAGAAGGTGTTTGCGTGGTCGCTGGCCCATATCGAGCAGTCACACACCTGGGAACGCGACGAGACTGAATTCTATAGCGCGCTGGCGTAGGACCGTCCGCCTGAGCATTTCTAGCTTTGCTGGATTGATTCCCCCCTTCGTCACCACCCGGTTTATCCGGGTGGTCCATGCGATAGCGCCGTAGAACTGGATTGCCCGGACAAGCCGGGCAATGACGATGGAATGGAGGACGCAGGGCAAAGGGAATTCCGGGAAAACCTAAACCGCGCTAGCCGTTCCAATCCATCCGCATATAGACGCCGCCGCTTTCCAGCTCTTCCAGCATCTGCGCCAGCCGCTTCTGCTTGGTTTGCTCGCGCTGCGCCTTGTTGATCCACAACAGGTAGTCGTTGCGTTGATAAGGCGGGCGAGCGTCATAGGCGGCGCGCAATCCGTGAGCCTCCAGTGCCAGAAGAACGAATTCGGGCATATCCTCACGCGGACGAAGCGGACGCAATCTTGGGCTCATGACACCTTTCCTTTAAAGGCAAGTCTGGATTGAGAGGACACCGCATCCTGACAGCATAATATGCGGTATTCTATTGCCGCAAATGGCTGATGGTGCAGAACTGTTCCGACCACACGCCTTGCGCCCCCGAATCGGCTTAGATTGTCCTCATGCAGCCCTATCTGACGCTTCTCTCCGACATTCTTGAAAACGGCGCCGACAAGTCGGACCGCACCGGCACCGGCACACGGAGCCTTTTCGGCTATCAGATGCGCTTCGATCTCTCGAAGGGCTTCCCTCTGCTCACCACCAAGAAGCTGCACCTGAAATCGATCATCTATGAACTGCTGTGGTTCATTCGTGGCGAAACCAATGTGCGTTGGTTGCAGGAGCATGGCGTCAAGATCTGGGATGAATGGGCCGATGAAAACGGTGATCTTGGCCCGGTCTATGGTAGCCAATGGCGCAGCTGGCCCGCGCCAGATGGGCGCCATATCGACCAGATCGCCAATCTGGTTCAATCCATCAAGACCAAGCCCGACAGTCGCCGCCATATCGTATCGGCGTGGAATCCTGCGGAAGTCGATGACATGGCCCTGCCGCCCTGCCATTGCCTGTTTCAGTTCTATGTCGCCAATGGCAAGCTGAGCTGCCAGCTCTATCAGCGCTCCGCCGATACCTTTCTCGGCGTGCCGTTCAACATCGCTTCCTATGCCTTGCTCACTCACATGATGGCGCAGGTCTGCGACCTGGAAGTGGGCGATTTTGTGCATTCTTTCGGCGATGTGCATCTTTACTCGAACCATTTCGAGCAGGCCCGCCTGCAATTGACGCGTGAACCGCGCCAGCTGCCGCGCCTCATCATCAATCCCGAACGCAAAAAACTCGAAGACTTCGTGTTCGAAGATTTCGCCTTCGAGGGCTACGATCCGCACCCCCATATCAAGGCAGACGTATCCGTATGAGCCGGACGCTGGCGGAACTGACCGATCTGGTTGCAAAGGTGTCGGACATTTACGCCGAGCGCAACCATATCAAGCGTGACGCCGACTGGACCATCCTGAAATTGCAGGAAGAGCTGGGCGAGTTGACCGCAGAGCATCTCCGCCTTTCCGGGCGCGGTCGCCTCAAGGACCAGAGTGAAGCCGCAATAATTGAAGCGCGGGAAAATGAAGCGGCGGATTTGCTGGCCATGCTTCTGCTCTACGCCAGACAACACGACATCGATCTGGATGCGGCCCTGCAACGAAAATGGTTCCGCTATCTGACCTGATGCAGATACCCTCTTTGGAGGGACTGTTTACACGCTCCTATGGGCGCAAAAGTCAGCTTCGCATGGCCCGCCAAAACCGCTATTTCTAGTCAGGCGGGGTGGCGCTGCGATACGCAAAACCAAATGAGGGAAGCGAACATGCATAAAGTGGCACTAGCTCTGGTCATGAGCGCTCTGGCCCTGCCCACTCTGGCCAATGACACCATGGCCCAGCTCGGCGCGGGTGGCCTGGTTTTCGTCACCAGCGACAGCATCGAAATGGCTTCGGAACATCTGTTCGTTTCGCGCGACGAGATCAAGGTGGTCTATGAATTCGACAACAAGCTGGGCGAAGCGCAAAGCATTCTGGTCGCCTTTCCTATGCCCGATATCGAAGGCGGGCCGGAACGTCTGGTAAGCATTCCCAGTCTTTATGATCCGGAAACTGGCGAAGAATCGACAGACCCGGACAATCTTTTCCGCTTCAGGACGACTTTGAACGGCGAGCCGGTAAACGCCCAGCTTCATCAATATGCATTTCATAACAATATCGATTATTCGGCGCTGCTCACCAGTTTTGGCGTGCCCCTCAATCCTGTTACGTCGACCACCCTTGCAGCACTGAACGCGCTGACGCAGGAGCAACTCGCGGAACTGCGCCACAAGGGCCTCGTCTTTTCGTTTGAATACGATGCGGGCGATGGCTGGGTGACAGAAGAAAACCCGCTATGGTCCTTGCGCTCGACCTATTCATGGGAAGCCACCTTCCCACCCGGAAAATCCGAAGTCGTCCATATCTACAAACCCAGTGTGGGCGGCACGGTCGGCGTCACCTTCATGACTTATGGCGAAGAGGATGAGTGGGCGAGCAAGACCCTAAACGAATACACCGCCAAATATTGCATGGAGGACAATGTCCTCGCCGCAGTGAAGCGGAGCGCCATCGACAACGATGGGTGGACATCTTACGGCTATGCTGAAAACTGGCTGTCCTATATCTGGTCCACAGGCAATAACTGGTCTGGTCCGATAGGCAAATTTACCCTGACCATCGACAAGGGTGAACAGGATAGCCTGGTCTCATTTTGCGGCGAGAACGTAAAAAAGATTGGTCCGACCACTTTTGAAATGACCGAGACCGACTGGTATCCGCCATGGGACCACGAACTGGAAATCCTGTTCCTCGACAAGATGGATTGGGACGACCAATAAACTTTCCACGAATTGCTCCCGCTGCGGCGGGAGCAGCGTTTATCCAAGGCGAAAGAAGCTGTCCCAAGACCTCCTCACCATCCGCCCCGCGACCCCTGACGACGCAGCCACCATTCTCGGTTTCATCCGGGCGCTGGCTGAATATGAGAAATTACTGCACGAGGTAGAGGCCAATCAGGCCGACCTCGCCCGCGATCTCTTTGCGCCCGAACCGAAAGCGTTTTGCGAAATCGCCGAATGGGACGGCAAACCGATTGGCTTCACGCTCTGGTTCTACACCTATTCCACCTTTCAGGGACGGCACGGCATCTGGCTGGAAGACCTCTATGTCGACCCCGAAATGCGCGGCAAAGGCATTGGCAAGGCACTGCTCGTCAACCTCGCCCGGCGCTGTGTGAATGAGGGGCTTGGCCGATTTGAATGGTGGGTGCTCGACTGGAACGAGCCCAGCATAGAATTCTACAAGAGCCAGGGCGGCATCATGCAGGACGAATGGACCAAAGTGCGGGTCGAAGGCGAAGCGCTGCTGGAATTGGGGCAGGCATGATCCCCAAGATTGCTCTCATCGCCGCTGTGGCCCGCAATAATGTGATCGGCGCATCGCAAACCATTCCATGGCGGATTCCGTCCGACTTCGCCTGGTTCAAGCAGACCACGATGGGCAAACCCATGATTATGGGCCGCAAGCAGTTCGAGACCTTCCCTCGTCCCCTGCCCGGTCGCCCCCATATCGTGGTGACCCGCCAGCGCGATTATGCGCCCGAAGGCGTCTTCGTGCGTCATAGCCTCGCCGAAGGGATTGATACGGCGAAGGAATTGGCGTCAGAGGCGGGCCTTGACGAAGTAATGGTCATTGGCGGCGGCGACATATACGCGCAGGCTATGCCTTTGGCGGATCGGCTCTATATCAGCCATGTCGACCTGACACCGACTGGCGACGTGCATTTTCCGCCCATCGCACCGGCAGAATGGCGCGTCACGGCCGAGCCGGACATAGCGCGCTCCGAAAAGGACGACGCGCCCTATATCATACGTATCTATGAGCGTCTTAGCGGCTCCGCGCATTGATCACGCGCGCACCTTGCTTATATATGGCACCACAGTTTTCTCTTAGACACCGAAAGGAATACGATGCCTTGGGAGAATAATGGAGGCGGAGGTGGCCGCAATAATGGCGGCCCCTGGGGTCAAGCTCCCGGCGGAGGCGGCGGTGGCGGTGGCCCGCGTCGTCCTGGCGGGAACAACACTCCCAATCTAGAAGACATTCTCAATCGCGGCCGCGACCAGTTCAAGGGCGGTGTGCCCGGCGGTCGCTGGGCGATTGTTGGCGGCGTGCTTGCACTGCTGGCGTTCTGGGGCGTCAATTCGGTCTATCAGATCAGCCCGCAGGAAGTCGGCGTCGAGCTGCGTTTCGGTAAGCCCAAGCCCGAACTGTCCGGTCCGGGCCTGCACTTCATGCTCTGGCCCATCGACACGGTCGAGCGCGTGGTCACTACTGTCAATCAGACACAGATCGGCGTTCAGACCACCGGCCAACGCTCCAATGCCGGCGACGGCCTGATGCTGTCGGGCGACCAGAACATCGTCAATGTGCAGTTCTCGGTCTTCTGGTTTATTTCCAACCCGACCGATTACATTTTCAACGTCCGCGATCAGGATTCGCTGGTCCGCTACGCTGCCGAAAGCGCCATGCGTGAAGTTGTCGGCCGCCGTCCCGCTCAGGAAGTCTATTCCGATGACCGTGCCGGTATTCAGGCAGATGTGCTGCGCATCACCCAGGCCACGCTCGAAGCTTATGGTCTGGGCGTCACGGTCAGCCAGATCCTGATCGAAAATGCCAGCCCACCGGCAGAAGTTATCGACGCGTTCAACGAAGTTCAGCGCGCCCGTCAGGACGAAACCCGCTTGCAGGAAGAAGCCCGCTCCTACGCCAATACCCTTTTGGGTGATGCGCGTGGTCGTGCGGCTGCCCAGCGTGAACAGGCGGCTGCTTACACCAACCGCGTGGTGCAGGAAGCAACCGGTGAGGCCGAACGCTTCAATTCCATTTACGCTGAATACGTAAATTCGCCGGACGTGACCCGCACGCGCCTCTTCCTTGAAACCATGGAAGAAGTGCTTGGCGGATCGGAAAAGGTCCTGATCGAGAACGGCACGCAGGGATCGGGCGTCGTGCCCTATCTGCCGCTGCCTGAACTGCGTTCGCGCGCAACCAGCTCGACGGGGAACTGACCATGACGAATCGTCTTTTCATCATTGGTGCCGTTATCGTCGGCGCACTCTACGTCCTGTTCTCCTCGATCTATATCGTGGACGAACGCGAGCAGGCCATCGTCATGCGCTTTGGCCAGATCACCGATGTCCGCACCGAGCCGGGTCTGTATTTCAAAATTCCGACCGACGTTGTCGACAGCGTCCAGATCGTTGATGACCGTCTGCTGCGTTACGACATTGCCAATATGCGCGTGCAGGTATCGGGCAACGCCTTCTACCAGGTCGATGCCTTCCTGACCTATCGCATTGCCAATGCCCGTCTGTTCCGTGAGCGCGCCACCGGCCAGCTTTCGGTTGCAGAAGCCCGTATCGGGGCCAGCCTCGATGCTGCGCTGCGCCAGGTCTATGGTCTGCGCGAGTTTACCGACGCCCTGTCGGACCAGCGCACACAGATGATGCAGGAAACCCGCAACCTGATCCGCCCGGATCTGGCTGAACTCGGCCTCGACATCGTCGACGTCCGTATCCTGCGCACCGATCTCGATAGCGACGTTTCGGCAACCACATTCGAGCGTATGCGCGCCGAACGTCTCGCCGAAGCTGCCCTGCTCCGCGCCCGCGGTCAGGAACAGGCCCAGAGCCTGCGCGCCATCGCCGATCGTCAGGCCGTTGAAATCGTCGCCGCCGCCACCCGTGATGCCGAAATCATCCGGGGTCAGGGCGATGCCGAACGCAACCGCATCTTTGCGTCGGCCTATGGTCAGGATCCGGAATTCTTCGAGTTCTATCGCTCGATGGAAGCCTATCGCACGGCAATGCCCAATTCCGGCACCACCATGGTCCTCTCGCCCGATAGCGCCTTCTTCCGCTATTTCGGCTCGGACGGCCAATTGCCAGAAGCCAGCACGACCTTCGCAACGCCATTGCCGCCCGCCTCGTCGGTGGAAATCCCGGCAACGATCGACGCCCCGGCGCTTGACGGTCTCGGCATCGAAGAAAGTGTCGCGCCCAGCCTGACGCTGGAAGACGGCTCGGAACTGGTGCCCACACAGGGCACGGAAGCTCCGGCCTCGGTTGAGGAAACAGCTCCCGCTCAATAAGGCTGGATCAAAATACAATCAGAAGGCCGGCGCAGCCCCTGCGTCGGCCTTTTTCTTTATGCCTATGCCAATATGACTTTTCGCATCCGCTCACCCTGCCATTCTCATGTGCAGAAAAACCGCGGTGAGGGATAGACAGCCCAATGCGTGAAAGGTCACGATGACCTCAGCAACTTCACCTTGGGGGTAAGAATTTGTCGGAGAATAAAGAGCCGGGATTTTCCTGGATCGTCCCATTCTGGTCGGAAGTTTTCTTGTATCTGCAACATGTGTCCGTCATTGAAATTGTGCGGACCATCTTCCCACGGCTGCGATTGAACCATGCGTTTATCGAGGCCTATGTCACGATCAATACGATCGCCGCCTTTGTAGCTCTGGCAATAGCCTCCAATCGATGGGACGAAACCGTCAGCAACCTGCTGCTGATCGTGACGATCTACGGCTGTTTCCGCATCTTCGAGATCACTGTTTTCCAGCTTAACGTGCTGATGTTCCATCAATACCGCGCAAAGATCGCTGGCGAAGTTCACACGCTTAGGAGCTTCCGAAGAACTGTTATCCTGCTGGTGCACAATTACTTCGAGATCGTGTGCTGGTTCGGCGTGATCAACGTCTTTCTCTATCGTGACGGCCAGATCACGTCGCTGGGGGTCGAGCCCTCATTCTTTTCCATTTTCCGGGAGAGCATGCTGATGATGTTCACCTTCACCCCGGAAATTTACGAACCCGCCAAAGACCCGGCAATCATTGCGTTTTCGATACAGGCCGTGGTTGGCCTATTCATGTCGGTTATCGTGCTGGCCCGATTTCTAGCCCTGCTCCCGCCGCCCAAATCTGCCGACAAGCACGAACAGAACTGAGACCGCCGGTCAAAGGATGCAGCGGAGCAAATGCCGGATGCGGCACGCAGCAATAGTGCCGGAGGGTTTGCATCCCGCCCTCGGCTCACCTATATAGGTCTTGCCCGCAAGGGCTATGGCGATAAACGGTCATTGCAATAAACCCATCGGACCCGGGGGCAGTACCCGGCGTCTCCACCATCTCCCCTCTTTCGGGAGGAGCCAATGGGGACGAAACAGGATCGACGAGGGCGTAAAGAGTGTGCTTTTGCTCGGTGAGGTACCACCGTTATCGGTCCGAAACTTATAGTTGCTAATGACAACAATAAGGCTCCGGTCGCTCTCGCCGCGTAAGCGGTGCTAGCACTGGGAATTAAAGTCCTCCGCTCCTAGCCGGGCGTCAGGCGGGGTTCGCAGGCACCTGGCAACAGAAGCCTGCACTTCATTGCCATTTCTGTTCGCCTTTTCCCCCTTTCTCCTTGAAATCTCTTGGAACGTAGGGCTGATATGGGCCGTTCGGATTCTAGAGATAAACGGAGCAGCGGGCATCATGGCCGAAGACCACATGCGATACGACATTCTCGCTCAGGAAGCTCTGCGCGGCGTCGTGCGCAAGGTTCTGGCTGAAGTTTCGCGCACCGGCCTGCCGGGCGAGCATCACTTCTTCATTTCCTTTGCCACGCGCGCGCCGGGAGTGCGCCTCTCCGAGGAACTGCTCAAGCAGTACGACAAGGAAATGACCATCGTGCTGCAAAATCAATATTGGGACCTGAAAGTCTCCGAGAGCACGTTTGAAGTCGGCCTGAGCTTCAATGGTCAGCCCGAATTGCTGGTGATCCCTTTCGCGGCGATCAAAGGCTTTTTCGACCCGTCCGTGCAGTTCGGCCTGCAATTCGACCCGGCAACGGCCCCGCGCGATGATGGCTCCGAGGAAGATGCGGCGGATGCTGCAACGGAAGCAGAAACTGGCGACCCGGAGACGAGCGGCGAAAAGGTCATCAGCCTCGACGCCTTCCGCAAGAAGCCCTGATCTGAACCGGGACCATGGAAAAACGGTCCTTATCCATCGTCGGACATCGCACTTCGATTGCGCTTGAGCCCGAGTTCTGGTCGGGCCTGGAAGCAATGGCCAGCGCCCGTGCGCTCAGTCTGGCCGCCCTCGTGCGCGAGATCGACGAGACACGCCAGACCACCAATCTGTCATCGGCGGTGCGGCTTGCCGTGCTCGGCTGGTATCGAGATAAGGCCACGCTCAAATCTGCGGATTAATATTAATTGGGAAGCCAAGATCGATTGGCCCGCTGGCCGGCGGGCTACCGTTCTGCTCCAGCAGCAGCCGCTCCTGCTCAAGCCGCAGCGCTTCTTCCTCGGCAGCACGCCGGGCCGCTTCTTCCGCCGCGCGACGCCGCTGCTCCTCGGCCAGCCTGTTGCGCTCTTCCGCCGCCGCGCGCTGACGCGCCTCGTCTTCCAGCCTCAAAATATCGAGCCGCTCCAGTTCCAGCTCATTGGCCCGCACCTGAATGGCAGCAACCATTTCGGCAAGGTCGAGCGTCACCAATGGCGCAAAAACCGTTCCCCCGATCCGGGCGAGGATACGCGCCGTTTCCGTCTCGATCAGCCCGCCCGCATCGACATAGCCCCGTGGCATGAGCACGAACAGGCCATCGAGCCCCATCTGGCTCAAGGCCACATTGAGATTGCCGGAAAGCCTGCCGCCCGCGCCCTCTATAATCAGATTGGCTATGCGAACGGCGCCACCCGCAATGGTGAAGGCCCCCCGGGCCTCGCTTGCTGCGAAACCGCCTTGCGACAGACCCAGCGCAATCAGGGTTTGCAGCGCGTCCTCATCAATATTGAGCGGATCTTCGATGCCTGCCAAAGTCGGGAAGACCGCCGGGCTCAACCCATTGGCGGAAAAGCCGGATAGCGCAAAATTGCCTTCGCCGGTAAGGCTGCGCACCAATTCGGCGATACTCTGGCCATTCCCCTCAAATTGCAGACCGCCATCGACAATTCCAGCTATGCCCAGAGCGGGCAGGTTGAAAGCGTCGATATCGACGCCTTCCAGCGACACGGCCCCGGCCAGGCTGCGCTCGGAAAGCGCCCCAGCGCAGCAGCGAACAAGGTTGAGGGTGAGGCGACCGTCCCCCGCCTGCCCCACCAGCCGTTCTATGGCAACGCTTTCCGGCGACCAGACATAGGAAAAGCGCGTTTCACCCAGCATGGAGTCGCCATTTACCCGCACCGCATCGCTGGTCACGGCAATATTGCCACGCGACGTGCGCAAGACGGGATCGACCGCTAGAGGCCCATCGGGCCATACCCCTTCGCCCGGCACACCAATTGCAGCGCCGCCGAACATGGCAATCGCCAGTCCCGCTGCATCCAGATCATCGGCATGCAATGAGCCAGTAAAGCTGGGCAATTCACCCAAAATCTGCATGGAGAGATCGCCGGAAAATCCGGTGTCGCCGCTCACCCCGGCAATATCGGTCAGGGCAAATTTTCTCCAGCCCGCAAAATCCAGCCCCGCCGAGGCTTCGATATCGGGCAGTCCTGCCCCTTCGACGCCAGCCAGAGCGGCAACGCCGCCACCTGAAGCCAGCAGCACATCGAGTGTGCCTTGCCCGCTGATTTCGCCATTTGCCGCGAGACCGAAACTGCCGAAATAACTGGCCGATTGCCCGCCCTGACTGATCGCGGCGCGCCCTTCGAATCCATCGGCGGCGCTGCCTTCCATGAACAGGCTCGCCAAAACCGCGCCGTCCTCGTCAAACAGCGGCACATTGGACAGGCCGAACTGCTCCTGAGCGGCCAGACCGTCCTCGGCCTCCAGCGACACGATCAATC
>PJTQ01000119.1_pt1 | contig 121982 bp, 121 predicted proteins | sample 1512231 | NCBI WGS metagenome assembly PJTQ01 (sample SAMN08177688, study PRJNA422409) | Soil metagenome, whole genome shotgun sequencing project. | isolation source: Soil (3) enriched on wood chips | place: USA: Madison | collected 2015-01-15 | reverse complement strand
TGCTGCATTGATGTCGGTGGCGATGACCGACGCGCCTGCGCGCACAAAAGCCTCCACGGACGCAAGGCCAATGCCCTGCGCCGCCGCGGTGATGAGAACTGTTTTTCCGGTTAGATCGGCCATTGCGTCCTCCATTCGACATGACTTGACCCTGCTATATCATCGCTATATGAAAAACAATTGTTATATATGAAAAATGAGCCGTGCGAGGATCGCGGCTCTGGGGAGAGACTTCATGAAAATGACACTTGCCGCTTCTGCGGTCGCAATTCTTGCTGTGGGCATCGCCGCTCCTGCACAGGCTCAGTCCGTCGTGCGTTTCGCGCATATGAATTCGCCCGAGCACTTCGTGCATGTTGCTGCTGAAGGACTGGCCAAGGCCGTCGAAGAGCGCAGCAATGGCGAGATCAAGGTGGAACTGTTCCCGAGCGGTCAGCTTGGCGAAAACGGCGCGGTAACTGAGCAGATGTCGTTTGGCGCCGACCTGATGGGTCAGGTGGGCATCGGCATGCTCGCCGACTACGCGCCCGATTATTCCATCGTGCTCTACCCGTTCCTTTACCCCGATTTTGATGGAGCCAAGCGTCTGCTGGCCAGCGATCTGATCAAGGAGCTGGAAGCCAAGGTCGCCGAGAACAATATCAAGGTCATGTGCTACGCCCATTTCGGCGTGCGCGATCTCTATACCCGCGACAAGGAAGTGCGCTCGCCTGCCGATTCCGCAGGCCTGAGCATTCGCGTGCAGCCGGTGACCATCTACACCGAAATGGTGCGCCTGGTGTTCGGTGGCGCGGCGACCCCGATGCCTTGGCCAGATGTGTATTCCGCGCTGGCGCAGGGCGTGATCGACGCGGCCGAAGCGCCCCCGTCCGCCATGATCGACCAGAAGCATTTTGAGAACACCAAGTTCTTCATCCAGACCAACCACATGACCGATATCGTGCCGGTCACGGTCAGCGCCTCCTGGTTCAACAATCTCAGCGAAGCCAATCAGGCCATCTTCACCGAAGAAGCCAATGTGGCTTGCGATAATATGAGCGCCGCCTCCATCGCCAGCTATGAAGAAGGCATCGAGACGCTTGCCGCCAATGGCATGACCATTATTTCCGATGTGGATCGCGCGGCATTCGCCGAGCTTGCCGGTGGCATTGCCGCCGCATTCCCCGAATGGAGCGAAGGTCTTTACGATCGCGCCAAGGCCATCGTCGACGGCCAGTAAAACTTGATCGGCCCGGGCGAGATGTCCGGGCCGTCTCATCTTTGGGAGGAGGGGAGCTTGCAGGCAATCTCCAGAAAATTCGACGCCGCTCTGGGCGGTCTCGACAAACTGCTGGTAGCGCTGACCGTCATCACGCTGGTCGTGCTGGTGGGCGTCGTCTTCGGCGCCGTGATCATGCGCTATGTCTTCAACGCACCGCTGATCTTTTCCTTTGATCTGTCCACGCTGCTCTTTGCCTGGGTGGTGTTTATCGGGCTGACCATTGCCGACCGCGACGATGCCCATATGGGGCTCGATCTGGTGAGCAAGATCGGCAATGCCAATGTGCGGCAGGCGCTGATTGCCCTGCGGCTGGTGCTGGTTCTGGCGCTCTCGGCCTATCTCGCCTGGATCGGCTGGCAGATTTATCTGCGCACCGGCGCTCAAATCTCCTCGCTGCGCATCTCCGCAAAGTGGCTTTATCTTTCCATGCCGATCGGGTTCGGGCTTCTGACCCTGTCCTATATCGGCCGTATTATCCGGCTCGCAGCCGGTGGAGCGCGCTGATGCTCTGGGTCATTCTGGTTCTTTTCCTTCTTCTCTTGCCGCTGGGCGTTCCTGTCGGCCTCATCCTGCTCATGCTCTCGGTGGCCTATGTCATCATGGAGCCGGCGTTGATGGATGTGGTGCTGGCACAGCGCATCGTGCAGGGCACGCAGAGTTTCCCGCTGCTGGCAGTGCCGCTGTTCATTCTCGTTGGCGAACTCATGAACATTTCCGGCATCAGTCGCCGGGTGATGGATTTTGCCGCCGTGCTGACCCGCCGCGTCTGGGGCGGTCTGGCGCAGACCAATGTGCTGCTCTCGACCCTCTTGGCGGGGATGTCCGGCTCGGCCAATGGCGATGCGGCTATGCAGGCCAAGATTCTCGTGCCCGAAATGACCAAGCGCGGCTATCCGCTGGCCTATTCGACGGCTCTGACAGCCGTGTCCTCGCTCATCGCGCCGATGATCCCGCCCGGCATTGGCCTCATCCTGTTCGGCTTCGTCACCAATACCTCCATCGGCCAGCTTTTCGCCGCCGCCATCCTGCCGGGCTTCCTGCTGGCGCTGATGATGCTGGTGCAGGCCTATTTCACATCGCGCATCAATAAGTGGGACCCGCCGCGCGAGAAATTGCCGGACGATCCCTCGCTTGGCCGGTCCTTCCTTGGCGCTCTCCCTGCCATCCTCTTGCCCGTTCTGATTATTCTGGGCATTCGCGGCGGTGTGTTCACACCGGCCGAGGCTGCGGGTGTTGCCGTGGTCTATACGGTTGTCTGCGTCCTTGCCTACCGCGAGGCCAATTGGGATCAGGTCTGGAAGGCCCTGCGCTCCACCGTCTCCACCACTGCCGCTATTCTGCTGATTCTGGCTGCTTCGACCGCCTTTAGCTGGGTGCTGACTTTCGAGCAGGTGCCGCAGACCATCGCTGGCGGCCTCCTGTCCTTCACCGACAACCCGACCCTGATGCTGGCGCTTATCGCCGGGGTCATTCTGGTGGCCGGTGCGGTGATCGAAGGCACGGCGCTGATCCTCATTCTAGGCCCCATCTTCCTGCCGGTCACCAATGCGCTTGGCATCGATCCGGTGCATTACGGCGTGGTTTTCGTGCTGATGGCCCATCTGGGGGGCGTGACCCCGCCTGTCGGCACGATCATGTTCACCACCTGCACCATTACCAAAACCCCGCTGCTCGACTTCACCAAGGCGGCCTTCCCGATGATCCTGACCTATCTCGCTTTCGCGCTGGTCTTGATCTTTGTGCCGGTGTTCAGCACTGGTCTGGCCCATCTCTAGGAGGAGGATTGGGGATGGGAAAAGATGAGGGCGATCTGGGGCCGAGCTATTCGGCCCCAGCCGTGGACAAGGCTTTCGAGATCATCGATCTGGTAGCCGGGGAAATTGCCGGGCTCAGCGTCACCGAAATGGCGACGCGGCTCGACCGATCGACCAGCCAGATTTATCGGATCGTGGTGTCGCTGCACCGGCTGGGCCTGCTCAGGCGCAATGAGCAGACCGACCGCTATGAATTGACGCTGAAACTGTTCGAGATGGCGACCCGCCATCCGCCAACGCAGAAGCTGATCTATCATGCGACGCCGATCCTCGAACGGCTGACCGAAGATGCGGATCAATCCTGTCATCTGGCCAACGTCACCGGCACCTCGCTGATCATTCTGGCACAGGCCGATAGCCCGATGCCGATGCATTACACGATCAAGATCGGCTCGCGGTTCCCGGCAATGGAAACCAGCTCCGGCGTGGTCATTGCCGCCTTTTCGGCGCCCAACCGGCAGGAAATGCTGCTGGCCGAATTTTCGCCGGAAGAGCGGGAACAGTTCCGCGCCCGCTTCGACGCCATCCGCATCAACGGCTACGAACGCCGGGGCAGCGATGTGACGGCGGGGGTGATCAACCTGTCCAAACCGGTGCTCGACGCGTCCGGCCAGCCATTGGCTGCGATCACCGTGCCGTTCCTGCCGCAGCGCCGCATGCGCATGGAGGCCGACGCCGTGCTCGAAAAGGTCGTGGCCGCGGCCGAAGAACTCACCTCGATCATGCAGAACGCCTGATCTCGAACTATCCTTCCGAATGGAGACGAACTTGACGACGCTCAAAGGCATGACCTGGCGCCATCCCCGCGGCTTTGATCCCATGGTTGCGACCTCGAAAATCTGGCTGGAAAAGACCGGCGTGACTATCGAATGGGAGCAGCGCAGTCTTCAGGATTTCGAGTCCTATCCGGTTGAGGATCTGGCGCGCAAATATGACCTGATCGTCATCGACCATCCCCATGTCGGCCAGATCGCCGAAGAGAATTGCCTCACCCCGCTCGACCGCCCGGAGCGGCAGGCGGAACTGGCCTTGCTGGCGCAGCAATCGGTTGGCGAGTCCTTCCCCAGCTATATCTGGCAGGGTCGGCAATGGGCACTGCCCATCGATGCGGCAACGCAGGTACTGGCCTATCGCGCCGATGCGCTGCCCGGCCCGGTGACGCAGTGGAGCGATGTCGTGGCGCTGGCGCGTGAGGGCAAGGTTACGCTGCCCATGCGCGCGCCGCATGCGCTGATGAGCTTCTATACGCTGGCGGCAAATCTGGGCACGCCCTGTTCGTCCGAAAAGGCCGATGAACTCATCAGCCGCGACGCAGGCATTTTCGTGCTGAACATGCTCGCGGAACTGCTGGAACATGTGAAGCCCGACTGCTGGGACCTGGACCCGATCGCCGCTTTCGAGCTTGTCGCTTCCGGTGAGCGAGAAGAAGTGCTGGTGCCGCTGGCCTATGGCTATCTCAGCTATGCCATCGAAGGTTTCCGCCCCCATCGTCTCGCTTTTTCCGACATCGCTATTGCTGGTAATGCTGGCCCGCTGGGCTCGGCATTGGGCGGCACGGGCATTGCCGTCTCGGCCTATTCAAGCAATGTCGACGCGGCGCTCGATTATGCCTTCTGGGTGGCGGGCGCTGAGGTGCAAAAGACGATTTACGCGCAGGCCGGTGGCCAGCCCGGCAATCTCGACGCCTGGCAGGATGATGCGGTCAACGCCCCCGTCCACGGCTTTTACCGCAATACGCTGGCAACGCTCGACCAGTCCTGGATGCGCCCCCGCTATGATGGCTATATGGCCTATCAGAAAAAGGGCTCGGAAATCCTTGAAACCGGTCTGCGCGGCGGTAAGGACCACGGCGCGATCATCGACGAAATGAACGCCGCTTTCGCCGCTAGTTAGGCGCAGGCACCTCACTGAAAGAATCCCCACCCAGCCTCCCCCTGAAGAAGGGGGAGGAGCTGGTCCGTGACCTGCAAGACTTTGAGGCAAACTCGATCTGTCCCTCCCCCTTTTTCAGGGGGAGGTTAGGTGGGGGTGGTAATGCCGGACGAGGGCTTTCAGCATCCCTGCCAGCACCCTACCGCCCGCGAAACCGCCGCTGATAGTCCGGGTCGTAAAGCGAACTCTCCCGGAAATCCTCTGAACCCAGCCCTCACCGAAAGAACCCCCACCCAGCCTCCCCCTGAAGGAGGGGGAGGAGCTGGTCCGTGGCATGCAAGACTTTGAGGCAAACTCGATCTGTCCCTCCCCCTTTTCAGGGGGAGGTTAGGTGGGGGTGGTAAAGCCGTACGAGGACGTTCAGTCTCCTACCGCCCGCGAAACCGCCGCTGATAGTCCGGGTCGTAAAGCGAGCTTTCGCGGAAATCCTCTGCACCCAGCCCCTTGCCGACAAAGATCAGCGCTGTGCGCTCCACCGGACTGGCTGCAAATTTTTCTTCAATATCGCCCAGTGTGCCGCGCAGGATCATCTGGTTCGGCCAGCTTGCATGCGCGACAATGGCCACCGGACAATCAGCCCCGTAGAGCGGCGTCAGCTCCGCCACGATCCTGTCCAGCGCATGAATGGCGAGGTGAATGGCCAGCGTTGCTCCGGTCGCCGCGAAAGCCGCAAGATTTTCATCCTCTGGCATAGGCGAGGCGCGGCCCGACACGCGGGTCAGCACCAGGCTCTGCGCCTGGCCGGGAATGGTCAGCTCGCGCGCAAGCGCTGCCGCTGCCGCAGCAAAGGACGGAACGCCGGGCGTCAGACTATAGGCAATGCCCAACCGGTCGAGCCGCCGCATCTGTTCGGCCACTGCGCTCCATACCGAGAGATCACCCGAATGAAGACGCGCCACGTCCTCACCCGCCTCATGGGCGCGGATATATTCGGCCTCGATTTCATCGAGTGACATTGGAGCGGTGTCAATGAGGCGGGTGCCCGGCCCGCACCAGTCGAGCATTTCCTTGGGCACGATGGAGCCTGCGTAAAGGCAGACCGGGCAGCGGGCCAACAGATCGCGCCCGCGCACGGTAATTAGGTCCGCCGCGCCGGGACCTGCGCCGATGAAGTGGATGGTCATGGGTTACCTCGATGCGCGTGGAGAGAACCCCTCACCCGTCTCGGCCTTTGGCCGATCCACCCTCTCCCACAAGGGGAGAGGGGTGAGCCGGTGCATGTCAAAACCGCGGTGCCCCCTTCTCCCCTTGTGGGAGAAGGTGCCCGAGGGGCGGATGAGGGGGACCTGAAACTCATCCCTTCACCCACCGCCATTGTGTGATCGGCATGGCAGGGCGCCAGCCTGTCATGCTGCCCAACGGCTTGGCCTGAGACACGGCGATGCGCGTTAGCTCCCCGCCATGTTCGCCGTGCAAGCCAAGAAGCACCTGTTCCATTTCTAGCGTCACCGCATTGGCTACAAGCCGTCCGCCGGGGCGCAGGGCAGACAGGGCTGCATCCATAACCCCAGCATCGGAACCGCCGCCACCGACGAAAATCGCGTGCGGCGGTTCAAGACCAGCCAGCGCGTCTGGCGCCTTGCCCTCGATGATCTGCAAATCGGGCACGCCAAAATTCTGCGCATTGCGCGCAATACGCGCGGCGCGCTCAGGATGGGGCTCGATAGCGATTGTGCGCAGGCTCGGATCGGCCAGCATCCACTCGATACCGATGGAGCCAGACCCCGCGCCAATATCCCACAGCAGCTCTTTCCGGCGGGGTGCAAGGGCGGCGAGGGTGAGCGCGCGGATATCCCGTTTGGTGATCTGCCCGTCATGCTCGAACAGCGCGTCGTCGAGGCCCGGCGTCAGCGGCAGCACGCGCGCGCCGGGCAGGGGCACGACGGTGATTGCGCAGATATTGAGCGGGTTGATGCCGCTCAGTGCGAACAGTTCCGCCATTTGCGACAGCATCCGTTCATCAACGCCATCCAGGGCCTCCATTACGGTTATGATGGAGCGCCCAAAACCGGCTTCGGTGAGCAGCGCCGCAATCGCGGCAGGCCCATCACCATCCGACGTCAGCGCCAGTATCCGGGCGCCCGCATGCAGGTGTGGCCGGATCAGATCGACAGGTCGTCCATGCAGCGACAGGCTCACCACATCCTGCAAAGGCCAGCCCAACCGCGCCGCCGCCAGCGAGAAGGCCGAAGCATGCGGGATCGTCCGCATCTGCGCCGGATCGACATGGCGCGACAGACTGGCTCCGACCCCGTAATGAAACGGGTCGCCCGACGCCAACACACAGATATTGCGACCTTTTTCGGTGAGGATCGCGTCGATGGAGGCGGAAAAAGGCGAGAGCCATTGCCGCGCTTCGCCCTTGATTGCCGCCCCCGCCAGTTCCAGATGACGCGCACCGCCAAAGACGATTTCAGCCTCTGAAATAGCCTGCTGCGCCGCCGCAGAGAGGCCGGACAACCCATCCTCGCCAATGCCGATAATGGTCAGCCAGGGTGCAGTCACAGCCCCACTCCGCGCGGGGAATACACCAGCGGGTCCATGCCCGGCCGCTCGATGATCCGCGTCTCTGCCGAGCCGATAATAACGCAAGTCGCCATATCCGCCGCCTGCTGATCGGCCTCACCCAGCGGCGAAACCACAAACTGCTCGTCGGGCCGACCGATGGCGCGGCCGAAGATGACCGGCGTGGTGACGGGCAGCGCTTCGCGCAGGATTTTGAAGGCGGTAGCCAATTGCCAGGGTCGGGCTTTGGAGATGGGATTGTAGAGCGCAATCACCAGCCCGGCTTCGGCAACGGCGCGCAGACGGCGCTCGATCACTTCCCATGGCTTGAGATTGTCCGACAGGGAAATCGCGCAAAAATCATGGCCCAGTGGCGCGCCGGCGCGGGCGGCGACAGCCAGCATGGCGGTGACGCCGGGCAGCACCTTTATGTCGAGACGACGCCAGGTGTCGGGGCCGGTTTCGATGGCCTCGCAAATAGCGGCAGCCATGGCGAACACGCCGGGATCGCCGCCGGAAACGACGCAGACTTTCGCGCCCCGTGTCGCGGCATCCAGCGCGGTGCGGGCCCGATCGATTTCCTCACGATTGTCGGAGGCCATGCGGGTCTGGTCCGGGCGCAGGGAGAGACGGTCGAGATAGGGCCCGTAACCAAAAAATACCTCGCTGGCAGCAATAGCCTCCAGCGCCTGCGGCGTGGTTTGACCCGGATTGCCGGGTCCGGTGCCGACGATGGTGAGGCTGCCAATCATGGGCGGGCGCTCCAGCCGGGCACGAGGATCAGCGAAAAATAGGGCGCGCTGTCATCTGCCTTGTCCATGAGCGGCGTGGAGAAGCCATTTTCCATGGTGCCGCGCTCGACATAGACCGCGCCTTCGAGACGGCCCGCTTCGGTAAGGGCGGCGCGGACCTTGGGCAGGTTGCGGCCCAGCTTCATGATCACTGCGCCTTCGCTGTCGCTGAGGCGGCGGACGAGATCAGGTGCATCCAGCGTGCCGGGAAGAATGGTCAGAATATCGTCACCCTGCACCAGCGGCAGGCCGGCCTGTGACCATGAGCCGGACATGGCGGTAATGCCCGCGATGACTTTCGTGTCGTAGCGCGGGGCGAGCCGGACATGCAGATGCATATAACTGCCATAAAGCAGCGGATCGCCTTCGCTCAAGACGGCAACCGAGCGCCCCGCATCGAGATGAGCCGCGAGCCGGGCGGCGGCTTCGTCATAGAAAGCGCCGATCTGGCTTTTATAGGTCTCGTCATGGCGATGGATTTCGGTGGTCACCGGGTAGTCCAGCGCTTCTTCTATCTGGCCGGAGCGGAAATGGGCGGCGGCGATGGCGCGGGCATTGCTGGCATTGCCGCTTTTGGCGAAAAACGCGACCACATCGGCCTCGCCAATCGTGCGAACAGCCTTGAGTGTCAGCAGTTCGGGATCGCCCGGGCCGGTGCCGACGCCATAGAGTGTGCCGCTCATAGTCCCGGCCTCGCCAATGCGTTGAGGCAGGCCGAGGTGATGGCGCTGCCGCCCAGGCGTCCGCGCACGATGGCATAGGGCACGCCATAGGAATTTTCGGCCAGGGCTTCCTTGGACTCGGCGGCGCCGACAAACCCGACCGGCATGCCCAGAATGGCCGCAGGTCTGGGCGCGCCGTCGCGCAGCATTTCCAGCAGGTGAAACAGCGCGGTGGGCGCATTGCCGATGGCGACGACCGCGCCTTCGAGATGATCGTCCCACAGATGCAGCGCGGCGGCAGACCTTGTATTGCCGATGGAGGTGGCAAGGGCAGGCGTGCGCTCGTCGCGCAGGGTGCAGATGACAGGATTGTTGGCCGGAAGGCGGGCAGCGGTAATGCCGCGCGCCACCATTTCGGCATCGCACAGAATAGGGGCCCCTGCCTGCAGGGCCCGGCGAGCGGCGGTGACGAAATCGGGGCCGAAAACGAAATGCCGCGCCGCGTCCACCATGCCCGCCGCATGGATCATGCGGATGGCGAGTTCGGCTTCGTCCTCGGCAAAACCGGACAGGTCCGCTTCGCTGCGGATGATGGCAAAGGATTGGCGATAGATGGCATCGCCGTCCTTGATGTAGTCATATTGCGTCATCGGGCTTCCTGCCGAGCGGCGAGGGCAGGGGCCAGTCCCGCCTCGTCAAGGATATGCTGAGGCGTATCGCCTGCGCGGCCATCAATGACAAGGCCAATCCCGTCACCGCGACCCACAAGGGTGATGGCGGATGGTCGCGGGTGCGCGCAGCCCTTGGCGCAGCCGGAAACATGCAGGTGCTGATCCGCTGGAACCTGGGCGGCGAGTTCTGCGGCGAGACGGCGCGCTGGGATATGGCCGGACGCACAGCCTTCAGTACCGATACAGGCGCTGACGCGTCGGCGCGGGTCGGATGGATCGGTGATGAAACCGAGCTTTTCCGCGATTTCGATCAGCTTGGCGGGGGCGTTGTCGAGCAGCAGGGTGTGAGCGGGGGCGAGACGAAGCGTGGTTACGTCATTGGCCTGTGCGGCCTCGGCAAGCGCGATGAGGGCGTCGCCATGCATCTGACCAAAGGGCAGGGTGATGGGGAAGGTGTGGCCGCTTAGGGTTTGAAGCCTGGGAGTCCCCCACCCCGACCCTCCCCACGAGGGGGAGGGAGCGATATCGCGCTCCGGGCAGATTGTGGTGGCATGCACCGATCCAGCCCCCTCCCCCTCGTGGGGAGGGGCGGGGTGGGGGGGACTTGTGCCATATGCGGGAAACAGATCACTGGCCCGTGCGTCCGGTCCAAAAGCTGCCAGTGCGCCAAGCACTGCCAGGGTCGCGGCGACAGCCCCTTCCGCGTCCATGATCTGTGGCTTGCCGCCGCCAAGATGCACAGCCCAGCGTGTCGCGTCGAGCGCAAGCAGGCGAATGTCGGCTTTGAGTGCAGAGAGTGAAATCTGGCCAGCGCCATCGATGATGACGGTTACTTTTGGCCCGAGCTGGTCCTGTAGTGCTTTGGCACCCGCGCGAATATGTGCGGCGAGGGGAAGCGGGTCGGATATTTCGCTGGGGTCATCGCCAGCGAGGGGGGAGACATCGACAACGAGGCCATTTTCAAGCGGCACAAGACCGGTGACGGCATGTGCAAAGAGCAGAGCAGTCTCCGCAGTCAGCCCCCGAGCCTGAAGATTGCCGCGCGCGGATATCTCAAGAATGCCATTGCCGTGATTGATGGCAAGGCGTGCAAGCTGCGCAAGCTGGCTCGTCGAGAGAATGCGGTTCTGGACCCTTATGCGCGCCAAAAGGCCATCGCCGGTTTGCATGGGCTTTTCCAGCGTGGGACATGCGCCGCGACGCTGCGCTGGAATGAAAGCGGGTATGGCGGCACAAGTGTCCATAAAAGTGGTTTAGCAGGCTCCCGAGGCACGCACTACTGCGCCCTGCGCAGCAGATAAATATCCATGATCCAGCCATGCCGGGCGCGGGCCTCGGTGCGGGTGGTAACGATCTGCTCGGCTACATCGCCCAGCCGACCCGCGATAAGAAGCTGATCGGATGTGCCGAGATAAGCGCCCCAGAAAATGGTGAGATCGGGATCGGCATCGCGGAAGGCCAGCCGTCCGTCGAGCATGACCACCGCGTCGGTATCGACCGGGCCAAGCTGGCGGCCGGTGGTGATGAGAACCGGCTCCCCGATCCGATTGAGCGCAATGCCATGGGCGGCCGTGAGCGCCTGAATAGCGGTAATACCCGGTATGACCTGTACCTGCATTGGCGTGTCGACGCGCTCAAGAATGCGCAGGGTCGAATCGTAAAGACCGGGATCGCCCCAGACGAGGAAAGCCCCGGTGCCGTTTTCTGGGATTTGGGTGATGAGATCGCTGAAAATCCGGCCCAGCGCATCGTGCCAGTCATCGACGCCCTGACCGTAATCGGAATTGGCTGCGTCGCGGCGTGGCACTTCATAAGAAAGTTGAAGCGGGGCGCCTTTGACGAAGCGGGCGATGATGGCGCGGCGTATGCCTGCCAGATCCGCCTTGTTCGCGCCTTTGTCGGGCACGAACAGCACATCGGCGCGGTTGAGCGCGTCGATGGCTGCGATAGTCATATGGTCCGGGCTACCGGTGCCGATGCCGACAACGAGAATGGTCTTCATAATCGCGTTCTAGCATCCTGCCCGTGATTGGAAAATCAGCCGCGTGCGGCAAGCACTGCAAGCTTGGCGGGAATGGAGAGCACGTCGCGGATAGTCTGCAAACGCTCTTCGGTATAGTGGTGCGCCACATCGAGCAGGTTCATGCAGCCGACCAGTTCGTCCTTGAGGATGATCGGGACATTGACCACCGACTGACACCCAAGCGCATTGATCAATTCGTGGTCGAACAACACTTTGGCAATGTCTTCGATCGTGTTGGCGACGAAGAATTCGCGCTTGCCGTGAACGATGTCGAACCACGGACCATAATTGAGCGGCTTGGTAGCGGATGTTGGGTAGCTGACCGGGTCACTGGTATAGGCGCGGCGGGAAAGCTCGGCTTCCATATCGACCAGCATTACGGTGAACAGTTTTGCGCCGACAGTGGCGCGGGCCAGATCCTGCAATGCAGTGAAGACCTCATCGGCAGTCTTTGCCTTGGCGATGGCGGCGTCGAACGCGGCGAGGGCAGGGAGATGGTCGGTCATTTTTGGTGGTCCTTGGTCTTGGCAGGCAGATGCAGCGAGCGCCGAAGCGGCACCTCCCCCTTGACGGGGGAGGATGGGAGGGGGTGCGGGAGCCTCGATATAATGGCTCTCATCCCCCCACCCCAGCCCTCCCCGCGAGGGGGAGGGTGCGGATCGAGCGTGTGGAGGCTATGTGCCCTCGGTCGCCGCCATCAATTCTCTGGAATAGGGTTGGTTTAGCTGCCCCGATTTGAGCTGGCTCACATCCGCAATTTCCACCACCCGGCCATGGCGCATCACGGCGAGCCTGTCGCAAAGGAAACTGACCACCGGCAGGTTATGCGTGACCATGAGATAGGTCAGATTCTGCTCGCGGCGCAGGCGTTTGAGCAGGTTGAGAATTTCGGCCTGCACTGAAACGTCGAGCGCCGAAGTGGGCTCGTCGAGCAGCAGCACTTTGGGTTCGAGCATCAAGGCGCGGGCAATGGCGACGCGCTGGCGCTGTCCGCCCGAGAGCTGGTGCGGGAAGCGAAAGCGGAAGCGCTGGTCGAGCCCGACCGATTTCAACACGGCTTCAACACGCTCGCCCCGATTGCCGATGCCGTGAATAGCCAGTGGTTCGGCGAGGGCGGCGTCGATGGTCTTGCGCGGGTGCAGTGAACCATAGGGGTCCTGAAACACCATCTGCACCTGCTGAGAAACAGCACGATCGACATGATGACTGCGCGATTTGCCAAGGACAGAGATTGCACCGGTCCAGTTTGGTGCCAGCCCCGCAATAGCGCGCAGAATGGTGGATTTGCCCGAGCCGGATTCGCCAACAAGCGCAAAGCTCTCGCCTGCTGGAATCGACAGGTTCACATCGAAAACGACCTGGGTGTCGCCGTAGGAAATGTCGAGATTGTTGAGTTCGATGGCGTTCATGTGCCAGCCCATTGCGTGCGGTCGAGCACGGGAAGTTCGTCGCGGGTTTCGTTGATCAGAGGCATGGCTGCCAGAAGGCCGCGTGTATAGGGATGCTGCGCGTTTTCGAGCTGCCCGGCGGCACATTCCTCAACCACGCGGCCCGCATTCATGACGATGATCCGGTCGCAATAGCGACTGACCAGCGCCAGATCGTGACTGATGAGAATGAGGCCCATTCCCTTGCGGGTGACGAGATCGTCGATGATGTCGAGCACCTGCGCCTGCACCGATACGTCCAGCGCCGAGGTGGGTTCGTCGGCGATCAGCAATTCGGGCTCCGGGATCAGCATCATGGCGATCATGATGCGTTGTCCCATGCCGCCCGAAACTTCGTGTGGATAGAGTTTGGCAACGCGCTCTGGATCATTGATGCGCACGGCCTTGAGCATGTCGATGACGCGCGCCTGCACATCACGGCGCGGCAATTTCTGGTGGGTCACCAGTGCCTCGGCGATCTGCTCGCCGACATTCATCACCGGATTGAGCGAGAATTTGGGATCCTGCATCACCATGGAAATGCGGGCGCCACGAATGTCGCGCATCTGCCTGTCGGACTGGGCAAGAATGTCGATGCCGTCGAAATGCAGCTTGTCGGCGGTCACCTTGCCGGGCTTGCGGATCAGCTTGAGAATCGAACGGCCGGTCATGGATTTGCCGGAACCGGATTCGCCCACAATGCCCAGACGCTCGCGGCCAAGGGTGAAAGAGAGGCCCTTCACGACTTCAACGCGGCGCGAATGGGTGGGGAACGAAACGCGGAGATTTTCGACTTCGAGGAGGGGCTTGCTCATCAGCTCTTCCCCTCGTTTTTGGGATCAAGCACGTCGCGCAGCCCATCGCCGAGGAAGCAGAAGCCCAGCGACACGATGATGATGGCAAAACCCGGCATAGTGGCGACCCACCATTGATCGAGGATAAAAGTGCGCCCGCGCGAAATCATCGCGCCCCATTCGGGCAGCGGTGGCTGTGCGCCAAGGCCGATAAAGCCCAGTCCCGCAGCGGTGAGGATGACACCTGCCATATCGAGCGTAACACGCACGATCATCGACGAGGTGCACAGCGGCAGGATGTGCTGGACGATGATGCGGATCGGTCCGCCACCGGCAAGCTGCACCGCCGAGATATATTCGGCATTGCGAATGGTCAGCGTTTCGGCGCGGGCAATACGCGCATAGGCGGGCCAGGAGGTAATGGCGATGGCGATGATGGCATTGTTGATACCGGGGCCGAGCGCGGCGACGAAGGCCAGCGCCAGGATCAGTTTGGGCAGTGACAGGAAAATGTCGGTGAAACCCATGAGGATGCGATCGACCCAGCCGCCGAAATAGCCGGCAATGGCGCCGATCAACAGGCCCAGCGGCGCCGATATCAGCGCCACCAGCCCGACAATGGTGAGTGTGATCTGGCTACCCCAGACCACACGGGAGAAAATGTCCCGCCCCAGCTCGTCCGTGCCCATCCAATATTCTGCGGACGGCGGCAGGAGGCGGGCCGACAGATTTTGGCCGGTCGGAGAATAGGGCGCGATCCATGGCGCGAAGGCCGCTGTGATCAGCAGGACGAGAATGATGAAGCCGCCTAACACCGAAAGCGGATTGCGCAGGAGGGCCGTAAACACCCGATAAGCGCGACCCGCATTGGCCTGCATGCGGGAGGTGGGGCTATCGGCCAGGAGCCAGTCGCGGGTGGTCATGCGGGGACTCCTTTGTGCGATAAGATCGAAGAACCCCTCACCCCGACCCTCTCCCCGGAGGGGCGAGGGGGCGCATGGGTTAGGTCCGTGGTTAGTGGGATTGCTCGGCTTTTGCCGTAGGTTTTTTCAAACACGCCGGCCCAGTCCCTTCGCCCCTCCGGGGAGAGGGTTAGAGTGAGGGGCGCGGCAGCGGAAATCGACAACATCCCCATCATCTCGCCCTCGGGTCGAGTACGCGATACAGCACGTCCGAGACCTTGTTGATGATGATGAACACCGCGCCGATTACCAGCGTCGCGCCGAGAACGGCGTTCATGTCGGCATTGAGCAGGGCGGTGGTGAGGTAATTGCCGATGCCGGGCCAGGAGAACACGGTTTCGATCATCACCGAGCCCTCGAGCAGGCCTGCATAGGAAAGACCGATAACGGTGATGAGTGGCACCCGGATCGGGTTGAAGGCATGCCGCCAGATCACCACGCGCTCCGGCACGCCTTTGACGCGGGCGGTGGTGACGAATTCCTGGCTCAACTGATCGAGCATGAAACTGCGCGTCATGCGCGCAATATAGGCCAGGCTGAAAAAGCCCAGCACCGAGGCGGGCAGGATGATCCGCGATACCGCATTCCAGAAAATGGCGATCTCGCCGCGCAGCAGGGAATCGACCAGCAGGAGTCCGGTAATCGGCTGCACCAGACCATCATAGAAAATGTCCACGCGCCCCGGCCCGCCGACCCAGCGCAGCCGGGCATAAAACAGCGCGAGGCCGACAAGGCCAAGCCAGAAGGCGGGCACCGAATAGCCGAGCAGGCCGATGACGCGGATGATCTGATCGACCCAGCTGCCCTGCCTGGCGGCGGCAGTGACCCCGAGCGGCACGCCCAGCGCCACCCCGATCAGGATGCCCAGCGTCGCCATTTCAAACGTGGCGGGGAAAAAGCGCGAGAGGTCGTCCACCACCATGCGGCCCGTCGAGACCGATTTGCCCAGATCACCGGTAAACACATTGCCGACATAGGAGATGAATTGCTGCCAGAGCGGGCGATCCAGCCCCATGGCGATCTTGGCGGCGTCATATTGCGCCTGCGTGGCCCGGTCCCCGACCACGGACAGCACCGGATCGATCGGAATGACCCGTCCGATGAAAAAGGTGATGGCGAGCAGGCCCAGAAAGGTGAGGAAAAGCGTAAGCAGGAAGCTGCCGATCGTGATTGCCATACGGCCAATGCGCTTGTTGCGCAGATTTGGCGCCAGAGGCGGCGGGGCAGTTTGCTGGTCTAGCGCCACTAATATTTCCTCTTGAAAAACAGATTTCTAGCACCGTCGGCAGCATGTGCTGACAGGTTTCAGAACCCTCACATTTCGCTTCCACCATACAAGAAACTTTGCTTATATCAAAAAAATTTTGGTGGAGCGCTCATGGCCGAGGCTGCTGTAAAGAAGGACGAAGGGCACCCGAAAGTGGGTGCGCTGATCCGTGCGCGCCGCCGCCAGCAGCATATGACGCTGATGGAACTGGGCGAGGCCGCCGAGGTTTCGGTTGGCTATCTCAGCCAGGTCGAGCGCGACCACGCAACCCCGTCCTTGGGCACGCTGGCGCAGATCGCCAAGGCGCTGGACGTCTCCATCGATTATTTCGTCGCCGCCCCCACCACGCATAATGCGCTGACCCGCGAGGGCGAGCGGAACCGCTTCTCGCTGGATGGATCCTCGATCATCTATGAGCGCCTTGGCGCCGATTTCCCCGGCAATCAATTGTCCAGCTTCCTCATGACGGTGCCGCCCGGCTACCGTTCGGAGACGGTGGCCCATGAGGGCGAGGAAATCCTATTCGTGCTCGACGGCGCGATTACCCAGATGCTCGATGGCGAGGAAATGGTGATGAATGCCGGCGACAGCCTGCATTTCCGCGGCAATCGCCCCCATTCCTGGTCCAACCACACAGATAAGCCTGCCCGCCTGCTCTGGACGGGTACGCTTGCCCTCTTTCGTTCCACGGCCCGGCCTCGCCCGGCTTTGGCGAAACCCAAAACCGGCGCCAACAAGCCGGTCCGGAAAAAAACCATTCCCAAGGAGAAACGCACATGAAGCTCTTCCGCGCTGCCCTTCTGGCATCCGCGCTTGCCCTGCCGCTGGCGGCAGGCGCTGCCTATGCCGCGACCCCTGCCGACGCTCTGGTCATTGCCCAGAACATCGACGATATCGTCGCGCTCGATCCCGCGCAGGCCTATGAATTCTCGGCTGGCGAAATCAACGCCAACCTCTATGACAAGCTGGTGCAGTACGACGCCGTGGACACCTCTGTCCTCGCGCCGGGTCTCGCCGCCGAATGGGTTGCCGACGAAGCTGCCAAGACGCTGACCTTCACCATGCGCGACGGCGCGACCTTCGCCTCGGGCAATCCGGTGCGTGCCGAGGACGTCAAGTTCTCGTTCAGCCGCGTCGTGACGCTCAACCTCACCCCCGCCTTCATTCTGACCCAGCTTGGCTGGACCCCGGAAAACATCGACGAGATGGTGACCGTTGACGGCAACACCGTCACGCTCAAGTGGACCGGTGACTTCGCTTCGGCCTTCGTGCTGAACGTGCTGGCCGCTCGTCCGGGCGCCATTGTCGATGAAGTGCTGGTCATGCAGAACGAAGTCGATGGCGACTGGGGCAATGCCTGGCTGAACACCAATTCGGCTGGTTCAGGCCCCTATGTGCTGACCGATTACCGCCCGGCCGAACTCGTGCGCCTCACCGCCAATGAAACCTATTGGAACGGCGCACCGGCGATGAAGCAGGTGCTGATCCGTCACGTTGCCGAAGCCGCCACCCAGCAGCTTCTGCTCACCTCGGGCGACGTCGACCTGGCCAAGAACCTGACCCCCGACCAGATCGGTGGGCTTGGCGATGGCATCAAGGTGGAAGTCTATCCGCAGGCCGCCGTGCACTTCCTCTCGTTCAACCAGAAGACGGAAGAGCTGACCCCGCCAGCCGTTTGGGAAGCCGCCCGTTACCTCGTTGATTATGACGGGATGACCCAGACCTTCCTCAAGGGCCAGATGGAAAAGCATCAGGCGTTCTGGCCGAAGGGCTTCCCCGGCTCCTATGACGAAACCCCGTTCAGCTATGATGTTGAAAAGGCAAAGCAGATTCTGGCTGACGCCGGTGTCGAAACCCCGATTAATGTCACGCTCGACGTGATCAATTCGGCGCCGTTCACCGATATTGCCCAGTCCTTGCAGGCCGGTTTCTCCGAAGCAGGCATCAACTTTGAAATCCTGCCGGGCACCGGTGCTCAGGTGATCACCAAGTATCGTGAGCGCACGCATCAGGCCATGCTGCTCTATTGGGGCCCCGACTTCATGGATCCCCATTCCAACGCCAAGGCATTCGCCTACAATTCCAACAATGCGGACGACAATTACACGGCAACCACCACCTGGCGGAATGCCTGGGCCGTGCCGCAGGAAATGAATGACGAAGTGACCGCCGCGCTGGCCGAAGCCGACCAGAATGCCCGCAACGACCTTTATGTCGATTTGCAGAAAAAGGTTCAGGCTGAGAGCCCGATCGTCATCATGTTCCAGGCCGCTTTGCAGATCGGCATGGCAAACAATGTCGAAGGCTATGTGAACGGGTCCAATTCGGACTTCGTCTATTACCGCCTCGTGACCAAGAACTAAGGTTCTTTCCGGTCTGGCCTTCTTTCCTGTTCGTGGGGAGGAAGGCCAGACCGCAAACAAGCGACGGCTTCGTTCCCTCGGGCTGTCGCTCGCGGAGCCGGGCACCTCCTCCTCCAGCCCGGCTCCGCTTTTTCATCAAAGGATAGCGCCGATGAATGCCACCCTGACTGCTCGCATGGAAAAATTGCGTGCGCGCATGACCGAGACCGAGACAGACCTTGTGGTCATCGGACCGTCGAGCCATATGCGCTATCTCGCCGATCTTTCGCCGCATGGCGATGAACGGCCCGTCATGCTGATGGTAAGTCAGACCTATGCGGGCATTCTCATGCCGGCGCTCAATGTCGATTCCTCGCGCCAGCACACCGATTTGCCTTTCTTCCCCTGGTCCGATGCTGAAGGCCCCGATGCAGCGCTGGCGCAATTGATCGACGCGGCCGGCGTGTCACGCATCAGCCCATCAATCGTGCTCGACGAAACCATGCGCGCCGATTTCGCGCTGCTGGTGCTCGATGCGCTGCCGGGCGCCAAGCGCCGCTTCACGGGCGATACCGTCGGTTATCTCCGCTCCCGCAAGGATGATGCGGAATATCGGCTGCTCAAGGCGGCGCACTTGATGAATGACGGGGCCATGAGGGCCGGCTTTGCAGCGCTCAGGGAAGGCATTGCCGAAGTCGAAATCGCGCAGGTCATCGCCGATTTCTACAAAGCCAATGGCGCGACCACCGAATTCATTTCCGTCTGTTTTGGTCCCAACGGGGCCTTCCCGCACCACCACACTGGCGCAACCCAATTGAAGCAGGGCGATGCCGTGCTGATCGACATTGGCGGGCGTATCGACGGCTATCCTTCGGACATGACCCGCGTGGGCTATTTCGGCAGCAAGCCTGAGGGTTTCGACGAAATTCATGGCATTCTCGACCGTGCGGTCGAAGCTGCAATCAACGCCTCGGTGCCCGGTGCCAAAGCCAAGGATGTCGACAAGGCCGCGCGCGATGTGATCGCCCAGGCGGGCTATGGCGCGTTCTTCCTGCACCGCACCGGCCATGGCCTCGGCATCGATATCCACGAAGCGCCCTATATCACCGGCACCAGCGAGACCGTGCTGGACGAAGGCATGGTCTTCTCCATCGAGCCCGGCATTTACCTGCAAGGCCGGTTTGGTCAGCGGCTCGAAGAAATCGTCATCATCCGCAACGGCAAGGCTGAAATTTTCTCGGAAATGCCGCGCGACACAGTGGCGACTGCCTGATTTTCGGGTGCTGCGAGAGCGCAGCACCTCCCGCCTTTCCCCCTGAAGGGGGGCAATGAGCCCGGCGTCAGGCTCCTGAAACATCGCACATCATCTCACCTCGATCCGCCGCCGCCTCGGCAGTGCAGGCTGTCGGCTTGACTATAATTATACCATTTGGTATTATACTAAATAGTTTAATTGGAGGTGGTTCATGACAGATTCCTTGAGTGCCACGCTTGGTGCGCTGGCGGATCCGACGCGGCGCGCGATTCTGGTGCGGCTGACGCGGGGCGAGGCGAGCGTCAACGAGTTGGCCAAGCCCTTCGACATGACGCTGGCCGCCGTTTCCAAACACATCAAGGTGCTGGAAGGCGCAGGGCTCGTTACCCGCGGGCGCGAGGCGCAATATCGGCCTTGCAAGCTGGAGGCCGGGCCGATGCGCGAAGTGTCCTCCTATCTCGAGTTCTATCGCCGGTTCTGGGAGCAGAACCTTGATCAGCTCGATGCCTATCTCACCAAACTGCAGACCCCTGAAACCGACACCAAAAACTGAGGAGACGTCTTATGGACGGCCAGAATTTCCCCAATCCCTTCAAAACCGAACTGCCCGACGACCAGCCGCTCATCATCATGTCGCGCACCTTCAATGCGCCGCTGGAGCTGGTCTGGAAGGTGTGGACCGAACAGGAGCACGTCGCCTATTGGTGGGGCTTCGGCAACAATGAGGTCATCGAATACGACGTGCGCACCGGCGGCAAATGGCGCATCGCGGGGCTATCTCTCGACGGGACGCGGTGGGTGATGTTTGGTACTTATCTCGCGGTCGATCCCAAGCGCATGATCCGCAATACGTTCGTGGTCGAAGGCATGTTCGATGAAGACGAGCGCTATTACGAGGAGCATCATTTCGAGGAGCGGGACGGCAAAACCCATTACCGCTCCATCTCGAACTTCCCCAATTTCGAGATGCGCAATGGAACGGTGGACACCGGCATGGAATGGGGCGCCAATGTCTCCATGGTCAAATTCGACGAAATCCTGGAGCGCCTATCGCGCTGAACGGGCATCTGGCGCTAGGTCAGTGCGGTGAAAGAGCCTCCCGTTTACGATGGCTCCACACACTGCTCGTCACCCTCGGGCTCGACCCGAGGGTGACGAGCAGTGACGGAAGCGCCCATCCAGGAAAACGTCGCCGAACAGCTTCGGGAGCCCTCACCCCCCTGGCCGGGAGACCGAATTTCGCACGATCAACTCCGCCCGCAAGAGCACTTCCCGCGACTTGGGCTTTTCCCCTGCAAGCAGGGCCAGCAGCAATTCCATGGCGGCTTCACCGATGCGGTGACGTGGTTGCTTCATGGTGGTCAGCGAGGGGCTGACAAAGCTGGCAAAGGAAATATCGTCAAAGCCCATCACCGAGAATTGGCGCGGCAATTCATAATGACGCGCGTTCAGCGCAATGATGACGCCCAGCGCCGTGGCGTCGTTGACGCACAAAAATGCGGTGGGCAGGACGTCGCGGACAAACATCAGTTCAGCAGCGGCGCGACCGCTTTCGGTCGTACCATCGCCGTCGAGGATAAGGCGGGGGTCGATTGCTATGCCTGCGCCTTGCAGCGCTGCGCTATAGCCCATTTCGCGCAGGCGATTGATCTCGCGGCTGGTGGAGTGGCCGATAAAAGCAATCCGGCGATGACCCTGCGAAATCAGATGCTCGGCGGCAACGCGTGCGCCCTCGAAATTGTCGACGCCGACAAAGGCGATGTCCTGGCCTAATACCGGCTCGTTAACCGCCACCATGGGCGGCAGGCGGGTTTCGCCGCGATCTTGCCCGAAACCGAAGGGCAGGTGTCCGGTGAACAGGATCAGCCCGTCCGCCTGATTTGATGAGATGAAGCGCAGATAATCGGTCTCGCGGCTGGGGTCGTTTTGCGTATTGCCGATCAGCAGGCCATAGCCGCGCTTGCTGGCCTCCGTTTCGAGCCCAACGAGAATGTTGGAAAAATTGGGGTCGCCCACATCGGGAGCCAGGATAAGAATCATATTGCTGCGCCGCATGCGCAGCGAGCGGGCCATTGCATTGGTGGTATAGCCGGTGCGGGCGACGGCTTCAGCGACCTTGCGGCGGGTGGCGTCGGCAACCTTGGTGGGTTCGTTGATGGCCCGGCTGACCGTGGCGATAGACACCCCGGCCATGGCCGCAACATCTTCAATCGTCGCCAGCTTGTGATGCTGCACTTCGGATCGCTCCACCCTCGACGTCGGAACTGAAAGTCCAACGCGGCCCTGCCTTTAGCAGATGCCGCGTCCTCCGCCACGACATTGCGCACAGGCTTATACACTTATGCCTCTATGTAAACCTTTACATCAATCATGAAAACCTTTACATCATAGCTCGAGCAAAGAGCTGCACAGCAAGTGCGCCGCGTTCGGGGGAGATGCTGCAAGCATGGTTGATGCGCCAGACGCGAACGTGTCGTCGATTTTGTCGGCCCACCGCATTTCCAAATCCTTTGGCGAAATTCCGGTGCTGTTCAGCATCGATTTCGACATCAAGCCCGGCGAGGTTCACGCCATTATCGGTGAGAACGGCGCCGGCAAATCCACGCTGATCAAAATCCTCTCGGGCATCGAGCAGCCCACGTCCGGCACTATCACTTATGATGGCCAGCAAGTCGTGCTGCCGCCCAATGGGCAGGCGGCCGCCATGGGCATCGTGGTCATCCACCAGGAATTGCTGCTGGCCGAGCATCTGAGTGTTTCCGACTCGATTTTTCTGGGCCGCGAATTGCGTTCCGGTCCGTTCCTGCAACTGAAGGAAATGCGCGCCCAGACCCGCGCCATTCTCGAAACGCTCCACGTCAATATCGATCCCGATGCACGGATCAACACGCTGTCCGTCGCCGACAAGCAGATGGTAGAAATCGCCAAGGCCATCAGCCGGGACGCCCGCGTCATCATCATGGATGAGCCAACGGCGGTCCTGTCGGTGGCGGAAACGCAGACCTTTTTCGAGCAGATCAGGCGGCTGACGGCAAAGGGCGTGGCGGTGGTCTTCATCTCGCACAAGCTCGACGAAATCATGGAACTGGCCGACCGGGTCACCGTGCTGCGCGATGGGCAATTGATCGCCACGGTGGGCACCGAAAATCTGACACCCGATTCCATCGCCCAGATGATGGTGGGGCGCGAGCTGTCCAATCTCTATCCGCCCAAGCACGAGCCCGATGTCGACGCCGAAATCGTGCTGAAAGTGCGCGATCTGGCGGCGCCTGGAATTTCCGGAATTTCGTTTGATCTCAAGCGCGGCGAAATTCTGGGGTTTGCCGGTTTGATCGGGTCTGGCAGAACCGCCGTTGCGGAATCCATCGTTGGCCTGACCCGGAAAAGCGCCGGCGCCATCGAGGTGCATGGGGCAGCTGCCGATTTTCCCGATGTTTCAAAATCACTTGCGGCGGGCCTGGCCTATATGACCAAGGACCGGAAGGGGCGGGGGCTTCTGCTCGATGCAGGCCTTCAACCCAACCTCACCTTGCTGACGCTGAGGAAACACCTGCGCTTTGGCTTTCTCGATGGTCGCAGCGAGGAACAGGCGCTGGAGCGCGCCGTGCGCCGCTTCGACGTTCGTGCCCGCGATCCATCAGTACCGGTCGGCAAGCTGTCGGGCGGCAATCAGCAGAAGCTGATGCTGGGCAAGACCATGGAAAGCGAGCCGGACATCGTCATCATGGACGAGCCGACGCGCGGCATCGATGTGGGCACCAAGCAGCAGATTTATCACATCATCGCGGCGCTCGCCGCAGAGGGAAAGGCGATCATCGTCATTTCCTCGGAAATGCAGGAAGTCATCGGCCTTTCGCATCGCGTCGTCGTCATGCGCAATGGTCGCATGGCCGGGGTGCTGGAAGGCGCGGAAATTACCGAAGCCGAGATCATGCGTTACGCGGCCGGCATTAAGCAGGGTGGAGAGAATGACCGTGTCAGCGCCTGAAACTGCGAGCAAGCCCGCCAGGGCCTTCAAGCTCGATCTCAAGACCGCAGGGCCGATGCTGGCGCTGATCCTGCTGATTATTCTGGGCTATTCGCTGAACCCGGCCTTCCTCAATGAAGGCAATATCACCAATCTGCTAACCCGCTCCGCCTTTATCGGCATCATCGCGGTGGGCGCGACCTTCGTGATCACCGCAGGCGGCATCGATCTGTCGGTGGGCTCCATGGCGGCGTTTATCGCGGGCATGATGATCATCATCATGAACTCGGCCGTGGACAGCATGGGCGCCTCGGTGTGGACCGTGCTGCTGGGTGTCGGATGTTCGCTCATCCTCGGCACCGGTGCGGGTTTCATCAATGGCTTCCTGACCACCAAGGCCAAGATCGAAGCCTTTATCGTGACGCTGGGCACGATGGGCATTTATCGCTCGCTGGTGACCTATTTCGCCGATGGCGGCACGCTGTCGCTTAATAGCGGCGCGCGCGAGATTTACCGTCCGGTCTATTATGACAGCTTCCTGCGCGTGCCGTACCCGGTCTGGGTGTTCATCATCGTTGCAGTGATCGGCTGGATCCTCATGAACCGTACCGCCTTCGGCCGCTATTGCATGGCCATCGGCTCCAATGAGCACGTGGCGCGCTATTCGGCCATCAAGGTCGATCGGGTGCGGACCTGGACCTATATCCTGCAGGGCCTCTGCGTGTCGCTCGCCACCATCATCTATGTGCCGCGCCTCGGCTCGGCCTCTTCGGCAACCGGCGTGCTGTGGGAACTGGAAGCCATCGCTGCGGTGATCATCGGCGGCACCATGCTCAAGGGCGGCTATGGCCGGATCGGCGGCACGGTTATCGGCGCGCTGATCCTGACGGCAATCGGCAATATCCTCAATCTCACCGATATCATCTCCAACTACCTCAATGGGGCGGTGCAGGGCGTGATCATCGTGGCGGCGGTCTATCTCCAGCGGGGCAGCTTCAAGCGCGCTATCCGCAAGAAGGCCGAATAGCATGAATTCCCGGCCCTGACGGGGCGGGCAAAACCGGCGCATCAGCGCCACTTTAGGGAGGACTAAACATGTCTATCAAGACATTGACGCTGGCTCTTGCGGCAACGACCGCTCTGGCCATTCCGGCTCTGGCTCAGGACAAGATCACTATCGGCGTTTCCATCCCGGCGGCAACGCATGGCTGGGCCGGTGGCCTCAACTGGCACGCACAGGAAGCCGAAAAGCGTATCGAAGCACTGCATTCCAATATCGATATCGTGCTGGTCACCGCCAATAGCCCGGCCGATCAGGCTGGCGATATCGAAGATCTGATCTCGGTGCAGCAGATCGACGCGCTTGTCGTGCTGCCGTTCGAATCCGATCCGCTGGTCGAGCCAGTGCGTCTGGCCAAGGAATCGGGTGCATTCATCACCGTGGTTGATCGCGGTCTGCCGGACACGTCCATCCAGGACGTCTATGTTGCCGGTAACAATACCGAACTGGGCTCCACCTCGGCCGAGTACTTCAAGACCCGTCTGGGCGATGGCGACAATATCGTTATCCTGCGTGGTATCCCCACCGTCATCGACACCGAACGTTTCGACGCCTTCATGGCCGGCATCGAAGGCTCGGGCATCAATGTGCTGGACAACCAGTTCGCCAACTGGAACCGCGATGACGGCTTTGAAGTGATGCAGGACTTCCTCTCCCGCTTCCCTGATATCGATGGTGTCTGGGCGCAGGACGACGACATTGCCATGGGCGTGGTGGAAGCCGTGCGTCAGGCTGGCCGCGAAGGCGACATGTTCATCGTCGGCGGTGCAGGCATGAAGGACGTGATCAAGGGCATCATGGACGGCGATACGCTGATCCCGGTCGACGTGCTCTATCCGCCTGCCATGATCGCCACGGCAATGGATATCACCGTCGCCAACTTCACCTCCAATGGCCCGGTCTCCGGCGAATATATTCTCGGTGCTCCGCTGGTAACGCAGGACAACGCTGCTCAGTACTACTTCCCTGACAGCCCGTTCTAAGCTTCGAACCGTCCCGCAGGACTAATCGCTCCGGTGGAGCGATTAGAGGCGAGAAGGCCATGAGAGCTAGGCTCGAATGGCTGGGCGGGAATGAACGTGAAGGGGGCGCCGCAAAGCGCCCCTTTTTCATGCGCGTCTGCGTGCGCCTTCAAAGACAGGCGCAAACAAAAACCCCCGGGCCAGCCGGGGGACGCACATCACATTGAAGACCGGCTTAGCCGCATAAAACCCGCAGCCGGGCCAGATCGGGCACCGTCACCTGGCGGTAATTGACGATCTCGATCACCCCATCGGCCTTGAGCTTGCTGATCTGGCGGCTGACCGTTTCGATGGTCAGGCCCAGAAAGTCGGCAATGTCCGAACGGCTTAGCGGCAGATCGAACTGGGTCGCAGTCAATTCCTCGGTCGGATCGATATGGGTGGCAATCATGAACAGGAAGCTCGCCACCTTTTCGGCGGCGGTCTTGCGGCCCAGTGTCACCATCCAGTCGCGCGCTTCGTCCAGCTCGCGCAAGGCCTGCATCATGATGCGATGCTCCAGCGGCGCGCTGTCCTTCATCAGCGATTCCAAGGCAGGCTTTGGAATAACGCAGAGATCGACTTCCGATGCTGCTTCTGCGCTCACCCGGCTTTCGATTGCAAAGGGGCGGCCGAGCAGATCGGGCGCAAATTGCAGCCCCACCACCTGCTGACGACCGTCTTCAAGCACCTTGGTCAGCTTGATGACGCCGCGCAGCACGTTGGAATAGGAATTGATCGGCATAGCATCGGCCATCAGTTCCTCGCCTGAATCCTTGCGGACCCGGCGCGTAGCCTTGGAGAGAGTGACAAGCTGTTCCGCGTTCAGGGCCCCGCAAATCCCCTGATGTCGCGCCTCACAGCTTTGGCAAAGTACTGGCACTTCAGAATTGTGGATGTCCTTGCGAACCGTCTGCATATCGGCCTCCTGACAGCAAACCAGATATGCCATCCCTCACCCGACTATAACCCTAAGCAATGTCGCTGTGCCAAGAGGTCGCATTGGAAATGCTGCCACGCCCTCCTTCCAACACCTCTTGACCTTACCATCGTGGGAAGGTCTATATGCTGATGGACGAGGTAAAAGCCATGAACCAACACGTCCATCCCGCGCCTGTTTCAACCAGCATCGACATCACCGGCATGACCTGCGCTTCCTGCGTTTCGCGGGTAGAAAAGGCGCTGCTTAAGGTGCCGGGCGTCGAGACAGCGTCCGTCAATCTCGCCACGGAACGCGCCAGCGTCAGCGGCGGCGATCCGGATGCTCTTATCAAAGCCGTCGAGAAAATTGGCTATGCCGCCAGCATTCGCCAGCCTGATGCTCCGGCCCATGACCATTCCCATCACCACAATGAAGATGCGGCGCTGCTCAAGCGCGATGTGATTCTGTCGGCCATCCTGACCCTGCCCCTCTTCGTGCTTGAGATGGGCGGGCATATCTATGAGCCTTTCCATCATTGGCTGATGGGCGTGGTGCCGATGCAATGGCTCTACGTCTTCTATTTCGCGCTGGCGACGGCAGTTCTGTTCAGCCCCGGCCTGCGCTTCTTCCGTATCGGGTTTCCGGCGCTGTTCCGCGGCGCGCCGGAAATGAATTCGCTGGTCGCCCTCGGCGCCGGCGCGGCCTGGCTCTATTCCACAATTGTCACCTTCGCACCGCAGCTCGTTCCGGCAGAAACGCGCTATGTCTATTTCGAGGCCGCCGCCGTCATCGTCACGCTGATCCTGTTTGGCCGCTGGCTCGAAGCGATTGGCAAGGGCCGTACCGGCGAGGCCATTCGCCAGCTGATGCAGCAACAGGCCAGAACCGCCAATATCGACCGCGATGGCAAGATCATTGAAGTGCCTATCGAACAGGTCGTGGTTGGTGATGTCGTTCTGGTTCGGCCCGGCGAGAAGATCGCCGTCGATGGCGAGATTATTGAAGGATCGAGCCATATCGATGAATCGATGATTTCCGGTGAACCACTGCCCGTTTCCAAGACCATCGGCGCAGCCGTTGTCGGCGGCACGCTCAATACTTCCGGCTCGTTCCGCTTCCGCACCACCAAGGTCGGTGCCGACACCATGCTCGCCCAGATCATTCGCATGGTGGAAGACGCGCAGGCGGGCAAGCTGCCCATTCAAGCCGTGGTGGACCGTATTACCGCGGTTTTCGTGCCTATAGTTATTGGCATTGCCGTGCTGACGGCCATCATCTGGTTTGTGGTCGGCCCCGAACCGAAACTGACCTATGCACTGGTCAATGCGGTCGCGGTGCTCATCATCGCCTGCCCCTGTGCCATGGGTCTGGCCACGCCAATGTCGATCATGGTCGGCACGGGCCGCGCAGCCCAGCTTGGCGTGCTGTTCCGCAAGAGCGAAGCCTTGCAGCAACTGCGTGACGCTAAAATCGTCGCCTTTGACAAGACGGGCACCCTGACGGCGGGCAAGCCGGTTCTCACCGACCTCATTCTCGATGATGATTTCGAGCATGACGAGGTTCTGGCGCTGGTTGCCGCCGTCGAATCCCGTTCGGAACATCCCATCGCCCACGCCATTGTTGCAGCCGCCGAAAAGGCCGGTCTGACACTTGGCACGGTTACCGGCTTCGCTTCCAATCCCGGTACGGGCGTCACCGCACGCGTTGACGGTCGGCTGGTGGCGGTCGGTGCGCAGCGTCACATGAACCATCTCGATTTCTCTGATTTTTCAGCGGCCATCGAAAAACTCGCCGAGCAGGGCAAGACCCCCGTCTTCGTCGCCATCGACGACAAGCTCGCCGCTGCCATCGTCGTGGCCGATACGATCAAGCCCACCAGTAAAGCCGTCATTGATGCGCTCCATGCCCGGGGACTCAAGACGGCAATGATTTCGGGCGACAATCGCCGCACCGCCGAAGCTATCGCTGCACAACTCGGCATCGACGCGGTTGAGGCCGAAGTCCTGCCAGCCGACAAGGTAGAAGCCATCAAGGCTTTGCGGCAGGCCCATGGCATCATCGCCTATGTCGGGGACGGCATTAACGACGCCCCCGCGCTGGCCGAGGCCGATATCGGCATCGCCGTTGGCAATGGCACCGATGCCGCCATTGAAAGCGCCGATGTCGTTCTGCTTGGTGGTGACCTGAAAAGCGTGATCAATGCGCTGACCATCAGCCGCGCCACGCTCCGCAATATCCAGGAAAACCTGTTCTGGGCATTCGGATATAATGTGGTCCTGATACCCCTTGCGGCGGGTCTGCTCTACCCGGCCTTCGGCCTGCTGCTCTCGCCGATGATTGGCGCGGGTGCCATGGCCCTCAGCTCGGTTTTCGTCATCGCCAATGCCCAGCGCCTGCGTGGAGTAAAGCCGTGAACATCGGACAAGCCGCTGAACAGTCGGGCGTTTCCGCCAAGATGATCCGCTATTACGAGCAGATCGGCCTGATTGTCCCGCCCCATCGCACCGACAGCAATTATCGGGTCTATGGCGCCGATGAGGTCCATGTCCTCCGCTTTATCCGTCGTGCCCGCACGCTCGGCTTCTCGGTGGAGGAAACGGGCACCCTGTTGGCGCTTTGGCAGGACAAGACGCGCGCCAGCGCCGAAGTCAAGGATATCGCCAATAGCCACATTTCGGCGCTGGAAACCAAGATCGCCGAGATGGAAGGCATGGTGAAGACGCTGAAACATCTCGCCCATTGCTGCCAGGGCGACAACCGCCCCGATTGCCCCATCCTCGACGACCTTGCCGGAAAGAAGCACTGAAATGACCGAAAAGACGATCCTCACTGTCAACGACATGACCTGTAATCACTGCGTCGGCACCGTCCGCAGCGCGCTCGAAGAAGCCTTGCCCGGTACGCAGGTGGATATCGACCTTGCCACCAAAACAGTCCGCTTCACCGGCGACAGGAACAAGGGCGAGGACGCTATCCGCGAAGCAGGCTACACGCCGGAAGCCGCATAAGCTCTGATCGATAGATGCATGCAAAAGGGGCCGGTGAAAACCGGCCCCTTCGTTTGTTCTCTGCTGCTTATCTGGCGCTCGGCACCGGCTCCTTGCCCTGCTCACGGGCGATACGCCGGTCTTCGCGCATCTCGAACCACATGGCGTTGAGAATGCCGAACATGCAGGCGAGGCTGACCCCGAGGATCCACGAGAAATACCACATTTGCCGGTTCTCCTAGTAAGCGTTGGGGTTCTTGGTGAGGTTGTCGCCGGTCACGGTGCCACGCATGACCCGGAACACCCAGGCGGTGTAGAGCACGATGATCGGCAGGAAGATCAGCGTGGCGATCAGCATGATGAACAGCGTCAGATGGCTTGAGGAGGCATCCCATAGCGTCAGTCCCGCACTCGGCATGGTCGATGAGGGCAGGAAGAACGGGAAGATCGAAAGCCCCGCCGTCGAAATGATGCCGAAAATGGCCGTGCTGCTCGACAGATAGGCCAGCCACTTGCGGCCACTGCTGAGGCCGAAGACGGCCAGCGCCAGACCGGCAAAGCCAAGAACCGGCGCAGCAATCATCCAGGGATACAGCCGGTAATTGGTGAGCCAGCCGCCTTGCACCAGTTCCACGCTCTTGCTGAGCGGATTGATTGGCGCATTCGGGTCGATCACCGAGGTGATCACATAGCCGTTCATAAACGCCACCCAGGCCCCTCCCAAAGCGAAGAGGGCAATGGTGCCAAGACCGGCCCAGATGCCATAAGTGCGTGCCCGCTCCGCAATCGCGCCCTCGGTACGGCCGACAATGAGCGTCGCGCCGTGGGTGACGATCATCCCGAGACTGACCAGACCTGCAAGCAGTGCGAAAGGCATCAGAAGCTGGAAGAAATTGCCGGTATAGAAGATGCGCATCGTGTCATCGAGGTGGAAAGGCGCGCCGAGCAGGACGTTGCCGACCGCCACGCCCATGATCAGCGCCGGCACGAAGCCGCCGATGAACAGGGCCCAGTCCCATGCCGAGCGCCAGCGCGGGTCTTCAACCTTGCCGCGGAACTTGAAGCCGACAGGCCGCAGGATCAGCGCCAGAAGAATGACCATCATCGCCAGATAAAAGCCCGAGAAACTGACGGCATAGAGCGGCGGGAAGGCGGCGAAGATGGCGCCGCCGCCCAGCACCAGCCAGACCTGATTGCCTTCCCAGGTTGGGCCGATGACATTGAGCAGAATGCGGCGCTCTTCATCCGTGCGGGCGGCGAAGGGCAGCAAAGCCCCCACGCCAAGGTCGCGTCCACCCATGATGGCAAAGCCAATGAGCAGGACACCGAGCAGCAGCCACCAGATCAGCCGCAGCGTTTCATAGTCGAGTGGAATGGTGCTCACGATCCGAGCTCCTTTGTTGCGGGCGTGGCGGGAAGGGCGGCGATCACGAAATCATCGTCATCGTCGGGCTGGCCCTTGCTGGTGAAGATCTGGTCCTTGGGACCGGCCTTGATGACGCGAACCATGAGGATAACCATGATCACGATCAGCACCGAGTAGAGCAGCACGAAGAAGGTGAGCGAGAGGACGAGGTCGAGCACGGTGAGGCTCGAAGCCGCGTAGAAGGTCGGCAGAATCCCTTCCACCACCCATGGTTGCCGTCCGAACTCGGCAATGAACCAGCCGCTTTCGATGGCGACCCATGGCAGGGGCAGCGTGAAGAGACTGAACCATAGAAGAGGCTTGTTGGTATCGATCCAGCCCCGCGATGCCCGATAGAACCACAGCGAGAAGAAGGCGATGTAGAAGAAGCCCAGGCCCATCATGATGCGGAAGGTCCAGAACAGCGGCCAGACGCTGGGCACCGTATCGGCAGCGGCCATGACGATCTCGTCTTCGGTCGCGTTTTCGATGTCGACACGATACTTCTTGAGCAGCAGGCCATAGCCAAGATCGGGCCAGTATTCATCGAAGACGGCACGGGCTTCCTGATTGCTGCCATCTGCCCGGATGTCCTGAAGAGCATTATAGGCGATGATGCCCGAGCGGATACGGTCCTGCGCACGTTCGACCAACTCGTTGATACCGGGAAGTTCCTCGGTGAACGAACGAGTGGTGATGAGGCCACCGACCCATGGGATCGAGATGTGGAAGCCCAATTGTCCGTCCTCGCCGGGGAAGCCGATCAAGGTCCAGGGTGCGGGGGCAGGCTCGGTTTCATACATGGCTTCGAGCGCGGCGATCTTCATGATCTGGTGCTCGGTTGCGACATAGCCGCTTTCATCACCAAGCACGACCACCGAAAGAGCCGCCGCAAGGCCGAAGCTGGCGGCAACCACTGCCGAGCGCTTGGCCAGCTCGATATGCTTGCCCTTGACCAGAAACAGCGCCGAGATCGCCAGTACGAAGACCGCGCCGGTGAGATAACCGGCGCTGACGGTGTGCACGAACTTGGCCTGTGCCACCGGATTGAAGATCACCGCCATGAAGTCCGTGATTTCCATGCGCATCGTATCGGGATTGAACTTGGCGCCGACGGGGTTCTGCATCCAGCCATTGGCAACCAGAATCCACAGAGCCGAGAAGTTGGCGCCCAGCGCGGTCAACCAGGTAACGACCAGATGGCCCACCTTGCTGAGGCGGTCCCAACCAAAGAAGAAGAGGCCGATAAACGTCGCTTCGAGGAAGAAGGCCATCAGGCCCTCGATGGCCAGCGGCGCACCGAAAATGTCGCCCACATAATGACTGTAATAGCTCCAGTTCATGCCGAACTGGAATTCCATCACGATGCCCGTGGCGACACCCATGGCAAAATTAATGCCGAATAGTGTGCCCCAGAACAAAGTAGCCTTTCGCCAAATCTGGCGTCCTGTCATCACATAGACGCTTTCCATGATGGCCATCATGAACGACAGGCCCAGCGTCAAAGGGACAAAGATAAAGTGATACATGGCGGTGGCGGCGAATTGCCACCGCGACAAGTCAACGACGAGCATATCAATCATGGCATGAGGGCCTCGGTGTTGCGGCAGCCGGAGTGCGGCCACCCTTGTCTTCACGCATACGCCCAACGCGTGATTATTGCCTTGATGCAGATCAAGACGGCTTGGCACGCTTCCGACTAGGGTGCACGAGTACAAGAAGGAATGCCTCGTTTGACTATGAATGACCGTGACGCTGGCAAGATGCTGAGCCGCCTGCAACGCCACGGCGGCATTGCGATCTGGGTGGCTCTATTGGCGCCGCTTGCCGGCGGCGGACTGCTGGTTTGGCAGGCCTGGACGCTGGCCGAAGTGCTTGGGCGGACCATCGAAGGCGGCGAGGCGCCGTCCTTGCTCATGCCGGCTGTAGCGCTCATTCTGGCTCTGCTGCTGACGCGTGCCGCTCTGGGCGCGCTGGGCGAGCAGGCCGGAACTGTCGCAGCCGAAGCGATCAAACGTCGCGTGCGACAAATTCTCTTCACCAACCTCCTGGCGCGCTCGCCACGCGATGCCGATTCTGCGCCCTCCGGCATTGCCGCTGCCGCCATTGTCGATCAGACTGAAGCGCTGGACGGCTATTTTGCGCGCTACCTTCCCGCATCCTTGCAGGCGGCACTGCTTCCGCTGGTCTTCGGAGCGATCATTCTGCCACTCGACTGGGTGGCCGGCGTTCTCTTTCTTGTCACTGCGCCGCTGATCCCGATCTTCATGGCGCTGGTTGGCTGGGGCGCGCAGGCAGCCACCGATCAACAGGCCAGAGCGCTGAGCCAGCTGTCGGGTCGGTTCAGCGATCGGCTCAAGGGATTGCTGACGCTCAAACTGTTCGGGCGGGAAAAGGCGGAAACAGCGGGCATTGTCGATGCCAGCGAGGCGCTGCGCAAGCGCACGCTCAAGGTGCTACGCATTGCGTTTCTGTCTTCGGCTGTACTGGAATTCTTTGCGGCGCTCGGCGTCGCGGGCATTGCGCTCTATGTCGGGCTGACCTTCATCGACTACCTGCAATTGCGTGGTAGCCCGCTGACGCTGCATGTGGGTATGTTCCTGCTGCTGATGGCGCCCGAAATCTACAACCCGCTGCGCCTGCTGGCGTCACACTACCACGATCGTGCCACAGCCAAGGCAGGCCTGCTCGAAATTGCCCGCCAGCTTGGCGACATGCCTTCAGAAGCCGTTACGCTGACCGATATCGCTCCGCGCCCGGGTCCGGCCCTCGATGTGGTGTTGAACGACCTGACCCTGCGCACCCCCGACCGCATGCGCGCCGTGTTGGAGGGGGCTGATCTCACCATTCCTGCCAGGCAGCATGTGGCATTGCTGGGCGCAAGCGGCTCGGGCAAGACGACGCTGCTCGAAACGCTTGCCGGGCTGCGCGTGCCCGATAGCGCCATTCGTATCGGGGGCGTGCCGCTGACCGACTGGAGCGAGGCCGATCTGCGCGCCCGTGTCTTTGTATTGACGCAGAAGCCGCGCCTGATCCATGCCAGCATTGCCGACAATATCGCGCTGGCCCGGCCCGGTGCGGCCCGGCGCGAGATCGAACGTGCCGCAGAGCGCGCCGCTGTCAGTGCCTTTGCCGATGCGCTACCCGATGGGCTCGATACGCTGATCGGTGAAGACGGACTGGGTCTTTCGGGTGGGCAAGCACAGCGTGTGGCTTTGGCCCGCATGTTCCTGCGCGATGCCGGGCTGATTCTGCTCGATGAACCCACGGCGCATCTGGATGCTGAGCTCGAAAGCGAAATCATCGGCAATGTGCTCGATTATGCCGTCGGCCGCACGCTGATCGTCGCCACCCATTCTCAGAAAGTGGCGGATCAGATGGACAGGGCCTGGCGCGTGGCCGGACATGGCTTGCTGGAAGCGCCGTTCCACCGGCAAAAGCGGGGTGTCGCATGAAAGCGCTTCTGTCCTTCCTGCCCCTGTTCCGCCAGCGCAGCCGGGCCTTTTCGCTGGCCCTCCTGCTGTCACTGATCACCCTGCTATCGGGCGTGGCTTTGCTTGGCACGTCGGGCTGGTTCATCACGGCGACGGCGCTGACCACGCTCGGGCTGGGCTTCAATCTGTTCGTGCCGTCTTCGATGGTGCGCGGCTTCTCCTTCATTCGCATTCTCGCCCGCTATGGCGAGCGGCTGGTAGGCCACAATGCGACGCTGAAGCTGCTTTCGGACCTGCGCGGCTGGCTGTTTGCACAACTCTTTCCGCGCCTGCCGCTCCCCGACCATTCGGTGCGTCATGGCGATCTCGTCAGCCGCCTCACGGCCGACGTGGATGCCCTCGACAATGCTTTTCTCGTCGCCATCGGCCCGTGGACTGCCGCGCTGCTGATCGGCAGTGGCATGACCGTGCTGCTGGGCTTTCTCCTGCCCGGTGCAGCGCTGATTTATGGCCCAGCCATGGTGGGGGCGGCGCTGCTGGTGCCTATTGGCCTCGTCTGGCTCAGTCGGGCAACGGGCCGGGCCAGCGTTGAAGCCAGTGCGGCCATGCGCATGTCGGTGCTCGATGGCGCAATAGGTCATGCCGACCTGACCGCCATGGGGGCTTTGGGCACCGTTTCGGAACGCTTCGACGAGGCCAGCGCAATGGCCACAAGTCTGCGTAGGCGGCTGGGTGCCTATACGTCTGGCGCCGCTGCCATTGTGCAGGTGCTGGCGGCGCTGGCGCTGGTGGGCACGCTGTGGATGGGATTGCTGGCGGTGGAGGCCGGGCATGTTGACGGACCCGTCATGGCCGGTTTGCTCCTGGCAGTGTTGGGCAGTTTTGAAGTCACCGGCATGATCGTGCGCAGCGTCGGCAAGGCCAGTGCAGCCATAGCCGCCGCCGAACGCCTGAATGCACTCACCGCCCTGACGCCCCCGGTGGCAGAGCCTGCTGCACCTGTTGCTTTGCCCGCCGATGGCGCGATCGCCTTTGAGAATGTGCATTTCGGCTATGCCGGTCTGCCGCCGGTTCTGTCAGGACTGTCCTTCACCGTCGCCCCCGGCGAACGTCTCGCCATTGTCGGCCCCAGCGGTTGCGGCAAGTCGACCATTCTGCGGCTTCTGTTGCGGCTGGCCGAACCGCAATCGGGCGCCGTGACCATCGGGGGGACGGCGTTGGAGCATTTCAGCACGGCAGATGTGCACGCTCATATGGCGCTGCTCAGTCAGGACAGTCCGGTCTTCATCGACACGATCCGCAATAATCTGCTCATCGGCCGCCCCGATGCCAGCGAGGCGGATTTGTGGGCGGCTTTGGCAAAGGCACAGTTGGACCAGCATGTCGGTGCTTTGCCCAAGGGGCTCGATAGCGTGGTGGGAGAAGCGGGGCGTACGCTCTCTTCCGGGCAGGCGCGACGGCTTTGTCTGGCGCGGGCGCTGGTGAGCAAAGCGCCGGTGCTGTTGCTGGACGAGCCCACCGATGCGCTCGACCGCGACACGGAACTGGCATTTTTCCGCATTCTTGCGCAAGCCACGACGGACCGGACCGTGATCATGGTCACCCATGCGGCGCTGCCCGATGGCACGGTCGACAGGGTTCTGACACTGCGCGATGGGCTTCTGGCCTGAACGAACAGGGGCAACGCTGGCGCATGGCTGTTGACCATTTGGTCAAAAACCGAGAATGTGCCCATATTCGCATTTTGGAAGAAATTGATATTGAAAAACAAATGTTTATCCAAGGTTGATCCTTATTCAGCCCCACCCGTCCCCGTTTTCTCCATGAACCGTTTGTGAACCATATGCCTCTTCTGAATGCATCCAGTGCATAACGGATGTGCAGTTTGGCTATCTACTAATCACGACGGGTTGGGTCTACATAGAGGTCATCAAACGAAGGGGAACCAAAATGAACATTGCAAAGAAGATTGCCGACTACGCCCGTTACCAGCGCACCCTGCGCGAGCTCAACAGCCTCGACAACCGTCAGCTGCACGATCTGGGCATCACCAAGGGCGACATCAAGTCGATCGCTCGCGGCACCTACGTCGCCTAAGCGACACCGACCTCAAAGTCGATCCGATGAAGGCGTCCACCAGGGCGCCTTTTGTCGTTTCTGGGCTGGACTTCTCGTCCTGGGAAACCGATCTCCCCGCAGGAGTGCGGGATGACTGCTCTACCGCACCAGATCAGCGGTGGCGCAGCCCAGAGCCTTGATCAGGTCGCCGGGCTGAATACGGATTTGTAGCCCGCGTTGCCCGCCATTCAGAAAAATCTCGTCATAAAGTGTCGCCAGTTCATCGAGGGCGGTTGGCACTAATTTGCGCTGGCCTAACGGGCTGATGCCGCCCACCTTATATCCGGTGAGCCGTTCTGCATCGGCGGGTTTCATCATATGCGCCGACTTGCCGCCCAAGGCCGCCGCCAGCTTTTTCATGTTCACTTCCTCGTCCGAAGGCACGATGGCGCATACCGGCTTGCCATCAAGCTCTGCCATCAGCGTTTTGAACACTTCCGATGGCGAAACGCCCATAGCCTCAGCGGCCTGTAACCCGACGCGCTCTGCACTCGGGTCGTAGTCGTAATGCGCTAAAGTGAATGGGATACCGGCTTTGGTGAGGGCTTGAGTGGCGGGTGTGGTCTTGGACATAGCCATGTTTTAGCGCGAGAACCGAGCATAGCAAAAGGCCCGAAGCGCAAGCTCCGGGCCTTTGTTTTCCGCAGCGGGGAGGTGCCTTGGAAAATTTGCATTGGTCGAGCGTCGAACCAGAAAAGTGGTGCCCACTTTTCTTGCCGCTCTCCCGGCTAGACGATACCGCTCGAGCCGGCGGCCACTTCCGGTCGGATTTCTGCGACCTTGGCGCGATAGCCAGCGGCGCGATAAGCGGAAAGCGGGTCGATGGCGCCGCCCTGTTCGAGGCGCGCCTGGGCCAGGATTGGCTCCACATCGGTGCGATAGGCTTTGCGCAATTCCTGTGTGGCGGCGAGGGCGTCATTGCCATCCTGCGCGGCCTTGAGCGCCTTGCGGTCCACCAACAAAGCCTGCGCATAGGCGCGCTGCACATCGGCAGCAGAGAGCATCAGTGACTCGATCGGGTCGGTGACGTTGTGGGATTGATCGAGCATGTGCGCGGGGTGGAAACCGGCATCGCGGCTTTCGATGTCCACCAGCTCGTTGAAGACGAGGAACAGGCGGAACGGATCGATTGAGCCGGCGTCCAGGTCATCATCGCCATATTTGCTGTCATTGAAATGGAAGCCACCCAGCTTGCCGAACTGGGCAAGGCGGGAAACGATCATTTCGATGTTCACGTTTGGCGCGTGGTGTCCCAGATCGACAAGGCAGAATGCCTTCTCGCCCAATTCCTTGGCGATGAGGTAATTGGTGCCCCAATCCTGTACGACCGTCGAATAGAAGGCCGGCTCATACATTTTGTGTTCGGTATAGACGCGCCAGTCATCGGGCAGGGCGGCGTAGATCGACTTCATCGAGTCGAGATAATGCTCGAACTGATTGGCAAAATTGACCTGGCCGGGGAAGTTGGAACCGTCGCCGATCCACACGGTCAGCGCCTTGGAACCGATGGTCTGGCCGATCTCGATACATTCCAGATTATGCTCGATGGCCTGCTGGCGCGTCGGCGCATCGGCGGCGGACAACGAGCCGAACTTGTAGCTCTGCAACTGCCCTTTGGCGTCCGAGAAGGTGTTGGAATTCATGGCGTCAAAGCCGAGATTGAAGCGGCTGGCGGCCTGCTTCAACCGGTTCGGGTCGGCCTTGTCCCAAGGAATATGAAGCGAAACGGTCTTGGTTGCCTGCGTCAGCTGGGCAATGACGGCGCAATCTTCGATCTTGTCGAAAATGTCGCGCGGTTCGCCCTTGCCGGGGAAGCGCGCAAAACGGGTGCCGCCGGTGCCTACGCCCCATGACGGAACTGCGACGGAGAATTTGGTGACCTTGTCCTTGATGGCGTCGATGGCGATGCCACGGCGGTCAAGGCGCTCGCCCAGGCTGTCATAGTCATTGCGCAGATCAGCAGAGAGCTTGGCGTTTTCGGCTTCGATGATAGTGGGATCGATGATGTGTTCGGTCATGGAATGTGCCTCCCAAGTAGACCCCTCATCCGCCCTTCGGGCACCTTCTCCCTCAAGGAGAGAAGGGAGGCTCTGTGCCTCCCCATCCTGGGTGCTCCCCTCTCCCCTTGAGGGAGAGGGTGGATCGGGCGAAGCCCGAGACGGGTGAGGGGTATCTACCCCTTGTTGAGATTACCGCGGGAACGACTGTGCGTTGCCAGCGTCGACGTTGAGAATGTTGCCAGTGGACTTGGCCGAGGCTTCGGAAGCAAAGAAGTAGATGGCCTCGGCGATATCCTCGGGGAAGACGGAACGCTTGAGCATGGAGCGCTCGCGGTACATTTCTTCGAGGCCGTCCTTGTCGGTCTTGTAGGTCGACGCGCGCTGTTCCAGCCATTCGCCCGCCCAGATCTTGGAGCCACGCAGCACCGCGTCCGGGTTGACGACATTGACGCGGATCTGTTCGCCAGCGCCCTCAAGGGCAAGGCAGCGCGCAAGGTGGATTTCGGCGGCCTTGGCGGTGCAATAGGCGGCAGCGTTGGGCGAAGCGGCGAGGCCGTTCTTGGAGGCGACGAAGACGACATTGCCGCCAATCTTCTGGCTGCGGAATAGCCGGAAAGCTTCGCGGGAAACGAGGAAATAGCCCGTGGACAGAATGTCCATGTTCTTGTTCCAGAGGTCGAGCGTCGTTTCTTCGATCGGTGCCGAAGAGGCGAGGCCGGCATTGGACACCAGAATGTCGAGACCACCAAATTCGACCACCGCATGGGCGAAGCCGGAAATGACCTGTTCTTCCTTGGTGACATTGATGTTCACCGGGCGAACGAAATCCTTGCCGAATATCGAGGTCAGCTCTTCAGTTGCGCCATCGAGCGCGGTCTGGTCGATGTCGGCCAGAACCACGCAGGCGCCTTCGCGCAGCAGACGAGCGGCTGTGGCCTTGCCAATGCCACCAGCGCCGCCGGTGACCAGAGCGATCTTGCCCGCCAGTGATTTTGGTTTGGGCATGCGCGACAGCTTGGCTTCTTCAAGCAGCCAATATTCGATGTCGAAGGCTTCCTGCTCGGGCAGGCCCTGATATTCGGAAACGGTCGACGCTCCGCGCATCACGTTGATGGCGTTGACATAGAACTCGCCGGAAATGCGGGCGGTGGCCTTGTCCTTGGCGAAGGTGATCATGCCGACGCCTGGGATCAGATAGACAACGGCGTTCGGATCGCGGATGGCGGGCGAATTGTCGTGCTTGCAGCGCTCGTAATAGGCAGCATAATCGGCGCGATAATCGGCGATCTGCTGGTCAAGACCGGCGATCACCGCGTCCACATCGGGCTTGGCCGGATCGAAGTCGATGACCAGCGGACGAATTTTGGTGCGCAGAAAATGGTCGGGGCAGGAGGTGCCCAGAGCCGCCAGCGGACGCAGATTGTGGGAGTTGACGAATTCGAGCACGGCAGCGCTGTCGTCAAAGTGACCGAGCTTGTGGCTGTCTTCGGAGATGAAACCGCGGATTTTCGGCATCAGGCGCGCGGCAATGGCGCGGCGCTCTTCAGCGGGCAGCGACTTGACGGCTTCACCACCGAAAATGGTCTTGCCCTCAGTCTGCTGCTCAAACCATTCGATGGCCTGATTGATGATGGCAATGGTGGTTTCGTAGCATTCCTTGGGCGTGTCGCCCCAGGTGAACAGGCCATGGGATTCAAGAACCACGCCCTTGGCGTTGGGGTTCTCAAGACAGAATTTTTCCAGCCACAGACCCAGCTCGAAGCCCGGCTTCTTCCAGGGAAGCCAGCCGATGACGTCACCGAAAATCTGCTGGGTCAGCTCCTTGGAGTTTTTCGACGCTGCAATGGCAATGATCGCATCCGGATGCATGTGGTCGACAAATGGACGGTTCACATAGGCGTGGAGCGGCGTGTCGATGGACGAGGCGCGGGGATTGAGGTTGAAGGTGGCGTGGGGGAGGTAGCCAACCATCTCGTCTTCAAATTCAACGCCGCGATAGAGACCCTTGAGCGCGCGCAGCTTGTCCATATAGAGCGTGGCAAAGCCATCGAGCTTGATCGAGGCATTGTCACCGCCCGACCCCTTGACCCATAGCACCTCAACATCCTGACCGCTCAGCGGGTCTTTCTGGATGATCTTGGAGGAAGTATTGCCGCCGCCATAATTGGTGACGCGCTTGTCCGAACCAAGCAGGTTGGAGCGATAGACGAGGCGCTCGGGCTCGCTCATCGATGCGGCCTTGGCATCATCCCACAGGTTTGCAAGGCGCTTTGGCGCGGTGGACATGGACTTCCTCCCAGTAGAAAAGGCAGACGGATAATTGGCTGGACATGGCCATACCGCTCTAATGGTGTCAATCAGAAACAATCATTTTTCGTCAGATATGATCGAAGGTGATGGTAATGTGCAGAAACCTGATTGACTCTGCGTGAGATTGATGGGAACGAATGCATTCAGGGAGTATCAGCCTTGCACGAAACGGAACGCCATCGCGTTATTTTATCGGCCACACAAAGTCGCCCAGTGGTGACTGTGGCGGAGCTTTGCGAGGTAACGAGTTCGTCCGAAGCCACCATTCGCCGGGATATTGCCGCTCTGCATGTGCAGGGCAGGCTGCGTCGGGTGCGCGGCGGCGCCGAGGCGATCAACCCGCCGGAGCAGGGCGGATTGATGGGTCGGCCGTTTTCCGTCAATGAAACGATCAATATTGCGCAGAAGCGGGCAATAGCGCGCGCCGCGGCCGAAATGTGCCGTGACGGCGAGCCCATTATCATCAATGGCGGCACCACGACCTATCAGATGGTGCATCACCTGATGGCCAAAAGACTGAGCGTCTTTACCAACAGCTTCGCCATTGCCGAGTTTCTCATTCACAATTCGCGCAATTCGGTCGTCATTCCCGGCGGCACGATTTACCGCGAACAGAACGTCATTCTCTCGCCCTTTGGCGGGGTGGTGGCGAGCCATTTTTACGCCAAGCGCATGTTCATCGGCTGTCAGGGCATCGGTGCCCACGGCCTGATGGAGGCCGACCCCATGGTCGTGCAATCGGAGCTGGCGCTGATCGGGCAGGCCGATGAATTGATCGTGCTTGCCGATAGTTCGAAATTTTCGGGACGCTCCAGCCTCATTCTATGCGGGCTGGACCGAATTGCCGCTGTCATCACCGATAGCGGTATCCGCGACGAAGACCGACAGATGCTGGAAACGGCTGGCGTGCGGCTCATTGTGGCGGATGCGAGTGCTCAGGCCGAGCCAGAACCTAAAACGGCCTGAGCTTTCAAATGACCCAAACCAGACTGTTCCTCGGGAGGAAATTTATGAAAATCTGGACATTGCTTGCTGCAACGGCAACTGCCGCTGTTCTGATGGCCGCTCCGGCTGCCGCCCAGACCCGCATTGCGCTGGTCGTCAAGTCGCTCGGCAACGGCTTCTTCGATGCCGCCGCCAAGGGCGCTGAAGAAGCTGCCGCCGAACTCGGCGATATCGAACTGATCTATACCGGCCCGACCTCGGCAACTGCCGAAGCACAGATCGAAGTCATCAATTCGCTGATCGCTCAGCAGGTTGACGCCATCGCCATCTCCGCCAACGACCCCGACGCGCTTGTGCCTGCTCTGCAGCGCGCTCAGGAACGCGGCATCAAGGTGATTTCCTGGGATTCGGGCGTTGCTCCCGAAGGCCGCGCGATCCACCTTAACCCATCTGAAAACGCACTGATCGGCGAAACCATCATCAAGCTGGCCGCCGATTACCTGCCTGAAGGCGGCGATGTGGCCATTCTCTCGGCGGCCTCCACGGCAACGAACCAGAACGCCTGGATCGAAGAAGCCAAGAAGGCTATCCCGGCGAGCTTCCCGAATATCAACCTGGTTGCTACCGTCTATGGCGATGACGACTCGGTGAAGTCGACGGAAGAAGCCCGTGGCCTGATCGCTGCCTATCCTGATCTCAAGGCCATCATCGCACCGACCACCGTTGGTGTCGTGGCTGCGGCTCAGGTCGTGACCGACCAGAACCTGATCGGCAAGATCAACGTCACCGGTCTCGCACTGCCGTCCGAGTTCAAGCAGTTCATCGACAATGGGGCTTCGCAGGCAGTGGCTCTGTGGAATCCGATCGATCTGGGCTACTCGGCCGTCTTCCTTGCCAAGGCTTTGGTTGAAGGTCAGGAAGCAGCTCCCGGCGCGGTCTTCTCGATCGGTCGCGTTGGTAAGGTGACACTCGACGACACCAATTCCGCCGCGATGTCGTCGCCGTTCCAGTTCGACGCTTCCAACATCGAAGAATTCTCCAAGATCTATTGATCTTGATAAGGTTCGGCGCTCCGGCGCCGGGCCGACCCCCACCCCTGTCCCCTCCCCACAAGGGGGAGGGAGACCCTCACAAGCCACCTTCGTCGCTGCAAGCGCGGAGTTGGCGGCTCTATTTCACCCTCCCCCTTGTGGGGAGGGGACAGGGGTGGGGGTATTAACGAGCGCGAAATCATGACAGACCCCATCCTGACCCTTTCGGGCATATCGAAAAGCTTTCCCGGCGTACGGGCGCTCAACGATGTGTCTCTGGAGCTTTATCCCGGCGAAGTGACTGCGTTGATCGGCGAGAACGGCGCAGGCAAATCGACGCTGGTAAAGACCATGACCGGCATCTACCAGCCGGACGCTGGTGAAATTCGGGTGGGTGGCAAAGTGGTGACCTTGCCGACCGCCATCTCGGCCTCGAATGAGGGTATTACCGCGATCCACCAGGAAACGGTGCTGTTCGATGAATTGAGCGTGGCCGAGAATATCTATCTCGGACATGCGCCAATGAACCGGTTTGGCCTGATCGACTGGGGTAAAATGCGGCGCGAGGCGCAGGCCACGCTGGACTCGATGGCGGCGGGCATTGATGCGTCCATGCCGCTCAAGGAACTGGGCATTGCCAAGAAGCATCTCGTGGCCGTGGCCCGTGCGCTCAGTGTCGACGCACAAGTGGTGATCATGGATGAACCGACTGCGGCCCTGTCGCAGAAGGAAATCGAGGAACTGTACGTGCTGGTCGACCTGCTCAAGCAGGGCGGCAAGGCCATTCTCTTCATCTCGCACAAATTCGACGAAATCTATCGCATTGCCGACCGCTACACCGTGTTCCGCGATGGTGAGCAGGTGGGCAAGGGCTTCATCAAGGACACGCCGCAATCGGAAATCGTCAAGCTGATGGTTGGCCGCTCCGTGGATCAGATTTTCCCGGCACGTGAAGCCAGCATTGGCGACATTGTGCTGGATGCGAGCGGGCTCAGCCATCCGACCGAATTTGACAATGTGTCCTTTTCTGTCCGCAAGGGCGAAATATTGGGCTTTTACGGTCTCGTTGGCGCAGGTCGGTCCGAAATCATGCAGGCCGTGTTCGGCATGACAAGGCCCTCCGCTGGTACGATGGTTCTCGATGGCAAGGCCATCGCACCGCGTTCGCCTGCGGACGCCGTGGAAGCGGGCATTGTCTACGTGCCCGAAGAGCGCGGCAAGCAGGGTGTGATCACCGGCGAACCGATCTTCAAGAACGTTTCTCTGCCCAGCCTCGGCAAGACCAGCCGTTCGGGCTTTTTGCGCATGGCCGAGGAATTCAAGCTGGCGCGGACCTATACCGAGCGGCTCGACCTGCGCGCCTCCTCGCTGAGCCAGAATGTCTCCACCCTGTCCGGTGGCAATCAGCAGAAGGTTGTCATCGCCAAATGGCTGGCAACGCTGCCCAAGGTCATCATTCTCGATGAACCGACAAAGGGTATCGACATCGGTTCCAAAGCCGCCGTGCATGAATTCATGGGCGAACTGGTGGCACAGGGACTCTCGGTCATCATGGTTTCGTCCGAATTGCCCGAAGTGATCGGCATGAGCGACCGGATCGTTGTCATGCGCGAAGGGCTGGTCGTGGACATTCTGGAAAACAAAGATCTGCAACCGGAGACGCTGGTGCGTCTGGCGGCGGGGATCGTCGAGGTTGAGGCGGCATGAACCGGATTCTGAAAAATCGTGAAATCTGGCTGGGTCTGGCTATTGTTGCCGTCGTCATCGCTGTGACGCTGCGCTTCCCGCGCTTTTCGCAGCCGGTCAATCTTCTGACCATTCTGAATGACACCTCCATTCTGATGATGCTGGCGTTGGGCCAGATGGTCGTCATTCTGACCCGCTCGATTGACCTCTCCATGGCATCGAATCTGGCGCTGACCGGCATGATCGTGGCCATGGTCAATGCGGCCTTCCCCTTCATTCCCGTTCCGCTGCTGATCGCGGGATGTGTCGTCGTCGGCGCGGCTCTTGGCGCATTCAATGGCATTCTGGTGTGGAAGCTCGATATTCCGCCCATCGTGGTGACGCTGGGCACGCTGACCATTTTCCGCGGGCTGGTCTTCGTCATTTCCGGCGGGTCATGGGTTAATGCGGCGCAGATGAGCCCGGAATTCATTCAGCTTCAGCGCGGCGCGTTTCTTGGCCTGCCGAACCTGACCTGGTTCGCCATCGTGGTTGCGGCGCTGTTCTTCGTACTGATGACCCGCACTGCGATCGGCCGTAGCTTCTACGCCATCGGGGTCAACCCGACCGCCTCGGTCTATACCGGTATCAATGTGGGGCGCACGAAATTCCTCGCCTTCGTCATTTCCGGCGCTGTCTCCGGGCTGGCGGGCTATCTCTGGATCTCGCGCTATGTGATCGCCTCGGTGGAAGTGGCCAGCGGCTATGAGCTGACCATCATCGCCGCCTGTGTCATCGGCGGCGTGTCCATTGCTGGCGGCATCGGCACGGTGGCTGGCGCGCTGCTTGGCGCACTGTTCCTTGGCGTCGTCAACAATGCCCTGCCGGTGATCGGCGTTTCCCCCTTCTGGCAAATGGCAATTTCCGGCGCGGCGATCCTGCTGGCGGTTGTGCTCAATGCTCGTGGCGAGCGCAGCAAGGGCCGTATCATTCTCAAGAAGGCCGAGGTGGCGTCATGACCGATATTTCCGCAACAGGCCGCCGCCTGCCGAACCGGCTCGATAACCCGCTGAAGTCGGCGGCGCTGAGCTGGGAAAGCCTGCTGGTGCTGGTGGCTTTGGGTATCTTCATCGCCAACAGCTTTGCCTCGCCCTATTTCCTCAATGCGTGGAGCCTGTCGGACCTTACGTTCAACTTCACCGAAAAGGCCCTGATCGCGCTGGCCATGGCGCTGGTGATCATAACCGGCGAGATCGACCTGTCGGTGGCGTCCATCATTGCGCTTGCTTCGACGCTGATGGGGCTGGCGCTGCAATATGGCGCCGATACGCCGACGCTGGTAGCGGTGGGTGTCGGGGTCGGCATTCTCTGCGGCGCCTTCAACGGCTTCCTCGTCACCGGGCTGAAACTGCCGTCCATCGTGGTGACCATCGGCACGATGAGCCTGTTCCGCGGCATTGCCTACATCATTCTGGGCGACCAGAGCTTCAAGGGCTATCCCAAGGATTTCGCCTGGTTCGGGCAGGGTTATGTCTGGTGGGTGATCTCGTTCGAGCTGGTGCTGTTCCTCGTCGCCGCCGTGATTTTTTACGTGCTGTTGCACCACACCAATTTCGGGCGGCGCGTCTTTGCCATCGGCAATAATGCGACCGCCGCACAATTTTCCGGCGTGCGCGTGGACCGGATCAAATTCGTGCTTTTCTGCCTGACCGGGCTGATGAGCGGCATCGCTTCGGTGCTGCTGACGGCGCGGCTGGGCTCGACGCGGCCCTCCATCGCCCAGGGCTTTGAGCTGGAGGTCATCACTATGGTGGTGCTGGGCGGCGTGTCTATTCTCGGTGGCGCCGGCTCGATCATCGGCGTGGTGCTGGCGGCCCTGATCATCGGGCTCGTCACGTTCGGTCTCGGCCTGCTCAATGTGCCGGGCATCGTCATGTCGATCTTTACCGGATCGCTTTTGATCGTGGTGATCGCGCTGCCGATCCTGTGGCGGATGTGGAAGGCGAAACGGGCATGATCACCGATAACGGCTACGAGAAGCATGCCTTCAAGATGAAGCTCAATCCCGGCATGGCGGCGGAATATAAAAAGCGCCATGACGAGATTTTCCCCGAGCTGGTCGACCTGCTCCATGAAGCCGGTGTGAAGGATTATTCCATCCATCTCGACGAAGAGACCAATATCCTGTTCGGCGTGTTGTGGCGGCGGGTGGACCACACCATGGCCGCGCTACCCAACACCGAGATCATGAAGCGCTGGTGGGCCCATATGGCCGATGTGATGGCGACCAATGAGAAAAACGAGCCGGTTTCGATCGATTTGCTGCCGATGTTCTGGATGAAATAAGCCTAACCATTTCACCACGCCATTCCTCACCCTCGGATCTGATCCGAGGGTGTTTTCATATGCGCCGCCGAGAGAGCGCTCTACCTGAACCCAAACTGAACACGGCTATCAGAGTGAGTTCAAAACCGCTGCGATAGGGTGTCCCCAAGATGACAGTCCAGGGGGACGATGAAATGAACAAGGCCCAGGAAAAAGTTCTCGTTGCCGTGCTGTGCGGCGTGATCATGACCGCAGCTGCAGGCTTTGCCGTGCAACCGGCCATGGCGGCGGGGTACAATGTCGAAAGCCCTGCTCAGGTCAGCGGCGTGGCCTATTGGGACAAGCTTAACGTCCGCAAGTGGCCAGCGTCTTACTCCCAGCAGACCGGTGTTCTCGCGCCGGGCGCACAGGTCTGGGTTGAGCGCTGCATCGAGGTCCGCAATTCATCGGACTGGTGCCTCGTCAAACGCAACGCGACAATGGGCTGGGTCAATTCCCGGTTCCTCGCTCCCACTGGCAACTGAATTTCCAGACACGTCTTTCTGCCTCCTACCCATGCATGTTGACTTATCCGGCCCTTTTGCTGTTCGTGGCAGCAAACAGGGCCGGAGTTTTTTGCCATGGAAGCCAATCCGATTCTTGCAGAAGCCGTGCGCGGCAATTGGGTCGAAAACCGCCATCGCGGCGCATTCATCATTGTTGATGCGACAGGCAAGGTGATTGCCTCCGGCGGTGATGTCGAGCGGCCGGTATTCCCGCGCTCCGCCATCAAGTCCATGCAGGCACTTGCGATCTTCGACCGGCACGCGACTGAGAAATTCCACCACACCCCTGAAGAACTGGCTCTGGCCTGCGCCTCCCATCATGGCGAAGAAGACCATGTCAGCAATGTCGCCCATTTTCTGGGCCGCATGGGGCTTTCTGCCGCCGATCTCGAATGCGGCGCGCATATGCCCACCAATGGCAAGGCCCGCGAAGCCCTGCGCGCGGCGGAGCAGGCTCCGAGCCCCTTGCATAACAACTGCTCCGGAAAGCATTCGGGCATGCTGAGTGTGGCTTTGGCCATGGGCGTGCCGACCCAAAATTACGTGGCGCGCGAACATGAAGTGCAGAAGGCCGTCCGCGCGGCGGTGGAATATGTGATCGGGCAGGATTTGACCGAAGACCGCTGTGGTACCGATGGCTGTTCGATCCCCACATGGGCCGCGCCCCTGCGCGCCTGGGCGACCGGCTTTGCGCGCATGGCGACGGGCAAGGGGCTCGATGCCGGTCACGCAGCGGGGGCGCAGGCGCTGTTCGACGCCGCCACCAGCCACCCCCATCTGGTGGCTGGAACCGGGCATCTCGATACGCTGGTCATGGAAGCTTTCAACGGTCGCGTCATGCAGAAGGGGGGTGCCGAAGGCGTGCAATGCGGCGCCATCCGCGACAAGGGCTGGGGCTATGCGCTCAAATGCGATGACGGCAAAATGGAAGCCAGCCACGTCATGGTTGCTGCTCTGCTGCTCAAATATGCCGATCCTGACGATGCCCAGCGCGCGGTTCTGGAGCAATTCGTTCGCCTGCCGACAAAAAATGTGCGCGGGGCCATTGTCGGCGAATTGCGGGCAGTTGGGATTTAGCTGCCGAAAACCGCCCCTAATTGACCGTCACATGCGCGTAGCGGTCTGCCACGCTCAGAAGGTCCGGTTCGGAAATTTCGGTCCATCGCATGCCGACAATGGCGTTTTCTGTCTGATCGACCCGGTTGCCGCTGATCGTCACCGCGCCGGCCCCTTCCGCAAGGCTGACCCCGATGCCGATCGTGCTGGTGCGCACGATATTGTTGGCGACCAGGACATTGCGCAGATAGGGCCCCCATCCGGCGCCAATGCCAACGCCGGGGACGTTTTCAACCACATTTGAGGTGATGGCGGTGTCGGCCTCTGCGAAAATTCCCACAGGCCCCGTGTCCGGGTTAACGCTGGACGCCGGAGAGATATTGCGCACGATATTGCCGGTGCAGACGGCCAGATGACCATCGCTGTCCAGATTGGTGATGGAGATGCCGTTGGCGGCGCCATCCACCAGGTTCTGGGCGATGATCGAGCCGGAAAAGCTGAATTCGGAGAAAATGGCGACTTCCCCTGATTTGCGGCACTGATTGCCACTGATGATGCTGTTGCGCGTGGTGTTGAGGCGAATGGCTGTGAAGGCGCAGTCGGAGATATGGTTGTCCGAAACGATCACCTCGTCGGCCAGATAGACATTGATGCCATTGCCGTTTTGGCCGTTGCCGCCACCACGCCAGTCGATTGCTGAAATGCGATTATTGGTGACGATAGAGCCATCGATCCCCTTTTCCGAACGCCAGATGCGAATGCCGGCATTGCCGCAGCGCGTGATGCGATTGCCGGAAATCAGCAGGCCATTATTGTCGACAGCGTGGATGGCAGCGTCGCCATGATTGGCAAAATCGCAGTTTTCAATTGTGGCTACGGACATGCGGATACCCAGCGCAATGCCCGGATTGTCGCGGAAAATGCAGCGCTCAAGCGTGATATTATCGCTGGCTTCAATACCGAACAGCGCCTCGCTGCCGCTGTCTCCGGCAAAGCCGATATCGCGCAGGACAATGTTGGATTGAGCGGAAATGGCCCCGATCATTGCACCAGTACCGATCAGCCATGTGGCGCCGGGTACGCCCTCGACCACCAGATTGCCCGGAATGCGCAGACCGGAGACACGGAACCGCCCAGCGGGCAGGGCAAGACGGCCGATGACACTGGCGTCGAGAAGTGCAGTTTGCAGAGCCGCGGACTGATCCGCATTTTCGGCAGGATCGAACGCCACGCTTTGCGCGCGTGCGGCCATGGGCAGGCTGACGGTCAGGCCGGCTAATCCGGCAAGCAGGTGGCGGCGGGGCAGGCTGGGCAGGGTTCTCATGGCGCTATTGTGCCCGATTTGAGTGTTTATGCGAGGCAAACCCAATGCTTTGGTGAACGGCTTTGCTTGTTCGGGGGGTGGGCGGGTGGCTATAACGGGACGAGTCTTCTTCTGACAGGTGATCCTTATGCTCGTTGACGGCAAGATTTATCTCGGGACGAGCGATCGACCGGAATATCTCAATCTTAAATATGGCAACCGCCATGGGCTGATCACCGGCGCAACCGGCACCGGCAAGACAGTGACGCTTCAGGTGTTGGCAGAAGGTTTTTCGGCGGCGGGCGTGCCGGTCTTTGCCGCCGACATCAAGGGCGATCTGTCAGGCATTTCGCGCATGGGCCAGGCAAAGGACTGGCAGACCCAGCGCGCCACCGATATCGGGTTCGACGACTACCGCGACGATGTCTACCCCGCCATGTTCTGGGATCTGTTCGGCAAACAGGGCCATCCGGTGCGGGCGACAGTTTCGGAAATGGGTCCGGTGCTGCTGAGCCGCATTCTCGACCTCAACGACACCCAGGAAGGCGTGCTCAACATCGCCTTCCGCGTGGCCGATGAGGAAGGTCTGCTCCTGCTGGACATGAAGGACTTGCGGGCGCTGCTAACCAATCTCTCCGAGCGCAGCAAGGAAATCTCCGCGCGCTATGGCAATGTGACGGCGGCCTCTATCGGCGCGATTCAACGCTCGCTTCTGGTCCTCGATCAACAGGGCGCGGATAATTTCTTCGGCGAACGCGCCTTGGAAATCGCCGATCTCATGCGCACTGACGCTGATGGGCGCGGCTTTGTCTCGGTCCTTGCCGCCGATCAGTTGATGCAGTCTCCGCGACTTTATTCGACCTTCCTGCTCTGGCTGCTCTCCGAACTGTTCGAGGAACTGCCAGAGGTTGGAGACGTGGAAAAGCCCAAGCTGGTGTTCTTCTTCGACGAGGCGCACCTGTTGTTCGATGGCGCGCCAAAGGCGTTGATCGACAAGGTCGAACAAGTGGTCAAACTCATCCGCTCCAAGGGCGTTGGCGTCTATTTCGTGACGCAGAATCCGGTCGATATTCCCGAGAGCGTTTTGGCGCAGCTGGCCAATCGCGTGCAGCACGCCTTGCGCGCCTATACGCCGCGCGAGCAGAAGGCAGTGAAAGTCGCGGCAGATACGTTCCGGGCCAATCCGGCCTTCTCGACGGCGGAGGCGATTACCCAGCTTGGCATTGGCGAAGCGCTGGTTTCGGTGCTGGAAGACAAGGGCGTGCCCTCCATTGTCGGTCGCACCTTTATCCGCCCGCCCTCGGCGCAGGTAGGGCCGATCAATCCCGCAGAGCGCGAGGCCTCGATAGCCAATTCGCCCGTGGGCGGGCTTTACGACACGATCATCGACCGGGAATCGGCCTACGAGATTTTGCAGAAGCGGGCGCGTGATCGTGACCTTGCGGATGAACGCGCCAAATATGACGCGGAACGCAACGCCGAAGCTGAACGCCAGGCCAAGGAAAGGGCGCGGGCCGAAAAAGCTGCCGCACCACGTAAAAGCACGCGCCAGACGCCGGTGGAAGCCGCAACGAACTCCTTTGCTCGCACCATCGCCAATACCTTGGGCCGCGAATTGATGCGTGGCATTCTTGGTTCGATAAAGGGGCGCCGCTAATGGGCGCGCTGACAGGGAGCGGGCCTGTCGTCGCTATCTTCGCTTCGGACAAGGGCCCGGGCGATCCCGAACGCGCCAGCCTGATGAGCGAAGTGGGGCGGACATTCGCGCGCAAGGGTGCGCGAATTCTGTGCCTGGCCGAAGGCGGCATCATTCCTGTGCCATTGATCACGGCAGCGCGCACCGCGAAGGGAAGCGTGGAGGTGCTGGCCGACCAGGGCATTGTTCTGCCACCAGCTTTGTCCGGTGTGCCGATCACGGTCCTGCCGGACCGGGGTGAGCGCCTGGCCTATCTGGCCGCAAACGCTGCCGCTCTTGTCGCTCTGCCCGGCTCGCTTGCTTCGGCGACAGCCTTGTTCCAGACTTGGGCGAGCGGCGCAAAAGTGCCGGTGGTCATGCTCAATCGACACCGGGCCTTTGAGGTTTTGCGCGGTTTTGCCACCGACGTTCTGGCCCCGGCCGTGCCGGATTTCGATCGAAAAATCCAGTTCGCGGAGACGGTCGAGGATTTGTGGGCCAAGGTTGTCTGGGTCGGCGAGCAGCGGGCTTAGGAAATCACAGCGCCCCAATCGCGCGCTTTTAGGCCTGCGGTTCCAGCTCGGGCCTTTTGGCGCGGCGGTCTGGAAACAGATGCACGACATTGTCGGTATTGCGGCGTCCGGGGCTGGCAGGCGGGCGTTGGATTGGAAGGCGGTCGCGGCGCTCGGGACCGCGATAGCCGAAGCCGAGGGCACCGACGACGCTGCGACTGATCAGCCGGGTCTGGATGCGTTGCAACAGGTGACGCGGCGACATTGGCTTGACCACAACTTCGTCGATACCCGCACTGATCGCCTGTTCACGCATTGGTAGCGTGATGGCGCGGGTGAGAGCGATCACCGGCAGATCGCGGGAGACAAACGAAGAATCGAGACGGATGGCTTCCACCATTTCATAGGCGGCGCGGCCCTCGCGGTCGAAATCGACCACCAGCATGTCGAGCGGCACGATACGCATATAGGAGAAAAGCTCGTCCTCGTCTTCGAATGGCCGGACACGCAGGCGCGAGTCGCCGGCCACGACCATGCTCAGCACAGCGGTCAGCGCCGGATTGGCGGCGAGGATTGCAATTTTCTTGCCCGCTGCGGTCACGAGGTTCCCTCTATTGGTAAAGGCTTCGTTAACATGCGCGCGGGAGGCGATGAAGCGATGAGTTGGGCTTGTTCAGAAAGATCGGAAAAAGGGTAAACGCGCGGACCGAGGCAGCGCCCTTGGTTGCTTATGGCGAGGGCACCTGAAACAATGGGGCGAATATTCTACTCAATGGCGACCGGGATGTTGCGACCGATTTATCTGGCCCTTGGCTTTCTCATGTTGGCCCTCGGCATCATTGGGGCCTTCCTGCCGCTGATGCCGACGACGATCTTCCTGATTATGGCGACGTGGTTTTTTGCCCGCTCGTCGCCGCGTCTCGAAAACTGGATTTTGTCGCATCGCCGCTTTGGGCCGATCATTCGTGACTGGCGGGACAAAGGCGCGATTTCTACCAAGTCCAAGATTCTCGCCTGTAGCGGCATTGCACTGGGGATCGTGTTTTTCTGGATTGGCGCCCGGCCCGGCTATTGGCTCTGGCTCGGTGGCGCTGCTTTCATGGGTGGCTGCGCGGCCTATATCCTGTCGCGGCCCAACCCATTGCATGTGGGTGCGCGAACCAAGCCGCAATGAAAAACGGCGGGATCGCTCCCGCCGTTCTCGTATTCAGAACCTGACCGGATCAGGAATTGGCTTCGCCATAAAGCTTTTCGACATATTCCCAATTGATCAGGCTATCGACAAAGGCTTCGAGATATTTCGGGCGGGCATTGCGGTAGTCGATATAATAGGAATGCTCCCACACATCGACGCCCAGAATGGGCTTGCCGCCGTGAACCAGCGGCGATTCACCGTTCGCGGTCTTGGTGATTTCGAGCTTGCCGTCCTTGTTGACGGAGAGCCAGGCCCAGCCTGAACCGAACTGGGTGGTGCCAGCGGCAATGAAGTCGGTGCGGAACTTGTCGTAACCGCCCAGATCGGAATCAACGGCAGCGGCCAGCTTGCCCGGCAGCGATTTGCCGCCGCCATTTGGCTTCAGCCAGTTCCAGAAATGCAGGTGGTTGTAATGCTGACCCGCATTGTTGAACAGGCCGGCATTCTTGCCGAAGCTTTCCTTGACGATCTCTTCGAGGCTTTTGCCTTCGAGACCGGAATCCTTGAGCAGGTTATTGCCGTTGGTCACGTAAGCCTGATGGTGCTTGTCGTGGTGAAATTCCAGCGTTTCTGCGGACATATAGGGGCCCAGAGCATCGTAAGCATAGGGCAGGGCGGGAAGTTCAAACGCCATAATGGCCTCCTTGGATCGGGTTGGGTGACGCTGGCGCGAGCCGGAGTTCGCGCCAAGTTATAAGGGCGGGGCGGTGTCGCAACAATGTTGGCAGGAGAACTAAGCGTCCAATCCTGCGGACTTTATCGCAAAAGCATAACATTGAGCCGTTTCCTTGAGCCGGTCGAAGCGCCCGGACGCGCCGCCATGACCCGCGCCCATATTGGTCTTGAGGTATAATGGCGCATCATCGGTCTTGGTTGCCCGAAGTTTTGCGACCCATTTGGCCGGCTCCCAATAGGTGACGCGCGGATCGGTGAGGCCGGCCAGCGCGAAGATCGGCGGATAGGCCTGCGCGCTTACCGCCTCATAAGGCGCATAGGCGGCAATGCGCGCATAATCGTCAGCCGAGGTGATGGGATTGCCCCATTCCGGCCATTCGGGCGGGGTGAGCGGCAGCGTATCGTCGAGCATGGTATTGAGCACATCGACAAACGGCACCTGTGCAATGACGCCGCCCCACAGATCGGGCCGCACATTGGCAATCGCGCCCATCAGCATGCCGCCCGCCGAGCCGCCCTGCGCCACGATTTTCCCCTTCTGGGTATAGCCTTCCGTAATCAGCATTTCGGCAGCGGCGATGAAGTCGGTGAACGTATTGGCCTTGTGCTCGCGGCGACCATTTTTGTACCAGCGATAGCCCTTTTCCATGCCACCCCGAATATGGGCGATGGCGTAGACAAAGCCTCGATCGACCAGCGACAGCACCGAGACCGAGAAGGCGGCGGGCATGGACATGCCATAGGCGCCATAGCCGTAAAGCAGTGTGGGATTGGCGCCATTCAGCGCGATCCCCTTGCGATAGAGCAGGGTAACGGGCACCTGCTCGCCATCTTCGGTTTTGGCAAAGAGACGGCGGGTTTCATAATCGCCGGGATTATGGCCCGAAGGCACTTCCTGCGTTTTGAGCAGGGTGCGGTTCCCGCTTTCGAGATCCACGTCAAACACCTGGCTAGGCGTGGTGGGCGAAGAATAGGTGAGGCGGAAGACGGCAGTGTCGAACTCATAGCCCGTCGACATGCCGAGCGAATAGGCTTCCTCCTTGAAACCGACCACTTCCTCCTTGCCGGTCCGCAGGTCGCGGGCGACGATGCGCGGCAGACCATCTTCGCGCTCAAGCCGCAGCATGTGGTTCTTGAGCAGCGACACATCGAGCACCAAAACGCCTTCGCGGTGCGGCACCAGATCAACCCAGTTCTCCGCCCCCGGCGCAGCAGCAGAAACCGTCACGATCTTGTAGTCTTCGGCCCCATCCGCATTGGTGCGGATATAGAGAACGCCGTCGCGCTCATCGACTTCATATTCCCGGTCGGTGACGCGCGGCGCCACCAGCCGCGGCTCGCCTCCCTGCTCGGCGTCGATCAGATAGACCTCGGAAGTCTGGTGGTCATGCGCATCAATGATGATGAACTTGTCCGAAAGCGTCTTGCCGACGCCAACGAAAAAGCCAGGATCGCTTTCCTCGTAGATTACCGGATCGGCGGATTGATCGGTGCCAAGGTCATGCCGGCGGACGCGGTAAGGCCGGTGGTTGTCATCATATTCGGTGTAGTAGATCGCGCGGCTGTCATTGGACCAGACATAGGAGCCTGCCGTCTCGCGGATCACCTCGTCACTGTCCTTGCCGCTGGTAATGTCGCGCAGCACGATATCGTAATATTCCGAGCCCGCACGGTCGGCGGCCCAGGCAAGAATACTGTGCGAAGGGTCGTGGCTTGCTCCTGCAAAGCCGAAATAGCCGTCTCCCGCCTCTATATTGCAATCGAGCATGATCTGCTCGTCGCCGCCATCGCGCGGCGTGCGAACGATAAGCGGATATTGCTTGCCCTCCAGCATGCGCGAATTATAGGCGAAAGCGCCGTCGGGCGAGGGCACGCCGCTATCGTCTTCTTTGATGCGGCCACGGATTTCTTTGTAGATATTGTCCTGCAAGACATGAGTGGGAGCGCCGAATTCGGCTTCGTAGTAATCGTTCTCCGCCTCAAGATAGGCCCGGATTTCCTGGTCCAGCGTCTCCGGCTTCTGCATCACTTCCTGCCAATTGTCGGCGCGCAGCCACGCATAATCGTCTTGGCGGGTGATATTGTGATGCGTGTAGGAATGGGGGACGCGCTTGGCAATTGGGGCCTTGGCCTGGGTCATATGATCTCCGCAGGGTGGCGCGGCTCTCTGCCGCGAAAAGAAGCTGAAATGGACATAGGCCGCGCGGGGACGCTTTGCCAGCCCCGGAAACGGTTGAAAACGCATGGATCATTGGACGATTCCCGTCTGATTGCGCTTGTCCCCCCCGCCTGTGGCGCTAATCTCCCTCCTGCGAAATCCACTGAATCATAAAACAGCCAGGGATTCTTCGGGTTGGAAGTCTCCGTAGATATTGCCGTCGCCTCTATTGCCGTTCTGCCCTTTCTGGCGGCTGCATTGGCGCCACTCCTGCACCGTTTCGCGGGGCGCTTTACCGGCTGGATATTGGCAGTCGTCCCTGCGTCGATCTTTATCTATCTGCTTGGATTGGCCGGAACGGTCATCAAGGGCGGCACGATTGCCACGGCCCTCGAATGGGTGCCCGCTTATGGGCTCAATCTGAGCTTCTTTATCGATGGGCTCAGCCTTGTCTTCGCGCTGACCATTTCCGGCGTCGGCACGCTGATCCTCATTTATGCGGGCGCCTATCTCAGCAGCCACGAACATCTGGGCCGTTTCCTTGGCTTCCTGCTGGCTTTCATGGGCGCCATGCTGGGGCTGGTGCTGGCCGATAGCCTGCTGGCCCTGTTCGTGTTCTGGGAACTAACATCGATCACCTCCTTCCTGCTGATCGGTTTTGATCACACAAGGCAGGCGGCGCGCCGCGGGGCGATACAAGCCCTTGTCATCACCAATATCGGCGGCATGGCGCTGCTGGCCGGTGCAGTGCTGGTAAATCTGCTTGCAGGCAGCTGGGAGCTGAGCGCGCTGCGCGATATGGGCGATCTCCTGCGCGGCAATGCATTTTATGGTCTGGTTCTCGCCTGTTTCATCATCGCTGCTTTCACCAAATCGGCGCAGTTTCCGCTCCATTTCTGGCTGCCCAACGCCATGGAGGCTCCGACACCTGTTTCGGCCTTTCTGCATTCGGCGACCATGGTGCAGGCAGGAGTATATCTCCTGGCGCGCATGAGCCCGGTTTTGGCTGGCACCGAAATCTGGACCGTCCTGTTGGTGGGCTTTGGCGGCGTAACCTTGCTCTGGGGTGCACTGGCGGCACTGAAACAGACCGATCTCAAGCAAATGCTGGCGCAGACCACGATAGCCTCGCTTGGTCTTTTGGTTCTGCTGATTGGGCTGGCGAGCGAGGCGGCGATTGCGGCCATGGTGGTCTATTTCGTGGCCCATGCCTTTTATAAGGCGGGCTTGTTCATGGTCGTCGGCGCACTCGATCACGAGACGGGCACGCGTGATATTACCATTCTGGGCGGACTGGCCGACCGGATGCCGGTGAGCTTTATCGGTTCGGCGCTCGCGGCTTTATCGATGATCGGTTTGCCGCTCACTGTCGGCTACTTCGCCAAGGAAGAAATGTATCTGGCTTTGACCAATGGGGCTTGGCAGGGCCTGCTGGTTCTGGCCGTGCTGATCGCAGGCAACGCCATGCTGGCCGCCGTGGCGTTGATCGTAATGATCCGCCCTTTTCTGGGCGAAGCCGTGCCGACGCCCCGCCGCCCCCATGAAGCGCCGATTGCAATGCTGGCCGGCCCCATTCTGTTGGGTGCTGCGGGCGTTATCGCTGGCGTCCTGCCCGACTGGCTCGGGCATGACATTGTCACACCGGCCGCAACGGCCATTTTGGCCGCGCCCGTCGCAAGTCATCTGTCGCTCGGGCTGGATTTTGCCAGTCTGTTGCTCTGGCTCTCCGCCCTGACTTGGGGTCTGGCTATTGTCATCTTCCGGCAGGCCGACACGATTCGCACGTTGCTGCGCCGGTTCGACAATTGGCTGGGCTGGGATGCCGATCAGGTTTTTGACATCGCCATGTTTGGACTGATCCGCTTTTCCGGCGCGGTGACGCGCGTGTTGCACCACGGGCGGCTTGAACTCTATCTGGTGCTGGTTTTTGTCGTTCTCGCCCTTGCGCTGTTCGGCCCCATGCTTGCCTTCGGTGGCTTCGACTGGATCAGGCCGGATGCCGATCTGGGCAATTGGTCCGCGCGTCTGGCCTGGCCCGATATGCAGCCCTACGAATGGGGCGTGATCTGCCTTACAATCGCTGGCCTCGTCTCAGTTCTTGCCGCTCCGACACGGCTGCTTGCCATCCTCGCCATGGGCGTGCAAGGCGCATCTCTTGCGCTGATCTTCCTGCTCTTCGGTGCGCCTGACCTGGCCTTCACCCAACTCATGGTCGAAGTGCTTTCCGTGGTGGTCCTTGCTTTTGTAATGACCCGGCTCAGGCTCGATGACCGCGATCCCCGGCCGTTTGAGGATTGGGCGCGCGACGGCACGCTCGCTATCGTTTGCGGGGCAGGGGTGAGCCTCCTGCTTATGCTGGTGCTCAACGGAACACTCGATACGCGGCTTTCGGACCTGTTCACCGCAACCAGCGTGCCGATTGCCCATGGGCACAACATCGTCAATGTCATTCTGGTCGATTATCGCGGGTTCGATACGCTAGGCGAAATTTCGGTCGTAATGGGCGCTGGCATGGCCATTCTGGCGCTGCTGCGTCGGCGAAAGCCGCCGGTCACCCAGCCTGCCCCAAAAACCGGGCCTAAGCGCCGTGCACGAAAGCCAGTGTCATGAATACGCTGATTTTCCGCACCTTGGCCCCGCTGATCGTGGCGATCATGCTGATCTTCTCGCTCTATATCTGCCTGCGCGGCCATAACGAGCCGGGTGGCGGCTTTATCGGTGGGTTGATTGCCGCCGCGTCAATGGCCGTGTTCGGCATGGCTTCGGGTGTTGCAGAAGTGCGCCGAGCGCTCCGGGTCGAGCCCATGGCCATTGCAGGATTTGGTGTTCTGATTGCCGGTGCATCGGGCCTGTTGAGCCTTTTTATCGATGCGCCTTTCATGACCAGCATCTGGTTCTATCTCGATCTGGGCGAAGCCATCGTGCCGCTGTCGACACCATTGGTTTTCGATCTGGGCGTCTATTGCGTGGTGTTCGGCACGCTGTCATCCATCGCCTTGTCCCTGGAAGCCGACCGCGAGGAGGAAATGTGATGGAGTACATTCTCGCTGTTCTGGTTGGGCTGTTCATAGCGCTTGGCATCTATCTGCTGCTGTCGCGCTCGGTGATCCGTATGCTGATCGGCATGACCATTTTCGGGAATGGGGTCAATTTGTTGATTTTCACTGCCGGTCGCGTGACCCGGGAATTGGCGCCAATCATTCCGCCCGGCCTCGATGCGCCGGATGGGCCCATCGCCAATCCGCTCCCGCAGGCGCTGATCCTCACCGCCATCGTCATCGGCTTTTCGATGTTCAGCTTTCTGCTCGTCCTGGCCTTCCGCGCCTATCAGAGCCTCGATGCCGACAATACCGACAACATGCGCCTGGCGGAGCCCGAACATGCGCCGCAGCCCCCGCTGAGCTATTGATATGGATAGTGCTTTGCCAAACGCCATGATCGAGACGGCAACGCCCATCGGCGCATGGGTGATCGTCCTGCCAATTGTCCTGGGGCTCATGGGCGCGGCACTGCTGCTCATCCTGCGGCGCAACCCAATTCTATCGCTGGCCGGTTCACTGATTCTCGTCGCCGCCATTATTGCGTGCGAAATCGCGCTGCTGCTCGCCGTGCTCGAAAATGGCCCGGTCAGCATGACCATGGGCAATTGGCTCCCACCCTTTGGTATTAGTCTCACCACCGACATTTTTGGTGCCAGCTTCGCGCTGGCGGCGTCGGTCGTGACCTTTTTCATTCTGCTTTATGCCGAAATCGACCGTACACAGGCCGACACTGGCGACATGTTCCACGCCATCGTCCTGCTTCTGTTGGCTGGTGTGACCGGAACCTTCCTCACCGGCGACCTCTTCAACCTCTACGTTTGGTTTGAAGTGACGCTCATCGCTTCCTTTGGCCTGATCGTGCAGGGCGGGCGTCCCGCCCAGCTCGATGGTGCGGTGAAATATGGTTTCCTCAATTTTCTGGCCACCACGCTCTTCTTGCTGTCGCTGGGCCTGCTCTATGGCCTGCTTGGTACGCTGAACATGGCTGACATCATGCGGGTTGCGCCGCTGGCCAATCCGTCGGCCATGGCGGGCGTAGCCGCATTGCTGCTGTTGGCCTTTGGCATGAAGGCAGCGGCTTTCCCGCTCAATGCCTGGCTTCCGGCATCTTATCATACCCCGCCCGCCGCCATCTCGGCCCTGTTCGCCGGCCTGCTCACCAAGGTCGGTGTCTACGCGCTGTTGCGGGCGCTGGTGGCGATCCTGCCGGGTAGTCGTGATCTGCTGGAGCCGGTTCTGGTTATCGTGGCGCTGGCTACGCTTCTGATTGCGCCACTCGGCGCAATCGCGGAAACCAATTTGCGTCGCGCTATCGGCTTCATTGTCATCAGCGGTATTGGCGCGACATTTGTCGGTCTGGCCATACCCAGCGAAACGGGGATTGCCGGGTCCGGCCTCTATATCCTTCACGCCATGCTGTCCATGTCAGCGCTCTATATGGTGGCTGGGTTGATCGAGAAGCGTACCGGAGCCACTGACACGCGTCAGATGGGCGGCCTCTATGCCGCCAGCGCGCCGCTTTCAATTCTGTTCATCACGCTGGTCCTGGCCTCTGCCGGCGTACCGCCTTTCCTCGGTTTCTGGCCCAAACTTCTGCTGCTGGAAGCCGCAACAACCCACGCCCTCACCGGCATTTCCGGCTGGGCCGGGACAGGTTTGGTCCTGGCTTTGCTCGCTAATGCCGTTCTGGTTTTAATAGCTGGAACAAGGCTTTGGGCCCATATTTTCTGGCGACCGGCGCCGAAAGAACAGGCACCACTGCCCCTTAACCGACGCGCTTTGACAGTAACCGCAGCTCTGACCTTTGCCATCGTGCTGGCCGGCCTCTGGCCTGCCCCAATGCTGGATATAATGCAGCAAGGCGCAGAAAATCTAACCAATCCAGCACGTTACGTTGCTGCGACGGGGCTGGCGGAGGTGGGGGAATGAACGCAGCTTTTCTGGTCGTCATTCTAGCGCTGCTCTGGGCAGCAATGACGGGCTCATTCTCGGGTATCAATCTTGTCTTTGGTGCTGTGGTCGGGGGCGCGATTGTGCTGCTATTGCGCAAATCCCTGCTCAGTTCGGGATCTCTGCAACGCGCGGGGCATATTGTGTCGCTGTTTGGCCTGTTTTTCTATGAATTGATGGCGAGCGCTATACGTGTGGCGCTGATCGTCCTGCGGCCCGACATGCAAAAGGTGATCTGCCCGGCCATTGTTGCCGTGCCGCTCAGCGTGCGCAGCGATGTCGAGATTACGCTACTAGCCAACCTCATCACACTGACGCCAGGCACGCTCAGCGTAGATATATCCGCAGACAGATCAAAGCTTTATGTCCATACGCTGCTTTTTACCGACCGTGATGCACTGATCGCCGAGATCAAGAATGGCTTCGAGAAAAAGGTTCTGGAGATATTTCAGTGAGCCCGGATTCTTTCATCGATAGCGCCAGCCTTGTCGCGCTCATTATGCTGACGCTGGCATTGCTGCTTTCCCTTACCAGAATCGTCATCGGCCCGACCCTGGCCGACCGCGTTCTGGCTTTGGACCTGCTGACAGTCGTTGTCATGGGTTTTATCGGAGCCATCGCCATAAGAACCGGGCTGATGCTCTATCTCGACGTCGCAATTGCCATTGCGCTTCTGGGTTTTCTGGCCACGATTGCATTGGCGCGCTACATCTTGCTGCGTTCAGGCAAGGAAAGGCGTGTTTGATGGTCAACGCTCTTGTCTCTTATACAGCCGGAACCGTCCTGCTGCTCGGTGCGGCATTTACTCTCGTTGCTGCCATCGGTGTCATCCGGTTACCTGACCTGCTCACCCGAATGCATGCTGCGTCCAAGGCCGGCGCGGTGGGGGGTGGGTTGATTCTACTGGCCATTGCCTTGCTTGCGCAGGATGTGTCCGTAGCAACCAGAGCAATTATTGGGATAATTTTTTTATTGCTTACAACACCATTGGCTGCCCATCTTCTGGCTAGATCAACGTATATTGCTGGATATGCGCCTATTACAGCAAGTGTTGTCGATGACATTCATAAAAACGATGAACTAAATCACGACAGTAAATAATAGTGCTGTTTGTTTTCGTGATCGGGCGTAGACTTGCATGCGACTTAAAAACGCCATAGTAAACTTTCAAGGCAGATAGCTCTCCCTGCTTCTGTCAATAAGAAAAATTTGGAAGGTTGAAAAAATGAACGACGATACCGGCGCGTTCGTAAATGTTGATGCAGATTTGATCGAACTCAGCACCGAAATCGTTTCAGCTTATGTTAGCCACAATGCTGTCAGCCCGAGTGACTTGCCGCGACTAATTGCTGAAGTGCATGGCGCATTGCGCGGACTCAAGAGCAACGACGTTCCAGCTCCTGTCGAAGAGCTGAAACCGGCCGTTCCCGTCCGCAAATCCATTGCGCCTGATTATATTATCTGTCTGGAAGACGGTAAGAAATTCAAGTCGCTGAAGCGCCATCTCCGTACCCACTACAATCTCTCGCCAGAAGAATACCGCGAGAAGTGGGGCCTGCCAGCAGACTATCCTATGGTTGCGCCGAGCTACTCGGCGACGCGTTCCAAGCTCGCCAAGGACAATGGCCTCGGTCGCAAGGTTGCTTGATTTCGTTTGAAACCTCGTGGTTTCCTGTGCTGGCCGCCCCATCGGGGCGGCCTTCGCTTTTGCAGATATCACAATCAATAAGAACTTATCCCCGGTAGCTAGCTTTCGACCAAGTTATAGGAATATTATCCTATTAATCTTGGAGCTACCATGGATATCAGTCTTGCCTCTGGCTGCGAGTGCGGAGGATCTCGTTTCATTGTTTCTACTGCGGCGGATCGTGCAGCGGCGCTTGTTTCGCGCGAGAAGCATGTTTCAAAAGTGTTGATTTTCAATCGTTCAAGATGTCGAGCCGATACCGCGCGTGCCCGTCAACTAGCGATGTATCTGTCCCATGTCGTCCTGGGGCAAAGCCTTACCGCTGTCGGCGCGGCTTTCGGACGAGATAGGACAACTGTCTCTTATGCTTGCGCTTTGATCGAAGATTTGCGTGACGATCCCGACTTTGATGACGAAGTCACTCGGTTGGAGCGCCTGCTGGAAAATGCAGGAGGGCATGTTTGTGAGTGAGTCGGTCACGCAGCGGGGAGACGAGGCGCCCGACGCAGTACTGCGGCTGGCATCGTCGGGGCAAGGTGAGGCCTTTCTTGCCGCACACCAGGTCGAGGCCGCCCGGCGGCTTGCTTTGCTGTTTGTCCGTGCGCGGCTGACGCGACGGGTGACCATGTCCTATGATCCGGCCAGAATTGGCGGCAGCCGGGATGGCTCCAGGCAGGGAGAGCTCGCCGACAGCGCTTTGCAGGCGAGACGTCTGCTGGACGGGCTGGGCGGAAAGATGCCGCGAGATTGCTGGAGCATTCTGGTCGATATTTGCGGTTTTGATAAAGGCTTGCAGGAAATCGAAATGGAGCGGGGCTGGCCGCGCAGGAGCGCGAAACTGGTGCTGCGGATCGGGCTCGACCAATTGGCGACAGTTATGGGGCTCTCCGAATTTGCCGAAGGCAAGGCCGACCGGAAACTCAAGGGCTGGTTGCCGGAGCGGCCACCATTGTTCCCAGACCCTGCAACTTAACGACGTAATCCCTGGTAATATTCGGTTCCAGAGCATGGTGCTGTGGATCCGGACTAATTCCGGAGGCCCGTGCCGATGAACGCCAAGATACAGGCTATTCAGTCGCTGCGCGCCACAGCAGCTCTTGCCTCGTTTCGGATGCGATTGACCATGGCGACAAGGCCGTTGGAGCGTTGCGTCGTGAGGTGCTCACGCAGCCCCAGTTCATCGAAAAGGACAATGGCATCGGTATCGGCAATGTCCTGTGCCGGACGGTCCGAATAGAGTGCCAGCAGCACGGCCACGAGGCCCTGAACGATCATGGCGTCGCTCTCGCCCCGGAATTTCAGACCGGGCGCGCCATCCACCTCGGACCTCTCTGCTACCAGCCAGACCTGTGACATGCAGCCATGAACCTTGTTATCGGGCGAGCGCTCGGCTTCGGTCAGTTTGGGAAGACCCTGTCCAAGCTCGATGAGATAACGATAGCGGTCTTCCCAATCGTCGAGGAAGGTCAGGTTTTCGGCAATGTCTTGAAAAGGCTGCGGCTGGGTCATGATGCCTATCTAGGCCATGAAAACGACCATTGCCAGCGTGACGAAAAGAAAAGCCGCAGACACGGGGCGGTGTCTGCGGCAGGAGCCAGGGGTTTATGGAGTAGGCTCGCTTGGGGAAGCGATTAACCCCTGGGGATTTCAATCGGCGTCCTGAACGGCGCCATGCTTAGCCCATCCGGTCAGGTCGAGGTCTTGGCAGTGGAACCGAACCGAGAGCCGCCGGCTGGTGCATGGGGTCGGCGGCTGATGGGCTAGTCTTGAGTGCGGCGCTGGCCATGGCCTTGCCGCCAATGCAGGTGATGCTGTCGCATTCGATGCTCTCGATCTGCTGGGCGATGAAGTGGCTGCCGCGCGCCATGGCTTCCGACGAAAGCGTCGCTGCCGTGTCGCGCACGTCCACGCCCGGCCGGATGACCAGAAAGGCGAGGGTGAGCCAAAATGCAGATCGAATCAGGAACATCATTCTTCCAATGCGGCAGAGCCATTTCTGCCTGTTGGAGAAGAGGTTAGGCGGCGCAAATTAAACGCTGCTGCGAGAAGTCGATAAAATTTGAAACAAATGCCGCGCTGCTCGTTTGCAAGTGCAACACCTTGTTTACGCTAAATCTCGAAAGCCGGACTGCAACTGCTCTCACCACCACCCGCTTAATCCCGTCTTAGATGTTGAGGCGCGAGGCTGCGCATACGACCCGGATCCATCCGGGCAGGCGGCCCGTGAGCGGGTCGTGTCAGGAGCAGCAGCTCCGAATTTGGCGTCTGTGTAGTGAGTTCAGTTGATGGTTAGCCTCAGGGTTTCTGAAGCCAGCAAGGGGAATGAACCGGCTTCGTTTGCGGCCGGAAATCGCCCTGAAATGCTGCGCCGCAAAACAATCGCCAACAATGCTCGCCTGCTCACAATTCTGGCCGCCCTCGCGCTCGTCCCTGCCATGTATTTGCTGATGAGCGGCGGCACTGTCCCCTTTCTCGTCGCTTGCCTGTTGCTGGCGGGTGGCATGATCAGCCTTTCCATGCACCATCGCGGCCTTTCCGACGCTGCTGCGGCTGGGCAAGTCGCAACCTTGATGGCGGCGGGGTTGATTCTGACAATTGCCGATGTGCGCTTGGCTGATGCCGGGATAGCCACTGCACTGATGGGGGTTGTTCTTGCCGCCTTGACCGCACGCTCCAGCCACCAGCGGATGAGCTGGCTTGCGCTCGTGCTTGTTCTTATTGCTGGTGGTGTAACCAGCATTGTCGATATCAGCGCGATCAGTCCTGGTGACAGCCAGATCATTGCTGCGTCCATTTTAGGTTTTCTGGCCAGCTTCGCCATTGTCGTGCACAGCGCTCACCGCATCAGCGCAGCCTTTGAAGTGCAGGACAAGGCGCAGCTCAGCGCCTATCGCCACCTGATTGAACATGTGCAGGACGCAGTTCTGCGCTTCAGCGCCGATGGTGCGATCATCCTTGCCTCGCGCTCTTCTGAAACCCTGTTTGGTTGCCCGCGCTATCAGCTTTCCGGCGACGGTTTGACCGGCCGCCTGCACGTGCTTGATCGGCCTGCATTCATGACCGCTTTTGCAGATGCCAGTCAGGGTGGGCGTAGCCGTACGATCGAGTTGCGGTTGCGTCAGGATGATCCGCGCGCGGCAACCAGCGTGCCCCGCTTTGTCTGGGTTGAAATGCAACTGTCTCCAGTTCTGGACGAGAAGGGGGCCGACAATCGTCACGAAGTGATCGCCCTGCTGCGCGATATCAGTGGGCGTAAGGACACGGAAGCGGCCATGGCCGAGGCTCATCGCGCCGCCGAAGACGCTTCACAAGCCAAATCGCGCTTCCTTGCCACTATCGGCCACGAGCTGCGCACGCCGCTCAATGCTGTGGTTGGTTTCTCGGAAATGATGACCGGCGGGATCGGCGGCGAGCTGTCGCCGACGCACAAGGAATATGCGGGCTTGATCCACCAGAGCGGCAAGCACCTGCTTGAAGTGGTCAGCATGCTCCTCGATATGTCGCGTATTGAGGCAGGCAAGTTCGAGATCAACGCCGCGCCCATGGCACCGGGCGAGATCATTCCTTCCTGCCTTGCAATGGTCGAGACGATGGCGGCTGAACACAAGGTGCAATTGGTCTGCGAGGTTGAAGCTGATCTGCCTATCCTGACTGCCGATGAGCGGCTCTGCCGTCAGATTTTGATCAATCTTTTGTCCAACGCCATCAAGTTCAGCCACGACGGAGGCATGGTGACCGTAGCCGTGAAACGGCAGGGGCAATCGATCAATTTCTCGGTGCGAGATCGTGGCATCGGCATGGCTCCGGCGGCTCTGGCTCGAATCGGTGAGCCCTTCTTCCAGGTGCAGGATGGGCTCAGTCGCAAATATGAAGGTACCGGCCTCGGTCTTTCCATCGTAAAGGGTCTGGTGGAGTTGCACGGCGGCACTTTGCGGGCCATGTCGGAAATTGGGTCGGGGACAACCATCACAGTTCTGCTGCCCATAAACGGTCCAGCAACCAAAGCCGGTGAAACTGCCGACATCGTTCATCTTCACCGAGAGACATTGGCGAGCGCCACTCCCTATTCATGGCAAAACGAAACAAGAAAAGCGCAATGAGCACAGCCACCCTTTCCCAGCCGATCCTGACGGCCGGAACGGCCCTGCTTGGTTCTGCCGTCAAGGCAGGGCAGTGGGCCGTGATCCGTTATATGCGGGCACCATTGGCCTCCACCGGCATTCTGGCCATGGTGACGATGACGGCGCTAGCGGGCAGCAACGCGCTCTACTTCCAGACTGGGGATCATCCATCGCCATTTTTTGCCACCGCGCGCGATCAGGTTGCGGCCCTGCCGACGCCGTCCAACGCGCGCCCGGAATCGATCTTGCCCGCCATCGCCGCGCCGCAGGCCGCACCCGCCGTCACCGATGAGACGACCGGCAGTGTTGCCGTCCATGCCGTGGTGCCCGATGCTCCTGTGGGCAATGCGCAGATGTTTGCAGTGCAGAAGCGGCTCTTCGAGCTGAACCTGTTTTCTGGCACGATTGATGGTTATTACGGCCCGAAGACTGCAGAGGCGATCCGGGCATTTGAGACCCGCAATGGTTTGACGCCGACCGGTGCTATGAACCAGGCGGTGATGGACGCCATCATGGGCTCGGACACGGCGGGCCGCACGGTGCAGCCAGTGACGCCGCAACCTGTCGTTCAACCACAGGCGGTGATCGCGCCCATTGCGCCTGTGGTGCAGCAGCAGGATCAGCTTGTGCAGCGCCTGCCGGAACTGTCTCCTGCCGAGCAGGCATTCGACAATGTCGCTCAAACGGCGGCTAATACGATCGATTCGATCCTTTCGACCGTAGATACTTCGCGCGGATCTGCACCCGCCGCAGCGAACCCGCCCACGCCCAGTGCCAGCCTTCCGACGCAGCCGGTTCAGGCCATGCCACAGCCCGTCATGGCGGCTGCCGTATCGGTGCCCGCCCCCGCCCCCGCGAGCGTCAATACTGTTCCGCGCACCCCGCCGGCCAATGATACCGAACTGGTGCGCCAGATACAGACAGGCCTTGCCAGTCTGGGGTTTTTCCAGACACAGGTGGACGGTAAGCCGGGACCGGAAACCGCGCGGGCTATCCGCGAGTTTGAGAGCTTTTATCGCTATCGGATGACCGGCCAGGTGCAACCAGATCTGGTTGATCTGCTGCTCAAAGCGGGTGCAACAATCTAGGTGTCCAGTCTACGCAGCGATTTGTGGTGCATGGCCTTTGTGCGGCGTCACAATGATCTGGGACATATGTGCGTTGTAGCGCGGCGTGGCGATCCCATTGCTGGCCAGGTTTTTATCGAAGTGGACCATCTCGATGGTACCCGGTCTCTGTACACGCCGGCGCCGGTGGTGAGCCGTGGCGATGGGGCGGGTCTGGTATTCCAGCGCCGCTTTGAGCGTGCGGAGCCCGCAAAGATTATCGAACGTATTCAAAGAGAAGTGGATTTTGATCCCGACCTTTGGGTGTTGAGTATCGATATGCGAGGCGACGATCTCGGTATCGATTTGATGCGCCAGATATAAAAAAGGCCCCGGAAGGGGCCTTTTGCTTGATCAGCCTGCGCGGCGGACGCCGATACGCGCGAGGGCCTCGATGGCCTGTTCCACCACCGGATTGTGCGCGGGCGCAAGGCCCGGCGTGCGGCGGCTGGGTTCGGTAAAGGGCTGATATTGCGGCTTGCTGAGTTCAAGCAGGTTCACTTCACCGCGCCAGGCACTCATCAGATAGGCCATGGATTCGGCCGAGACACTGCTGAACAGGGTCGCAAAATCGGCAAGTGCCTTGGAGCGTTCACTGTCGTGGCTCGTGGCGTGGATCAGCACCTTCAGCCCATCATAGGCGGTGGCGCCAAAAGCACGTAGGATGACGAAAAGCGATGCGCCGGTAACGTCATGGGCGATCTGACCGCAACGAACTTCATCAAGCCCGGTGATCTGAGCGAGCAGGCGCGTCACCTCGGGGCGACGGTTCTCGGAAAAGAGCTTCATCAGGGCGCGGGTCAATTCAGCGCTCGCAACGGAAATCTGCTCGATGGTGCGGGCAATAGGCGCGACTGGAGTGGAGCGATTGGCGAAGGCATGGATGACCTTGACGCGGTGCTCGTCTGACAGATCGAAAAAAGCAGGTGCGAGGAGCGCCGCGTCGAAATCGCTACGCTTGCCCAGAGATTCGGCAACCAGATGATCCATCTGCGCGGAGCGCGCGAGAGCGCTGAGATAGGTACCACGCGGCGCGATATGATTATTGGCGGCAAGGGCGCGATAGACCTTGCGCGAATTCATCTGGAACAGCTTGGCAAGAACCACATTGGACAGGTTATTGCGCCCGGCGAGACTGGCGCAGGCCAAAACATCATAGCGTCCGATAATATCGAGCATTGTCTGGTCGGATAGCTCGGCAGCGCCTTCGAGGAAGGGGATCAGGTCTTCCCCGATATTCTCAACAACCAATTGTTCAAGCTTGGGCGAAAGCAGTTCGGCACGGCCCAGAATAGCTGCGCCTTTGGCGCGAGCCTGTGGACCTGCGGTGGGGAAGAGCCGGGTCGCAAGTGACTCAAACTGTTCCATTTCGGGAACCGTAGGCTTTCCACGACGCGCATAGGCGTCGCATGCCGCTATGAGAAGGGTGTTTGTGCGATCCACACCACCCGTTTCGATCAGAAGCTGGAAGGTCTCGTAAGGCTGAAAACCAAGCATTTTTGCAGGAACCGTCGACTCGCTTTTGCATCCCAAGCGATGCCTAAGCACTCTTGCCGCCAATTCGTTAGCAGACTGTTAACCTTGACGATCTCTTAATAGGGATGAAGCGCGTGGGGCGACGCGCCGGACTGCCAGAGATATTCGCGGCCCCCATTAGGGACGGGGGAGCGGCGCATCAAATGGAGGCCAGCTTGGGAAAGCTGCTAAGATTTGCCGGGCGGAAGAAATCCGCAAATGACGAAACCACAGCCAGCGGCGACGCTCAGATTCTGATATTTACCGGAGTGCGTTATGAACGCGGTACGCCGCCGCCAAAATCTGCCGTTGAAAGCAAGCGGCGCAAACGCAAGCTTGTCTGAGCGCGGCTGGCTCCTCTTTCGCTTTGCAGGGCTTGCGCTTCTGGCAAGCCTGGCTGCTGGCTGCATCGCGCGGCCCGTTGGCGATTTCGGTCGGGCGCAACCCAGCGTCATGCATGATCAGGTCATGCCATTTGTCGGCGACCATCTTGCCGCCAATCGCGGCGAGCCGGTTTCCAATCTCAACCAGACCGACCAAGAACGGGAAATGCACGACCGCACCTGGCGCTTTCTGGTGGCGGCGCATAGCCGGGACTGGATGTTTGATTCCTCGGTCGAATTGCAACGCACGCGGATCGGCAAGGCGGGCGACCACAAGTTTACCAACGAGCGCTATTACGATTGGCTGCGAGCCACGCAATATCAGTCTTCCCCGGTCCGCTATGCGACATTGGGGCGGCATGTTCTGGCCGATATAGACACTATTCCATCGACCTTTCTGTCGATCTGCGCTGTGCAGGAAGTGGACCGGCAGAGGCGCGTGGCTCTGGCTGAATTGCCAGGGATTGAACAATCCGTGGCCGCCAATGTGCAGGCGCGGCGGATCGAGAACCAATGGCATATCGACTGGTTCGTGCGGGCGCTGAATTATCGTTATGACAGCTATGCCCATGCGCTCGACCATCTGCTGGTGGAAACGCCGCATGAGCAGTCGCGTGGCGTGGATGAAAACCTGCGGCGGATGAAGCCGTTTGTGGATCGGGCCAATCGAGGCGATTTTTGCTCGGGTGGCGCTGGCAACGGCGGCAATAGCGGTGTCACCATACCGTCACGCTTCCAGACCATGGTGCCGGATCGAGAGATTATCCCGCAGAAATAGATCAAGAGGCGTTGGTGACCGAAGAGCAGGAGCCCGGGGCGGGCAGAGGGGGCGAAGTTCTCCTGGCCTTTACCAAGCTCGGCCTTACCAGCTTTGGCGGGCCTATTGCTCATCTGGGCTATTTTCATGACGAGTTCGTCAAACGCCGGGGCTGGGTAAGCGAGACGCGCTATGCCGAACTGGTTGCTCTGTGCCAGTTTCTGCCGGGCCCTGCATCCAGCCAGGTCGGCTTTGCGCTTGGATTGCTGCGTGCCGGGCCTGTTGGTGCATTGGCGGCATGGATCGGCTTTACCCTGCCTTCGGCGATCCTTCTGGTGCTGTTTGCCTATGCCGCCGCTTCACTGGATGGGCCGCTGGCGCAAGGGGCCCTGCATGGCCTCAAGCTGGTCGCCGTCGCAATTGTGGCGCAGGCGGTGTTCGGGATGGCCAAAAGCCTGACGCCGGACAGGGAACGGGCGCTGATTGCGGTCGCTGCTGTTTTTCTCGTCGTATCGGTCAGTGGGGCGCTTGGGCAGGTCGGCGCAATTCTGCTGGGCGGCGTTCTTGGACTTGTGCTGTGTCGTGGTGACGGTGGCCGTCCTGCCGATACCGCAGAGTTCCCGGTATCGCGCAATGCAGGCATAGCCGCCCTGACGATCTTTGCTCTGCTGTTGATCGGCCTGCCGTTCCTTGCTGGTCTGGGGCAGGGGTTCGCCCTGTTCGATGGCTTCTATCGAGCAGGCGCGCTGGTCTTTGGTGGCGGACATGTGGTTTTGCCCTTGCTCGAAGCGGAAACTATCGGGCGAGGCTTGGTGAGCCCTGATGGGTTTCTGGCTGGCTATGGTGCGGCGCAGGCTGTGCCGGGGCCGCTCTTTACCTTTGCGGCCTATCTCGGTGCCGTGAGTGCTGTTCCGCCAAATGGAGGTTGGGGGGCGGGTATTGCCCTGGTCGCCATTTTTCTGCCGGGCCTGCTATTGGTTGTTGGCATTCTGCCATTCTGGAGCCAGTTTCGTCGCTGGCCGAATGCGCAGGCGGCTATGCGGGGAGCAAACGCCGCCGTCGTGGGTCTGCTTGGCGCGGCCTTATATAGCCCGGTCTTCACCAGCGCCGTGCTGACGCCTCTGGACTTTGCGCTGGCACTGACGGGTTTCGTCGCACTAATTGCGTGGAAACTACCGAGTTGGGTCGTGGTGTTGGCACTGGCTGTGGCCGGAAGTGCGCTGGCGTTGTTCTAGGATATTAAACCAAGGGCAAGAGGCCGTTTAGCCGGGCAATGACCTTTGGCGCGAACTCGCCCAGCATGGCGACATCGCGCCATTCTGCGGCGTGGACTTCCTCCAGTTGAGCGACGAGCGGCAGGGCCGGGTCGGCAATAAAGAGATATTGCAGATCGTGATGAATGTGGGGCGGCTCGTTGCGAGACGGTTTGCCGGGGACGTCATGGCTATCGATGACGAAGGGTAGGTCGCCATTTTGATGCCAGGGGTGAAGACGTAGGTTTTGAACGCCGGTTTCCTCTTCCGCCTCGCGCCGGGCCGATAGATGGAAATGATCGGCAGGTTCGTAATGCCCACCCGGTTGCAGCCATCGGCCAATGGTGACGTGATCGATCAGCAAGGTTTGCCGGTGGTCGGGTGAAAGCACGATGGCGCTGGTGGTCACGTGACCGGGGAACGTCGTGCGTTGGGCCAGATCATGATCTTGTTCTATCTGCCAGCGCAGCAGCGACAAATGCTCGCCCGACAATGCAACCTCGGAAAGGTAGCGGGCAACCAAGGCGACGAGAGTGGCTTGGAAAGTTTCAGGCGTCATGGCGTGCTATCATTCGTTGCGTTTTTTCCGATGTTCAAAGCGTAGCGCGTGTGGCGCAGCTTGCCCGATCTGACAAGGGCGCCCATCTGGACAAGTTCCTGCAGATCCCGCGTCACCGTGGCCCGGGAAGTCTTGCTGATCGAGAGATAGTTTTCGGCGCTAAGACCACCTTTGAAGCCTTCTGGTCCAGCCCGGAACAGGCGTTCCAAAACCTTGGATTGTCTTTGGTTGAAACAGCCCCGGAAGCGGTCGTAGAAGCGCGTCTTGTCGATCTGAAAGGCGATCCGCTGCAGCGTTGCCTGCTGTGCTTGAAGGATCGTGTTTGCAAAATAGACGAGCCAGTCGGTGACTTCGAGAGTGGATTGATTGGCTTGCAGATGATCGTAATAGGCTTTGCGGTTCCGTTCGATCATATGGGCAAGCAGGATCAGGGTCGGCTGACCGATGTTCTGAGCCAGCGATTTTTCGGCCAATGCACGCCCCAGCCGCCCATTACCGTCCTCGAACGGATGGATGCTCTCGAAATAGAGATGACCAATAGCGGCGCGTGTGAGCGCTGACAGGGGCGTGCGGCCAGTGGGGGCTGTGTCGTTGAACCATTCAGAAAAGGCCATCATTTCCGCTTCTATCCGAGCAGAAGGCGGCGCTTCGAAATAGACTCTCGGACGGTCGACGCGGCCTGACACGATCTGCATGGCGTCCTCATGCGTGCGATAGGCGCCAATAGTGCCGAGCTGCCCATTGCCCGCCATCAGCATGCTGTGCCAGCGGAACAGGGTCTGATGTTCCAGCGGCTCCGCATAGGAATGGTAGAGATCGAGCATCATTTCGGCGATGCCACGTTCCTGCGGTTTGGCATCAGGTGTTTCGGCAACGAGACCAAGCTGGCGCCGGATGGATGATTGCACGCTGGCGCGATCCAGAATCTCGCCTTCGATCTGCGATGTCTTGATGGATTCTTCGCTGAGCAATTCTATGCGCAGCACGGTTTGGTCTTCGGCGCTGAAGTGGCGGACGGCTCCAAGAAGCTCTCCGCTAGCCAGCATGAAACGCTGCTCCAACGGCGCAATCGCATGAGCGTCGTAGGTAAAAAGCGGCCAGTCCGAATGAGTCCAGTTCCACGCCATGAGCTATAGACCCCCTCGCTATAACTCAAAATAACATCGATTTATGAGTTATAGAACCAATTTCTATAACTCACGCGCCGTTACCGCGTCCCGCAGGTGAGTTTGGACAGGGCTGCCTCGAAGCGAGGGCGCATGATTTCGTGCGGTGGGGCGAGGCGGATGGCGATGAACAGGTCGTTGCTTTGTGCCTCGACTACCAACAGCCCCTCAGCGATGTCGATCTGTTGCTGGGCGAGCAGGCGGGTCTGGTCGGCGTTAAAAATGCCCAGTTCGACATTCTGGCCGATGCCATCGCGGTTGGTGGTGGAATAGGTCACGGTGCCTGCGCGATCATAAACAGCAACGGACCAGAAGGCGTCGGGCAGGACGCCGCTGAGATAGGCCGGGCCTTCATTGAGGTCGATCTGACAGACGCCATAGGCCAGCTCCGGATCCAGATGCAGCGGATTGGGTTCGCGCGCGCGCACTGGCGGGAGTATGACGATATCGTTTTTTGCCTCGAGAGCGGCGATGCGTGTCCATGCCGTCTCTTCGGCGAGCTGAGGCAGGGCGAGAATGACGATGATATGAATGACGCCGCCGAGCAGGAGCCCGCCGACAAGCCAGAGCAGAGTGCGGATCATCGGCAATCCTCTCTGGTGATGGAGGGCAGGATGGCGTCGCTTGAGCCAAAACCGGTCAATGCCATTGTGTCGTAAAGTGTCAGGACGAGGCTGAAGGCGCCCGACCCGCTCAGTTCCAGCCAGTTTCCGGGCCGCAGGTTGGTGCCGACATGGAGCCGCAGCGCGCCTGAATTCTCACGGGCAATCTCACTCGACCGGATGGCGGTATCGGCGTCTGGAGCGGCCAGATTGACCCAATTGGCGTCAATGGCAGCAAGGGTCCAGAAGCTGGAGACCGGCACGCGGCCATCGAGACGATAATTGCAGGACAAATCCAGCGCTTCACCACCATCATCTTTGGTGGCGATGAATTGCAGACCTTCGCTCCGCCCGAGCTGTAGTGCGGCTTCGCGGGCGATATGGCTGCGCGTATAGGGATTGGGGGCGGGGGCGCCTGCGTCGGGCCAGGCCGTCCATGAACCCAATTGCACCGCGCCGAACAACCGTCCGTCGGTCAGCGCATAATAGGAGAGGCCGAAGCCGACCGCGAGCGCCACAAGGATCGACATGAGGAGGCGAAGGACGAAGCGCACGCTCTATAGCCCCGTTGTGGCCGACGGCGTCGGTGCGCTGGCCGTGTCGCTCGGTGGATTGCTATTGGCCAAAGTCGTTTCAAAGCGGGCGGCAAGATCGAGCAGCTTGCGCGCGGCCGCTGGTTTGAGGCTGGGTGGGCGCTCGGCGGCAATTTCCTCCAGATCATCGGCTTCCGCATCGGCGATGATGGCGGCGGGCGGGGTGAAGTCGATGCCGAAGACCGGATTTACCGCGACATTGGTGTGGGCATAGGCCATGAATTTTTGCCAGGCCACGGTGGGAAGCAGACCGCCGGTGAGATTATTGGTCGTGCTGTAATTGTCATTGCCCAGCCAGACGGCAGCGACATAATTGCCGGTAAAGCCTGCAAACCAGGCGTCACGATAGGATGTGGTGGTGCCGGTCTTGCCAAGCGTGGGCACCCCTTCGATTTCGGCACGGCGGCCAGTGCCGCTGGTGACCACGGCGCGCATCATCTGGTTCATATAGGCTACGGTCTGCTCGGAGAGCACGCGCGGCTTTTCCTCGTAGATGTCGTGTTCCCAGACGAGGTTTTCGTTGAGATCGGTCATGCGGGTGAGGCCATAAGCCTGCGTCTTGAGACCGTGATTGGCAAAGACCGCGTAGGAGGAGGTCATGTCCAGCACTGAAACCGAGGCAACGCCGAGCGCCAGCGAGCGGGTGACGGGATATTCCTGCCGTAGGCCCATGCGATAGCTGAGCTGGGCAATGGCGTCGCGCCCGGTCTTGATCGAGAGGGTGACGGGAACCGTATTGATCGAGGCGGCGAAGGCGCTGATCAGCGAGGTCTGGCCGCGATAGGAGCGGCCATAATTCTGCGGGCACCAGTCGCCGATGCAAACAGGATGATCGGAAACCGTGTCGGTGGGCTTGAGGCCGAGCTGCTCGAATGCCTCGGCATAAACGAAGGGCTTGTAGGACGAGCCGGGCTGGCGATTCGACACGATGGCGCGGTTGAACTGGCTCTTGGCATAATCGGTGCCGCCGACCATGGCACGAATGGCGCCTTCGGTATCGGTAACGACCATGGCGCCCTGTTCGACGCGATATTGCTCGCCCTGCTCGCGGATCACCGAATTGATGGCTTCTTCCGCATAGGCCTGCAGGGTGGTGTCGATAGTGGTGCGGACAATGAAATTGTTGCCCTGCGGGTTGATTTCATCGATCAGCCGTTTGGATTCCTCGAAGGCGTAGTCGAGGAAATAGCCCGGTGAGTTGGCATCGGCGGTGCGGTCGACCGGCGAGGCCGGGTGGCGGCGGGCGGCAGTGACCTGGCCCTCGGTGAGAAAGCCGGAGGCGACCAGATTGGTCAGCACCACATTGGCGCGACCGCGCGCGGCGGCCAGATCGATATGCGGCGCCCAGCGGCCGGGGGCCTTGTAGAGACCGGCCAACATGGCGGCTTCGGCCAGTGAAATGTCCTGAATGCGCTTGCCGAAATAATAGTCGGCAGCGGCCACAACACCGAAATTGCCGCCGCCCATATAGGCCCGGTCGAGATAAAGCTTGAGGATCTGGTCCTTGGAATAATGCCATTCCAGCCAGACCGAGAGGAAAGCTTCGACGATCTTGCGCTCGATGGTGCGCTCGGAGGACAGGAACATCTGCTTGGCGAGTTGCTGGGTGAGCGAGGACCCGCCATGCATGGAGGTGTCGCCGGTGGCATTGGTGAGCAGGGCGCGCATCGTGCCGACAATGTCGACGCCGAAATGCTCGTAAAAGCGCCGATCTTCGGTGGCCAGCGTGGCCTTGATCAGATTGTCGGGCATCTGATCGAGCGCCACGGAATCGTCCGAGCGAATGCCGCGCCGCCCGATTTCATTGCCGAAACGGTCGAGGAACACGACCGAATAATCCTCAGCCTTGTTGAGCACGCCCCGATCGATAATGTCGAAGGCCGGCATGGCAAGGGCGGTGACCAGCACGCAGCCAATGGCGCCGAAGGTGAAGGCGTCCGAGAAGATTTCAACCAGGAAGCGCTTGAAGCCGGTGACGTGGAACCGGCTCATGAAATCCTGGTAGCGCGTATAGGCGCGGCCAAGCGCATGCCAGAATTCGTAAAGCGAGGAATCCAGCCATGCGTCGGCGGCCAGCATGCCGCCGGCAGGCCTGCGCTTTTTCTCTTTGGTATAGAACGGATCCTGCACGCCGATCCCCGGTGCCACCTTGGTTGCACAATTGTCGGTAAAAGACCGGCAAGGCAACACAATCGCTGGAATATGATTGCCTTTGCCGTCCGGCAAGCGCAAACCGGCAACATCATGCATCGCCAAGGGTAAACATGGCCTTCTGGGAAGAAAAAACGCTTGAGGAAATGTCGACCGCCGAGTGGGAAGCCCTCTGCGACGGCTGCGGGCGATGCTGCCTGATCAAACTCGAGGACGAAGATAGTGGCACGCTGATTACTTCGGACGTGCGCTGCCAGCTGCTCGATGGCGATGGATGCGGCTGCACCGACTATCCCAATCGGCAGAAAAAAGTCCCTGACTGCATCAAGCTGACGCCGCAAAATCTGCGCGAAATCCCTTGGATACCAACAACATGCGCCTATCGCCGACTGGCGGAGGGCAAGGGGTTGGCCTGGTGGCACCCGCTGGTTTCCGGTGACCCGCAGACGGTGATCGATGCCGGCGTATCCATTGCCGGGCGCACTTTTCTCGAGGGCGAAGTGGACCCGGAAAACTGGGAAGACCACGCGGTGGACTGGCCAGAATGGGAGCCGCCGGAGCATCTCTGAGGAGCAATACTTACCTCCTGTTAACCATTCTGTGGCCAGATCGGGGCACTGGAAACTGGGCCCAGGACAGGCTTGATGAACAAAGTGACCATGAGCGGCAATGACGGCTTCTGGGCGCGGGTCCGTTCGGTACTCGGACGGAACGGCGCTGAGCCTGCTTATGGCCATTCGGCGATCGGCAATCCCGAGAAGAAATCCAGACCCGCCCAGCGGATAGACGAAGAATTGCGCCGAGGCTGGAACGAAGCCGGGCAGCGCAATGTGTCGCTCTGCGTGCTGTCCATGGACATGGACAATTACCCTGAATATTTCGCCGCCTATGGCCGCGACGCCGTGGAGCTGAGTCTCGACCGTCTGCAGGAAACCATCCAGCCATTGCTGCCGCGCGATTCGCTCACCTGCCTGCGGCAGGGGCGCGCCGGGTTCGTACTGGTATTGCCCGACATGCCGGTGCTGATGGCGCGCGAACTGGCGGGACGCATCGCCAAGGCCATCCGGCAGGAAAATCTGCCAAACAAGGAAAGCCATGCCGGGCAGGTGACGCTGAGCATGGGCCTTGCCGTGACCAATCCGCAGGGCGGGCTCGACCGTGCCGTGCTGCACAAGGCCAATCAGGCAGTGAAACGCGCGCAGCATCGTGGCCTGGCGCGGCTGGAAGTGGTCGATATGCGTGGCAAACCCGAGAAGCGCAGGAAAGCGGCCTAAGAGGTCATTGCCTTCCCGATCCATCTTTCCTAAAACGCCCGTCCTTTGGCGCGCCTTGCGCATTCCCATTTTGACGGACGGCTTTCATGACCCTTGCTTGCGGCCTCGATTTTGGCACGTCCAATTCAACGCTGGGCCGTGTCGGGCCTGATGGCCAGCCCCATCTGCTGCCGCTTGAAAACGGGCAGGCGACGATGCCCAGCGTGCTGTTTTTCGGCTTTGAGGACGATCAGGTTCATTTCGGGCGTGATGCGGTTGCCGAATATGTCACCGGTGCTGATGGGCGGTTGATGCGCTCGCTCAAAAGCGTACTAGGCACGGCGCTTTTTGCCGATACGACGCGGGTGAAAGCCCGCAGGATGGGCTTTGGCGAAATCATCGGCATTTATGTCGGCGAGCTGAAGCGCCGGGCCGAAGCGGAGCTTGGTGAAGAGCTGACACAGGTGGTCATGGGGCGACCGGTGCAGTTTGTGGATGACGACGCGGAAGCTGACCGCGCGGCGCAGGGGCAGCTTGAGGCGGCGGTACGCGCGCAGGGGTTCAAGGATATTGCATTTCAGTTCGAGCCGATTGCAGCAGCGCTGGACTATGAGCGGCAGGTGAGAAACGAGAAGCTGGCGCTGATCGTCGACCTTGGCGGCGGCACCTCGGACTTTTCGCTGGTGCGGGTGTCGCCGGAGCGGGCAGGGGCTGCGGATCGCTCCGGCGATATTTTAGCCACGGCGGGCGTCCATATCGGCGGCACCGATTTCGATCGGCTGCTGGCGATGAGCCGGGTGATGCCTGAATTGGGGCTGGGCTCCCGGACCAAAGATGGCAAGCGCCACCTGCCGGTCGCGCCCTATTATGATTTGTCCACCTGGCACCGGATCAACCGGCTTTACGATGCGCAAGCCCTGCGCGACCTGCGATCCACCATGCGTGAGGCGGTGGAAGCCCGCCGAGTGGAAACCATGGCCATGCTGGTGGAAGATCGCCTCGGACACCGGCTGATCGGCGCGGTGGAAGCGGCCAAGATCATGCTTTCAGATGCGGAAGAGACGCAGTTCGCTTTTCCGGTGCGGGACCGGGAAATTCGTACAGAGATTACGTCTGCGCAATTGGGGGCGGCGCTTGCCGATTCCGTATCGCGGCTGGAAGCGACGATTGGGGAGACGTTGCGGCTTGCGGGGATCGGGCCGGAGGCGGTGGACAGCCTGATCCTGACCGGCGGTTCGACGCTTGTTCCTGCGGTGGCGGGGCGTTTGCAGGGCCTGTTTCCCGCGGCGGACGTCGTGCGCACCGATGTGCTGGGCAGCGTTGGACTGGGTTTGGCGCTGGAAGCCCGGCGGGTGTTTGGGGACTGAAATCACCGAAAGGCCTGTGCAGAAAGGGGCCTGAGTTCGCTGAAACCGCGCGCCATTCGAGCGTAGCTCTCATGGCCTTCTCACCTAAAATCGCTCCACTGGAGCGATTTTGCCTTCGGCCGGTTCGAAGTTATCCAACTTCTCCCCGCGTCACGCTGGTCGGTTATGTTTAGGGCATGGTCGACAAATTGGGTCGGCGGCGGGGAATGCCCCGGCAGTTTCAGGGATCGGTGGGATGGATACAGCGGGCCAAAAACGGCAGCCGGACTGGTCGGCTATTCGCGCTGAATATGAGGGGCGGCTGTTTGTGCCCAAGGTTATCTGCAAGCGGCACGGGGTCACGATCTCGCAGCTCCGATATCGACGGCAATGCGAAGGCTGGCTCAGCCAGCGCGAGCGTCGTCCGAAAGAGGCGGTGCTGGTTGCACGAATGCTCAAGGTGCTCGAACGGCAGATCAGGGATTTGGAAATGAACAAAAGCGAACCAGTCGACAAGCGAACCAATACGCTGGCGACACAGGTCAAGACGCTCGACAAGCTGATCGAGCTGGGCGCGGCGGAACGCAATGTGGAGCCTGCAACCCGCAAGGACATGGCCGATATTCGCTCCAAGCTGGCTCATCGCCTTGCCCAGTCCCGACGCTAGGCTGGATGAGGCATGGGCCGAAGTCGGCACGCTCAGCGACGCCGCAGCTTACGACATGCTCTACAGCTGGCCAAAATGGGCGCGGGAGGAGCAGATGCCGCCACCAGGCGAGTGGACCACATGGTTGCTTATGGGCGGTCGTGGCTCCGGCAAGACCAGAGCGGGCTCTGAATGGGTACGGGAGTTGGCGCGCAAGCAGATTTCCCCCATTGCGCTGGTTGGCGAAACCATGAGCGAGGCCGTGGAAATCATGGTGCGGGGCGAAAGCGGTATCCTGGCCGTGCACCCTGAAGAGGTAAGGCCCACGCTGCATGGCAAAAACAGGTTGAGCTGGCCCAATGGGGTCGAAGCGACCATTCTGACGGCATCGGACCCGGAGCGGTTTCGCGGGCCACAATTTGCCGCTGCATGGTGCGACGAAATCGGGAAATGGCCGCATGCCGAAGAAGCATGGGACATGCTGCAATTCGGATTGCGGCTAGGCGACAGGCCGAGGCAATTGGCAACGACTACGCCGCGCGCGACCGGGCTGATCCGGCGGCTGGTGGGGGACGAGCATACGCAGGTGGTGCGGATGACCACCAAGGACAATTACCGCTATCTGGCGCCGACCTTCTTCGATGCCGTCGTCGCTCGTTATCAGGGCACAGTGCTGGGTCGGCAGGAACTCGATGGCGAGTTGATCGAGGATCGGATCGATGCGCTCTGGCAGCGCAGCATGTTTCGGCGGGCCGATGGCGATGTCGATGGCCGGATTGTCGTTGCCGTCGATCCGCCAGTGACCGGCACGGCGCGTTCGGACGCCTGTGGGATCGTTGTTGTTGGGCGACAGGGCGAGGGCGCGGTGGTGCTCGAAGATGCGACCATGCAGGGCATCAAGCCTGATATATGGGCGCGGCGCGCCATTGCTGCCTATCGGGCCCATGAGGCAGATTGCATCGTGGTGGAAGTCAACCAGGGCGGCGATCTGGTGCAGCAGATATTGGCGCAGGTGGATGCTTCCGTGCCGCTGCGGCAGGTGCGGGCCAGCCGGGGCAAATGGCTGCGGGCGGAACCGGCGGCGGCGCTTTATGCGCGGGGGCTGGTGAGCCATGTGCCGGGGCTGACAGCGCTGGAGGATGAACTTTGCGCTTTTGGGCCGGATGGCAAGGCCGAAGGGCATTCGCCGGACCGGGTGGATGCGCTGGTCTGGGCGCTGACGGAACTGGTGTTGAATGAGGTCAGGCCGCGGGTAAGAGGGTTGTGATGACCCCCACCTAACCTCCCCCTGAACAAGGGGGAGGGACTGATCGAGCTTGTCGAGCTGTCGGTGATCACCGATCTGCTCCTCCCCCTTTCTTCAGGGGGAGGTCGGGTGGGGGTACACTTTTCGAGGAACACAACATGCCGAACATATTCAACCGCCTGTTTGGCGGGCGAACGAACACGCCCGGTGAAACCAAGTCTTTTGCCGGCCACACCATGCTGACCCTGAGCCAGCTTGGGCCGGCGCAGTGGAGCGGGCGGGGTTATGCCAGCCTGGTCAATCAGGGGTTCATGCGCAATCCGGTGGTCTATCGCTGTGTGCGGCTGCTTGCCGAAACGGCCAATCGGGTACCGCTCAATGTGGTGATGGACGGTAAGCCCGTAAGCGAGCATCCGCTGGCCGCATTGCTGGCGCGGCCCAATGGGCGGCAATCGGGGCCAGAATTGCTGGAGGCGGTCTATGCCTATCTCCAGACCTCGGGGAATGCCTATCTGCAAGCCGGAATTGTCGATGGCATCGTGCGGACATTGTTCGTGCTGCGGCCCGATCGGATGAGCGTCGTGGCCGGACGGGATGGATGGCCGATTGCCTATGATTACAAGGCCGGGGGCAGGGCGGTGCGGCTGAGCCAGGAGGCTTTGCCCATTCCCTCCGTGCTGCATATGGCCCTGTTCCACCCCATGGACGACCATTATGGCATGGGGCCCCTGGAGGCGGCGCAGACCAGTCTCGATATTCACAATGCCAGCGCGCAGTGGAACAAGGCGCTGCTCGACAATGCGGCGCGGCCCAGCGGTGCGCTGGTCTATTCGGCGGGCAATGGCAGCCTCACCGACGAGCAGTTCAACCGGCTCAAGGACGAGCTGGAACAGCAATTTTCCGGCGCGGGCAATGCCGGGCGGCCCATGGTGCTCGATGGTGGGCTGGACTGGAAGGCGCTGGCGATGAGCCCCCGCGACATGGATTTCATCGAGGCGCGCAATGCGGCAGCGCGGGACATCGCGCTGGCCTTTGGCGTGCCGCCCATGCTGCTCGGCATTCCGGGCGACAATACCTATGCAAACATGGCCGAGGCCAACCGCACGCTATGGCGGCAGACGCTGGTGCCGCTGGTGGTGCGCGTGGCGCAGGAGCTTTCAGGCTGGCTTGGCCCGGCTTTCGAGGGCGCAGAGGTGGTGCCCGACTTCGACAGCGTCGAAGCACTCGCCGAGGATCGCGCGGCCCTGTGGGAACGCGTGGGCAATGCGGGCTTTCTGAGCGACGAGGAGAAGCGGGCGATGGTGGGCTTGGGCGCGCCCTCTTGAGGCAAATCGCTCCTGTGGAGCGATTTGAGCGGCCAAGGCCATGAGGGCTATGCCCGAATGGCGGGGTTCAGGCGGCGCGTGACTGACGGCGGTGACCTGCCAGCAAGCCAAGGACAGAGATGTCTTCATCCAGCTCTGGCCAGTGAATGCCTTCCCCGAGCCCGATCAGGCGCCAATTGGCGCGGTCGGTGGTGCTGGCGTCGCGCAGGCGGGGAAACCACTCGACGGGAACAGCGAGTTCCCGGCCATCGTCGAGGCTGACGCGCAGGGTTGTTTCGTTGACAGTGACATCAACGGCAAGCGGTTCGATCTCAAGCGTCAAAGTGCTCATGCCAGGCCTTCAGGAACGCAACACGATTGGCGAGAACGATCTCGCGGAGCGGCCCCAACTCATGTGAGCGAAACCGCTTTGATGATGCCAGTTCTACTGGCTCAAGCCAATACTTGGCGAGCCTGTCGCCAAATTCAACATGGACATGCGGCGGCTCATTGCCTTCGCCGCTGTAGAAAAAGAACCGATAGCCGTCGAGACGCAGGATCGTGGGCATTTGGTGCTCCGTGAACAGCTGCAACTGAGCATGCTTCCGTTTGCATAGGAGGCAAAGTGCTTTGCTCGGAACGCAAAAGAATTGTCTCGCGGTGACAAAACTCCGAGGTTTCTATGGACAATCTCACCACCACTATCATCGAGCGGGGCGATCTCGCGCATCTGGCGCTGTTTCTGTGGGCGAGTGGCGCGAGCGCTTTGCTCGTGTGGAGCCTGCGGGAAATGGCCAGGGTGAATCAACACTTCAACGACTTCGTGCGGGAGATTGCCGCGCTGAATCGATTGTTCCGCAAGGAGGACTAAGCCTATGGCTGAAAAGCAGAATCGGGAGAGTGCGCAGCAGACGTTCCGGCAATTTGCCTGGAATCTGGCGGGCACGCTGGGCGATAAGCAGCGCACGCCGCCCAAGCCGCGCTCGGCCGGGACAAAGCGCGGATGAGTGCCATTGCCATCGACGCGGAGGGCCGCTTTGCCGGTTATGCCAGCGTCTTCAACAGGCTCGACAGCGGCGGTGATATTGTTTTGCCGGGCGCATTTGCGAAATCGCTGGCCAAACGGCGCGGACGCATTCGGTTGCTGTTTCAGCACGATCCCAAGGAGCCGGTGGGCATCTGGGAGAGCATCGCCGAAGATGGGCATGGCCTGTTCGTGACCGGACGGCTGGTGCCGGGCGTGCCGCGTGCCGAGGCACTCAAGCGACTGATCGAACAGAGGGCGCTGGATGGCCTCTCCATCGGCTTTCGCACGATCAAAGCCAGCCGCGAGGCGGGCAGCGGGCACCGGCGCCTGCATGAAATCGACCTTTATGAGATTTCCATCGTGACCTTTCCGATGATGGAGGATGCGCGTATCGCCGCCCCCCTCACCGCAGGCGCGGCCATTGCCGCCGCCACCAAGACTATCCGCAACCGATAGAAGGAAACCGACATGGATCGGATTGACGACGGCCTTGAAACCAAGGCTGGCGCGGGGACTGATATTGCCGCGCTGTTTGCAGAGTTCTCGACAGCGTTCGAGGAGTTCAAGCGCACCAATGACCAGCGGCTGGGCGAGATTGAAAAACGCGGAACCGCGGATGGTCTGCTCGAAGGCAAGCTGGACCGGCTCAATGCTGTGCTCGACGGGCAAAAGGCCGCTCTGGATCGCGCCAAGGCCGAGCGCGCCCGCCCGGCCATCGACGGCAAGGGGCAGATCGAGGACGGCGAATATAAGGAAGCCTTCTCCGCCTATGTGAAGCGGGGTGAAGAAAAGGCACTGTCGATCGGCGTGCCGGCTGATGGCGGCTATGTGGTGCCCGCTGAGGTCGAAACGGAAATCACCAGGCTGATGACCCATATCTCGCCGATCCGCGCCATTGCCGGTGTGCGGCAGGTGTCGGGCTCGGTCTATAAGCGTCCGATCACGGTTACGGGTCCGCAGACCGGCTGGGTGGGCGAAACGGCCAGCCGCCCGACCACAACCAGCCAGACGCTGGCCGAGCTGAGCTATCCGACCACCGAACTCTATGCCATGCCCGCCGCAACGAGCGCCTTTCTCGATGATGCCGCCGTCGATGTCGGGCAGTGGATCGCCGACGAGGTCAATGCGGCCTTTGCAGCGCAGGAAACCACGGCCTTCGTCAACGGCGACGGCACCAACAAGCCGAGCGGCTTCCTCTCGGGCACCAAGGTCGCTGAGGCAAGCTGGGCCTGGGGCAGCCTTGGTTATCTGGCGACCGGCACCTCCGGCGCGCTGCCGTCGAGCCATGCTTCGGATATTCTTATCGACCTCGTTTATGCGCTCAAGGCCGGATATCGCCAGAACGCAAGTTGGGTGATGAACCGCAAGACGCAGGGCGCGCTGCGCAAGCTCAAGGATGCGGATGGCAATTATCTGTGGCAACCCGCCGCGGCTGCTGACGGTCGCGCCAGCTTCATGGGCTTCCCGCTGGTCGAAGCCGAAGACATGCCCAATATCGCCGCCAATTCATTCTCGATTGCGTTCGGTGATTTCAAGCGTGGCTATCTGATTGTCGACCGCCAGGGCGTGTCGGTGCTGCGCGATCCGTTCAGCGCCAAGCCCTATGTGCTGTTCTACACTACCAAGCGCGTCGGCGGCGGGATTGCGGATTACGACGCGATCAAGCTGCTGAAGTTTGGCGCGAGCTAAGGCGACCCCCACCTAACCTCCCCCTGAAGCAGGGGGAGGGACCCATCCAGTTTGCTGAACCCTCATGTGTAACACCCTCTTCTCCTCCCCCTGTTTCAGGGGGAGGCCGGGTGGGGGTCCTCCAACAAGGAACCAAAACAATGACTTCTTATCTCCTGGCGGGACCCGCCGAGGAGCCGGTTTCGCTTGCCGAAGCCAAGGCTTTTCTCAAGGTGGATGGCAATGACGAGGATGGGCTGATCACGACGCTGATCGGCGCGGCGCGGCTGCATGTGGAAGGTGTTACGGGGCGGGCGCTGGTGGCGCAGAGCTGGCGCATCGTGCTCGACGACTGGCCAGATCATGGCGTGGTGCGTTTGCCGGTGTCGCCGCTGATTTCGGTAACTTCCATAGCCGCAATCGATGGCAATGGCGCGAGCCATGATATCGGGCTGGCGCAGTTTTCTTCCGACAGGGACAGGCTGTTCGTGCCGCGTGTCGTCGTCGGCATGCCGCCATTGCAGGAGCGAGGCGGCATTGAAATCGACTATGTCGCCGGGTTCGGAGCCGACAAGGACGATGTGCCCGCCGACTTGCGACAGGCCGTGCTGGGACTGGTGGCGCATTGGCATGAGCACCGCGACGCGGTGATCGTTGCCGGATCGGGCGCAGTAGTGCCGAGCGGCTTCGACCGCATATTGGCGGGCTATAAAAGGGTGCGGCTATGAGCGAGCGTATTCCGCCCGTTGGTACGCTGACCGACCGCGTGCAATTGCGCCGCCGCGAAAGCCTGGGCGATGGCGGAGGCGGGCATGAGCGGGTTTTTGTGCCGCTCAATACCGTCTGGGCGCGGGTCCGTAGCCTGACCGGGCGACAGGGCGTCAATGCCGATGGGCGTGCGGTGGCCATTTCGCATAGCGTGGTACTGCGTTTCCGCGAGGATGTGTCGCCGGGCGATCGCATTGTCTATCGCGGGCGCAATCTGGATGTGGTGAGCGCTGCCGACCTCAATGGGCGACGGGCCTATCTGTCCTGTGCCTGTAGCGAAACCAGTTTTACGGGGTAGGCCATGCATCCGATTGCGCTTTTGCAGGCGGCGCTGGTGGCCGCACTGGATGACGATGCCGCCCTGGTGGCTTTGATCGGCGCTGGCGGTGTGTTCGACGCGCCGCCGCGCAGTCGCCCTGCGCCCTATGTGGTGATTGAGCGGCACGATATGCGCCAACGCGATGGTGACGAAACACCGGGGCAGGAGCATCGCGTGCTGCTGCATTGCTGGAGCGCCCAGCCGAGCAGGAAAGCCGTGCTGGATATTGCCGGGCGGGTTGTGGCGGCGGGGCTGGAGCTGGTGCCGGATGGATTGGTGGTGACCCATGGCGAGCATGTGCGGACCGAGACGGTTATCGACAATGTGACCGGGCAGGCGCGGGCGGCGGTTTTGCTGCGGTTTTTGAGTGAGTGAAATTCTTTCCTTCTCCCCTTGAGGGAGAAGGTGCCCCGAAGGGGCGGATGAGGGGTTGTTTGGCGTGCATCCAGTATGCGGAGAGAACCCCTCACCCTGATTTTCTGCTGAACGCAGAAAATCTGTCCCTCTCCCGCAAGGGGCGAGGGGAGATCGAGCGTGGGGATAGGACAATGGCAGCCCAGAGTGGCAAGGATATGCTTTTGAAGCTCGACCAGACTGGTTCGGGCAGTTTTCTGACGGTGGCGGGATTGCGCACGCGTAGTCTCAATTTCAATGCGGCCAGCGTCGATACGACAGATCAGGAAAGTGCCGGGCGCTGGCGGGAATTGCTGGCAGGGGGCGGGGTGAAACGCGCTTCGGTGTCCGGCTCCGGCGTGTTCAAGGATCAAAGCTCGGACGGGACGATCCGTAGCCTGTTCTTTGCCGGTACGATCCGCAACTGGCAGTTGGTGCTGCCTCATTTTGGCGTGGTGGAAGGGCCGTTTCAGATCGTGGCACTGGAGTTTTCGGCTGACCATGCCGGGGAAGTGACGTTTGACCTGGCGCTGGAAAGCGCGGGCGAGGTGACGTTTACGGCGGCTTAGAAAAAAGACACCCCTCACCCGTCTCGCGCTGCGCGCGATCCACCCTCTTCCACAAGGGGAGAGGGGTGAGCCGGTGTTTGTTTCAACTCGGTGCCCCCTTCTCCCCTCGTGGGAGAAGGTGCCCGAAGGGCGGATGAGGGGGCCATGGAGAAAACAATGACCAATATTCATCGTGGTGAAATCGCTGCCGAGATCGGTGGCGAGACGAGAGTGCTTTGCCTGACGCTGGGCGCTTTGGCCGAGCTTGAAGCGCGGCTGAGGGCCGGGGATCTGGCCGGGTTGGCAGAGCGATTTGGCGAAGGGCGGGTATCGGCGCGGGATCTGACGGCCATTCTGGGCGCGGGCCTGCGCGGCGGGGGCAATGATGTGTCCGATGATGATCTGGCGCGGATGAGCGTGGAGGGCGGTTTGCGCGGCGCCGCCGAGATCGCGGTGCGGCTGCTGCGGGCGACATTTGGGGATGAACAATGAATCCCTTTCCCTGGAAAGACGCCATGCGCTTTGGGCTCGGCGTGCTGCGCCTGCCACCCGATGCATTCTGGAAGATGACGCCGCGCGAACTGGCTTCGGCCTGGGGCGCGGTGATGGGGGACCGCAGCGGACCACTGGACCGGCGCGGGCTTGAGGCGCTGATGGAGACTTTCCCCGATGGCAAGTGACCTATTTGGTGAAGAATTTCGCGGTGAGCTGAGCGATGTGTCGGTGGAACTGCGGCGTATCGGTGATCTGGCCGACGGGGTTGCCAGCTCGGTGAGCCGGGCGTTTCGCGGGGCGGTGCTGGATGGAAAATCATTCCGCTCAGTGTTGGGCGATATTGCCCGCTCCTTTGCCGATATTGCCCTGAAAGCAGCGTTCAAGCCGCTGGGTTCGCTGGTCGGCGGATTGGTCGGGAATATCTTCACGGCCACCAATCCAGCGCTGGGCGGGGTGACGCCGTTTGCCAAGGGCGGGGTGATCGCCACGCCAAGCTATTTCCCGCTCTCGCGGGGCATGGGACTGGCCGGTGAGGCCGGACCCGAAGCGATCATGCCGTTGCAGCGCGGACCGGATGGGCGGCTCGGTGTTGGCGGGTCAGCAGGCAATGTGAATGTGACCTTCAACGTGACGGCAAGCGACGCCCGCAGCTTTGCGGCGAGCGAGGCGGAAGTGAGCGCCATGCTGCTTCGGGCCGTGCGGCGCGGGACGAGAGGGAGTTAGCACCCGTCTTCCCTTCTCCCCTTGTGGGAGAAGGTGGCCCGAAGGGTCGGATGAGGGGTTTGCAACATATCCGCAGACGCCGAGCGTGGGGAGAGAACCCCTCACCCTGACCAATTCGCTGAACGCGAATTGCTCTGTCCCTCTCCCTCAAGGGGCGAGGGGAGGATCGTGCACGAGGAAATATTATGACCTTTCATCACATCCGCTTTCCGCTCGACATCGCGCTGGGGGCGCGGGGCGGGCCGGAGCGCAAGACTGATATTGTGACGCTGGCTGGCGGTGGCGAGAGCCGCAATGGCCGCTGGGCGCATTCGCGGCGGCGCTACAATGCTGGTTATGGCGTCAAGTCGCGGAGCGACATGCAGGCGGTGCTGGCATTTTTTGAAGAGCGTCGCGGGCGGCTGCATGGATTTTTATGGCGTGATGGGCTCGATCATTCCTCGGGCGCGGCCGTGCCGCTGCCCAGTGATCAGCTTATCGGGACGGGCGACGGGGCGCAGGCAGAGTTTCAACTGGCCAAGCGTTATGGAGCGGCGTTCGATCCCTATCTGAGGGTCATCACCAAGCCCGTTGCGGGCAGTGTGCGCATTGCCGTGAATGGCGTTGAGATGGTGTCCGGCTGGAGCGTTGACGTGACCACCGGGATTATCGGCTTTTCGGTCGCGCCAGGTCCGGGGGCAAGCGTCAGCGCCGGGTTTTTCTTCGATGTGCCAGTGCGCTTCGATACCGATCGGCTCGACATTGAACTCAACGGATTTGACGGGGCCGAAGCGCCTTCGATCCCACTGCTGGAGATCGTGCCATGAGGCCGGTTCCGGCTGATCTTGCGGCGCATCTGGCGCAAGGGGAAACGACGACTGCGCAATGCTGGCGCGTCATTCGTAATGATGGGCTGACGCTCGGATTTACCGATCATGATCGCATGCTGGTTGTCGAGGGAACGGTATGTACGCCCACATTCGGGCTGGACGGTGGAGAGGTTCCGGCGCGGCTGGGGGCGCAGGTGCAGACCGGGGAAGTGCTGGGCATTCTCGACAGCGCCGCCATTGCCGAGGAGGATATTCTGCTGGGCCGCTATGACGGCGCGCGGGTGGAAACCTGGCTGGTGAACTGGGCTGCGCCAGAACAGAAACTGCTGCTGCGGGTGGATACGATCGGCGAAATCGTGCGCGAGGATGGGGTGTTTCGCGCTGAACTGCGCTCGCCGCAACAGGCGCTGAACGTGACCCGCGGGCGGCTTTATCAGGGGCTGTGCGATGCCGTAATTGGCGACGGGCGCTGCGGGGTGAACCTGGATGCGCCGGGGCGCAAGGGATCGGCTACGGTGTTGGACGTCGTCGATCCGTTTCAGGTGCTGGTGAGCGGCTTGTCTGCCTTCGATGAGGGCTGGTTTGCCTTTGGGCTCGGGCGCTGGGGAAGCGGAAAACGCGATGGCCTGTCCGACGCTGTTCTGACCCATCGCAGGGTGGATGAGGGCGATGTACTCGGCTTCGCCGCCAAGGTCGGTGACTGGGTGGCGGTGGACGATATCATCTCGGTGTCGGTCGGCTGCGACAGGCGGTTTTCGACCTGCAAGGCGCGGTTCGGCAATGGCGCCAATTTTCGTGGCTTTCCGCATATTCCGGGCAGCGACTACATTTTGCGCCATCCGCGCCGAGGCGATGCGATGGACGGACGGGCGGTTGTGCCATGAGCCCGGAAAGTGTGGTGCAGGCGGCCCGGCAATGGCACGGCACGCCCTATCGGCATCGGGCCTCCACGCTGGGGGCCGACTGTGATTGCCTGGGGCTGCTGCGCGGTGTGTGGCGGGCGCTTTATGGCGAGGAGCCTATCGAGGTGCCGACCTATCGGGCGGACTGGCGCGACGCCGACAATGACGGTGCGCTGCGCGCCGCCGCAGAGCGTTTCCTGATCGCCGAAGTCGGACCGGTTGCGGCCGGGCAGGTCGTGCTGTTCCGGCTGGGCGGACTGTCCGAGCCGCGCCATTGCGGGATCATGGTGTCGCCCACGCGCTTCATTCATGCGCAGGAGCATCTGGGCGTGGTGGAAGCCAATCTGACAGACGGCTGGAAGCGGCGAATGGCTGGACGTTTCCGGTTTCCGGCCTTCCCTTCTCCCCTTGAGGGAGAAGGGAAGGCCGGACAGGGCGGATGAGGGGTTTTTACTGACCTTTGCATCGCGCCTGCGGATAAGCCAGCACCCCTCACCCGTCTCGCGCTCTGCGCGATCCACCCTCTCCCTCAAGGGGAGAGGGGCAGGCCCAGCATATCAACAACAAGGACAAACTGATGGCCACTCTGGCACTTTCTGTCGTGGGGCAATTTGCGGGTGGGCTGGTTGGCGGGCCGATTGGCGCGACCATTGGCAGGGCGCTCGGCGCGCTGGCTGGCAGCGCGGTCGACAATGCACTCTTCAGCGACAAGCGCAGCGGCGATGCGCCCATGTTCGATCTGCGATTGGGCGGATCTAGCGAGGGCGTGCCCTTGCCCCGGCTTTACGGCTGGTCGCGGCTTTCGGGCAATATCATCTGGGCGCGCGAATTGCTGCGCCAAGTAACCGAAACCGCAGGGTCGAAGGGTTTTGGCAGGCCGGTTGAGCAGCACGAGGAAATCCTCGCCAGCTTTGCCATCGGCTTTTGCGAAGGGCCGGTGGCGCATATGGGGCGCATCTGGGCTGATGGACAATTGCTCGACACGCGCGGGCTGAACTTGCGGTTCTATTCCGGCGATGAGGATCAGCTTCCCGACAGTCTGATCGAGGCGGTGCAGGGCGCGGGCAATGCTCCGGCCTATCGCGGCCTTTGTTATCTCGTGGTCGAAAACCTGCCGTTGAGCCGGTTTGGCAATCGCATTCCGCAATTGTCGGTGGAATTGTGCCGGGTGGTTGGGGAACTGGAACCGGCGATCCGGGCCATTACCGTGATCCCCGGGGCGACCGAGTTCGGCTATGACCCGGTGCCGCGCGTGCGGGTTCTGGGCGCCGGTGAGGGGGTGAGCGAGAACGCGCATCTGATGGCTGGGGTCAGCAATTGGACCTGGTCGATGGATGAACTGACGGCGCTCTGTCCGAACCTCAAACATGTGGCGCTGGTGGTGAGCTGGTTTGGCGATGATCTGCGCTGCGGGTCTTGCACGGTGATGCCACGCGTAGAGGGCGCGACGCGCACTATCGCGGGCACGAGCTGGTCGGTCGCCGGATATGGGCGCGGCGATGTGCTGGTCGTCTCGAGCCATAATGGCGGCCCGGCCTATGGTGGTACCCCCTCTGACGCATCCGTGCGGGCTGCGATTGCCGATCTCAAGGCGCGAGGCCTCAAGGTGACGCTTTATCCCTTGATGATGATGGATGTTCCAGTCGGCAATGGGCGGGCCGATCCCTATGGCGCAGTGGAGCAGGGAGCTTATCCATGGCGGGGGCGGATCACCTGCCACCCGGTGCCGGGGCAATCAGGCTCGCCCGATGGTTCGGCTATAGCGGCGGCACAGGTGGCTGCGTTCGTGCCCGGCTATCGGGCCATGGTGCTGCATTACGCCAATCTGGCAAAGGCGGCGGGAGGTGTCGATGCGCTTTTGATCGGCTCAGAAATGCGGGGGCTGACGACGGTGCGCGGAGCCGGAAACAGCTTTCCCTTCGTCTCGGCACTGGTGAATCTGGCCGCCGATGTGCGGGCCGTTGTCGGCTCCACCACCAAGCTCAGCTACGCTGCCGACTGGACCGAATATTCAGGCTACCAAAGCGCCGGTGAGAAATTCTTTCATCTCGACCCGCTGTGGGCCTCGCCCGATATAGATGCCATCGGCATCGACAATTACATGCCGCTCGGCGACTGGCGCTATGGCGAAAACCATGCCGATGCGGCGCAGGCGGCAAATGAATACGAGCTCGATTATCTCGGCGCCAATATCGCCGGGGGCGAGGGTTTTGACTGGTTCTATGCCAGCGATGCGGACCGGCGCGCACAGATACGCACGCCGATCAGCGATGGCGCCTATGACGAGCCCTGGGTCTGGCGCTACAAGGATTTGCACGCCTTCTGGAACGAGAAGCATTACAACAGGCCCGGCGGGGTGCGCAGCGCCACGCCGACCGGCTGGATACCACGCTCAAAACCGATCTGGATGACCGAGCTCGGCTGCGGCGCGGTCGACAAAGGCGCAAACCAGCCCAATATTTTCGGCGATGCCAAAAGCGCAGAGGGCGGACGCCCTTATTTCTCCAGCGGCCTGCCGGATGGCTTGATTCAGCGGCAATTCCTGCGCGCCCATCATCGCTATTGGAACGATGACACTACCAATCCGCCCGGCATGGTCGATAACGAAAGGCTTTATTGCTGGACCTGGGATGCGCGGCCCTATCCGAGCTTTCCAGCATTGGAGGACGTTTGGTCGGATGGGCCAAACCACCGAAACGGGCATTGGCTGACCGGGCGGCTCGGCGGCCTGGCGAGCGACGAATTGGTGCAGGCGATGGCTCGAGATCATGACTGTATGATCAAAGCCGCCGCCAGCGGGCCGCTGATCGGCGGCTTTGTGATCAATAGTCCGGGTGCTGCGCGACAGTCCATCGAGCCGGTGCTGGACATTGCCGGGCAGGCATTGGCGTCAGGCTCGGGAGATATTCGCACTCTGGTTCTGGGCCGGGGTGAAGGCGTGGTGATCGACAATGATGATCTGGCTGACCACGGTGGGCCGATCCTGTCCCGGCGGCGCGGTGACATGGCGGAAAGGCCGACTCGTCTGGGCCTCGGTTATTTCGAACGCCAGCGCGATTACCTTGCTGCGCATGCGACAGCTCTGCGCCCTGATACTGGGTCATTGGTCAACGAAACACTGCCTATGGTGCTCGATGGTGCGGGCGCAAGGCGCGCTGCGGAACACCTGTTGGGCCATAGGGCGAGTGCGGGCGAAAAGGTGGAGTTCGCGCTGCCACCCGGTCGGGTAGAGCTGGAACCCGGCGATAAGATCATTCTGCAGGGGCTTTCGGCCGGACCATTCGAGATTACAGAAATCCGCGATGGCGCGATCCGCCGTGTTGCGGCGACGGCAATCGGCAGGCGCGATGCAATATCCAGCGATGCCGATATGCCAAAAGGCGTAACAGGGGCATCCTTGCCGCTGGTCGCGCCGCTTGTGGTGATAGCCCATCTGCCGCCCAATGCCGAAGACCCTGCGCGCAGTCGGCTGCTGATCGCTGCTTATGCAAAACCGTGGTCGGGTCCGGTACGCATCCATGATGACACCAGCGGGGCAATCCTCGCTGAACTGGCGCGCCCGGCTTCAATCGGGGAAACATTCTCGTCTCTTTCTCCGGGGCCGCTGGCGCTGTGGGACAGTGGGCAGGTGTTGGATATTGAACTGGGCGCGGGCCATCTGGCCGATGTGTCCGATCTTTCGGCGCTGGCTGGCAATAACAGAATTGCGGTTGAGACTGACGCCGGTGCCTGGGAGGTCATCGGTTTTGCTGGCGCAGAACTGATCGAGCCCCGTCGATACCGTCTCACACGGCTATTGCGCGGGCTGGAGGGTACGGATTCTGCAATGGGACCCATTTCGGCTGGGCGCCGGATACTGGTGCTGGATGGGCGCGCGACCCTGTTGCCACTTGATGCGCACCGGATCGGGGAAAGCCGCACGCTACGTTGCTATGCTGGCCCAACGGACGTTTTGGGACAGACCGTTGTTATTGCGCCGGATGTTGGACCAGCCCTGCCGCTGGCTCCGGTACATGTGCGGGCGATCCGGCAGGCCGATGGCGCGATTGCACTGTTCTGGACCCGGCGCAGCCGCGCTGACGGCGATGGGTGGGGGCTGGCGGAGCCACCTCTTGAGCATGTGCCCGAACGGTGGCGTGTGCGGATTTTTGATCATGGCACGCCGGTCAGGACGATCGAAACCGGGAGTGCCAATGCCAATTACGGCATGGGCGAGCAATTGGCCGATTTCGGCGGCCCGGCTGGCGCCTTCACCTTCACTATCGCACAGATCAGCCCGGTGCTTGGCCCCGGGCATGCCGTCTCGGAGGCATTCGATGGCTGATACACGCTTTGAAATCTGTCTCGTCGAGGTGCTGCGGCATGAGGGTGGCTATGTCGACCATCCCGCAGACCCCGGCGGCGCGACCAATATGGGGATTACCCGCAAGACGCTGGCGCGTTGGCGCAATGTGTCTCCCTGGTGGGGCTTGCCCAAGAGCGAAGTGCAAAAGCTGACGCGAACCGAGGCGGGGCGTATCTATCGGGCGAGCTACTGGAACCAGTGCCGCGCCGGAGACATGCCGCCGGGAATCGATCTCGCGCTCTTTGACTATGCCGTCAATTCCGGCCCTGATCGCGCCATCCGTGCCTTGCAGTCGGTGCTGGGTGTCGTGGTGGACGGGCGGGTAGGGCCGTTGACCATCGGGGCGGCGGCGCGGGCCAATGTGGGTGCGGCCGTCAACGCACTTTGTGACCGCAGGCTTGGCTTCCTGCGTGGCCTGTCCACCTTCGCCACCTTTGGAAACGGCTGGACCCGCCGCGTTGCCACAATTCGCGCGGCGGCGCTGACCGTTGCACCCAAGATCAATTCACCTCAATCCGGAGATACGGATATGGACATGTTGTCTGGCTACAAAACATATATCGTTGCCGCGCTTATGCTGCTGGCGGGGCTTGCGCAAATGCTGGGTCTCGATGTTCCGGCCATGGAAGGCAGCTCAAGCGGTAGCCTGATGCTCGAGGCGCTGGCAATCCTGTTTCTGCGGCGCGGGCTGAAGGGGGATATTGGGAAGGCGTGATTGCAACTGGGCTACCGAAGGCAGGACACATTCCAAATATGAAGAGTTTGACGACCTGCCTTATTCATGTCCCATTCAGCTAGCGGCCGCTATTGATCGGAACCATGAAAACCATAGCCCCAAAACCATCTGCTTCCATCGCTCTGGCCCTCGCGCTGGCGCTCGCTCTTGCAGGCACTGGATCGGCGCAGGCTCAGGCCTGCCTCGACAAGCGCCAGATACAGGAGGCGGTCGCTTCCGGTCAGATCAAATCGCTCGACGCTGTATTGGCGTCGGCTGGTGTTGATGCCAATGCCGAAATTCTCAATGTGCAGGTCTGTGATCAGGGCGGGGCACTGGTATATGTTATCGGCGTTCTGGCGCCGGACGGTCAGGCGCAGAACCTGACTTTGACAGCGAAATAGCGATACGCCGGGGCGGGGGCCAATATGCGAATTCTGGTTGTTGAAGACGATGCAAACCTCAATCGGCAGCTCAAGGAAGCACTGACTGAGTCAGGTTACGCCGTGGACGTGGCGTTCGATGGCGAGGAAGGCCACTTCCTCGGTGATACCGAGCCCTATGACGCAATCATTCTCGATATTGGCCTGCCGCAGATGGATGGTTTGTCCGTGCTGGAGGAATGGCGGCGTGCGGGGCGCACGACGCCGGTCCTGTTGCTGACGGCGCGTGACCGCTGGAGCGACAAGGTGCAGGGGATCGATGCGGGCGCCGACGATTATGTCGCCAAGCCCTTCCATATGGAGGAAGTACTGGCCCGGGTGCGCGCTCTGGTGCGTCGGGCCGCGGGCCATGCCAGCAATGAAATCATTGCCGGATCGGTGCGGCTTGATGCACGCTCCGGCAGGGTCACGGTCGACGGACAGTCGATCAAGCTCACCAGCCATGAACTCCGCTTGCTCAGCTATCTCATGCATCACAAGGGCAAGGTGATTTCGCGCACCGAGCTGACTGAGCATCTCTATGATCAGGATTTCGATCGGGACAGCAACACGATTGAGGTTTTTGTCGGCCGGCTGCGCAAGAAACTGCCCGATGACTGCATTCAGACCGTGCGCGGACTGGGCTATCAGATCGTCGAGGACTGATCGATTGAAGACCTGCATGATGATGAGGCCCTGACGTGCTGCGTAAGGGCTCCATAGCGATTTCCCTGTTCTGGCTGACTGCTGGCTGGCTGGTGCTGGCGCTGGTCACCACCGGATTTCTGCTGACCGATCTTTATTCCCGCGCGCTGGACACGACCTTGACCCAGACGCTCGATTTCCATGTCGAGAGTCTGGCGGGCGCTCTGCTGGAAACGCGCGATCCGCAAGACCCAGATATTGCCCTGGCCGATCCGCGCTTCGAGCGTCCGCGTTCCGGTTGGTATTGGATTATCCGCGATGGGTCTGGCGATTTGGTCAACTTGTCCACCTCGGTTGTGGGTATCGATCTGCAGGCCGTAGGCGCTGCCGCTGATGCGCTGGGGCGCAGCACCGAGGTAATCGACGATCCTTTCGGCACGCAATTGCGCATGGTGGAACGCGTCGTCACCTTGGGCGATGACAGCTATCGCATTACCGTGGCCGGCAATCTCACTGAAATCCTGAAACTGGTGGGCGAATTCCGCGGCCAGACCTTTATCGTGCTCGGCGCGGTCGGGGTGATGCTGGCGGTCATGAGCGCCATTGTGGGTCGTATCGCCATGCGCCCGATTTCCCGGTTGAGCGCAGCAGTGGAAGCGGTGCGTGAGGGTGACAGCGCCGAGGTTTCAGGCACCTATCCCACGGAGCTGGCGCCGCTGGCCGAAGAGGTCAATGAATTGCTCCGCTCCAATGCCCAGATTATCGAGCGGGCGCGCAATCAGGTGGGCAATCTTGCCCATGGCCTCAAAACGCCACTCGCGGTGCTGCGCAATGAGGCGCAGGCCAGCAAGGGCGCGTTGGCCGAAGTGGTTTCGGGTGAAACCGAAAAAATGAGCAATATGGTCTCCACCTATCTGGAGCGCGCCCGGCTGGCGGCGCGCACCTCCGTGATAGGCAAGAAGGCCGACGCGACCATGATCCTGCTACGACTGACCCGGGTCATGCAGAAAATCCATCCTGATGTGACCCTGGCCTTCCAGCGCCCCGATGCCTCGCTGCCGTGGTTTCGCGGTGACGAGGCCGATCTCGAAGAGATAGCGGGCAATCTTATGGACAATGCCTGCAAATGGTCAAAAGGGCAGGTCGGCATACGTGTTTCTTCAGAGCGCGGTCCAAAAGGAAACCAGCTTCTGATCCGCATTGACGACAATGGACCCGGCCTGACCGACGACGAAGCCCAGAAAGTGTTGCGCCGGGGCGTCAGATTGGATGAGAAAACACCGGGAACGGGACTAGGGCTGGATATCGTCAAGGAACTGGTCGATGTCTATGGTGGTAGTCTCGACCTGAAGCGCTCGCAATTGGGCGGATTGCTGGTGGAGCTGCGCCTGCCGGCCGCCCGGCTGGGAGGGCTGGTCCGGTCGATGGGAACCTGACGCACTTTTGCCGCATTACGCCAACATTTACCGACTGACTGTACAACAAGGCCACAATAGATGAATCGTTCGACGCTCTTTGCTCTCCCGCTCCTTGCTCTGGCGCTGGTCGGTTGCACCAGCACCGGCACGACGCAGACGGTTCAGGCTCCTTTGCAGACTCAGCCAGTGGTTGTGCAGCCCATGGTGCCGACTTCTGCTCAAAATGTGCAGACGGCGCGCCTGACGACATCCATCGCCAATGGCTTTGTCGATCCTGCTGCAGTCGCACTGATGACGGCCAAGGACTCCAATGAAGCCAACAGCGCACAGTTCTATGCGCTGCAATTCGGCCGTCCCGGTGCGCCGCGCCAATGGGCTGGCGATCGTGGAACCACCGGCTCGGTGGCCGTTGGCCCCTATGTGCGTGTCAATAACCTCGATTGCCGCGACTTCACTCATACAGTGAAGGTCAATGGTACCGATTATGTACGCAAGGGCACGGCGTGCCGCGAACAGAACGGCAATTGGAACGTGGTGCAAGGCGCGGCCTGAACCGTTCGCTAATACCCCGAAAAGGATTGTTTACCTGGGCTTGATAGGATCGAGGCTGAACTAGTCCCCGCCTATGAGCACTGATGAGCCAGTCTGCCCAGACCGATGCAGCAATTTCCCCTCAGGCCGTCAGGCCTGCAGGACGCGGGGTTACAGCTGCCCGTAAGCCATTTTGCGGCTTGATCGATCCAGTTCTGGTCGACGAGCCTGTGCATTTTTCCTTTGCCGGCTCGGTGGTTCGGGAAGGAGCAATGGCTGCATGGACCTGGGTCATTCGTGATTTGTGCCCTGATCTGCTTTCTGCCGAAGCAGCGGAAAGCGGAGCGCTCAAACCAGCCGAGGTCGAGCCTTCCGTCCCTGAAATTCTGCTTCGCGCCAAGCAGGCCTTGGACAAAATTGACCGGGATACGGAGGCCATGCGGCGGTTTCGCGCGCAGTTTGGCCGTGACAATGCCCGGGAAGAGCTCAATGTCGCACTGGCGGCCTTGCGGGCGCGAGCCCTGCTCGCCAAGGCGCAGAGCTTCGGCAAAGCAGTCAACGCAGCCGGTGATGACAATGCGATTGGTGTCGCACTGCAATCCATGCCGTTATCGGACCCGCAGATGGCGTCGCTGCTGTTCCATGCTGCAACGGGGCAGGTGGCCAATCCCACGCGCCTTATTTCCGCAGCGATCAAGCTCTCCGGCAATGCCAAGGAAGCCTCGCTTGCACGCGCTGGATTTGCGCCGCTGATTGACGCCTATCTCGCCCACGCCCAAAACCAGTTGCACCAATTGCAGCTTGTCGGGCCCTTCGCGGATATCGATCTGGTCTGCCGTAGCCTTGATCGGTTCCACCGCCTGGTGCGTGCGCTGACTGGATATATCGAATTTGAGCGCGGCAGCAGGACAACGCAAATCCTGGCAACCATCACCAAAATGGTCTCCGACCGGGTGGAGCCGCGGATCAAGGAAGTGGTCACGGACCTGAACCTTGCCATGCGGCGGCCTCGAGAGGGCGCGGATCGTATCGACAATGATCGTATGCTCGCGGCTGTGAACGGCGTTTATCTGCTCTCGGCGGTACGTGACTGCCGCGATTCTCTGGCGCTAAACGCGGTTTTCGATCAGGCCTGGAGCCAGGCAGGGCAGGCGCTGGAACTGCATATTCAGCGTAATCTCGAGCTGATCCGTCAGGCCCCCGGCGATGTCATGACCGGGCAGCGCCTCGACGCTGCCATCAAGATGGCCGAAGTCCGGTTCAATGCGGATTATGCCGAAACGTTGAAGCGGGCCCGTCTGGCCGCCGAGCGCCGCGCCTAGACCAGATTGTTGAGCGGAATAATCCTGGCCGCAATAGCGCGACCTTGATCTTGCGCGGTGATGGCTAGCTGACCTTGAGCCGTCTCATCGTTCACAAGGGCAATGGCATTGCCCTCTCCGTGACGAAGAATAACCCCCACAGCATCGAGCGGGTTTGTCGAATCTGCTGTGCGGTAGAGCAAAGCGCCGCTGCTGAACTGGCGCGGTCCAGAGGGCACAATTTCCACGATCCAGGCGCCTGGACCGAAGCGACCTTCGAGATAGGATGGAATTTCAAGCGCTGCAGGACCATCGTTCTGAATGTTTGTTATCGCCTGTTCGACGGAAACGAGAGGCACCAGAGCGACACGCTCCTGCGCAACACGCCCCGCGACGTCGGATGGAACCAGGCCCAGCGCAACGCCTGCAACAATCTCGCCGATGGAAAGAGCTTCAGGCGTTTCGGACAGGTCCTGAAGGTCATTTTGCGGACGGTTGCGCCTGATCATGTCAGTCCAGCTTGCTTTAGGCTCTGCCCGGCGCTGGCGCAAATTCGGGCCGCTGTCGAGGAAGGCCGGGACGCCATTCTCTGGCGGTCTGGCGATGGGAAGCGTGGAATCATGGCTTTCCCAAAGCGGGTCGATTACTGGGTCTGTAATCGGTTTACGCTTGCGCTTTAGCAGCAGTTTCACTGCGTCGCGCCCACTTTCAACGCAAGCCTGGCGGGTGAAATAACCGGCGGCGCTGCCCGCCAGCGCGATGTTATCCAATTGTCCGTGCGCTTCGAGACGCTGGTGCCGCGCGCACCATTGGCTAGTGCCACCTGCATTATGCCAGAGTGTCAGTTCGGGTTGCCAGCCGCCACAGACCAACAGGCGCTCGGTGAGCAAGGCTTCGGCGCCCGCCCGGCCGGTATGAACAGCAAGAGTGCGGCCAATTTTGGCGACACTCGCCATCTGCGGCTGTGCGCCCAGCATTTGAATCATGCCATAGGCTCGGCTGAACTCTATAAAGCGCGAGGCGGCCCGGTCTCTGCTGTCGAGGATGCGCGTCAATGTTATGCCGGCATCGCTGGCGAGCATGGCGAGCCGGTAGCCAAAATTGCTGGCCGTGGAAACAAGGGCTGATTGGCCCGGCCAAACGCCATATTGTGAGGCCAGTTGGTAGGCATCCAGCGTGCCTATCACGCCCGGAAGACGGTTCCCAGGAAAGATCGGCAATTTTTCCCTGGAACCAGTCGCCAGCACGATATTGCGCGCCGTGAGGTCAACTACCTTGCCTTCGGGAATGCGGTCGACAAGCTCGGTGCTGTGAACGCGCACCAATCCCGCTCTGATGGCGAAGGCGCGGCTATTGAGCAGAACTGTGATCGCGCCGCTCGTTTCGATGGATGCACGCAGACGCGCTATTTCCATCTCCGGCGCCAGTTCACCGTCCTGAGTTCCAAAAAGGCCCGAATGCCCGCCCAGTGTGGCGCTGGCCTCTACCATGGTGACCGCTAAGCCGCTTTTTGCTGCGGTAAGAGCGGCCTCCATGCCAGCCACGCCCCCGCCGATAACGACCAGGTCACTCGCTCTACGTTCACTTGCATGCACGCCGCGCCATGGTCGATCGAGTGTTGGCTTACGACCAATCTCCACGCCCAGCGTTCTGCCCGGCAGAAACAGTCGGGCTAGCGGATTGGGACTGCGGGCACCAAATGTCACGAATTCGGTGCCGTCTATTGCGGGCGTCCGCACCATGGACAGGCTGTGACGGGTTTCTCCGACTCGGCCGACCAAGCTGATTGACGGGCTGGCGCTGGGAGTGAGCGCGATTGGCCAATCGCCCTGATTTCCTAGTGTGTCGATGCCAGATGCGAGGGCGGCGCTGAGCACGCTGTCTCCGACAAAACCTGAGATCAGTCGACCATCCAGCCGGAACCGTAGAGGTTGGTTTCGGTCTATGGCCGTCCCAGAGAATGTGCTCGAGCCGACCTGAGGCAAACGGTTGATTTGTGGTCTCATTGTGCCACGCCTTGAAAGCAGGCGCTGTATTCGGTGACTGGGGCCTCCATCTCCGTGCGGGACACGAGTCTTGCGCCGAACCAGCGGGCTTCGGCGCTAGTCGATGCGTCGCACAGCCATCTCGCCAATGCAGGCACCATGAACACGCCCGTCTGGCCCATTCCGGCGACCACATCCGCACCCACGCCGCCAACTCGTCCCAAGGCCGGAGCGCCATCGCGTGTCGTAATAGCTCTGAAGGCGATCTGGCCGATCTGCTCTAATGGCCCAGGTTGGCCGAGCAGGCCCTGAACACGTGCTGCAAAAACCGCCATGCTTTCCATGCCGATTGCCGCAACGCCGCCTTCATCCTGTTTCAACAGCGTCAGGCCGGACTGGATTTCCACCATGACCGGTGCCGCCAGCAGGCGCTTCGGCGCTGTGAGTATGGTTGCAGCAGCATGGGGCGCCAATATTTCCGGCCATTGGCTTTGGGGGAGATGTTCCAGAATGGCTTTGTCATCGGCCAGAATGGTCTGGCGCGCCTGATAGCTGATACCTTCAGTGTGCAAAATTGCGCTGCCATTGTCTGCGATATTGATTACCTCGACCCAAGGCCTCTCCACCCCCGACTTTTTAAGCCAGGCATCGAGATGCGGCGCGCATAATGCGTGGTTGAATGCCAATGCATCGCGTATCGTGATGCCGACGCGACTCTCGCCCAGTAGTGACGGCGGGGTCGGTTCCGCAGCAATGCCAAAACCCAGCGCCATCTGGCGTATGTGAGACAGGGCCTCAATGGCGCGTGGATCATCGGCGAAGAAGATCGGATCGACGTGACCTAATGCACCGCGACCAGCGATGCGGCCCAAGAGTTTCGCAACTTCGGCAATGCCTTCGCCGAGCAGGGCCCAGCTTTCCGGGCGCGTGACCGGAGCGACCGATAGATCGATACTGTGCGGAAGTCTTTGAGAGGGCTGCCGCTGATTGACCAGAATCACCCGGCGACCATGAGCGGACGACAGCAGCCCGGCCAGAAGGCGCGCAAGCGGGGTCGATCCAATAATCGCAAAATCGGCGATAGTGTTGGTCATGCGGCGAACTGACCTGCGGCGAGCGGTCCCTGTGGCAATGCGTCCTTGTATTCACGCGCTGTTTTTATGGTTTTTCGCCGTATTCGGCTTATAGAGAAGCCTGCCTTGTCGCGCGAAGCATACGAGCATCTGGGGCCGATGATTTTCTGGTCGATCGCCATAATTATAACTGCCATTGCCTGCGCTGCGTTGTTTTACGCGGCGGGCTCCCGCGCGGTCAACGTAACTGCGTCCGAAACGGACGATCCCAACAGTCATTTCCGCCTCTTGTTGGCCGGTATCGACGCCGATCTGGCAAGTGGCAAGCTGGATGAAGAGCAGGCGCTTGCTGCAAAGGGCGAGCTGGCGCGCGAAATGCTGCGCAACAAGAGCGATTCTGGTGCGGCTCCGCAAGCCGCCGAACTTGGACGCGGCTTGCTTCTGGTCGGGCTTGGCGGTGTTTTCGCCATAGCCACTGGCCTATATGCCGTTCTTGGTCACCCCGATCTTCCCGCGCGGCCCCTGGCCGAACGTCCTGAGGTCGCCGCGCAAAACATTACGCTCGACGATGCCATTGCCCAGATCGAAGCCCGGCTGACCCAGGTTCCGGACGATTTGCGTGGCTGGACGGTTGTCGCTCCCGTTTACATTGAGGCTGGCCGCTATGCTGATGCGGTTAATGCTTATCGGCAGATTCTCGCGCTTTCGGAACCAAGTGCTGTTCTGCAGACCGATCTGGCCGAGGCATTGCTGCTCCAGGCGGGCGAGAACGGTTCGGAAGAGGCAATGGATCTTTTACGCGCCGCCGCAGACACCGATCCTGCTGATGTGCGCTCGCGTCTTTATCTTGCAGCGGAATCCATGCGGGCCGAAGAGTATGAGATTGCCGCTGATTACTGGCAGCAGGCCATCGGTCTCGCCAATGGCGATGAGGCCTGGCTGCCTGCCGCAGAGCAGGGCCTCGCAGTGGCGCAGGCCGATGGTATCGACAGCTATGCCGAGCAGCAGTCCGACATGATCCAGATGATGGTGGGTGGGCTCGCTGACCGCCTTGCCAGCGAGGGTGGCACGGTGGACGAATGGATGCAGTTGCTGCGCTCCTATATCGTTCTGAACGATCTGGACCATGCTCAGGCAGCCTATGATGCAGCCGTTGCGGCTTATCCGGCGGCGTTTGATCGTGGTGAACTCGACACGCTCGCGCTGGGCGCGGGGCTGGTATTGAACGGAGGCTCGCAATGACCATGCAGGCTGGCGCGCGGCGCAAGGGCATGACCCGCAAACAGAAGCGTCTGGCTATCATTGCCGGGCTAGCGGTGGTGCTCGCCATAGCCACGACGCTGGTTCTTGTGGCCTTGCGTGACCAGATCGTCTTCTTCTACTCGCCCAGCGATATTGCCGCGCGTGAAGTGGAACCGGGTCATCCGATCCGGCTTGGCGGGCTGGTAAAGGAAGAGAGCTGGATCCGCGATGGTCAGTTGAACACCTTTGCCATTACCGACGGGGGCGAGGATATCGTCTCCCACTATAATGGCATCCTGCCCGACCTGTTCCGCGAAGGGCAGGGCGTGGTGGCCGAAGGCAGCATGAATAGCGATGGCGAATTCATCGCCACCAATGTTCTGGCCAAGCACGATGAGAATTACATTCCCAAAGAAGTCGTCGATGCGCTCAAGGCACAGGGCGAATGGCGGCCGGAGGCCGGTAGCCAGTGAGTGTCGAACTTGGCCATTTCTCGCTGATCCTGGCATTCGCCATCGCGGTCATGTCCGCTGTGGGCGGGCTTTTGCTGTGGCGGCGGGGCGAGCAATTGTCGATGACGCTGAGTCAGGCTGCGATATTGCAGTTTGTGCTGGTGGCGATGGCGTTTCTGGCGCTGGTGCATGCTTTTGTCGTTTCCGATTTCAGCGTGGCGCTTGCGGCCAACCATTCCCATTCACTCAAGCCATTGATTTTCAAGATTTCCGGCGTGTGGGGAAATCATGAAGGATCGCTCCTGCTCTGGATTTTGATCCTCGTGCTGTTTGGCGCTCTGGTCGCTGCTTTTGGTCGCCGCTTGCCATCTGACCTTCTCAATCTGGTTCTTGGTGCGCAAAGCCTGCTGACGGCGTGTTTCGCAGGGTTCACGCTTATCACCTCCAATCCGTTCGAGCGGCTGGTCTCACCACCCCTGGAAGGCGCAGACCTCAACCCCATCCTGCAAGACATTGGGCTCGCCATTCATCCGCCTCTTCTTTACGCGGGCTATGTCGGTTTCTCTATCTGCTTTTCCTTTGCCATCGCCGCGCTGGTTTCCGGCCGTATCGATCAGGCCTGGGCGCGCTGGGTGCGCCCCTGGACCATGCTAAGCTGGATATTTCTGACTCTGGGCATCGCAATGGGTTCCTACTGGGCCTATTACGAACTTGGCTGGGGCGGCTGGTGGTTCTGGGACCCGGTGGAAAATGCCAGTTTTATGCCATGGCTGGCCGGAACTGCCCTGCTGCATTCGGCACTGGTGATGGAAAAGCGCAACGCGCTGAAAATCTGGACCGTGTTCCTTGCCATCATCACGTTCTCGCTGTCGCTGCTGGGCACCTTCCTTGTGCGCTCGGGCATTTTGACATCAGTGCACACCTTCGCCAGCGATCCGACGCGCGGGCTGGTTATCCTGTCCATTCTTGCGGTGCTGATTGGCGGAGCATTCATCCTTTTCGCCATTCGCGCGCCATCGCTCCGGCATGGTGGGCTCTTTGCGCCGATCAGCCGCGAAGGGGCGCTCATTCTCAACAATCTGTTCCTGGCAACCGCCGTTGGGGCCGTGTTGGTCGGCACCCTTTACCCGCTCCTGCTCGACGCGCTGACCGGCACGACGATTTCGGTCGGTGCGCCGTTCTTCGATTTTACCTTCGGCGCGCTGATGGCGCCTCTGTTATTGGTACTGCCCTTTGGACCGTTGCTGGCATGGAAGCGTGCCGATCTGGTCTCGGCCGGACAGCGTCTCATGGGCATGGCAGCGCTTGCCGTCTTCCTTGCTGTGTTGATCTCCGCACTTGGCGGTGTGTCGATCTCGCTTGCCCCGCTCGGCCTGCTGCTGGGCTTCTGGGTGAGTTTGGGATCTGTCGCCGAACTGATCGAGCGCGCCAAGCTCGGGCGCATCCCGCTTGGGGAAAGCCTAAGACGCTTGGCCGGCCTGCCGCGGAGTATCTGGTCGACCGCGATTGGCCACCTTGGACTGGGGTTGACGGTTTTGGGCATCGTCTCCGTTACCGCATGGGAGACCGAAACCGTCACGACGCTCAATCCGGGGGAAGTTACCGAGCTGGCAGGCTATTCTATCGCCTTTGATAGTTTTGAGCAGATTCCAGGGCCCAATTATTTGGCCGATACGGGCATATTTACCGTTACTGCTCCGGGTGGTGGCACGGCGCGGCTTGAGGCCGAGCGGCGCGCCTATGTGGCGAGCGGCATGCCCACCACCGAGGCCGCAATCCAGACCTATGGCCTGTCCCAGCTTTATCTCCAACTCGGCGAGCCCCTGAATGACACCCATGTCATCCGCGTTTGGCACAAGCCCTATATCCTGCTCATCTGGATCGGCTGTCTGGTGATGGCGGGTGCGGGCGTGCTGTCTCTGACAGATCGCCGTCTGCGTATTGGTGCCCCGCAACGGGCGCGTAAGGCCGTGCCGGAGGCTGCGCAATGAAAGTGCGGGCCATTCTGCTTTGCATCATGATGGTGCTGTCCACACCCATATTCGCCGTTGGGCCGGATGAAATCCTGCCAGATGCGGCGTTGGAAGCACGTGCGCGGCAATTGTCGGCGGGCCTGCGCTGTCTGGTCTGCCAGAACCAGTCAATTGACGACAGTGATGCCGACCTGGCCAGGGATTTGCGCGTGCTGGTGCGCGAGCGTCTGGTCGCAGGCGATAGCAATGACGAGGTGGAGCAATATATCGTCGACAGATATGGCGAATATGTTCTGCTCAATCCGCGCCTCAACGCACATACATTGCTGCTCTGGATCGCAGCACCGGGCCTGCTGATCGTCGGTCTTGGCGCCCTGTGGCTTGCCGGTCGCAAGAAGCGTGCTCCTGCGCCGGTTGGTCTTACAAAAGAAGAGCAGGCCGCGCTCGACCAGCTGCGGGCCGACACAGATCGGCAGTAAACCCGCCGCAATCTCGCCAGCAACATTGCCAAAGCTTAATGTCGGCGCAACTTCACAGAAAGGCTTGCCGGTCCATATCTATCGTCACAAGCTGTTGAGGGCTTAACGAAGGAGACTGGTTCCTATGCGTTCGACTCTAATCTCGCGTACAAGCCGCTGGCTCGGCGCTTCGGCACTGGCGCTTCTGGTGGGCATAGGCGGTGTATCCACTGCTTTTGTCCTGACCGGACAGGTCGCCAATGCGCAGGTGCAGAATGCAGCGCAGATCATCGTGCCGCAAACCTCTGTGCAGCAGGGTTTTGCTGACCTTGTCGATGCTGTCAAACCGGCGGTGGTATCCATCCGTGTCGAGGCCGAAGCGCCCGGACGCAATGTGCAGCGTAGCGGCCGTGACTTCAGTTTCGAGTTCAATTTCCCCGATCTGCCCGAGGATCATCCGTTCCGCGATTTCTTCGACCAGTTCGGCAATAACGGGCCCGGCAGTCGTGGTGGGCAGGGCGGTGAATCCCAGCCCCGTCAGTTCATGGCCGCCGGTTCTGGCTTCATCATCTCTGAAGATGGCTATGTCGTTACCAATAATCACGTCGTCGAAGACGCAACCAAGGTAACCGTTGTCTTTGAAGATGGCAGCGAACAGGTTGCCGAAATCGTCGGAACTGATGAGCGTACCGATCTCGCCGTTCTCAAGATCGAAGGCGATAACCTGCCTTTTGTGACTTTTGAGGATGAGGCGAGCCGCGTAGGTGACTGGGTTGTTGCTGTTGGCAATCCCTTTGGCCTTGGCGGTACCGTTACGGTGGGCGTGATCTCCGGCTCGGGCCGAAATATCGGTGGCTCCAGCTACGGCGACTTCCTGCAGATCGACGCGGCGGTGAATACCGGCAATTCCGGTGGCCCTGCTTTCAACACCAATGGCGAAGTGGTCGGTGTGAATACCGCTATCTATTCGCCCAATGGTGGCAATGTCGGCATTGCCTTCGCTATTCCCGCTCACACCGTCAAGCAGATCGTTGGTCAGCTCATTCAGGACGGCACCGTGACGCGCGGCTATCTCGGTGTTTCCATTCAGGATGTCAGCAAGGACATTGCCGACAGCGTTGGACTGCCTAACGCCCGTGGTGCCATTGTCCGCGAGCCGACTGAAGACGGTCCTGCCGGTGCGGCGGGCGTAAAGTCGGGTGACATCATCCTCAAGATCGATGGTGATCAGATTGATGATGCGCTGGACCTCAGCCGCACTATTGCCGGTAAAGCCCCCGATTCCACCGTTGAGGTGACAATCTGGCGTGACGGCGCGGAGACGACACTATCGGTTCAACTTGCCCAGCTTGAAGAAACTGCCCAGGTCGCCCCGGAGGCTCCTGTGCCCCCGCAGGCTCTGCCTGAAGCAACTACCAGTCTTGGCATGACACTGGTGCCTAATGGTGATGGTTCGGGCGGTCTTCTGGTGCAGAATGTCGATGCGGGCAGCGTTGCCGGTCAGCGTGGCATTTCGACAGGTGATGTCGTGCTCGAAGTCGACAACCGCGTCATTCAGAGTGCCGGTGATTTCGATCAGGCTATCGCGGGCGTCAAGGACAAGGGCCTCAATACGGCTCTGCTCAAGATGTCTCGCAACGGGGAAGCCCGGTTCATCGGGTTGCCGATCACCGAATAATCCTGCGGCCCCGGAGCTTGGGCCTCGGGGCCATTTCAACCGGAGGGCCGGCCTTGAAGATCCTGCTGATTGAGGATGATCGGGAAGCAGCAAGCTACCTTATTCAGGCATTGGATGAGGCTGGCCATGTTTCCCATCACGCTGCCGATGGCGAGACCGGCTATGCCATGGCCTCGGGTATGGATTATGACGTTCTGGTCGTGGACAGGATGCTGCCCCGCCGTGATGGTCTATCCATTATCGAAAGCCTGCGCGCCGAAGGCGACAAGACACCCGTGCTGATCCTTTCGGCTTTGGGCGAGGTCGATGACCGCGTTACCGGCCTGCGGGCGGGCGGGGACGATTACCTGACCAAGCCCTATGCCTTTACCGAGCTTCTGGCCCGTATCGAGGTGCTTGCCCGTCGGTCGAGCCCGGCTGAGGCCGCAACGGCGTATTCGGTCGCGGGGCTTTCCCTCGACCGGTTGAGCCGAAAGGTAGAGCGCGATGGAGCGCCGATCCTTTTGCAGCCGCGCGAGTTCCGCCTGCTCGAATATCTTATGAAGAATACCGGCAAAGTGGTGACCCGCACCATGCTGCTCGAAAATGTATGGGACTATCACTTCGATCCGCAGACCAACGTGATCGATGTGCATATGTCTCGCCTGCGTTCCAAGATCGACAAGGGTCACGCCATTCCACTGCTGCACACGGTACGTGGCGCTGGCTACATGATCCGGGAGTAGGAATTGGTCGGCTTCGCTCAGGTTTGGCGGACATCGACAGTTCGCCTGACGGCTACCTTTATTGCGATTTTCGTGGTCTTCGCCATTCTGTTGATGGCCTTTATCGGCTGGCAATCGAGTGTGTCGATCCAACGCCAGCAGACTGACGATATCGACCGCGAGGTTACTCAGTTCCAGCGAATCGAAGCTCATCAGGGCATCAGGTCGCTGGCCTTCGCACTCAATCGCGTTTCCTCCCAGCCAGGGCCGGGCCTTTATTTCCTGGGCGACGCATCCGGCCTCATGCTGTTGGGCAATCTCAACGACGTGCCTCTAGAAGTTCTGGTCGAGCCGGGCGTGTATAGCTTCGACTATGACCGGCCGGACCCGTGGGGCGACGAGAGTGCCAGTGCCGATATGCCGAAGCGCACGGGTGTTGCGGTGGTGCGTTCGGTGGAACTTGGCAATGGCATGAGGCTTGTTGTTGGGCGCGATGTCGTTGAGCGCCGTGGTTATTCTGCGATTATCTTGCAGAGCTTTCTCGTCGGCGTGGTCGGCATCATCGTGTTCTCGGTCATTGCGGGCGGCTTCACCGCAAGGCGCGTCTTGCGCCGTATCGATGCAATTCGTGATACCTCCACCAAAATCATGTCCGGCAACCTGTCCGAGCGCGTGCCAATCACCCGCCGCAATGACGAATTCGACGGCCTTGCAACCAATCTCAACGCCATGCTGGATCGTATCGAGCAATTATTGCAGGGTTTGAAGGAGGTTACCGACAATGTCGCGCACGACCTCAAGACGCCGCTGACCCGCCTGCGAAACAAGGCCGAAGCAGCTTTGCGCGAAAATGCCAGCGAGACTACTCGTGAGGAGGCGCTGGAAACGGTGATCGCCGAAAGTGACCGGCTGATACAAACCTTCAACGCTCTGTTGATGATCGCTCGCGTGGAAGCGGGTGCGCCCTCCGGCGCCCTGTCCGAAATCAATGTCAGCGAAATTGTTGCGGATGTGGTCGAGCTTTATGGGCCGGTGGCGGAAGATGAGGGCATCGAGGTCAAAAGCGCGATTGCGCCTGCAGTCATCCTCAAGGCCAATCGGGAATTGATCGGGCAGGCCATGGTCAACCTGCTCGAAAATGCGATGAAATATGCGCGGCCCGAAGATGGTGCGCCCGGCAAAATTTCGATTGAACTGGCAAGGGTAGGGGGTTTTGTGCGGGTTGTTGTGGGGGACAATGGTCCCGGCATTCAGGAAACGGATCGGAAGCGCGTTCTGGAACGTTTCGTGCGGCTGGAAAAGAGCCGGTCCGAGCCAGGCTCCGGTCTGGGCCTTGCACTGGTCAATGCGGTGGCGCGCCTGCACGGCGGCAAATTCAGCATCGAGGACAATGCACCCGGGGTTCGTGCGGTGCTTGAATTGCCTGGTGTCTAGAGCATCTTGCCGCCTTCGGTGTCGCAAGCTAAGCCTTTGAAATGAGCTTAATTCTCTCGCCTCTCCCGCCCGTCGCCCATCCGCAGTTCGATACTATGCTGGTCGAACTGCCTGCAAATCAGGTTGCCGCTTTTCGTGCAGCGGCGCCATTATTGGGTCCGCTGCTGGAGCAGGCGCCCTATCTTTTGGGGCTTGCGCGTGATCACTCGGAATGGTTGGCCCATGCGCTAAGCGGTTCTGCGGACGAGGCTTTTTCGGAATTGCTCGCCAAAATCGCGGAGATGGGACGGGCCGGTGACGAGGCGGCGGTTGGTCTTGCGCTGCGCGTTGCCAAGGGTCGAACGGCGCTGCTGGCGGCTGTCGCGGAGACGGGTGGGGCTTGGACAACGGCCCGGGCGACCGAGGCTTTGTCGGAGCTGGCGGACGCGTCGCTTGAGGCTTGTCTCGATTTTCTGATGCGTCAGGCAGCGGAAAAGGGACTCCTGGACCTGCCTGATGAACGAATAAATGCTGCCAATTCGGGTCTGGCTCTGTTCGCCCTCGGCAAGCATGGCGGACGTGAGCTGAATTACTCCTCCGACATCGACATCGTCGCCTTCTTCGATCCGCAAAAGCCGGTGCTCAAGGACCCTTCCGAGGCGACCAAGATCTATTCGCGCATGGTGCAAAAGCTTGTCGGTCTGATGGAAGATCAGCAATTGGGCGGCTACGTGTTCCGCACCGATCTGCGTCTGCGCCCCGATCCCGGTTCGACCCCCGTTGCTATCTCGGTCGATGCCGCAATCGCCTATTACGAAGTGCGCGGCCAGAATTGGGAGCGCGCCGCCTGGATCAAGGCGCGGCCCTGCGCGGGTGACAAGCAGGTGGGCGAAGCCTTTCTCAAGGAGCTGGCGCCCTATGTCTGGCGTAAGCATCTGGACTTCGCCACCATCGCCGACATTCAGGCGATGAAGCGGCAGATCAATGTGTCCAAAAAGGTGGGCGACATTCGCGTCGAGGGCCATAACGTCAAACTTGGTCGCGGCGGCATTCGTGAAATCGAATTCTTCGCCCAGACCCAGCAATTGATCGCTGGGGGCCGTGATAAAGCCCTGCGCGTCCGCCCGACCTCGGAGGCGCTCGCCGCGCTATGCGCTGCCAACTGGATCAGCGCGCAGACCGCGGAAGAATTGACCCGCACCTATTGGTATCTCCGCGCTGTCGAAAACCGGCTGCAAATGTTGCGCGACGAACAGACCCATATCATGCCCGACACCTCCGAAGGGGTGGCGGTTATCGCGCGTCTGATGGGTCAACCGGATCGCGCCGCTTTTGAAAACGACTATCGCGCTGCGCTTGAACTGGTAGCTCGTTACTATGCCGAATTGTTCACCGAGGGCGAAACGCTTGGCTCCGGCGAGGGCAATCTGGTCTTTACCGGCAGCGACGACGATCCGGGCACGCTGGAAACGCTGACGATCATGGGTTTTTCGGATGCGCATAAGGCTATCGAGACTGTGCGCAAATGGCATTATGGGAGCTATGCGGCCACACGCACCTCTGCGGCGCGGGCGCATCTGACTGAATTACTGCCCTCGCTGCTGAAGACGCTTGGCCGTGCCGGGAACGCCGATGAGGCGTTGGCGCGGATGGATGATTTCCTGTCGCGCCTGCCCGCTGGGGTGCAGCTTTTTGCCCTGCTACGCAACCACGAGCAATTGCGCACTTTGCTGGTGCAGTTCATGGCGTCCGCGCCGCGCATGGCCGAGGCGGTTATTCACCGGGCCCATGTCGTGGATGGATTGATCGACCCGGCCTTCGCCAATGATGTCACTCATCGGGACGTGCTGGTCGCCAAGGTCGATGCATTTCTGGCCGACGCGCGTTCGTATGAAGAGCTGATCGACCGTGCCCGTATCATTGGGCAGGAGCAGAAATTCCTCGTCGCGGCCGGTCTGCTGTCCGGCACCGTTAGCGCCACAGGGGCAGGGGAGCAATTTACGGCGCTGGCCGAAACCCTGTTGCATCGCCTTTTTGACAAGGTGCAGGACGAGTTTGCCATTCGCCATGGTCGCATTCCCGGTGCGGAAATAGCGCTGCTGGCCTTTGGCAAGATGGCAAGCGGCGAGATGACCTTTACCTCCGATCTGGATTTCATCCTGCTCTATGATGCACCGGACACGGAGTCGGATGGCGAGCGGTCATTGGCCACTCCGCACTATTTCGCCCGCTTGACCCAGCGATTGGTCGCGGCCATTTCGGCCCCTACGGCCGAAGGCGTGCTTTATGAGGCTGACATGCGTCTGCGGCCTTCGGGCAATGCCGGGCCTTTGGCAACCGGCCTTTCCGGCTTCCATGCCTATCACAAGGACAATGCGTGGACCTGGGAGCATCTGGCTTTGAGCCGGGCGCGCGTTGTGGCGGCGACTGGATCGATGGCCAAGAAGGTGGACGCCGAGATTGCCGAGGTCATGGGACGGCAACGCGATGTGGCGAAAACCATCGAAGACGTGCTGTCTATGCGGGCGCTCATGGCGCGTGAACGCAAGCCTCGTCATGCATTCGACCTCAAGCTGGCCAGTGGCGGTCTGGTCGATCTCGAATTCATCGCACAGTCGGCGCAATTGGTGGCGGGCGCTATGATCGGCTTGCCGCAGGCCCCGACCGCGCGCGTTCTGGCGCGGCTTGGTGAAACGGGTCTCGTGCCCAAAGGACAGAGGCTCGCGGAAATTCACACCCTCTATGCCATGATCTTACAGGTCATGAGTTCTGCCTTGGTCAGCCCGTTCAAGGACGAGGCCTGGTCGCCTGCTTTCAAGGAGTTGGTGGCCCAGCTTTGCCACTATCCCGATTTCGGTCGTTTGGCGCTTGATGTGCAGGACATGCAGGCAGAAGTCGAGGCGGCGGCACAAGGTTGGTACCAGGCAACGGCGGCGCTCTGATCAGGCAGCGAGTTCTGATGCGGCTGGCTCTGTCGGCAGTGAGATAGCAACCGTGGTGCCCAGAGAAGGGGCAGAGTCGATGGCCAGATGCCCGCCACTCTGCTCGGCAATGGCACGCGCAATGGAGATGCCCAGTCCTGGCCCGCAGCCATTGCGTGCGAAAGTGGCGTCGCCCATGGCGAAAGGCTGGCTCAGGCTGGCAAGGCGTTCCTCGCTCATGCCGATGCCGGTGTCGCTGATTTCGACCACCACGCCATCTTCGGCCGCATAGGCGCCCAGAATGATGGTGCCGCCGGATCGGGTGAAGCGGATGGCATTGTCGATCATGTTGCCGACCATGCGGGTCAGCCCCAGCCGGTCGCCGCGCAGGACGGCACCAGTGGCCGGGCCAACCTTGAATTTTATGCCGGCCCGGCTGATCTGATCCTGAAAGCGCCTGGTGACGGTGCTGAGGACTTCATCCAGCAACACTATGTCCTGCCTCAGGTTTTTCTGTCCGCTCTCCAATTCGACAAGGTCGAGAATGGTGGCGAAGGAATTGAGCAGGTGTTGGCCCGAGCTTTTTATGGATTGCACATAGTCGCGGTAGCGCGTGTCGCCCAATTCCCCGTAGGTCTCGTACTCCATCAGCTCTGCAAAGCCGATGATGTGGTTGAGCGGGGTGCGGATGTCATGGCTGACATGGGCGAGGAAATTGGTCTTGGCGCGATTTGCGGCTTCCGCCTTGAGCTTTTCCTCGTGATAGCGGCGGGCAAGAAGTCGTTGTTCTTCCTTGATATTTAAGAACATTGTCTCGACCCGCTCCCGCTCCGACACATCGTCGTTGCGGCGGCGGGAGGCGGCTATAGTGATAAAACCGGCCAGCGCAAAGGCGATAAAGCCGCGACCGACAATGCCTGCGAGAACGTCATGCTGTTCAGCGGGGAGGACCTGTGTGTTTGGGCCGTTTTCGCCAATCAGGCTGGCGCGTGACACCGTGCTGATGGCGGCTAAGCCACTGACTGGTATGGATGTTTCAAATTCTGGGATGCGGCCAGCATGCTCAAAGCTGCGCGCGGCGTCATAGGCGATGAACAGGCATGCGGAGAGAAATGCCATGGCAGCAACGGCGAAGCTTACCTGAGAAAGGCGCCAAGCCGCCTGTTCTTTGCCGACGCGGAATCCAGGCGCGTCGGCGCCGGGTACCTCCGACGTCCGCATAAAATTCTCCAATTTGAAGAGTGAGTTAGGCCCAAACCATTCAGCTCTTAACAAGGTATGAATCAGGTCAGGTGCGACTGTCCATAGGCACTTTTTGCCGGGTGTGCGGGTGAGGCGAAAAAGCGGAGTCGGCTGAATCACTTAGCAGTGAAGAAAAATTCTTCCAATTTCAGCGGGCGCCGATCCGGACTGCAAATGTTCGCATTTGAGGTGAATTGGTCAGCAGACTGTTGCCGTTGAACGGGACAGCAATGCGAAACAGGGGCACTGGCGCCAGTGCCCCTGCTATGAGCGGTTAACCCGCCAGAATGCGGTCGAGGATTTCCCCGACATTGCGGCTGAGACCGTGCTGGCCTTTGAGCGCTTCAAGCGCCGCCTTGCCAGCTTCGCGGCGACCCGCTTCGAGCATGGGCAGGACGCGGAAGCCGGTGAGGATGCGCGAGGCGACCTGCGGGTTCACCTTGTCGATCTCGATGATCGCCTCGGTGATAAAGCGGAAGCCCGCTCCATCGGCGCGTGTGAATTGCGGCGAACTGCTCATGACGAAGGAACCAAGCAGCGAGCGCAGGCGGTTGGGATTGGTTTTGGGGAAATCCGGCGCGGCAAGAATGGCGCGCATCCGCTCAATCACGCCATCGTCGGGTGCCTGCGCCGACGCCATGAGCCATTTGTCAAAGACCAGCGGATCACCGGCGAAGCGCGTGCGGAAATCGCCCAGCAGAGCCTGCGCCTGATCGGTCCAATAATGGGCCGAGATGGCCATGGCGGCGTAGCGATCCGTCATGTTGGTCGCATCGTGATATTGCGTTGCGGCCAGATCGCCGCGACCGGCCCCTCCCACGATCAGATGCATCAGCCCATTGCGCAGGGCACGGCGACCCGCCTGATTGGCGTCGGGGCTATAGGGCTCGGAAATGGTCAGCGTATTGTATTGGGCCGCGAGCTTGTCTGCGATGGGCGTAACCAGCGCGGTGAGCAGATCCTGACGGGCCTTGACGATAGCGTCCGGGTCGACATCCTTGCCGATATGGCGCGCCACCGTTGAGGCACCGGGAATGGCGATGGCCTGCGCCTTGAACGCATGGTCAAGATCGGGATTTTCCAGCGTGTCCACCAGCGCCTGTCGCAAGGCGTCTGCATCGGCAGTGGACCAGAGGCGGCCATGTGCGGCTTCGGCAATGAGGTGCGTTGAAACGGTCTGCAACGCATCCCAGCGATTGAATGGATCGCTATCGTGGCGGGCCAGGAACAGCAGATCGTCCTGGCTGAGGCCGGAGTTGATCTTGACCGGGGCCGAGAAGCCGCGGAACAGGGACGGCACCGGCTTATTGGCGACGCCGGTGAAGGTGAGGGTGATGCTATCCTTGTCGAGCAGGATCAGGTCATTCTCCACCGTGCCGCCCGATACGTTGTTCCAGCCCATCGCGCTGCCATTGGGGCCGATCAGGCCGAAACGAACGGGAATGAGGAGTGGCTTCTTGCTCGGCTCGCCGGGCGTGAGGGCGACTGTCTGGGACAGGGTCAGCGAATAGGTCTGGCTGGCCGCATCATAGCTGTCGGAAACACTGACCTGCGGCGTGCCGGCTTGCAGGTACCAGATGATGAACTGGCTGAGATCGCGCTCGCAGGCATCCTCGAACACCTTGATGAAGGCTTCGATCGTGGTGGCTTCCCCGTCATGGCGCTCGAAATAGAGGTCCATGCCCTTGCGGAAACCGGCTTCGCCCAGCAGCGTCGCCAGCATGCGGACCACTTCGGCGCCCTTTTCGTAGACCGTGGTCGTATAGAAGTTGTTGATCTCGCGGTAATGGTCCGGGCGCGGGGGATGGGCCAGCGGCCCACCATCTTCGGGGAACTGGCTGGTGCGCAGGTTCTGCACGTCATGGATGCGCTGCACCGGGCGGCTGTGTTCGTCCGACGAAAATTCCTGATCGCGGTAAACCGTCAGACCTTCCTTGAGGCAGAGCTGGAACCAGTCGCGGCAGGTGATGCGATTGCCGGTCCAGTTGTGGAAATATTCGTGGGCAATGACGCGCTCGATGGAATGATAATTGGCATCGGTCGCTGTCTCGGGCTGGGCAAACACCAGCTTGTCGTTGAAGATGTTAAGGCCCTTGTTCTCCATCGCGCCGAAATTGAAATCGGAAACGGCAACGATGTTGAAAATGCCCAGATCATATTCGCGGCCGAAGCGGCGCTCATCCCAGGCCATGGAGCGCTTGAGGCTGTCCATGGCGTGATGGCACTCGGCCTCCTTGCCATGGCTGCAATAGATGGCGAGGTCGACCTTGCGGCCGCTCATGGTGGTGAAATTGTCGGTGATGGAACCAAGATCGCCGGCAACCAGCGCGAAGAGATAGGCGGGCTTGGGGAACGGGTCTTCCCAGACGGCGTAATGCATGCCCTCGCCAGCATCGCCGCGCTCGACTGGATTGCCATTGGCCAAAAGCACCGGCGCGACCGCGAGCGGCGCTGTCATCCGCACCGTGAAGGGCGCCAATACGTCCGGACGGTCGTAATAATAGGTGATGCGGCGGAAGCCTTCCGCCTCGCATTGCGTGCACCAGGTGCCGCCGGAGCGATAAAGGCCCATCAGCTTGGTATTGGCTGCCGGGTCGAGCAAGACCTCGGTATCGAGCACGAAGCGGCGGAAGGGCGGCTCCACCAATGTCAGGTTGTTGGCGTCGGTCACATAGGCCGAGAGCGCCAGCGGCGCGCCGTCGATGGCGATGCTTTGGAGCTTGAGCTCGTCGCCATCCAGAACCAGCGGCGTGCCGGGCGCGGTGCCTTCGCGCGGCTCGATGGTCAATTGCGCCCTGACGCGGGTATTGTCTTCGAGGATGCGGAAATCCAGATCTACGGTCACGATCCGGTAGGGCGTCGGCGCATAGTCCTTGAGGTAGATCGTCTGTTCGGTGTCAGTGCGCATGAGGCGGTCCAGTTTCTTCTCTCTGCATCCGGTGCGCCATGTGGTGCACCATGTCATCGCCACGAAAGTGATAACTCTCGTTTGGGTGTTTCAAGGTTTCCACGTTCGTGGAATGCCTTTGTGACAGAATGATATTTCGTCAATCTGATCAAGCTGTGTCTGTCCGGCTACAGCCGACTCGTCGTTCTTGTGTATTCTATGCGGCTCTCGGCTGAGTGGCAGCAGTCTTGATCGTCAATTGAGACGGATTGAGGGAGGATGCCACAACGCCGCCTGCACGTCGTTCCTCTGCGCCATAATGGGTCGCATGAACGGTAGTTCCGAAATTTCCGCACGGGTTTTTGCCGTCGGCCTGCTTACCACTGACTTCAATTGTCATTGCGGTGGTTTAGCGCTGCGCCCAATCCCGTGAAATGAAGTGGTTTTGAAAGATGTTGCGCTGGTTTGAATCGCGGCTGAACCCTTATCCAAAGGAGGAGCCTGTCGAGCCGCCAAAAAGCCTTTTGGCTTTCTGTCTGCACTACAGCAATGGCGCCAAGCGCTGGCTGGCACTGATGGCGGTGGCCGCTGCGGCGGTGGCCATCGGCGAAATCGTTATCTTCGGTTTCATCGGCGATGTGGTGAACTGGCTCGCGGGCGCCAACCCCGAGACGTTCCTTGAGACCGATGGCTGGAAACTGGCGCTGATGGCCGCGATGATCGTAATCATCCTGCCCGCGATTGCGCTCGTCTCGACGCTGACCATGCACCAGACATTGTTGGGCAATTTCCCCCAGCGCATCCGCTGGATGAGCCATCGTTACCTCATTCGCCAGTCGATGAGCTTCTTCCAGGATGAGTTTGCCGGCCGCATTGGCGCCAAGCTGATGCAGACATCGCTCGCCGTGCGCGAAGTGGTGATGAAGCTGCTCGACATGCTGGTTTATGTCGTCGTCTATTTCACCGGCGCAGTAGTCCTGGCCGCGGCGGCGGATTGGCGGCTGGCCATTCCGTTCCTGCTCTGGCTCGCCGCCTATGTGTCGATGATGTTCTATTTCATCCCGCGCATGGGCAAGATTTCCCAGGAGCAGGCCGACGCGCGTTCGATGATGACCGGACGCATTGTCGACAGCTACACCAATATCGCCACGGTGAAGCTGTTTTCGCATTCCAACCGCGAAGAGACCTACGCCAAGGAGGCGATGGACGAATTTCTGGACACTGCCTATCGGCAGATGCGCCTGTTCACCGTGCTCAATACACTGGTGCTGTGGTCCAATTCGCTGCTGCTGGCAGCGGTGGGCGGCACCGGTATCTGGCTGTGGATGCAGGGCCTGATGACGCCGGGTTCGCTCGCTGTTTCGCTTGGTCTGGTGATGCGCTTCCAGGGCATGAGCCAGTGGGTGATGTGGGAAATGTCCTCGCTGTTCGAGAATATCGGTACGGTGCGGGACGGCATTTCTTCGCTGTCGGTGACCCGCGTGGTGTCCGACGCGCCGGAAGCCAAGGCGCTGCCGCCGATCAAGGGCGATATCAAGTTCGAGAATGTCTCGTTCCACTACGGCAAAACGGGCGGGGTGATCGACAATCTCAACCTGCATATCCAGCCGGGCGAGAAAATCGGTCTGGTCGGGCGGTCCGGTGCCGGCAAGTCGACGCTGGTCAACCTGCTGCTGCGCTTCTACGACCGGGCCGATGGACGTATCCTGCTCGACGGCCACGACATTGCTCATGTCACCCAGGATAGTCTGCGCGCCAATATCGGCGTGGTGACGCAGGATACCTCGCTGCTGCACCGTTCGGTGCGCGACAACATCATTTATGGCCGCCCCGATGCGACCGAGGAAATGATGCTGGCCGCTGCCGATAAGGCCGAAGCATCGGACTTCATCCAGACACTGTCCGATTTGCAGGGGCGCAAGGGCTTTGACGCCCATGTCGGTGAGCGCGGCGTAAAGCTCTCTGGCGGTCAGCGCCAGCGTATCGCCATTGCTCGCGTCCTGCTCAAGAATGCCCCTATTCTTGTGCTGGACGAGGCGACTTCGGCGCTTGATTCCGAGGTGGAAGCGGCGATCCAGAGCCAGTTGCAGATGCTGATGGACGGCAAGACCGTGATCGCCATTGCCCACCGTCTGTCGACCATTGCCATGATGGACCGGCTGGTGGTGCTGGATAAGGGCCGTGTGGTGGAGCAAGGCAGTCATGCCCAGCTTCTGGAAACGGGCGGCATCTACAGCCAACTCTGGCGGCGCCAGAGCGGCGGCTTTATCGACGCCGATCAGGGTGAAGAGGCGGCGGAGTGATCCCGCTTCCCCTCTCCCCTTGAGGGAGAGGGATAGAAAAATCCGTGTCCAGCGGATTTTACGAGGGTGAGGGGTACTGCGCCATCCCCGCGCATAGAAGCCGAGGGATGGCGCAGCACCCCTTATCCGCCCCTTCGGGGCACCTTCTCCCTCAAGGGGAGAAGGGAAGTGCAGAGACAACCAGGAGGAGAACCCAGATGGGTGACATCATCAAGTTTATGGAACCAGCCAATCCCGCCATTGCGAATTTTGCGCAAATCAAGCCCATAGACCGTCACCGAACCTGACCGCAGATACGTTTCAAGCGTCAGGCGCGGCTCTAAAATAAGAGCACTGAAAATGTTCAACCGCGTCGTCGATTTCTTCGACAATCTCTATTCGCCCGTCGCTCTGGCTAAAAATCGCCAGCCTCCCACGGGCCTCAAATCCTTTGTTGGCTATTTCGTTGGCCAGTTCAAAGGCGCCTTCATTCTTCGTTTCATACTGGTCGCAATCGGGTCGGTGGCTGATGCTTTGATGCCGGTTTTTGTCGGTCTGGTCGTTGGCATGCTGGCCACAACCAATCCCGGCGAAATTTTCGACCAGCACGGAACCACACTGCTCTGGATGGTCTTCGTCGTCGTGCTGGTGCGGCCCATGGCGTTCCTCATGGACACGTTGATCCGCAACCACGGCATCGTGCCCAATCTGGTCGATCTGATCCGCTGGCAAAGCCATTGGCATGTCATTCGCCAGAGCTGGACTTTTTTCCAGAACGACTTTGCCGGGCGCATCGCCAACAAGATCATCCAGGCTGGCGAAGCCATCGAAATCGGGGTGAATCTCACCATCGACGCGGCCTGGTATGCGCTGATTTTCGTGATCGTCGCAGTGGTCGTGCTGGCCCAGCTCGATCCGGTGCTGCTGGTGCCGATCGGGGTGTGGATGCTGCTATATGCAGTGCTGTTCACCATCACCATGCCGCTCATTGCCCGCTATTCCGAAACGCTTTCGGAAGCCAAGTCGGTGATGACGGGGCGGATCGTGGACAGCTATACCAATATCCAGACCATCAAGACCTTCGCCACTGGCGCGCATGAGGACAAATATGTGTCCGACAGCGTGATGGATCACGCCATCGAGTTCCGCAAGCTCATGCGGGTCTTCACCTATATGTGGTCGATCCTGTTCATGCTGAATGCGGGGCTGGTCGTGTCTGTCACCTGGCTGGCGCTGACCGGCTGGAACGAGGGCGTGCTGGGCGCTGCGGCGGTGGCAACGGCGATCCCCTTCGCGCTGCAGATCATGAATATGAGCGGCTGGATTCTGGAAATCGGTTCCAACATCTTCCGGCAGGTCGGAACGACACGGGACTCGATGGACACCATTGCCCAGCCCCTCACCATGCTGGATGCACCCGAAGCCCAGCCGCTCGACGTCAAGGCCGGTGAACTGGCCTATGACAATGTCAGTTTCAACTATTGGCGCGGCAAGGAAGGCTCGGTCATCGACGGCTTCAGCCTCACCATCGGGGCTGGGGAGAAGATCGGTCTGGTGGGGCGCTCAGGCTCGGGCAAGTCGACGCTGGTGAACCTGGCCCTGCGCATGTTCGACGTGCAGAATGGCTCGATCCGCATCGATGGCAAGGACGTTCGAGAGGTGACGCAGGAAAGCCTGCGTGCCGCTATCGGCCTCGTCAGTCAGGATACCTCGCTTCTGCATCGCTCGGTGCGGGAAAACCTCAAATATGGCCGTCACGACGCCAGTGATGAGGACATGATCCGCGCCGCCGAACAGGCCAATGTGCATGACGTCATCATGGGCCTTTCCGATCCGCAGGGCCGCAAAGGCTATGATGCCCATGTCGGCGAGCGGGGCGTGAAGCTCTCAGGCGGGCAACGCCAGCGCGTCGCCATTGCCCGGGTGCTGCTCAAGAACGCACCAATTCTGGTGTTGGACGAAGCCACGT